>Ga0056903_1000003_pt1 | contig 323777 bp, 312 predicted proteins | sample EBPBio142005_DNA_FD_55025 | JGI IMG/M metagenome (GOLD analysis project Ga0056903, IMG submission 55025) | Wastewater treatment Type I Accumulibacter community from EBPR Bioreactor in Madison, WI, USA - Reactor 1_6/14/2005_ DNA | ecosystem: Engineered > Bioreactor > EBPR > Anaerobic-Aerobic >...
TCATCTAAATAAGTGAAAAAAAATGAGCCGGAAAAGCCTGAATCCAATAAATTCAGGCCTATTTCGGCTCTTTTTATTTATCTATTTGCGGATTTAAGGTATTCAATTGCTAATCTCAGATGCGGTTAATGTTGCAAGTAGGCTAAATTTTAACTGTACGCCTCGTGAGAACTTTCTTGATCTGCCTGTAAGCGGCAAAAAGGTGGCTTTTTCCGAAAAAATGTATTCTACCAGTTTCGTGAGAATAAGATTGAACAAGTATGGTCAGTTATAGATAAAATGGCTATCGAAGCGCAACTTTAGTAAACAGACTAAAATGTATTTGTTCAATAGTCGCTTATCCTTTTAATCATCTGTTGAAGGGTTTCTATCACAATCTCCTTATCCCTCGTTTCCGCTGAATAAGATTTGCTTCTCATGCTATCATACGATATATTTTCCTGGTAAGGGGTTGACAAGTAGGGAACAATATTTTTAAATACACTGTTTAGAGAACGTGCCATAACGATTTTCAGATCGTCTGCTGCCCTTAATATCAGTGCCATTTGATCAACGGAAAGTATAGATAGGAGTTTGATCTTTTCTTTCTGAACAACTTCTTTCGGAGTTGCAACTCCCTTTATGGGCACTATTGAATAATGTATTTGCTTTTCAAGGTAAAATACCTCCTGTGTAAACCAATTGGAAACCTGCTTATGCAAATCCGCATCTTTCCGATTAAATATTATACCTGGTTTTTTGTGGTATTGCTTAAACAGTTTGAGATAGAATAGGAGACTATCCATTTTTGCATCGGGTTGCTCAATATCATTAACATTCGTAGCCAATCTTTCTGTTAAGTTATAGATATAAGTTTTGCTATTGAAGTTCATGTTAATAAGCAATTCATCCAGTTTGGAGTAAGCCGCATTACTATCCACAGGTTCAAGCCGCTCCAATTCTAAACACAGGTCTTTTATATACAGTATTTCCTGAAAAATATAGGTGTGCTTGTCTGAAGGCTGATTGAGAAACTTTTCCAATTCTTGCCTCAATATTGTAAAGCTCGGTTGATAAGCCGCATACCCACGTAGCTTTTTATCAATTACTGACAGCCGCTTACTGAGTTCCTTTTTAACACCATTAAGATAAGTAGCAGGTACTCTTTCCTCTATGCTTAGGTAACTTGTAAATCTGTGCTCAATGAGAGTGAGCAGCTCGTCCAGGCAGGAGACAATGGTACTTAATACCTGTCTTATAGGGCCGTTATCTGCTATAAGCGCCATATCTTCCAATGCCTGATCCAGCAAAGTAATCAGGCTCGAATGATACTTCTTTATCAAGCACTTGATTTTCGCTTCGTCATCAAGGGTGAATACAGTTGACTTAATGGCAGACTGAACCTTGTTTTTTTGAACGATTACCTGATCCTGGATCGTTGCTACATCATCCGTAATAGCAATACTTATTTTGGTTTTCACCGGATTTAATGTAACGGTAACCAAAGTATCCAGCCATTCTAATACATAACCTTCACACATACCCCTTTACTTTAGTTTTCGGCGACTATTCGCCATCAGCAAAGGTAGGTCGGGCTACCACGGAAACCTATACGCTATTTCTACTATTCCCGTACTCAATTAATAGTAAATCAGTTGTTTGTAGCTTATTTACTCAGTTTATTTATAAGCTCTACTTTATTGGAAACCTCAGCTTTCGCAAAAATGTTTTGGATATGCTTCGTTACGGTCTTTTCTGAAATAAACAGCTCTTTTGCTATATCTCTATATGTTTTTCCTTTGACTATTAGCCGGGCTATTTCTATCTCCCTTGTTGTGAGGTGCAACAACTTGCAATTCTGTTCAAACTTTGAAAGTGCAGGCTGAGCCATATTGTCAGTTTCCGGGCCTTTCCCTGCATTCAGGGCTGCAATGGATGTGCTAATGATCGCCTGTTGCTGCCGTAGCATGTTATCAAGTACCGTTTCGATTTTCTGACTTAATTCCTCAAATGAAAATGGTTTAGAAATGAAGTCTATCGCCCCAAGCCTTAAACCCTTCAGACGGTCGGTAGGTGTAGATTTAGCGGTTAAAAAGATGATGGGTATATGGCTGTACTTATCCTGTTCAGAAAGCGTTTTTGCAAAAGCAAACCCATCCATTTTATCCATCATCACGTCAGACAAAATCAGATTTGGCGTTACAACCATTTCAAACAATTTCTTTAACGCTTCAGAGCCATTCCGTGCACAAAAAACATTGTAGGTAAGCCGGAGCTTATTGGAAAGGAAGTTCATCATCGCAATATTGTCCTCTACCAATAAGATCGTTCTCTTTTTCGCATCATAATCTCCGTCGCTTACCTCACCGCGATTAAAACTATAATTTAGCTTGCTTAATTTATCTACAGCCTTTTCAATGGTATCTTTTTCAGTTGGCTCATATCGAGGTAAAGTAACCATGACTTTTGTGCCACGCCTCTGTGACGGATCGCTCTCTATACGGACCGTTCCGCCAATCCCTTCGACAACTTTTTTTACTATTGGCAGTCCAAGCCCCATGCCCTGGAGACTGGTATTTTTATATCCTATTTGGTAATATGGCTCAAAAATCTTCTTTTGCAAATCTTCAGGAATACCTACACCAGTGTCTGTAACAGAAAAAGATATTTCATTGTCCTCCACTGTCAATGAAATAAGCACTTCGCCATCGGGATCTGTGAACTTAATGGCATTCTCAATTATATTATTTACTATGCGGTAAAGGGCATTGGGATCAGCTTTGACAAAAATGTTATCATCTATGCAGGTCGAACATTCGATATTATGCTTGACACAATAATGCTTGAACAAAGGGAGGCTATCTCTAAGAATACCGCTAAAATCAGAAATCTGATTATGCTTATAAGTATCTATTCCCTTTGAGAAGCGTTCAATATCAAAAAGGTTAATAACATCTGCCGTCAGTTTATCTACACCACCTTTGATGACATCCAATTCTTCAACAGTACCATATTTACTGATATACTCATCCAGATAATTTTTTATCAGGGTGAGAGGCGTCTTTGTTTCATGAACAAGGTTGATAAAATTATTCGTTTTCTGTTCATTGATTTTTTCCAGTTCTTTAGTGCGTTTGTTTACCTCATCTTTGAGATCAGCATTCCAGTTCCTTAGTCGTTGTTCGGATTCTATCAATTTTTCATGTTCATTTCTCAGCTCTGTAATATGCCTGCTTACCTGTAAACCAAATAGGAGAAGAAACCCAATATTGGTAATCAATGCCTCTACCGCCTGCCCCAAATTGAAATAAGTAATTACGGGCAGGCCAACCCAGGGTGTTATACTAAAGAGTAATACAACTAATTCCTGCCGGGCCTCTATGGTGGAGAAGTCGTTGTTGTATTTAAACCGGATTGCCTTCGTTAACGAGATGATTACCCAAACTGCATATAGTACCGGAAGTATCAGCAGGTTTTGTGCATCTTTTAAATCCCCGGTGAACCAAAAGACCATAACGAACAAGCAATACGGTAAAATCAGGAAAAGATACACGCCTCTGTAAGCATGAAATTTTAATTTCGTTAAGCCGAATGCTTTATATACATAGTATGGAAAATAACAGGGAGTAATAAAGCCAGTCGCATATGCTATTATATTCTGCAAAAAATTGGAGCCAGGCAATTTCGGATCAGGTAGTAATCCGCCTGTGACGTTGTAGGTAAGTAACAAAAAAATGAGAACAAGATTTAACGTAGCGTTCTTATCATCAGGCCGTGCTAAGCGAAATATCCCCAGGTAGAAAAAGATAACTATTTCTATGCTCACAAAAATAAATGTGACAATGTGCATTTGCGTTCCAAATACTAACATTGCCTATTATTTTACATTCCTCTTGAAAAAATACAAATGGTATGTCAAATCTTGTTCGTTGTAAACTTCAAATCCGAACTTGTCGTACCAGGGCAAATTCTTAACCGTTGAAGTTTCCAAATAAATAGGTCTGTTATTACTATTACTGTAATCAATAATTTCCTGAAGTAGTTTACTGCCGATTCCACCGCCTTGTGCATCAGGATCAACGCCGATGAACCATAGATAGGCCATCTGTACTTTAGGCTGAATGCTGCTTATGAGCTTTTCTCTTTTTACAGTCTTACTTATATTACCTAAGCCTACTGCTTTTAGGATAAGTTTTATATCCAGCAATGTTGATTTTAAGGTAGCTTTCTTTTTATCGGGATATACGATGAGTGCGCAGGCTTTATTGTCATCTGAAATAAATACATCACCAAAAGCGGTACAGACTTCAAAAGAATAATCCATTAACGCCCTTATTCTTTTTTCTCTTTCAGCGTCTTGCTTAATTATATAGTTGACGCTTAAATTTGTGTCAAAAGACTTGGTGAGTATATCCACCACCAAAGCCTTATCATTTCGTTGTGCCTTTTTCATAGCTTGGATGTTTTATGAATAATAATGCTTCACTCGTTTATTAATACCTTATTTCTCCTGCTTATATACCAATAGTCGCAGCGCATTAAATACAACCAATAAGGTTGAGCCTTCATGAGCAAAAATGGCAGGGCCAATAGATGCTATTCCCAATATTGTTAACGGTATTAATGCTGCAACTACTCCTAAGCTGACTATCAAATTCTGCTTGATAATACTTTTGGCCTTCCGGCTCAACCCTATGGCAAATGGCAGTAATTCCAATTTATCTCCCATCAGGGCAATATCTGCCGTTTCCAAAGCAACATCTGACCCGGCTGCGCCCATTGCAATTCCCACTGTGCTGTTTGCCATTGCCGGAGCATCGTTTACACCATCGCCAACCATCGCCACCCGCTTCTCATCAACACGGAGTTTTTTAATAGCTTCTACCTTCTGTTCCGGTAAAAGGCCACCCCAGGCATCGGTAATACCTATCTCCTGTGCAACTGCCTCAGCCACTTTTTGATTATCCCCCGTTAACATGATCATCCGGCGTATGCCTATACCTTTCAATGCCTGTAACGAAGCCTTCGCCTCCTTTCTTGGTGTGTCCATTACAGCGACGATACCAATGTATTCACTGCCTTTTCTTGCAAGCATGGAAGTATTGCCTTTGCCTTCCAATTCCCGAACCTTTTTTACGATTTCCTCTGAAGGATGGTTACCATCTAATGATTCAAACAAAGCCAGGTTACCCATTAATACTGTTTCGCCATTCAGTTGCGCTTCAATGCCTTTACCTAAAACAGCTTTCATATTGGTTGCAGAAGGAATTTGATCATCTTTCAATCTTTCTTTGCCATCTCTCACAATTGCTTTGGCAATAGGGTGGTCGCTTAGCTGTTCTACAGCTACCACTATTTTCAAAAGTTCAGTTTCATCAATATTTGACAGAGAGACTACTTCTGTTAATTTTGGCTTTCCTTCTGTAAGTGTGCCGGTTTTGTCGAAAGCTAATGCTGTCAATGTGCCGAGATCCTCTAACGGTTTTCCTCCTTTTATCAGCACTCCGGCTTTTGCAGCCCTGGCCACACCACTAAGAACAGCACTTGGCGTAGAAATAGCTAATGCACACGGAGATGCCGCCACTAATACAGACATTGCCCTGTAAAAACTTTTGCTAAATGGCTCATCAATCACCAAAAAAGAAAAACAGAGAAGAGCTGCCAGTATAAGAATAGCCGGAACAAAATATTTTTCAAACTTGTCTGTGAACTGTTGTGTTGGCGATTTTTGCGTTTGTGCCTCATTTACCATCTTTACAAGACGGGACAGGGTGGAATCACTCGCTTCCTTAATAACTTTAATTTCGAGAGAATCATTTCCATTAATCGTACCTGCAAAGACCCTGAATTTCGCATCTAATTTGGCTGCTTCATCCATATTGAAATTGCTATCTGCAATCGCTTCTTTATCAACCGGAATACTTTCACCTGTTATTGGAGCTTGATTTACACTGCTTGTTCCCTTAACAACAATACCGTCTGCGGAAATTTTCGTGTTAGGGCGCACCAGAATTACATCACCTTTTTTCAATTCCTCGATTTTAACTTCTTTTGTCTGGTCACCTTGTTTTAACAAGGCAGTTTTAGGAGCAAGGTCAGTTAATGCAGCAATAGATTTGCGGGCTTTCTCCATTGCAAAATGTTCTAAGGCATGGCCTAAGCTGAATAGAAACAGTAATAAAGCCCCTTCGGCCCAATTCCCTAATATTGCTGCACCGATGGCAGCTACCAGCATCAGAAAATCAATCTCAAACCCACCTTTGCTGATTGTCTGTATAGCTTCTTTGGTAGTATAAAAACCACCAAAGAAATATGCGCCGATATAAAAGCAAATCGGAACAATTTCCGAAATGCCAGCGATGTAAGAAATACCGAAGCCAGCGCCTAAAAACACTCCACAAAGAATGCTGAAGATCAATTCTGTATTTTTCCCGAAAATACCGCCGTGGGAATGCGCCCCATCTTCATCATGCCCCCCATCTTCATGAGAATGGTCGTGTTCACCGTCTTTATGCTCGTGCTGCGAAAGTTTAACGACTTTGGATTGAGAAGGCTTATCGCTTTCAGCAACCTTCAACCCCTCTTTGGTTAGTAAACGGAAGATAGCGTCCTTATCAATGAGTTGCGTGTCAAACTCGATCATTACTACACCACTTGCAGAAGCGGAGACAGCGAGTATCCCTTTTGTCTTATTAAGTAATGTTTCGATTGACCTGGTTTGACGCTGATGCCTTATACCATCCACCTCAACTAAAAGATGATGGTATCTGCTTGTTATGTTAGCTCCGGCTTGTTGAGCTAACTTTTGAATTTTCTCTATTGTAATACTTTCCGGATCGTAGTGAAAGCATAATTGAGCTTGTGAAGCATCGGTTTTATTCACAATATGAACTTCTTCAATTCCGTGCCTTCCGTTCAATTCACTGATAATTCGTTGAACACATTCGTCTTTCTCATCTGGAATATCAGGTAGTACCACATCCAGATTAATTTTAGTTTTCTCCATAATCAACTATTTTTAAATTTTTTCAAAGCTGGTTCATATTTAATGTTCATGCCCACCTGTATTGCTCAATTTGGCATTGATAAAGAAGGCTCCCTTACTAACAATTTTTGCATTGGCTGGTATCTCAGTGACTGGCGTAATAGCAGTATAACCCAGTTCTGACACACCTTTCATTACCTCAATCTTTTCAAAGTTTTGCTGGTTTTTATGTTCCTGATTTTCGCCTCCTTTTTCCTCGTGATTTTCTTCCTTATGTTCTTTGGCTTCCTTATCGGTCAGAATGAAAATGTAAAATTTGCCATCGGCTTCTACAATTGCATCGTTAGGAACCGCTGGTGTTACTACATCATCTATACTCACTAAAGCGGTTATATTCATTCCATCTATCAATCCTGCTTTATTACCTACAACAGTGCAGTGTACAGCAACTGTTTTACTTTCGTTTTCAAATGATGAACCTATATTAAAAACCTTCGCCGTATAGCTCACTTTGGGGTTATTGGTAAGTGTGAAGTACACGGTTTGCCCTACGGTTATATTTGGCAAATCTTTTTCAAACACCTGCAAATCCAGGTGCAATAGGCCGTTATCAACAATTTCCACTACCGGCGAAGAAACATCCACGTAACTGCCAATCTTGGCAAATTCATTACTTACCGTGCCGCTTATTGGGCTTGTGACCACCAAAGCAGATCTCAGATTGGAGGCAGTGATGTTATTAGGATTAATGCCCATCATGCGTATTTGCTGCTGTAAAGAGGCTTTCCTGGCTCTGAGTGAGGTAAGTTCGGCAGTAGCACTTTGCAGGTTTTTCAAAGCACCGGCATTGCCTTCGTTCAGTTCCTTCTGTCGTTGCACTTCTTGCTCTGCCAACGTTATCCTGCTCCCAATAGTCAGGTATTCCTCCTGCAACTGGACGAACTGCGGATTTTCAATTGTTGCAATTACCTGTCCTTTCCGAACGTAGTTGCCTAACTGGACACTCAATGATTTAACTACACCCCCATACGATGATGTTGCGTTAGCTTTTCTATTGTTAGGAACTCTTAGTGCACCATTTACTTTAATAGTAGCAGCAAGATTTTTACGTTCAATATTCCCCAACACAATTCCTGCAGCTTGCATTTGTTCCTGGGTGAGTGAAGCGATAGTAGATGATTGCTCATCGCCATGATCTTCTGTTGCAGATTCTGCTCCCTTTGTTTCTTCGGTTCCATGGTCATGACCATCGCCCTCTTTGTGTTTACCGCCACAGCTATTCAGTAGTGTAATAGCAACTATGGCAAAAACTATTTTATTTATGATTCTCATTTTATCTTATTTGTTATTATAGTAGTAGAATTGAATGGCAGATTGGTTATACGTATTCAGTGCATCTAAATAATTCTGACGGATGCTAATCGCCTGACTTAGAAACTGGCTTAGATCCGCAAAACTGATTTCTCCTGACCTATAACTTAATGTTGCGGCACTGATGATTTCATCGGCCTGCCTCAATCCTGATGATTCATAAAAATTCAACAAAGACATATTCTTCTGTATGTCTGCTAAAGCTGAAGCTCTTTGTGTTTGAAATACTTGCGTTTGATAAGCTAAAGTCCTCTCCTGTACATCTTTCTCGGCCACTGCTGCTTTCACTTTGCTACGGTAAGCCCCCATTCCAAATAGTGGGAAAGCGGCTGTGACTGAAAAGCCGGTAAAGGGATTTTCTGCGCCCCAAAGTCTTTGACTAAACACCCTGCCCGAAAAATCAGGTTTGTTCGTGTTTCTCATTAAAGAAATATTTGCTGAAGCGATATTTACATTTTGCTGTTGCAAGCTCAAAACAGGATGGACGTTAGCAGTGTCCAATAATTCGGCATCCAATTTTCCCAAAGGCTTCGCAATAGGAAGCAACCATTCGTTCTGATTCAGTAACATCATTAACTGTTGTTGTTGAACTATCATCTCTTTTCTATTCTGTTCTATAAATGCCTGTAATTCTCTCAACTTGACTTCCGCAGCAATCTTATCAAGTTTGGGAACATCGCCCGTTCTAACCCGAACATCGGTAGCCTGGAACATTGTGGTATAAATGCTGTCAAGCCTTTGGAACAATATCTGTTTGTCCTGTAAATACCATAGCTGGTAATAGGCAGCTCTAACATCTCGTCTTATGGCTGCATTCAATACCCCTGTATTCAGTTCAGCATATTTCAATTGCTCATTAAGATATTTTCTACGTGCAGCATACAATCCGGGCCACGCTATACTTTGTGAAACCCCTATTTTGAGGATACCTACGTGATCAGATGGCCGTAAGTCTTCGTTCTCGGCAAAGACCCCTGTCTTCGGTATGTCGGTTGCTGTCTTCACATTAAGGCCCGCAGCCCGTATTTCAGCCTCATTTACGCCATATTGTAAGTTGCTTTTTAAAGCTGTTCCTATCGCACTGTCTATACTTACTCTTTGCTGTGCATTTGCCGATGCAATACCACCGATGCTTAGCAGCAAGATGATTATTGTTGTTTTCATTTTGGGTTTGCTCCCTTTCAGATTAAGTTTTGAGTTAAATATGATATATAACAAAGGCAGGACAAACAAGGTGAGGAAAGTTGCAGTCACTAAACCGCCTATCACCACCGTAGCCAAAGGCTTTTGTACTTCTGCTCCTGCGCTGGTACTGATCGCCATCGGCAAGAAACCCAAAGAAGCTACTGTTGCCGTCATTAGAACAGGGCGCAGACGGGTAAGCGTTCCTTCCCTGACACGTTGAAATACGTCCGTAATTCCTTCCTTTTGTAATTGATTGAATGTACCTATTAGTACAATTCCGTTGAGTACGGCCACACCAAACAGTGCAATAAAGCCGATCCCCGCACTGATGCTAAACGGCATTCCTCTAAGCAGTAAGGCAAATATTCCCCCTATGGCACTCATAGGAATAGCCGTAAATATTAGAACGGCCTGCTTGATTGAATGGAACGTGAAGTATAATAATGTAAAGATGAGCAGCAACGAAATCGGTACTGCTATCATAAGCCTTGCACTCGCTTCTTGAAGGTTTTCAAATTGCCCCCCATAAGTAAAGTAGTAGCCTGTTGGTAATTTTACTTTTGCCGCCAGTTGCTGCTGAATGTCTGAAACAACGCTTTGCACGTCACGGCCTGACACGTTGAAACCTATAACTATTCTTCTTTTTCCAGCCTCGCGGCTTATTTGCGCAGGTCCAAGTTTGTAACCTATGTTGGCGATTTGAGACAGCGGGATTTGATTGCCGGTAGAGGTCGGTATCATCAGGTTATTTACGTCTTCTATACTGCTTCTATGCGCACTATCCAACCTGACTACCAAATCAAATCTTCTTTCATTTTCAAAGACAACTCCAGCACTTTTTCCTGCAAAAGCGGTACTTACCACATCATTTACATCCTGAACAGTTAGGCCATAATTAGCTATTCGTGTCCGGTCGTATTCTATGTTAATTTGAGGAAGTCCTGTAACACGTTCCACCTGCGGAGCAGTGGCTCCTTGCACACTTTGAATAACCTCGCTTACCTCTTTGGCATACGCAGCAAGCGTATCAATATTTTCACCGAAAATTTTTACTGCCACGTCCTGCCTGATCCCGGTCATCAATTCATTAAACCGCATTTGAATGGGCTGGTTCTTTTCAAAGAATACGCCCGGAATAACTTCCAGCTTTTCCAATATGGCATCAGCCAATTCATTATAACTTCTGCCAGATGCCCACTCTTTTTCCGGCTTCAATACAATCATAAGATCAGATGCTTCAGGTGGCATTGGATCTGTTGGAACTTCAGCAGCTCCTGTTTTCCCAACTACCATTTTTACCTCATCGAACTGTTTAATGATACGGGATGCCTGCATAGAAGTCTCAATGCTTTGTCGCAAAGAACTCCCTTGAGGTAGAATACAGTGAAAAGCATAATCACCCTCCTGTAACTGAGGAATAAACTCACCTCCCATACCTCTGAATACAAGAAGCGAAATGCCAAAGATTACAACTGTTGCTCCTACAATAACATATTTGAAGCGGATGGCCATTTGCAACAAGGGTTGATAAACACGCTGTAGCTTCTCCATCATTCTATCACTGAAACTTTTTTTGTTGCTTGCTTTTTTCGGCAAGAACAAGGCGCACATCATTGGGATATAAGTGAGCGATAAGACCAACGCACCAAATATTGCAAAACCTACGGTTTGGGCCATAGGACGGAACATTTTACCTTCAACACCTACAAGGGTCAGGATAGGGATATATACAATCAGAATGATAATCTCGCCAAATGCAGCACTTGTCCGTATTTTGGATGCGGATTCAAATACTTCCTCATCCATTTCACCCTGGGTAAGTCTTTTCGTAGATTTCCTTAGCCCCAAATGGTGCATAGTAGCTTCTACGACGATTACCGCTCCGTCAACTATCAATCCAAAGTCAATCGCACCTAAACTCATAAGGTTGGCGCTTACGCCAAATACATTCATCATTCCCAGGGCAAAGAGCATAGCTAACGGTATTGCAGAGGCTACAATAAGACCAGCACGTAGATTACCGAGGAATAACACCAGTACGAAAATGACAATCAAAGCACCCTCTATAAGATTTTTTTCAACGGTGCTTATAGCACGTCCCACCAGATCAGTACGATCTAAGTATGGTTCAATCACTATATCATTGGGTAAAGAATTTTGAATGGTTGGCAGCTTTTCTTTGATGCGCTTAACCACTTCATTACTATTTTCACCTTTCAGCATCATCACCACACCACCAACAGCATCTACTTCTCCATTGTAGGTAAGTGCCCCATAACGAACAGCGTTACCGAAGCGCACTTCTGCTACGTCTTTTATGAAAACAGGGACTAATCCGGTGGTTTTGACTGCGATATTTTGTACATCCTCTAAACTTGTAACCAAACCAATACCCCTTATAAAATAGGCATTTGGCTTTTTATCAATATAAGCGCCGCCGGTATTCTGATTGCTTTTTTCGAGTGCGGTAAAAATTTCAGGAATACTTACACCCATAGCCTTTAACCTGTCCGGGTTTACAGCCACTTCATATTGTTTAAGCTCGCCGCCGAAGCTGTTTACCTCTGCAATACCGGGAGTTCCGTACAGTTGTCTTGCCACGATCCAATCCTGCATCGTGCGCAGGTCTTTCGCACTGTATTTGTTTTCGCTGCCTTTCTTTGGGTGAATGATGTATTGATATACTTCTCCCAATCCGGTACTCACGGGTGCTAATTCAGGCGATCCAATGCCTGGCGGTATCTTGTCAACTGCTTCTTTAAGCCTTTCTCCAATGAGTTGTCGGGCAAAGTAAATACTCACTTCCTCTTTAAATACGACAGTAATAACTGACAATCCAAATCTGGATATACTGCGTATTTCCTCAATATCAGGTATGTTGGCAATGCTTTGCTCTATGGGGAATGTCACTAATTGCTCTACTTCCTGTCCGGCTAATGTGGGGCAAGTAGTAAAGATTTGCACCTGATTATTGGTAATATCAGGTACAGCATCAATGGGGAGTTTCGTAGCACTCCACACCCCCCAAATGATGAGTAACAAAGTCATTATTCCTATAATGATTTTGTTCTTTATACTAAATCGAATAATTCTATCTAACACGATTATTTTTATTAATAATTAATGTAGCTCTATACAGATTATAGAACTGGCTTTTGATGTATAGCGGAAATTACCAATCCATTCTACTGGTTGGCTCTTCATGCTTGTTGAAGAAATATTATGCTACGATCCGGGGTGGCTGCCAGATATTACCGACATAACGGGAAGTAAAATGGAAATCCCGTAATGCAACTTTTTGGCCTGAGAAGGCTGGCAAGGGGATATTAAGTTCAGGAAGGTTGAAGTTATAGGTTGCCATAGACACACTACAGCAATTACAGTGACAAAAAGGAGTACAATTATCATTTTTGTCCTGACTATGGTTATGCGATTCCCTTTGAGAAGTTGGCGTACCTCTTTCACAGCGATTAATTGCATCGCTACACGGCACTAAAAGAAGTGCTGAGAGATAAAATACCAATGTTAACGCAAACCACTTCATAGTTCAATGCAAAGTTATAAACAATGTAATGCAATCCGATTGCAAAGTTCAAAGTAAGGCCATGCTATTCACACCATATCTATCAGTACCGTTTCTTATCCTTTCTACGTTTTTATTCATCTTATGCCTAACAATATTTCTGAATATGAATTTTTTTATGCTGGAAAGCTCCTGTTGATGTTTGGCGTAAAATTCATCCGGGGTATCGAATATGCCGAAGTCCTGATTAATCCCTTTATCCTGAATGAATGTATTATTCAGATTCCACTCTATCGGTGGATTATCAAAATTACTGGTATAGGCGCCGTAACCGCAGAAGGTAGTTTTGCAATCATTGAACTGCTTTTGCAATTCGGTCAAATAGCCCTTATCTAAAATAACCCCCTCTAAGAAATACCATTGTTCATCCACATATACTTCTACCCAACTATGCAAAATATTTCGTGGTGAAAGGCTATACCATAATCCAGTAATAGCACCTTTTTGTAATGCTTTGTCAATAGTAAATCCATGAATCCGGTTTGGAACGCCTGTTGCTCGAAGAAGCGCCATTAACAAAGTGGCTTTGGTATTGCATTGGCCATAGCCGTCTGCCAACACCTGTGATGCTGCAATGTCGTCTGCAAGGTTGTAGCCAAATTTGATTTCATCGCGAACAAAATTGTAGGTGGCTTTTATCCGGGCGACAGTATCCAGTTTTTTCCATTGCCTTTGTTCTATCAATTGTTGAATGGAGGCATTAGAATAATCCAGGATTTTAGTTTCTGTCAAGTAGTTGTTCATATTTTTTATTCATTTGAATAGCTACTATTTGCTTTTGTTTATTCTTCCCATTTCCATCCCCGTAGCTGATAATATTTTTTCCGTGGCGTTGCTTTCAACGGGTGAATGCCATTTTTTTTACACCACACAACATGATAAATAGAACCTGGAATTACAGCCAGCACAGGAACTAAAGCTGCCCAATGCCCTAACCAGTAATAAATCCCGACAGTTATCCCATAGATCACGAACCATTTTATAATTCTGCGAGCGGCGTGTGTTTCTACTTCAAACCGGCCAAACAAGACAAAAGCGAATAGTTGCAGCAAAAGGAGTTCGGCCAATTCTATTTCCAGTCCAGCATTCATGTCTTTAAATTTTAGGTTAAGCAGTTTTAGGGCCCTTTTTAACCAGCCTGTACATACTCCACCATGCTAATGGAGCCAGTACAACAACACTTAGCATACCTGGAAAATAGCCGTATGGATCGTTTGTCATAAGCGGGAAAAAATAATGTGCAAGCTCTGATATCCCCATTGATGCGAAAAGTGTCCAGATAGCGTAATAGCCAAGTTCATGTTTACGTTTAAGAAGCAGGGGTATGACCAGCCAAGCGCCTATGGGTAATATCAACAGGCCGATAACAAGCCCAACACCAAATTCAGGAACTGTGCCGCCAGTTATTTTTTCTGAAACAACCTCGAAAAACTTCATACGGTTTTCTTCTACCTTATGAAGAAACAGAAAGGCAAGCAGCGTCAGCCAGTATGGTGTTTTAAGCAAAGCCCAGGACGTGCGGGATGGGATCAGAATCCAAAGAATAAAACCGCCGAGATATCCTATCAAAAAAATACTTGCATATAAAGTTCCAAGATAATAATACCCAATGATGGGAATAAGGAGAGAAAACAGAAATGCGACTATTATGTTAGTCAGTCCTTTTTTTGTTGCCATAACAATACGTTTTCTTTAAAATTATCAAATCTGTTTGTTTATTAAAACCCACGATCTATCGTTTGACGTGTTTTCTCTGCTTACCACTCGCGAGGCATAACTCACATATCCCTTTAGCGAAAATCTGGATCTCGTCAATTCTAAAATCAGTTTTTACATTCCCAGGAAAGGATATATCCTTTTTACAGGTAGTCTGCTTACATACTTTACAGTAAAAATGTAGGTGATGATCCTTATGTATATGCTCACTGCATCCTTCATCACACAGCCTATACTTTGTAATGTTGTTGTCCTGAATCCTATGTACTATTCCTTTTTCTTCAAAGGTCTTCAACGTTCGATAAATAGTTACTTTATCTGCCTTGTGAAAGTAGGCTTCAATCTCAGTAAGAGACAAAGCGGCAGTCTGGATATTCAGATAGTCGTACACCAAGATCCGCATACTTGTTGGCCTGGTATTCTTGCTTATTAATTTAAGCTCTGTTCCTCTTTCCATGTTACTTGTCATAGATTGGAGTGGATTATTTGTTTCATGGCATTGTCACAGGCAACCTTTTAATGGCTTACATGCGAGTACCAGTGCATAAGACGGTCTATAATCGCTGCAATTAATACTGCGCAACACAGACCTATGAATACGATTCTTAAAACCCTCGCAATAGTGGACTGAGCGGGCTTTCTTTTGCTTACTTTTTTGTTCAACGGAAAAGATTTTGAAGACAGAACACTTCAAAGCGTAGCCCCTTTGGGCCTACTACGCAAACCGATAAGAAAGTAGATTAAGAAATTTTAGGCGGTTGCCAGATAGCGTGTGAAACTTCTTTGCAGAAAGGAGTGGGATAATCAGAATAATTCTTTGTCGCAAATACCTTCTTAGCTATAATGTAGATAGGGATTTTATGGCACGACATAGATATAGAACAGCACGAACAAGTACAAAAAGGAGCGCAATGCTCAATGTCGTGATTATGCTGTTGATGATTTGCAGAGATTGTTGTTGCCCTCTGGTCATTGCACTCCCTGCTGTCACCACAAGGTAAACAGGACAGGATAAGCAACCATACGCCCATTATGAGTGCAAAAAATTTCATTGCCGCAAATATAAGGAAAAATCGAAAATTTTTCGTACATGCGCCGGATGTAATTCCAAATTGATACCTTTGTAACAAGATATTCTTGAAGCGTTTAAGCTTTAAGTCCCGTACTGAAACTTAGGAACTTTCAAATGGCAATGGGACATAAGTGAGAACGCTCATGCTACGGCGTGGGCGCACTTATCGTTGCCGGGTTTCCTAAGACCTCAGTGCGGTGAGCTGTTGCCTGCGCTCTTTTTTGTGCAGGCAACAGTCAGAGGAAACTAACTAAAAAGCAACTGACCATGACTTCAGCCGATCACTACCCCGAATTTCAATACCCTGCGGGACAATTATCGAAGTTTCTTGCTGCAAGCGACTTTTTCACCATTATGCTAAAAAATGGTGACATCGTTCATTTTACCCCTAAAGACATGCCTGCTTTCAAAAAGTGGTTAGAGCAGAATAATATAGCAAATATCAGAGCAGAGCAGGGATGGGTTGTAACTAAGAAAACATAAGACCTGTTACAATATTCCACTGTAACTACGCCCCATTACTTCCCAACTACCATCTATCCAAAATGCCAAGCAAAAATCACCGTACTTATGAAAAGCAAGTTTTTTTTATTGAAAGATTCGTACAAAATACCCCTCATTTTGACCGGTGTGGTACTGCTGTTCACTACAGCTATTTTAATGACGACATATTGCGAAAAGCGGGCAGATATATACCTGCTACCTGAAGGCTTTAATGGCACTGCTACCGTATTCTTTAACGAGCCTGCCGGAGCACCTGAAAACCGAAGTGGTGAAAAACGCACTTTTAAAATTCCCGCGTCTGGAACTTTACACACGCAAAGTAATTATAAAAAGAAGTGGAACAACTATTACTATGTAAAATCAGACGGTAGCTTACGGCAATTGATGTACGGAGACGCACGTATGGCCGGAGGGGTTTCTTATCGCGGTGATTTTGATAGTGCATGGGTTCAGGAAATGAATGTCTCTGAACTCGACACCAATGGCAAAAAGCTAACTGTTGCTACGATTATTGTAAAACGCAATTATTGACATCATTTTTAAATTACAACATAAACAAGCCACTTGGAAGGATGAGCGTTTATATCCTAAACATTCATTCTCTCCAAGTGGCTTTCTGACGTTACCCCTGCCTATTTGGTACTAAGTGCTTTTAGTTTTTCACTTAGTTCGGTTAAGCCTGCTTTTGTAAGATAATCATCAGCAATTACGTGTAATTCCTGCAATGCTTCCTGCGGAATGCTTTCCAGCAACGCAGACGATTTATCATCATCTTTCGCCATCAGCCCACGTTTGAGGACACTGTGCAATAACAATACGTTTTTGCGGGAGATCCTCATGTCAATCTTCACTGTTTCACTCATGCCAGGGATACTGAGAATAGTATCATACACTTTGGCTACATCACTTGTTGTTAGCATAATCACACGATTTTAATTAAACAATACTCACTGCACAAAAGTAAATAACACTACTCTCTGCATCCTCATCAAAATATGATGAGGATAGGTGAATCCCATATCACCTGTTTAACTTCGCTTAGAAGAACTGAATGTGTATTTGATAAATGTGTGGTTATGGATTTCAGTAAAAACAGGCTTTCCATCAGCGAAGCCAAAGAAATTGACATGGTTCATTTCCTTGCGGGCTTAGGTTATGAACCTGCAAAGATCAGGAACAACGATTATTGGTATCACTCCCCTTTACGGGATGAAAAGACACCTTCGTTTAAGGTTAACAGGAGGCTAAACCGTTGGTACGATCATGGTCTTGGCAAAGGCGGCAACCTGGTTGACTTTGCTATTCTCTTTCACGGGTGTACCGTGTCCGAATTACTCCAGAATTTAAGCGGTAATTTTTCCTTTCAAAAGCCGGTTTCCCAACAATCATTTGCGAGAGAAGAACAGGAAAAGCAGATAAAGATTTTAGGCGATTTTGTGCTGTCTTCCAACGCCCTTTTAAGGTATTTGCAACAACGGCGAATACCCGTTGATGTGGCTGATCGTTACTGCCGGGAAGTGCGTTACGAACTTAATGGAAAAGTCTATTACGGTATCGGTTTCAGGAATGATCTGGGAGGCTTTGAAATACGCAATCCTTACTTTAAAGCCAGCAGCTCTCCTAAAGGCATTACGAGCTTTGATAATAATGCCGATGAAGTAATCGTCTTTGAAGGCTTTACCGATTTCCTTTCTTTCAGGGCCATCCATCAACAAGACCCCGAAGACCGCTTTGATTTTGTAGTGCTAAACTCTGTTTCCTTCTTTGAAACTGCACGTCCCTTTATGGAAAAACATAACGCTATCAAGCTCTATCTGGACAGGGATGCAACCGGACAAAATTGCAGTCGCTATGCACTTTCCCTAAGTGCCAAATACAAAGATGAAAGCAGTCTTTATCAAAACCATAAGGACTTCAACGACTGGGTAATAAATTTCGGTAAGGCTGAGAAGAAACATATAAGACAAAAACTGAGATAAGTAATACAGAGGCTGTAAGGCAGGCTTTAGTTCATTTGAAGCTGTTTTCTTACACACTCTGGAAGCCTTTAAAATGTTTTAAAGACGTTCAAAAGGCTGAAAGATTGCAACTTTCCCGCAATCGGCCAGATGAACGGTTGTTAAACAACCGGATCTGGCTGCCCATCACTCGGAACTCGTGGGCAGGGCGTCTGGAAGGTATAAATGAGTTTGAAAACGTGAAAATGATTAGTGATGGAAGGACAAAATTCAAACAGAACACGCATTATCGGCCTGCGTCTAACGCCCGATGAGTATGCGAAAATTGAAAAGAAATGGAAGGCTTCTACCTGTCGTAAGCTAAGCGACTATGTACGCCGCAGCATCTTCGATAAGCCCGTTGTTACGACCTACCGTAACACCTCACAGGATGACTTAATGACAGAACTTACACGGCTTCGCAACGAGCTAAACGCAGTTGGAAACAACTTCAATCAGGCCGTTAAAAAGCTGCACACGCTGAGCCAGATAGCTGAATTTAGGAGCTGGTTGATTGCTTACGAGGTAGAGAAAAAGATCCTTAGCAATAAGGTTGATGAGGTCAGGAATAACGTAAAAAAAATACTGGAAATATGGTTGCAGTGATCAAAGCAGGCCACTCCATGCACCGTATTTTCAACTACAATGAAAACAAGGTAAAAGAAGGTGTAGCGGAGTGCATCGGAGCAGAAAATTTCCCTTTAAACGCAGATGAAATGAGCCTGAAAATTAAGCTGGGCTATCTGCTGAAAAGGACAGAATTGAACGAGAATGTTAAACGAAACAGCGTACACATTTCGCTCAACTTTGACCCTTCTGAAGCTCATTTGAGCAAAGAAAAGCTGATGCAAATTGCCAATGTCTATATGCAAAAAATAGGCTTTGGTGACCAGCCTTATCTTGTTTATCAGCACCACGATGCAGGCCACCCCCATATACACGTAGTTACCACCAATATTCAGCCTGATGGCAAGCGAATTGACCTGCATCACCTGGGTATTCGCAAGTCAGAACCGGCACGTAAGGAGATTGAAAAAATGTTCAGTCTTGTAGTAGCCGATGCACACGCAAGACGGGAAGCATTCAGGTTAAAGCCGGTAGATGTAAAGAAGGTACAGTACGGGCGTACTGAAACTAAAAGAGCCATCACAAATGTGCTGGATGCAGTGCTGGATAAGTACAAATATACCAGCTTGCCGGAACTGAATGCAGTTTTGAAACAGTACAATATAATCGCTGATCGTGGCAGTGAAGAATCAAGAATTTTTCAGGGAGGCGGCCTTGTTTACCGGATACTCGATGAAGATGGAAAACCTATCGGTGTACCTATAAAAGCCAGCGACTTTTACAACAAGCCTACCCTGAAATTTCTGGAAGAAAAATACAGTTCTAATGATACCCAACGCCAGCCGTTCAAAGCCCGTGTACAAACTGAAATAGACAGGTTGTTTGTTGGCAAAACTTCCACGCTTGATGAGTTAGTTGCACAACTTCAAAAGAAAGGCATTCACATTGCTTTGCGCAGTAGCGATACAGGTTTAATCTACGGGATAACTTACGTAGATCACCAGACCAAATGTGTCTTTAATGGTAGCACATTAGGAAAGCAATACAGTGCCAAAGCCATTCAGGAAAGATGCAGTTCCCCGAAACCTATCAAACAGAACCTATTACCAAATGCAGGTCAAAAAACAGGACAATCATCATTGCCTGCCCACAATACTAACACAGGTCTTTCATCCACTTTACACAACAATACTAATCCGGCTGATACAATTCCTAAAGACAACATGCTGGATGCCCTTTTACAACCGGAGCAGGCAGCCGATTACATACCCGGCCAGCTAAAGAAAAAGGGCAGAAAAAAGAAAAGAAGAAAGAACATTTCCAATAACCAATAAAACATAAAGCTATGGCAGTACAGACAGGTGAAAACGAACAGGCTCTGAGGAAAATTCTGGACATGACCAGGTTGATCAGTATCGTTATTTTAGTGATACACTTCTATTATTATTGTTATGCTGCATTCCATGAATGGGGATTGACCAGCAGTTTCAGCGACCGGATTTTAGGTAATATTTCCCGCACAGGCATATTCAGCAACTTCGTTAAAAGCAAGTTGATTTCTTTAGGCTTTTTGGCTATCTCCCTACTCGGAGCAAAAGGGCGCAAAGATGAAAAACTAAGTTATAAAACAGCATTTGCCTATCTCATTACAGGGCTATTGCTATACTTTGCCAGTTATCTTTCTCTGCTGCTTGAGTTACATGCGCAGGAGAAGACATTCGTTTATGCAGGTATAACTTCAATAGGATTTTTGCTGGTGCTTTCAGGCGGTACTTTGCTTTCACGTATTATCAAAAGCAAGTTTAACAACAAGGACATTTTCAACAAGGAAAATGAAACGTTTCCGCAAGAAGAACGCTTTCTGGAGAACGAGTTTTCGATCAATCTCCCGGCACGTTACAGGCTGAAAAATAAGGTGCGCAATAGCTGGATAAATATCATCAATCCCTTCAGGGCGATTATGGTATTGGGTACACCAGGGGCAGGTAAATCTTACTTTGTCATCAGGCACGTCATAACCCAACATATCCGTAAAGGATTTACGATGTTCGTTTACGATTTTAAGTTTGACGACCTTTCCAGGATCGCCTACAATTCATGGTTAAAAAACAAACACAGGTATCCTAAACCACCGAGGTTTTTTGTTATCAATTTTGACGACCTAACAAGAAGCCATCGTTGCAATCCTTTAGAGCCGTCTGCCATGACGGACATAACCGATGCCGCAGAATCCGCACGTACTATTTTAATGGGCTTAAACAGGGAGTGGATAAAACGCCAGGGCGATTTTTTCGTGGAATCGCCAATCAATTTTCTGACTGCGGTAATATGGTATCTGAAGAAATACAAGGACGGTGAATTTTGCACACTGCCTCACGTTATCGAGCTGATGCAAGCTGATTATGACAGCCTTTTCACGCTGTTTAGAACAGAAGCCGCTAAAGAATGCGAGGTATTGATTAATCCGTTTTTGAATGCCTACCTGAACGATGTAATGGAACAGCTTGAAGGCCAGATAGCATCCGCTAAAGTGGCTATGGCAAGGCTTTCTTCCCCTCAATTATACTATGTTTTATCAGGCAACGATTTCAACCTCGATGTAAATAATCCCGATGATCCCAAAATCGTGTGCATGGGTAATAATCCGCAGAAAATACAGATCTACGGAGCGGTACTTTCTTTATATGTAACCCGTTTGGTAAAACAGGTCAATAAAAAGGGAAAATTGAAAAGCAGTTTGGTGTTTGACGAGTTTCCTACAATCTATCTGAACAATATGGATAGCCTGATTGCTACGGCGAGAAGTAATAAAGTTTCTACGTGCTTAGGTATTCAGGATTTCAGCCAGCTCCGTAAGGATTATGGCAGAGAACAGGCCGATGTGATTATGAATATTACAGGCAATATTGTATCCGGACAAGTAACGGGAGATACAGCAAAACAGCTTTCAGAACGCTTTGGCAAAATCATGCAGGACAGGGAAAGCTATTCAATCAATAGTGGTGACACATCTATTAGCCGTTCAAAGCAACTGGAAACTGCTATACCTCCCTCAAAAATATCTGCACTGAGTTCCGGTGAGTTTGTGGGAATGGTAGCTGACGACCCGGACAACAAAATTGAACTAAAAGCCTTCCATTGTGAAATCATCAACGATCATGAAGCACTAAAAAGGGAGGAAGAAGGCTATAAGGATATAGAAGTTATCCGTAAACTCGATACCAGTATGGTACAGCGTAATTACTTTCAAATAAAGCAGGATATACAGGATATTATTCAGTCAGAAATGGAACGGTTACTAAACGATCCGGGCTTAGCACATTTGGTTGTACGGAAAGGCTAACGTCTCTTTGAAATAGATTGTTTTTATTTTCATATATTGCATATACAGAAGTCTTTTCCAAACAAGCTATCGTAGAAGATATCGTTTTAGTGTGCTTATATAGCCTTTTTTAGCCGATAAAATAACTGTGTAATGAAATTCAGAATAGTCATCGTCAATACCATATTATTTTTTTGTTCACTAAACCTATATGCTCAATCGGTTACGATTGGAAAACATGAGCTGCAAGCAATAAGTGTTTTGACCGTTAAAGAAAAAATAGGGAATAAAGAGATAGTTAAAGTAGTAAAAGACCCCTCAGTTAAAGAATTTGATGAACCGACTTTTGCCAGGCTGAAAAACGTTAGTTTCATTAATGGCGTGATTGAATTAGAAATGATGAGCAAGCTGCTTTCCGATGCTCCTGAATTTGCTCGTGGTTTTATTGGTATAGCTTTCCGAATCAATGAAACTAATGATAAGTATGAAAGTATATATCTGCGTCCTACCAATGCACGGGCAAATGATCAAATCAGACGAAATCACACCATTCAATACTATGCGTATCCAGACTATAAATTTGATCGGTTACGTAAAGAATCACCTGAAAAATATGAATCCTATTCAGACATGGCAATGAACGAATGGATTAAAGTACGCATTGAGATCAAGGACAGTACGGCAAAGTTGTTTCTTAATAACAACAGGCAACCTTCATTGATTGTAAACGACCTAAAACATGGTATAGGAGTAAGGGGTAGTATAGGCTTATGGGTTGATATAGGCACTGAAGGCTATTTCAGAAATATTAAGATTACCCAACAGTAATCAGAAATAAGTTGAGATGCCAAATTGAAATCCTCCTAATCTTGAAGGAGGATTACCTAAAATATCCTTCTGCCAGTTATAACGATAATTAAATCTTATAACGGTTTGCGCGGTAGGCCGCCAACTGATAGCCGGTACAATTGAGAAAACCTCATCCGATATATTGCTTCCTGTTGATTTGAACTTTCCCTTATTCCAATCAACATATTCCAACCGTAATGCTGCATTCAACACCGCACTTTCAAAACCGAACATCGGCCTCTTTAATAACGGCTGAACAAAATCTATAAAACCGCCTTGTTGTTTTCGGCCAAATTGTTCAGTGTAGGTATCAGGAATATCTACATTTATCCATGCCCATTCAGCATTGATATAAGTTTTCAGTTCTGGAATTGTAGTATTAAAATCCACAGCTACAACATTAACAGCTCGCTTCTTATCCAGGATTATTCCGTCTTCCTGAAATTTGTTGTATATCCCTCCCATAAAGGACAATCCCAATTCACCGATTTTTCTGTTCCGCACTGCTACTTTTGCTGTGAGTAGAGGACTTCCATTAAAACTTTCCTCGAAGCGATCTTTATTTTCTTTCGTCGCTGGCAGAAAGGTTCTATTCTGCGTATTGGCAATTATTTTGTCATCGAAACCATTTGTCAGATAGGCTTCGTAAGCATACACCCAATCCGTGTTGTACTTTTTACCATATATCCCAAAACCTACATTGCTCCAGGTGGCTGGCAACATTTGCGTAGCAGAAATAGGCCGGTCAACAAATTCCCACTTTGGCCCGTCATGATTTTGATTAAATGCGCCTATGGGATTCATAACTATTCCGCCACGAAAATTCAATAAGGGAGCGAACTCAAAGTCAACTGAGGCAAACTCTATATTTATCTCTTTAGTCCCATCTTCAAATTCAATTTCAGTAAGGAATTTTATTCTTTTTGATATAGATGATGCTACAAACAAAGTCAATCGCTGCATTTTAAATTGATGCCCCTCTGATATTCCGTTCTCACCCAAATACTGGTAGTTGGCTTCTACATATCCTCCTAATGCAACCGGGGTCTTTCCAATTTGTAAGAATGGACGATCATAGACTGCATCCATGTTTAACGACAAAGAATCGGCTTTTGCAGGGACACGCCGTAACAATTCAGGATCAATTTGCGCAAAAGCTACCTGAACAAGTAGAACATAAAAGACAAGAAGAGCTATTATGCGTTTCATACTTTCCTAAGATCAATGAATATTTGGTTGTTTATAACGGACACCGGAAAGCTGCGTAAATTCGTTGTGGCAGGCCCATTGGTTACCTGTCCTCTGTTATTGTATTCACTTCCATGTGCAGGACACTGCAAGTAACTTCCTGCAACCTGTACTTCAGCTCCCTGGTGTGCACACTGCATCCATAGTGCTGAATAATCGTTTTCACTGAAACGATAGATACAGATTGGAAACTTCAATTCTTCGTTGCGTATGATGATGTATGAGCGCCATGATGATTTTCCTCGCTTTCTTTCTTTGAAATCGTCTATGTCCACTAAGATGCCATCACGGTTTAGGTTTCCTGAAATGTAATGGATTGCGCCACATGAGGGCAATAAGCTGGCAAAAGCTCCAGCTAAACAGGCATTGCAACTACTTTTAATAAATTCTCTTCTTTGCATTATCCATTTTATTAAAGGGATTCAAGAAATTTTATCAGTTTGGCTTTTTCTGTAGCAGTGAGTTCCTGGTAACTGATCTTACTATTTTGCGCTTCGCCTCCATGCAAGAGAATAGCTTCTTCAATACTTCTTGCTCTACCATCATGCAATAAAAAATATTGACCACCTTGTGATTTTTTTGACAACCCGATCCCCCATAACGGTGGAGTTCTCCATTCCGAAGAAACAGCAGTTCCCTCTGTATAACCATCATCAAGGCCAGGCCCCATGTCGTGTAATAACATATCGGTATAGGGCGCAAAGGTTTTAAAGGATAAAGCACTGATAGTAGATGCTCCTGTTTTCATTTCTGGTACGTGGCATTTCCCGCAACTGATTTGCGTGAAAATGTTTTTACCTGCCACTACATCAGGATTGCCGGCATTTCGTTGTATAGGAGCTTTCAGTGTCTTCAGATAGAAAACCACATCTATTATTGTTTGGTTGCTAACCTCGGGATCAATTAACTGTCCGTGGTACGTATCGTATGGCTCATAAGTGGAAGCAATGCCAATATCCTGACTATATGCTGTTGCCGTTTGCTGTAACAAGTCATACGTAGAGGCTTTTTTGCCAAACCTGCCGATGTATTTTCCATTCCGAATAATACTGTTAGGTCTGGTAGTTGCATATAGAGGCAAAGCAACCCAGTTAGGTCGTCCCGATATTCCATCACCATCTATATCATCGGGATCTGCAAGCAATAACAAATCTGTATCTGTGACTGCATCCAGCAAACCTAAGCCGGTATTGGCAGGCGGCGTAAACTTTGAGAATGTTGCACCTGCGGGAATGTTTTCAGGAAGGTAGTTGTAAATAGCTCTGTTTTGAAGCTGTGGACCTCCTAAGTGCAAAAATTGATTACCAATACTATCACGCTGACCAAACCTTGTTAATGTTGTGAAAGGATGACCTTTGCCGTCACCAGCATGACAAGTACCACACGATGTTGCAACAAAAAGAGGCCCAAGCCCTGTTTCCGGTGTGAAAATTTCATCGTTGAAAGCCACATCACCACGCAGAAACTGAACAGATTGTTCAGGTGTAAGCCCCTCAATAGGCCCGTCAAGGACACTATCATCAGCCGGTGCACTTGGAAGTAGCTTTTCACACGCAACTAATCCGAAGATAATAACCACCATCATCCCCAAGACAATTAAATGCTTTCTACCCATAACGAACTACAAATGTTTAAACAAATCTAAATAAAAAATTAGGCTTGTCTAACAATTATTTTTAGTCTTTCTTAATTTAGTCTAAAAATTGAATGGTTACAAGGCGGTGAAGAGCATAAGGGAGACACTTTTTGTCAGAAAAAAGGGGTCATAGCATACGCTACAACCACTAATCCAATTATTAGCGGAACTGTTGTTAATAGTTCAACGAAAGTCCAATGCCAAATCCCATATCACTATCATAATGTGTACGGATGCTTATATTCTTGGTAAAGATGTAGCCAAGCTCTGCCATATATTCTTTATCGGTATTTACCATAAACCCTGCACGCAACCTTTTTGATATAGGAATGTCCTCTCTCATTAACTGTAACCGCACTATTCCATCGTGGTACATTTCTGCCTGAAAGTTTATCAGCATCGGAAGCGTATAAACAAATCCCAAACTGAATTGTCTTCTGTTGTCTTTCTCATTTTTTTGCCCAAACAAATTCTTCTCTTGTTCATCAATTCCCATTCTGCGGTAACGCCAGTCAAAACCAATAAACGGCATAAACCATTGCATTTTTCCAATGTATCTTCCCAAATGAGTTTCAACCTCATACCCGTGCATATCGTTGTAGCCCAAACGCCATTCCGTGCCTAAGCTCCATCTCGTATTTTGAAGCATTGCTTCCCCATCATTTCCATTGGTAGCAAAATCATTTTGAGCCATGAAATGTGGCATATTGCTTTCCCTTTGTAATGCTTTGTAGGCTTTTGCCTTATCCGGCAGATAAGGATTTTGATAATCACCTACGGCAAACACACGGTTCATACCTGACATCATGTGGTACAGGATATGGCAGTGAAAAAACCAATCGCCCTCGGTGTTTGCTGCAAATTCTATCGTATCAGTTTCCATTGGCATAATATCAATGATATTCTTTAAAGGTGCGTTTTCGCCCTTGCCGTTTAATACCCTGAAATCAAATCCGTGCAGGTGCATGGGGTGGCGCATCATAGAGTTATTGTAAATGGTAATCCGCAGTATTTCTCCTTTCTTCACGGGTATTTTATCCGTTTCCGAAAGCACCTTGTTGTCCATGCTCCATACATAGCGGTTCATATTTCCGGTAAGGGTAAATTTGATGTCTTTTACCGGAGCATCTTTTGGCAGTGTTGTGTTATATGGAGATTTGAGCATGGCATAGTTCAGCGTAACAATATCTCCCAAAGCGTTTGCATTGTAACGATTGGGGTCATTGTCCATATTCATACCGTGCTGACTATGGTCTTGCTTTTTCTTTGCCTCACCTGTAATTTCGGGGTACATAACTACATTCATATCCATTTGGTTCAGGCTCATCTTCATTCCCATATCGTCCAAGTCGCCGTTCATTTTCATCATGTCATTCATCATCTTCATACCCTCGAAGTATTTAAGCGTTGGAAGTGGTGAGATAAGCTGTTTGATACCATTGCCAATGAAATAGCTTGCTGATTGAGTTCTGTCTTCGGTAGTGGCAAGGAACTCATAGGATAGTCCATCATCTGGAATAGTAACCACTATGTCATAGGTTTCCGATACGGCTATAATTAGCCTGTCCACTTCAACGGGTTCTACATCATTACCGTCACTTGCCACTACGGTCATTTTACCGCCTGCATACCGAAGCCAAAAGTAAGATGATGCACCACCGTTGGATATACGCAACCTTACTTTATCGCCTGCCTTTAAGGTCTTACCCTCAACCGATTTCAGGTCGGTAGTATGGTTTCCGTTTATGAGGATTTTATCATAATACACATCACTCACGTCCATTGCCAGCATCCGTTTCCATTCGTTGGTAACTTTGGTTTTAAATTTTCCCTCACGTATAGCCTCTGCATAAGATTGTGTCGCATTCTTTTTAATGGCAGCCCAATCATTTGCATTGTGCAGCATCCGGTTGATGTTATTGGGATTAAGATTTGTCCATTCACTTAAAATGATAGGCACAGTCGGCAAATCATCAATTCCCTTTCTAAAGGTTTTATCATCGTCCCGCTTTTTCATTATGAAACTACCGTACATTCCGATTTGTTCCTGTAACCCTGAATGGGAATGATACCAGTGTGTACCATGTTGAATAATTGGGAAACGATAGGTATAGGTAGTGCCAGGTTCAATCGGCTGTTGCGTTAAGTGAGGTACTCCGTCTTCCTTGTTGGGCAGGAATACACCGTGCCAGTGCAGGGACGTACTTTCTTTTAGCTGATTGTGAACTACAATTTCGGCAGTATCGCCCTCTGTAAAGGTAAGGGTAGGCATAGGAATTTGCCCGTTTACGGCAATAGCCCTTTTTGATTTGCCTGCATAGTTTACGATAGTGTCTTTGACGTATAAATCGTAATGCACTACTTTTTGAGCAAATAAAGTTTGCGTGCAGAGCGTTATCAGAACGACTTGCAGCATCTTTATTATTATTTTCTTGTGTCTGTTCATTATTCTATAATTTTATTTTAAACTGTCAGCCATTGCATCAAACCATTTCATTAAAACCTGTTTTTCTTCTTGGGTTAATACTGCATTGCGGTGAATAAGCGTATATGATGACAATGGCATTTTCCCGTCCCTTATCTGATTGGACATAGCCCGGAATTTATTGCGCTGTTTGCGGGTAGAGTACGTTCCAAAGTCGCTAAAGTTTAGTTCCTCTTTGCCCTCCTTAATATGCCCTGCCATATACCATGCTCCCGGTTGGATACGGCTGTACCACGGATAACGGGTGTTGTTGCTATGGCAGTCGTAACAAGAGATTTGCAATATCGCTTTAACGTTTTGGGGTACTGCATATACCTTTTCAATGTGCATATCTGTTACCTCACCCGATTGATTTCGCAATGGCTGAAAAAACTGAATGCCGATTAAGACAACGATTAAGCCTAATATAATTTTTTTCTTTAGCGACATATTAATTAATAGCTAATTGATTGTCAGCAACACTTTACCGATGTAATAAGGCGAGAAAGTGGTGTCCCGTTCAAAATTGAAATTGGATTTTAATTATTTTTCTTTTTCAAATTCTTTAAGTTTTCGCTTCATAAGCTCAATTTCATCAGATTGGGATTGGATAATGTCTTTTTGCAATTGCATCAGTTCAGGGTCGGTCAACTTAGCATTTTCCGACATCTGTAATGCCGCTGCGTGATGCGGTATCATACCCTTTACAAACTGTTTGTCCCCAACACCTATTTGTTGCCTAATCCCAAACCATGAGAATATGCCGACAGCTACCGAAAGTGTTGCGATACCCCAATTGATTTTCTTGTTAGTGTACATACCTTTCATTATCAACAATTCGATAAGTAGCATTGCCGAGGTCATCAGCAAGGTCATGTACAGGTTATTAATATTGGGTATAAGGTTGGCTAATTTGTCTATCATGGCGTACATGATAAAATACATTGCACTAAACATAACGATAGCCATAACAGCAAAACGTTTGTACATGGCTAATGAATGTTTTGAGTTATCAGCACCATTTTTTGAACTATGCTGCATTCCGTGTTTATTCTGCATATTTTCCATAACAATGAGCTTTTATTTATTATCAATGGTTTTCTCTACCTTGCCGCAGCTAATCATTTTTGAGCCATAGTAAGGGTTTTTGATTTCCTTATTTTCGCTTAACCAAATGGCTCCCTTACCATCGTTGAACATCGGGCAATGGTCTTGATATAGTTTTTGTGGAGTGCCGAACAATTTTATCAGGTCAGTAATATCTTCGCTCAATGATGCCAAATGCTCCCTTTGGTGGTCTATTTTGCCCGCATTGTTGCCAATATGCTCCGCATTTTCCTTTGCATCATCCGCAATGTCCATATACTCCTTATGCTTGTCGGCAGGAATAGCTTTCATGTCCACTTTATTTAAGGTAGCCAACAACTTCTTACCCGCACTGGCGGCAGCCTTATCATCATCCGATACAAGAGCATTCTTTAAGGTCAGGTAATCGGTGATTATGGGAGCAATGGAGAATTTATTTGTTTCGCCTGCCGCTGTTTTTGCTTCCTGTCCGTTTGCGGTATCGCTAACCGGGGGTGCAACCACCGTATCATTTTCTTTTGCCGGAGCAGATGCCTGTTGCGCTGAAACGGCTACTGTATCATTTGCGGATTGTTCGTTTTTGCTTGTAGATTGGTTGCAGGATACAGTTATAAATGCCATAGTAATTGCAACGATTGATAATGTTATATTTTTCATTTTTATTTATTTTTTGATTTTTAAAAAACTTGCATTGATAGCTACTACAATTGTGCTTACGCTCATTAGCACAGCACCCATTGCAGGGCTTAAAATAAATTTTGGATAGAGTATGCCTGCCGCAAGGGGAATTGCGACTACGTTGTAGCCAACTGCCCATATTAGGTTTTGCACCATTTTTTTATAGGTGCTTTTAGCGAAGCCAATCAGCTTTACTACATCTCTTGGGTCGCTGTCCACCAGAATAATATCAGCAGTTTCGGCAGCCACGTCAGTGCCGGAACCTACGGCTATACCTACGTCAGCCTGTGCTAATGCAGGCGCATCGTTTACGCCGTCGCCAGTCATGGCAACGGTTTCACCTTTTGCCTGAAGCTCCTTTACTTTCTCCTGCTTGTTGTGCGGAAGCACATTTGCTAAAAAGCCATCCATTCCTAATTTCTCTGCTACGGCAGCCGCAATCTTTTCATTGTCCCCGGTGAGCAGAAAGGATTTGATGTTCATTTTTTTGAGTGCATCAACTGCCTCGCCTGAACCCTCACGGATGCTGTCTGCCAAAGTGATTATCCCCACTACTTTATCTCCGATTAGAACAAAGTTTACTGTTTCGGCTTCCTGATTGATTTCCTTTGGAATTTCCGGTAATGAAAGGTGGTTTTCGCTGAAATAGTTTTTCCCGGCTGCTATAACACCTTTCCCGTTGACGATACCTTTTACACCGATGCCCTGCATATAGCTGAAGTTTTCCGATTTCCATAAGGCAAGGCTTTTTTCCTTTAAGGTTGCCATAATGCCTTTTGCGATATGATGTTCAGAATTTTGCTGCACGGCGGCGGCATACTGGATAAGCTCATTGGCATTATATTCATCCGTTAATGGGATAATTTTTTCAACAGTATGGGAACCTTTGGTGAGGGTTCCAGTTTTGTCAAAAATGACGGTTGATATATTCCTTGTTGTTTCAAATGCGTTCCGGTTGCGGATAAGCAGACCGTTGGTCGCTGAAAGCGTTGTGGAAATTGCGACTACCAATGGGATAGCTACGCCCAAAGCGTGCGGACAGGCTGTTACCATTACCGTTACCATTCTTTCCAAAGCAAAGGCGGTATCCCCACTGCTAACAAACCAGTAAATGAATGTGCCTATGCCTACGGCAATAGCAATAAAGGTCAGCCATTTTGCTACCTTGTCCGCAAGGTTCTGTGTATTGGATTTGGTAGCCTGTGCATCTTGCACCAGGTTAATGACCCTGTTCAGGTAGCTGTCTTTCCCAACGGCTGTTACCTTTACTTTCAACGCTCCATCGCCATTGATAGACCCTGCGATAACCTTACTGTCTTTTTCCTTTTTTACGGGAACGCTTTCCCCGGTCAGCATACTTTCGTTGATGTACGACCCTCCCTCTACGACTAATCCATCGGCAGGGATTTTTTCGCCCGGTTTTATAATTGCCGTTTCACCGCTTTGCAGGTCTTCGAGCTTTATCCTTACGGCTTCACCGTTCCGTTCCACGGTAACATCATTCGGCAGCAACGCTACCAATGACTGTAATGCCCTCGATGCTGCCATTTGGGAACGCATTTCGAGCCAATGCCCCAATAGCATAATATCAATAAGGGTTGCCAGTTCCCAAAAGAAATCCATACCCTGCAAGCCGAAAACAACGGCTACCGAATAGATATAGGCAACGGATATGGCTATGGCAACAAGGGTCATCATACCTATGGCTTTGGCTTTTATTTCACCTGCCATTCCTTTTAAGAATGGCAAGCCACCATAGATATAGATAGCTGTTCCCAATGTCAGCAACACATATTTATCGCCCGTAAATGCAATGCTGAACCCAAGCCATTGCTGTATCATGTGCGATAGGAGCAGGATAGGTACTGTAATGACGAGGCTTGTCCAAAAACGTTTCAGGAAATCACCTGTATGGTGTCCGGCGTGTTTATTGAAGCTCTCTTTTGAATGGTCATGATTGGTATGCTCCCCATGTCCGTGAGCTGTCCCATGTTCATGGGAAGCTGAGGGATTACCTATGGGAACCAGTGCCATACCACAAAGCGGGCATTTGCCCGGCTCGTCCTTTAGCACCTGTGGGTGCATGGGACACGTGTATTTTTGCATAACAAAGGGGTTAAAAGTTATTTTTACTTAATTTTTCTGCCATTTCATGCGTCATTTCTTCGGCATAAGTACCATAAGCATCAACAAGAACACCTTTATTCTCACCATTTTTGGATGAGATAACATAAATGACGGCATTGTTGTCGGGACTGCTGTCGAGGCTTTCAAACCTGTGTGTTTCTACAACCGTAAAATCTTCCGGCTTTAGCTTTAGGCTTTGTGAGGCACAGTATAAACAATCTGGAAGCAGACTGAAATCCATGCCATATCCTCTGTGTTTAAGGTCTTGTAGTGCCTGTACCATGTTATTATACTGTACCATAACTTTATGACCTATTGTTTAATGGTTTCAACGGTACTGCCACAGGTAAGCATCTGCGAACCGTAATACGGGTTTTTAACCGCATTTTCTTTGCTCAACCAATTTGCTCCTTTGCCTCCGTTGTACATCGGGCAATGCTGATAGTAAACAGGAGCATTCTGCTTAGACACTTTTGCCAATTCATAAAGATTAGTCGAAAGAGTAGCAAAGGCTTCTCTTTGTTTGGCAACGTCTTTTGATTTTTCAATGCTTTCCGCATTGGTTGATATGTTTTTCATTACTTTCATCCAAACGGTATGTTCTTCTGTGGATAGCTTGCTCATATCCACTACGCCAACGGATTTAACTAATGCAGCAGCCTTGTCAGAAGCATTAGCAGCATCGGTTTTTATCAAGGCATCCTTTATGGAAAAGTAATTGTCAAATACGGCTGTTAGCTGTGAGGCATTTTGTACCGGAGCATTTTCGGATGTAACCATTTTACTATGGTCATGACCACCGTGTTCGCTACTCATATCCATGTCAGCCTCTTTGTTTTTGGCAACGGGCTTTAATGTTCTTTCGTACTGGCAGCAACCCGGCAGCTTAGCATATATGTCATCCGGTGCTAAGAATTTTTCACTGTCATAACCTGCCAAAGCAATGCGTTTGAGTATTTCGTCCTGATTGGTTTTGTCGCTGTCATAGGTTAGGGTACCCATTTTGGTGTCTTTGTTCCATTCCACACTGGCTACTTTTTTTACGTTTCCGGCTTTTTCGATAGTGGCTTTGCACATATCGCAGTTACCATCAACCTTTACGGTTTCTGTTTTCGCATTTTTTATTTGTGCGAAACTGTTTATTGATGATAGCAATACGACGATTACCATCAATAATTTTGCTATTGATTTCATATTAGAATACATTTTAGAGGAATGGGGCATACAGTCCAATCCTGTTAGAATTTTGATTAAATAGTACAAATAGGGAATTTTCAAAAGCTGGATGCAGCTTTCGACAAGGCGTACCTATGGCTGTAAAGCCATAGTTTTAGCTTATTTTAGGCGGTAGCCAAATGGAGAAAAAGCCCGAAGAATAGTAGGCTTGTTTAAAACCGAATTTTTGTTTTTTAGTACTGGCAATTGGATATTTTGCCCTTAATTCGATTATTGTAGGCACATTTAACGAGTTAGCACAGGTAGTGCCGCACCTGCAAGAACTCCCGTTACAGCCTCCACAACCATTGCTATGGTTGCATTTTTTGCAAGATTTACCTTTGCAACTGTGCTGCTTATGTTCTGATTTTTTTGATTGTTTTTTGGAACAAGAGGACTTCTCTGTTTTAGTAGCAGTTTTGGAGCAAGCATAGCTTTGATTGGGTATCAGAAAGAAACCCAAACAGAATAAAGATAACAGGGTAATATGTTTGCCTAAACTTTTCAACGCTACAAAGTTATAAATAAAATTACATTGTTAACCACTTTGTCCTTTATTTTTGACCTCTACCATATTTTTAAAGCTGTTGTTTTTAGGAGTAAATGCCCCTTTCTTACCCAACGTATTCATTAAGAGCAAAAAGGAGCATTTACATTCAACTTTAAGCGGTTAGCGGTTCTATTTTAAAACCTTTGCTTTTGACAATGGCTACTACTTCATCTTCGGTAATACCCTCTGATTTTACGGTAAGGATTTTGTCTGCATTGTTCGTATCTACATTCCAGTGGCAGATACCCTCTGCATTGTCTAAATCGGATTGAACTTTTGATACACATCCACCACAATTAAGATTGGTCTTAAACTGAAATTCTTTGTTATTTTCCATTATTACTTAAATTTTATTGTTAATTGATATTGCAAAGTTGCTTATTCTTCCAAAAGCATCTGTTGTGATATTTTGGATTTGATTTATGATATTTACTGTTTACTTTTTCCACCTCAACCGTAAGCTGTTGCTTACCACGCTTACGCTGCTCAATGCCATTGCCGCACCTGCAATCATCGGGTTAAGCAGGAAGCCATTAATAGGATATAAAATACCTGCCGCAACCGGAATGCCAATTACATTATAGATAAATGCCCAAAACAGATTTTGCTTAATAGTGGCTACGGTTTGTTTTGACAGCCGGATAGCCTGTGGTATCTTGGTAAGGTCTGATGATATAATCGTCATTTTGGCAACGTCCATTGCAATATCGGAGCCTTTGCCCATTGCGATGCTTACATCTGCTGTTGCCAAAGCCGTACTGTCATTGATGCCGTCCCCAACCATTGCAACGGTTTTGCCTTGCTGTTGCAGTTCTTTCACAAAGTCTGCTTTATGCTGCGGCAATACTTCAGCTTTGTAATGTTTGATACCTGTCTGCCCGGCAATGGCTTTGGCAGTAGCTTCGTTATCTCCTGTCAGCATATATAGGTCAATGCCCATATCCTGCATTTCCGTGATAGCCTGTACCGATGTTTCTTTTATTTCATCTGAAATTGCAATAACGGAAAGGGCTTGTTTGCTGTTTGCAAACCAAATAACGGTTTTGGATAACTTACTCCATTCATCGGCTTGCTGTTGCAGTTTTTCGGGAATATTGATATTATTTTCTGCCAATAGTTTTTTATTCCCTACAAAATAGGTTTCACTATTGTGGTTGGCTTTTGCTCCTTTACCTGTGATACTGTCAAAACCGGACAATGCAGTTGCAGCCACGCCGTCCAAATGTTTTACTACGGCTTCGGCTAAAGGGTGTTCTGATTGCTTTTCGATGCTTAGTAAAATGCTTTTACACGTATCGTCATTGTTCAGCCATTCGATGCCTGTAACCTGTGGTCTGCCCTCGGTAATGGTTCCGGTCTTATCCAGGACAATAGCGTTTACTTTCTTAGCCAATTCAAGGCTTTCCGCATCTTTTATCAGGATGCCTTTTTCAGCACCTCTACCCACTCCAACCATTATTGCCGTAGGCGTAGCCAATCCCAAAGCACAGGGACACGCAATAACCAAGACTGTAACGGCTGCCAGTAATCCTTGTACTACTCCGTTATTGCCACCTAAAACAAACCATAGGATAAATGTAAAGATGGCAATACCGATTACAGTTGGTACAAAAATTCCTGCAATCTTATCTACCAATTTCTGCACGGGTGCTTTACTGCCCTGCGCATCCTGCACCATTTTGATGATGTGGGCGAGCATTGTTTCCTTACCCACTTTTACGGCTCTGAATTGGAAACTTCCTTTTTGGTTAATGGTTCCTGCAAATACTTTTTCGTTTTCTTTCTTCAATACAGGTACGGGTTCACCACTTAACATACTTTCATCCACGTAGGAACTGCCGGAAATAACCATACCGTCCACCGCAATTTTTTCACCCGGCTTCACAAGGATAATATCGCCTGCGATTACTTCTTCAATAGGGGTTTGCTTTTCCGTTCCGTTTGCTTGCACTACGATAACTGTTTTGGGTTGTAATCCCATTAGTTTTTTAATTGCTGAAGATGTATTGCCTTTGGCTTTTTCTTCCAACAGTTTCCCTAAAAGAATGAATGCAATAATGACGGCTGCCGCTTCAAAATAAACGTGGGCGTGTAAACCTCTTTGATGCCAAAAATCTGCAAACAACATATTGAACACACTGAACACATAAGCGATACCTGTACTCAATGCTACCAACGTATCCATATTGGCGGAGCGATGCTTTGCCTGCTTCCACGCATTGATAAAGAAGCCCCTGCCTAACCACAATACAACAGGTGTAGAGAATGCCCACATAATCAGGTTTGCATAAGGCATATCCATAAAGAACATTCCTATTACTACGACAGGTAAGGACAGTATAATTGCCCAAATGGTTTTGGTCTTTAATTGTTTGAATTTCTTCTCGTGGATAGCTTCGAGTGTTTCCTGCTGTTTGGTTTCATCTTCAATTAGTAAATCATAACCAACTCCTTGTACCGCTTTTTGCAGTTTTTCAGCATTGGTTATATCAGACAGGTATTCAACGGTAAGATTTCCCGTTGCGAAGTTTACGGAAGCATTCACAACGCCCTCCTGATGCTGTACGATACTTTCGGCACTTCCCGCACAAGCCGCACAGGTCATTCCCAAAACAGGGAATGTCTGCATAATGGTATTTTTATCTTTTACTGCCATATCTCGATTGTTTTTTTAACAATGCAAATTTGGCAATAATATGAATGGCGGCTATTGTGGAATTTTGGAAATGGCTTGTAAAATTTACTTATACTTCGTCCAAAGGCTTTCTTCTGTCTTCACGTATCTGCTTAAAATGGCTCGGTGTCAGCCCAGTTACTTTTTTGAATTGGTTGCTTAAATAAGCTACACTCGAATAGTTTAGGCGATAAGCGATTTCACTCAAAGACAATTCATCATAAACTAATAGTTCTTTTACCTTTTCTATCTTTTGAGCAATAAAATATTTTTCAATGGTCGTACCCTCTACTTCCGAAAAAAGATTTGATAAATAGTTATAGTCATGATGAAGTTTATCACTTAATACATCCGACAGGGTGGTCTTGTTGTCATTTTCCTGATAATGTACCACCTCAATGATTACATTCTTTATTTTTTCAATAATACGGCTTTTCTTATCATCAATAATTTCAAACCCTAAAGGAATTAGAACTTTAGCCAAAATTGCTTTTTCTTCGGGTGTAGGTTCTTTGCCAAGCATAACCTCTCCAAGTTTGATGTCTTTTACATCCAAACCTATTTTGTCCAATTCATTTTGCACCACCAAAATACAGCGGTTGCAAACCATGTTTTTAATATAAAGTGTACTCATAAGAATGTCCGTTAATATCTTTTTACTATCTGCCGAATACACAAATTTAAAATCTTTTTTCCCCATCTAATATTCAAAGCAGCGTTTGACCGATTTCAACGCTTTTACAGGTTGCTTCTACCGTATCTAATTTTGCATGGGCATGTCCCTTCGGGCCGGTTCATTCCAGGGTACGTTTCACTTCCGTCACTCTTTCATCGTGACCACCTCGTTCCTCGCCGCCTTACATCCCCCTCATGCTTCATGGTTAACGCTGTTATCAAGGCTAAATTGGCTAAGACTGCCATCCAGCCTGGCTATGGCATTTTCCAACGAAACGGGTAAAAAGGCAGCTAAGGTAGTTACGCCTTCGTTACTACGAGCGCATAATACTGCGCTACGCTTGCACCCTTCGGGACTTATAGCTCTTCGTGCCTCCGTCTCCACTCTGTCGCTGCTTTCTTTTTTCCCGTTTTTTCTTTTGGAAAAATGCTTTTAGGGCAGGCGGGTGAAAAAAAAGTAAACAAAATGGTTTCACAATTAAAATTAAAAATCATGAACATCATTGGCAGATTAACGAGGGACGCACAAATCAGCACCTTACCGAGCGACAAACAGGTAGTGAACTTCTCCGTAGCGGTAAACGACAGCTTCCGTAACAAACAGGGCGAACGGGTGGAACACACCGAGTATTTCAACTGTGCCTATTGGCTTTCAACGAACGTAGCTAAGGTTCTTACTAAAGGAACATTGGTAGAACTCTCAGGCAGAGTAAGTGCAAGGGCATGGATCGGAGGCGATGGCGAAGCACATGCAGCACTCAATTTTCACACTTCCCAAATCAAATTGTACGGAGGTGGTAAGCGACCTGAAACCGTAGCAGGTGGTATCAGTAACAATTCCGCAGTACCTGCTGACAATGGCAAAGACGATTTGCCTTTCTAACAAACAACTTTCATTTATCAACTTTTAAAAATTACAATCATGGCACATAATCTTAATTATAACGAAGGAACAGGCAAATACAGCTTCTTTAGTGTACAGCAAAAGGCATGGCACAACTTAGGACAGGTAGTAGAACAATATCCCACAAGTGCCGAGGCTATTAAATATGCAGGACTTGATTTCGAGGTAGTCAAATCACCCTTATATACTCGTGGTACAGGTATCAGCATAGGCGATGATGGTGAAATTAAAGAAGGTGGCAACATCTTACTGCCTGACAATTTTGCAACCATGCGTACCGATACCAATACAGTTTTTGGCGTAGTAGGTAAGGATTATCAGATAGTACAGAACGCAGATGCCTTTGCATTTTTCGATGCTATTGTAGGTGGTGGGGACGGTATCCTGTACGAAACAGCAGGAGCATTAGGAAACGGAGAAAGGATATTTATAACCGCTAAACTTCCTGACTATATCCGTGTGGGCAACGGTGATGATATTACAGAGAAATACATCTTTCTGACAACTTCCCACGATGGTACGGGAAGCATTACCGCAGCCTTTACACCTGTACGCATTGTATGCCAAAACACCCTTAACGCAGCATTGGGTAATATGTCCAACGTGGTACGCATCCGCCATACATCCGGTGCAAAACAGCGTTTGGAAAATGCTCATAAGGTAATGGGACTGGCTAATCAGCTTAGTACCCAACTGGAGGGAATATTTAACCAATGGACACAGGTGCGTATCTGTGATGCAGAAGTAAAGAAACTTATTCAACTGGCACTCTGCCCCAATAAGGAAACATTGGATGCACTTAAAAAGGGTGCAGAAGATGAACTGTCAACCGTATTCAAAAACACCGTTGAAGATGCTTTTGCCTACGCAATGATGTCAGATACACAACAGTTGAATACTACCAAAGGAACTGTGTTCGGAGCATACAATGCGGTAACAGGCTATTATCAGAATGTACGCAATTACAAGGATGATGAAAGCAAACTGCAATCCATTGTAATGGGTGGTACAGCACAGGCTAAAGCACAAAGGGCATTTGAACTATGTAATCAGTTTGCAAAGGATGGTGCAGACGTGCTTATGCTGAATTAACAACCAAAGGACAGGCGGCAATGTCTGCCTGTCCTTATTACTCACTTTAAACTCAGGTATTATGAAACCTTTAGAGAATTTGATAAATGTAGAGAAAGCGAGGTTACTGCATGAACTGTTTCCGCAGGAAATTCCCGCCTTATTGGAATATGTTAACGGTATGTGCCTTACCATACAGGAGGATGAACAGTTAACACGAAACCAATGGGAAAACGGCTTGCTAACCGTAGAAGCATGGCTATCCTTTGTCGAAGAAGTCAGGAATAAGATAGAGAGGTACGGAAAGCGAATGCACAAGCAGAGCAGATTATTTGCCGACCAGTTGTTTGATGGTTATGTCGCTATATACATGGTGCATTGCATGACCTTGTACACCACTATACGGAAGCATCCTAATCATAAGTTTTCGTTAGCCATTGACTTACTTTTTAACCCATAAATACAAGGTTATGGAAGCATTAATGAAATTATTGCAGGCTATGCCTTTCCCAACCATGTTCTTTGTTGGTTTGGCAATAAAGCTATTTGTCGGTATGCGACAATTCAACCGCAGGGGCTTAGGTGGCTTACAGCATTTCGATAACTACTTCGTGGGATTGATTACACTTTTCATTGAATGGATATTGAAGTGGACAGCTTTTGCCTTGATGCTGTGGGGACTGTGGGGATGGCTCTTTAAATGAAACGGTACAGGACTGTACAGAAATTATTTAATCAAAAATATTGAACAATGGAAACAACAAATTTTTTCAGCAATGTGGCCGCATTGAACATAACAGGCGACTTGCAACTGACGATACGCAAGGGAGCGGAAAATAATTGGATAGTATCGGTCATGCTCAATAATGAACAATGTGGTGATGATGCAAGAAAACTGATACCGCCACTTAATCTGCGAGGTACTACCGATGAACTGGATAACGGTTTCTTTGAACGAATTGCAACGCCTATGCAGATTGCTTCAGGTTTAATGGTGGATATGGAAGGTTTTATGAAACAAGTGGAAGAAGCAAAGAAACAATCTGCTATGGAAAAAGAAAAGGCAGACAGGGAACGAAAGGAAAAAGAAGCGAAGGAAAAAAAGTACAAAGAGGCAATGCAAAAGGTTGATGAATTGGAGAAGGAGGGGAAATATAGGGACGCTTGGATGAAAGTGCCTGACCCGACTGAATATCCTGAACAGGCTGAAGCTATCCGCAAAAGAAAATCTGCATTATCGGCAAAGTTTGCACCTGATTTATTCGGTGGTACTTCAACGGCAGTTGCGAATGAAGAACCACAAAGGGAAGATATAGATGCGGAGCAGGAAACAGACCCTGAAGAAGTGCCTGAATTATCCGAAGACGACAATTAACTCAATTATTAATCTGTAAAACGAAAGGTCATGTTAATAGCAAAGCAATTAGACAGGGTTTTCCTGCTCACAGAAAACGGAACGGATTTAAGACTAACAGACCCCGAACCGTCATGGAGTGTTGAAGCGGTAATGAACTTCTATGCCAATACTTATCCTATACTCACTACCGCCAAAGTATTAGCGCCACGCATAGAGGAAGATACCGTACAGTATCGTTTTGAAAGTGTAATGGGAACCAAAGGTTAATCTTAAAACGTAAAGCAATGGAATATGCAGCACAATATTATATCGGGCATCATTCAAATGCCACAAAAGCAAAGACAAAGGAAACTGTACAGACAATTAAGCGAGTTCATAGCATTGATACAACGCACAAAAGATGCACACGAAATAGGCAAAGACAAACAGAAGTCCGTGCCGGTGCAAATGTTGCCAATGCTTTTCTGAAAACAACTTTCCTGCCTAAACTGGAGATAATAAAGTCTGTACAATCACCTATGGAAGTGGAGAAAATAGAAACAGACTTTTATCACTCCCTTTTTGAAGTAGCCAGGCATTATAATGGTTTCGAGCCTTTGGATACGAGAACTTTCGGCTACCCCTACAATTTAGCCTTATCTGTTTGGGAAGTGGAAAACCATTTGAAGCGAAACGTCAGGAACTGGAACAGCTTGCGACTGGTACAGGATGATAAGGGAAAAACTTTCTTTATTAGTGAGGAACAATACTGTACAGGAGCGACCTTATACTATATCCCTGTCGTACCATTGTATAAGATGCTTAGGAATAAGCAAGAAAGAAATGCAGCCCTGTTACTGCTCTCTGTTTTCGCATACCTCTACCATATAGCGGATATACCTTATTACAGGCAGGAAGATGCTTACATCTATTGGCAGTATGAAATGATTACCGATTGGATAGAGCAGGATGATGAAACCGACTTAGATAGCCGTAAGGAAGAATTAAAAGTAGCGAAATGGTGCGGTGATAAGATAGAACAGAAAATATTTAACCGCAAAAGCCTTAATGTCTTTGCGGATCGGATAAAGGCATTTAAACCGAAGAACGACTTTGAACATGAGTGCCTGAATGTAGCGAAAGGATTTTTCACCCTATATACTGACTATCCTGCAACATCTGTTTTCCAAAATGCCAAGTGCGTTGAGGATGAGGCAGAACAAGAGGATGAGGTAATTGCTATGAACAAGTATATCTCCTTTATAGCAGATGCTAATGGATGGCTTTACGAAACACTTGCTGAAAGTGTCAATAATGAGTTTAATGAATATGGAACAACCGAAGAGCCAACGGTAGTGAAGATATTTAGCGGAGAAAATATTACTGATTGCAATCTTGATTTTGAGAACAGGTTATTTCCCCTGATAGATGATTTGTGCTACCTGTTGAATAATCATTAAATGAATTACTATGAAAGATGTAATGGAAAATATCGGCACACTTTATCATCCCAAAACGGCTTTGGTTTTTTACGAAGCTAAAGGAACGACTGCGGAGGTTTATGTAGAGTATTTTGATATGGATAGGAATGGTAATCCAATTAATGCACATCCTTTGACTGTTAAGGAAGCACAGTATTTATCAAAAGCATTGGACACCACAAAGGAAAGGAATAAGGCATTCTTAAAGCCTAAAAGCATTATAGCAGGAAATATCCTTTATACAGACCCATCTGAAAATGGCTTTGCAATGTGGTTTACAAAGGCAACAAGCAAAAATCTTTTCTTTATTGATGGCTTGGATATTCCCAATGGTATAGCAGGTGTACCCGCCCTGCTTTGGATAGCCAGTAAGCAGAAGTTACATATCTACGCTCTGAAAAGTGACAGGAAGCCGACTGAAGAAACACCGCTTTATCATGCTCCCTTTTTTAATGTGTATGCGGACGGAAATGTATGTATGGGTTCGGTAGATGTAAATATCAGAAAGTCTTCTTCATTAGAAGAATTTACAGCCGCATGGGAAACCTATTTCTTTAACAGCTATTTCAGCCACCTGATGCAAAACCATAATCCCGTACAAGGTAACTGTGTTAGCCTATGGAAGAAGCTGCGTAAAACAGGTGAGCCATTCCCAAAAGATGTATTGAAGAAAACTGACAGGACGGTCAAAAATATACTAATATGAAAACGGATAAAATAAAAGTACACTTCACAGACAATGACCTGATCGCTCCCACCAACCCCATTGAAGTAAATCTTATAGGAGCTGGTGGAACAGGTTCAAAAGTGCTGACCGCATTAGTGGAAATGAATTATAGCCTGAATGAATTAGGACATGCAGGGTTATCTGTCAGGCTTTGGGATGACGACATAGTAACCGATGCCAATTTAGGCAGACAACGATTTGCCGAGTGCGAGATTGGGCTATATAAATCGGTCGCCCTGATAAACCGTGCTAACCGGTGGGCAGGTACAAACTGGAAAGCCGAGACCCTGAAATTTGGGAAAGACAGTTTAGGCAGGTTGCCCGAACATACACAGGCAGCTATTTACATTTCCTGCGTGGACAGTGTGAGGGCAAGGTTTGAGATTGCAGAAATCCTTAACGGACTGGATGATAACAGGGCATTCCGAAACCGAGCCAAATACTGGATGGATTATGGTAACAGCCAATCCACAGGGCAGGTGCTATTGTCCACCATTGGCAACATCAAACAACCGAAGTCTGAAAAATATGAGGCAGTCGCCAACCTGCCCTTTATAACCGATGTATATGGCGAACTGCTGAAGCAATCCGAAGAAACAGATAATACTCCAAGCTGTTCATTGGCTGAAGCATTAGAAAAGCAAGACCTGTACATTAATTCCTCCCTTGCCCAAATGGGTTGCTCTTTACTCTGGAACCTTTTCCGTCAGGGAATGACCGAAAATAAAGGCTTCTTTCATAACCTTGACAACTTCACTACCCAACCGATAAAGGTCGCTTAAAGCCCTCCCAGGGCGGCGCATCGGCATTCCTTTCGCCGTAGGCGGAACGCCGCTGCGCGTGGAAGCGGTGCAGCCACTTGCCCAAACCGGAATCCCCACCCACAATATTCCAATAATCCGCTTTGGACAACAGGCTACGGCATTATTAACGTATCCCACAGAATAACCTAACACATCCAAGTAACTGGAAGGTAGCTGGTTCAAGTATAACGCAGCGTCCACCACGTAAGAAAGTTGCAGATATATTTCACTTAATTATAAAGTGATTTATATCTTTACACCGTAATCTCGGTCAAGAGCTTTAAATCCGCTAAAAAGTGGTTCGAGTTTTGTACCACAGGGTTCACAACATAGCCTTGGATTTTTCCAGGGCTTTTTTAATTTTGGCAAATGCCATATTGCTATATTATTTATTCTGAAAAATTAGACAAATACTATATTGGTGCTTGTATAGATATGGAACGTCGTCTTTACGAACATAATATTGGACACTCAACTTTCACTTCAACCGGCATTCCATGGATTTTAAAATATAAAGAATTTTACGAAACGCTTCCGCTGGCGAAAAAAAGGGAGCTTATCATTAAAAAGAAAAAATCAAGAAAATTTATTGAAATCCTGATTAAAACATCATAGCTAGGTGATAGAGCATCCCGATTTTTAATCGGGAGGGCCCTGGGTTCGAGTCCCAACGGGATCACAACTTAGCCTTGGATTTTTCCAGGGCTTTTTTTATTACCTAAACAAGGCCCTACAACCAAAAACTCCATCAAAAGTTTTCACCACCAAAATATTGCACCTATTTTTGCCTTAAATAATCTTTACATGAGTAATTTCTTCCAAAATAAAACTGTTGCCATTACCGGCGGTAGCGATGGTATAGGAAAAGCACTCATAGAACTATTACTGCCTATGGGAGCCAAAGTTGCTACCTGTGCCCGTAACCAGGATAAACTCTATGATCTACAACTAAGACATTCTAATCAACCATTACACTGTGTAGTTGCAGATGTAAGCATTTACAACGATTGTAAAATGTTTATTGATTCTACCATTAAGCAATTTGGCGGCATTGATATTTTAATAAACAATGCTGGCATCTCCATGCGCAGCTTATTAAAAGATGCAGAACTGGATGTTTTTAAAAAAGTAATGGACATCAATTATTTTGGATCAGTTTATTGTACCAAACTTGCATTGCCTTCTATTGTAGAAAGAAAAGGTACCATTGTAGGTGTGTCTTCCATTGCCGGATACAGAGGGTTGCCGGGTCGTAGTGGATATAGTGCCAGCAAGTTTGCATTAAACGGCTGGATGGAAGCAATTAGAACAGAATTGATGGAAGATGATGTAAATGTAATGTGGGTTTGCCCGGGCTTTACAAAAAGTAATATACGAAACGCTGCCTTAAACGGCCAATCAAAAGCACAGGGAGAAAGCCCTCTAAATGAATCATCTTTAATGAGTGCCGAAGAATGTGCCCAACATATAGTAAAAGCAATAGAAAAAAAGAAAAGAACATTAGTGCTTACCTTTAGAGGAAAGCAAACAGTTTTTATCAATAAATTTTTTCCTGCATGGGCTGATAAACTCACCAGGAAATTTTTCTTTAAAAACGGCCAACTGGTCAAATAAACCATGCCAACCTAAATTAAGTTTTGATTACAATGCCCATAGTAACGCTCACAAGTGATATTGGTGTACAGGATTTTATGCCGGGCGCTATTAAAGGGCAGTTGCTACAGCAAAATCAATCCTTCAATATTGTTGATATTACCCATTCTGTATCGCCATTCAACTATCCGCAGGCCGCCTATATATGCCGCAATGCCATCCGTAATTTTCCAAAAGGTTGCTTTCATTTGGTGCTTTTAAATTTGTTTGACGAAAGGCCAGATTATATATTATTGATTGAACATGATGGCCAATACATTGGCTGTGCTGATAATGGTTTAATTACCATGATATTGGAAGAAACGCCGCAAAAAGTAGTTGCGCTGGAAATGGAAAAATCGGCACCTAAAAATACTTTGTATTGCATAAGTGTGTTTGCTAAAGCAATTGACGAAATTGCATCGGGAAAAAAAATTGAAGAAGTGGGTGATGCTTCTGTTTCCATAAAAGTAAAAAACCCATTGAGGCCAAGGCTGGGCGACAATTGGATAGAAGGACAGATAATTTTTGTAGATAATTTTGAAAATGTAGTGCTGAATATTCATAAAGACGAATTTGAAGAACAGAGAAAAGGCCGAAAATTTTCAATCATATTTAAAAGAGACGAAGTAATTGATAAAATAAGTGAAACCTATGCCGATGTAAGCGAAGGCGAAAAATTGGCACACTTCAATTCGGCGGGTTATCTCGAAATTTCTTTAAACAAAGGCAATGCAGCAGGGCTATTGGGTTTGCAGGGTTTCTCGGAAAATCAATTGCAGAATCAATTTCAAAACCAATTAGCTGCATCATTAAACAACAGCCTTTTTTATCAAACAGTAAAAGTATTTTTTGAATAAAACAATCTTTAAAACTAAAAAATAAACAAATGAAAAAATTATTAATTGCTTTTGTATGTAGTGTTGCAGTGCTGAGTATCAATGCACAAATAAAAATGCCTGCGCCCTCTCCTACGCAAACCATTAAGCAAGATTTTGCACTAGGCTCCATAGAAGTAAAATATAGCCGCCCAGCAGCAAAAGGCCGTAAAGTTTTTGGCGACCTGGTACCTTACAATAAATTATGGCGTACCGGTGCCAATGCTGCTACTTTAGTTAAGCTAAACGATGCAATTGAAATACAAGGAAAAATATTAGACACAGGCTCTTATGTTTTGTACACTATCCCTGGAAACAATAGTTGGGAAATAATTTTCAACAAAGGATTAAGCAACTGGGGTGTGGATGGTTACAAAGAATCGGAAGATGTAATGCGCTTTAAAGTACCTTCAAAAAAATTAAAAAACAAGGTTGAAAGTTTTACAATTGACTTTAGCGATATAAAGCCAGAAAGCTGCAACCTCAATCTTTCCTGGGAAAATACTACAGTAAACATTCCTTTGGTTGCCACTATTAAAGACCGCATTAGGGCACAACTAACCCAAGCTTTACAAAGCGACAAAAAACCTAATTGGCAAGCTGCCCAGTTTTACAATGAATACGACAACAACCCTGCAAAAGCATTGGAATATGCCACTGCTGCTATCAACGATAACCCCAAAGCATTTTGGGTATGGATTTACAAAGCAAAAATTGAAAAAGCATTAGGCAAAAAATCAGATGCATTGGCAAGCTCACAAAAATCATTGGAGCTGGCTAAAGAAGCAAAAAATGATGACTACATTAAAATAAATGAAGAATTTCAAAAGAAATTAAAATAAGAGCAGTAAAAATGTAAAGCAAAAAAGCGGTTTCGAGAGAAATCGCTTTTTTGTTAATTGCTACCTCATCTCACCTCACCTCGCCTCCTCCACATTAAATACCCTTGCAATACCACCGCCAGTACAATCATTCCCAGCCCAATAAAAAATTCTTTGTGTAGTAAATTGCCTTCATTAAAAAATATGAATGCCATTATAATGCTATACAATGGTTCTAAATTAAAACTAAGATTAGATGTAAATGCAGATATCTTTTTGAGCGCATTTAACTGAAGCATAAACATAATAACGGTACAAAACAAAGAAAGCAGCACAAGCCAAAGCCAGTCCATATCGGTAGGCCAATAATAATTGGCAGGAAACCAAATATGATAAAAAGGTAAAAATAGGCTAAGCCATATTAATCCGCCAATAAATTCGTAGAATGTAAGGGTGGTTGGCTGAAAGTTTTTAAGCAGCTCCTTATTAAAAATGGGAAACAAAGCACTACCCACTGCAGCTAAAATCCCAAAAATAATTCCTAGCTTATATTGAGGATGAAAATCGAAAATGATATAAATACCTGCCATTGTAAGTAACCCAAGCAAAAACTCTATCCAGGAAATTCTCCTTCTTAAAATGAGCGGCTCAAGCAAGGCTGTAAAAAATCCGGTAGCAGAAAAGCAAACCACCGCCACCGATATATTAGAATATTTAATGCTGCCATAAAAAAGCAACCAGTGTAATGCTATCAGCAACCCTACCAATGATATCTTTAAAAAACTATTTGCAGATATTTTTTCAAACCTTCCTGAACCAAAAAGCCATATTCCCAAAAACAGAATTGTCAAAAAAATCCGCCACCAAACCAGCATCCCTTCCTGCATTCCTATTAACTTTCCAAAAATACCGGTAAACCCTGCCAGCAAAACGGCCAGGTGTAGTTGAATAAATGCTTTTTTCATCCCCATAAAGATAGCGGTGTAAATATTGTAATTCAATGCTATAAGAAGTGTATAGTAAAAAATTGCAAAAAAGTACCGCAGATGCCTACCCAAGGGCAAACATTGTTATATTTGCCCACCTATAACCAAACGTAAATATGAGCTTTAAGAAAATTAACAACATTACAGGCTGGGTTATCTGCCTGATCGCTTGTTCGGTGTATGTAATGACGATGGAAGCAACCGGTAGCCTTTGGGACTGCGGTGAGTTTGCATCCAGTGCTTACAAACTACAAATTCCTCACCCACCAGGTGCGCCTCTATTTGTACTAATTGGCCGCATTTTTATGATTCCTTTCGATCCGCAACATGCTGCCACAGGTGTCAACCTTATGAGTGCATTGGCAAGCGGTTTTACCATACTGTTTTTATTTTGGAGTATTACTCATTTTGCCCGTAAGCTTATCCGCAAAGAAGAAAAAGAGTTAAGCAGCGCAAACATAATAGCAATTATGGCTGCTGGTGCTGTTGGGGCATTGGCTTATACATTTTCCGACTCGTTTTGGTACAGCGCAGTAGAAGCTGAGGTTTATGCATTGTCATCTTTCTTTACAGCAGTGGTTTTTTGGGCTATGTTGAAATGGGATCAGGCTGTGGAAGAAGAACAGGAGCAAGGCATCACGGGGCACTTTACTCGTGCCGACCGTTGGATTATTTTGATATTCTATCTAATGGGTCTTTCTATTGGCGTTCACTTACTAAACCTATTAACAATTCCGGCGTTGGTAGTTATTTACTATTACAGAAGATATAAAGCAACCAACTGGGGTACATTTTGGGCTTTTTTAATTGGCTGTATCATTACCGGCTTTGTACAAAAAGCAGTAATTGTTTGGACCATACAGGGTGCAGGCAAAATGGACGTACTTTTTGTGAATAGTTTTGGAATGCCATTCTTTTCAGGTTTTGCATTTTTCTTTATACTAATTGCAGCACTTATTTTCTTTGGCTTGCGCATTGCAAAAAAGAAAAATTGGAACTTCTTAAAGTTAGGTTTATGGGGCTTTGTGTTTATGCTATTGGGCTATTCTACTTATTTTACCACACTTATACGCAGTAATGCAGATACTGCTGTAGATATGTACAATGTAGATAACCCGGTAAATCTTGCAGGATATTTAAGCCGTGAACAATATGGCGATTGGCCCATTTTGTACGGACAGGATTTTACTGCCGATATTCAGGAGTATGATGTACAAGAAACTTATATCAAAGCAAACGGGAAGTATGAAAAAAATGGCCGTAAAACCAGTTACATCTACGCCCCTGCCGATAAACATTTCTTTCCTCGTATGTGGGATCAAAGCAACGACCAGGGTCATGCAGATTATTATGCAAACTGGGCAGGCATTGGTAAAGACCAACAAGGTAATTATGAAAGGAAGCCTACTATGGCCGAAAATATCGGCTTCTTTTTTAGCTACCAGGTTAACTGGATGTACTGGCGATACTTTATGTGGAATTTTGCTGGAAAGCAAAATGATATACAGGGAATAAATATGGGTAATGTGAGAGATGGTAACTGGAAAACAGGTATTAGCTTTTACGATAACCTTCGCCTGGGCGACCAAAATAAACTGCCTGATACATTAAAAAATAATAAAGCAAATAACAGCCTTTATGCCTTACCGTTAATATTAGGCTTACTTGGACTTTTCTATCAAATTAAAAAAGATGGCAGAGATGCTTTTGTAGTAGGCTTGCTCTTTTTCTTTACTGGCCTTGCCATTGTTTTATATTTAAACCAGGCAGGAAACCAACCAAGAGAGCGGGATTATGCATTTGTAGGTTCTTTTTATGCATTTGCGTTTTGGATAGGATTAGGCGTACTATATGTCAGAGATTTATTGATGCCTGTTGTTAAAAACCTTCGCAATGCAGGCTTTATTGCAGGTGCAATTTGTTTATTGCTGGTGCCCTTTATCATGGCGAAAGAAGAGTGGGACGACCACGACCGTAGTAATAAAAAACTGGCAAGCGATTTAGCAAAAGATTATTTAAACAGTTGTGCACCCAATGCCATTGTAATTTCTTTTGGGGATAATGATACCTATCCACTTTGGTATGCGCAAGAAGTAGAAGGCGTAAGACCAGATATTCGTGTAATTAACTCAAGCCTGTTAGGTACCGATTGGTATATTAACCAGTTGCGTTATAAAATAAATGAAAGTGCCCCGATTGATCCATTGTGGACAGCTCAACAAATTGAAGGACCAACAAGAGATGCCATCATAAATGCACCAAAATCGGGTGTTGACCCTAACCAGTTTATGGATCTCTATACCATGATGAAAGACTGGGCCGGTAGCGATGATCCTGCAAAAATTGAAATGAGCCGTGGTGGTGATCCGCTGCACATTTTCCCAACAAGAAGGGTTACTGTACCTGTAGATGTAAATTTGGTAAAACAAAACGGAACAGTAAATGCCGGGGATTCTGTATTAAGTACCATTGCATTTGAAATACCCAAAACTGTTTTATATAAAAACGATGCAGCCATTTTAAATATCATTGCGGCCAATAAATGGAAACGTCCGATATACTTTACTTCTGACTATAACGAACTTGGGTTTGGAAATTACTTGCGCCAGGATGGGCTTACACACCGACTAGTGCCAGTTATCAACAGCGAAGTAAACCAGCCCTGGATAAAAGATGTAATGATGAATAAGTTTGCTTTTGGCAATGCAGATAAACCGGGTGTTTATTTTGACGAAGAAAATAGGAGGCATTTAAATTCCATTCGCTTTGCTTATGCAAATGCTGCAATGAACTTTGCACAAACAGGTAAAAAAGAAGATGCAAAACAATTGCTGAATAAGGCGGATAAGAATATGAATACCGACAATTTCCCTTATGGAATGGCGAGCCGTAACCAGCAACAGAACTACTTCTCTTACAGGTTTGCATTAGCAGCTTATACTGCAGGCGACACTACCCTTGGCAATAAAGTAGCCGATGCTTTAATAAAAGATATGCAGCAACAAAAAGGCTATTATGAAAGCCTTAGCGAAAATAAAAGAAGTAATTTGATTAATGAAGAACAAGGCAATGAAGAGTTGTTGAGAGTGGTTACAGGTATGAAAGCTAGCTTTCAAAATCAACCAAAAACCCCGGAAGTTGGAACAGTAATTCAAGGACAGGCTGCAGACAGCAATCCTAGATAATAATGATTTTCTTAATTTAAAAAATACCTGCTGTCATAAACAGCAGGTATTTTTTTTAACATCCATAGAGGATATTTGTTGCGTAAATTGTGCTGTTAACATTTTTAAAAACACAGTACATGAGAGGTTTTGATTTTTCTAAATACGATCCTTCACAGGAAGGGCAATCAAAATTTGAACAATTACTCAATTTATTTTTACAGCTACTCACCTACACAAGCGGCGATTTTGAAGAAGCCATGCAATGGCTGAACGAATTAGATAAAGAGTACAAATTAACAAACAATGATTACGGCATTGGTGATTTTTTAGAAGACCTACAAAATAAGGGATACATTAAAGAGAATCCACAGAATGGTTCCATTGAAATTTCATCCAAAACAGAGCAAAGTATCCGTAAAAAAAGCCTGGAAGAAATTTTCGGAAAATTAAAAAAAACTAAACAAGGGAATCACCAAACTTTTAAACCTGGTGGCGGTGATGAAATAAATCCAGAAACAAGACCGTTCCAGTTTGGTGATACCATGGAACAAGTAGATTTTACCAACAGCATACGCAATGCACAAATTAATCATGGCATTGATAGTTTTAGAATGCAAGAAGATGATTTGGAAATAAGGGAAACCGATTTTAAGGCACAAACTTCTACTGTATTAATGATTGATATTTCGCACTCTATGATTTTATATGGCGAAGACAGGATTACACCTGCAAAAAAAGTAGCCATGGCTTTGAGCGAATTGATTAAAACAAAATACCCGAAAGACACATTGGATATTGTAGTTTTTGGAAACGATGCATGGTCAATAGAAATAAAAGACCTACCCTATTTACAGGTTGGGCCCTATCACACCAATACAGTTGCTGGCTTAGAAATGGCAATGGATATTTTACGCCGTAGGCGAAATGAAAACAAACAAATTTTTATGATTACAGACGGCAAGCCTACCTGTCTTAAAATAGGTAATCGGTATTACAAAAATAGCTTTGGTGCCGATAGGAAAATATTGAACCGATGCATGAACCTAGCAACGCAATGTAAAAAATTAAAAATACCTATCACTACATTTATGATAGCCAGCGACCCTTATTTGCAACGCTTTGTACAAGAGTTTACAGAAACAAATAATGGCAAAGCCTTTTTTGCATCGTTAGACAATCTGGGTGCTTTTATTTTTAAAGATTTTGAAAGTGGTAAAAGCAAAACAGTTTTTTAAACCAGCATAAAAAATATAGATTAGCATGATTGAAAAAATAAAAACGTTAGGCGAATTAAAAAAGAGTGGCTATCAACCCACTTCGATAAAAGAAGAAATAAGAAATAATCTTATTAAGAAAATACAGGCAAAAGAAAACCCCTTCCCCGGAATTGTTGGGTACGATGACACTGTAATTCCCGATACAGAAAGAGCATTACTAAGCAGGCATAATATTCTATTTTTAGGTTTAAGAGGGCAGGCCAAAACAAGAATGGCAAGGCAAATGGTTAGTTTATTGGACGAATACATTCCTATTGTGGAAGGTAGTGAAATAAACGATGATCCATTAAATCCCATTTCAAAATTTGCCATTGACTTAATTAACGAAAAAGCAGATGACACACCCATTACATGGCTTCACCGAAGCGAACGTTATGCAGAAAAACTGGCAACACCTGATGTGAGTGTAGCAGACCTTATAGGCGATATTGACCCTATTAAAGCCGCTAATTTAAAACTAAGCTTTGCTGATGAACGGGTGTTGCATTACGGAATTATACCAAGAAGCAACAGATGCATATTTGTTATAAACGAATTGCCCGATTTACAGGCACGAATACAGGTATCCTTATTTAATATATTAGAAGAGGGAGATTTACAAATCCGGGGCTTTAAGCTTCGTTTACCCTTAGATGTGATGTTTGTATTTACAGCTAATCCGGAAGATTATACCAATAGAGGCAATATTGTAACACCGCTAAAGGATCGCATCCAAAGCCAGATATTAACACACTATCCCAAAACAGTTGACGATGCATTGAGCATTACCGAACAGGAAGCGGCTGTATTAGCATCGCAGAAACAAAAAATTGAGATTAGCGACCTTATTAAACGGTTAATAGAGCAAGTAGCTTTTGAAGCCCGACAAAGTGAACTGGTAGATAAAAAAAGTGGCGTGAGTGCCAGGCTCACCATTGCTGCTTTAGAAAATGCAGTAAGTGCCGCAGAGAGAAGGGCATTGATAAATGAAGAAAATACAACCCAAGTTTGGCTAAGCGACCTTGCTGGCATCATTCCATCTATAACAGGTAAAATTGAATTGGTGTATGAGGGCGAACAGGAAGGGCCTTACCAGGTTGCTTTAAATTTGCTAGACAAAGCCATCCGCACACAGTTTACAGAATATTTTCCTAATCCCGATAGCTTTAAGAAAAAAATAAAGCAACAAAGTAAACAAGAAGAAAGCCCTTACAAAGCCATTGCAAATTGGTTTGACGCAGGCAATAACCTTAGCCTGTTAAATGAGCTTAAAGATGAACAAAAGGTACAGGCTTTATATAAAGTAGCAGGGCTCCACTCACTTGTAAAAAAGTATTTTAATACCAGTAATGAGAAAGAAACAGGCTTGCTGATGGAGTTGGTATTACACGGCTTAGCTGCATACTCTCTTATAAACAAAAAAATGATTGATGGCAGAATAGAATTTAAAGACTTAATGGGCAGTATGCTGAACATTGGCAGCCAGCATTTTGATGAAGAGGGTTTTAACGAGGAAGATTTTAATTAATGTGTATTTGAAAATGTAGAGAGCCTACGGTTTTGGCTCTCTGCATTTTTTTAAACAACATTTACCTCCCTTTGTAATTCAACCCCAAACTTCTGTTTTACCGAGTTGATTATTGCTGTACTTAAGTCGTAAACTTCGCTCCCACTTGCATTGCCATAATTAACTAATACCAAGGCCTGCTTTGCATGACATCCTGCATCGCCTTTTCTGTAACCCTTCCAACCGCATTGTTCAATCAACCAGCCGGCAGCTAATTTTGTTTTTCCATTATGCAAATCATAGCCAACAATAGATGGAAATTCATTTTGCAATGAGTAAAATTCTCTGTTTTCGATTTCAGGATTCTTAAAAAAACTACCTGCATTTCCTATCTCCTTAGGATTGGGCAATTTACTTTGCCTGATATGGATTACCGCCGCTGAAATATTGGCAATACTCAATTGTTCTACACCCATATTTTCAAGTTCCTGCTGTATTGCCCCATAAGAAATATTAAAATGGGGCTTCTTACTTAAACGATAGGTTACAGATGTAATTACGAATTGATTATGATATTTGTTTTTAAATATACTTTCTCTATATCCAAATTTACAATCACTTAAACTAAATGTGACTGTACTTTCTTCTTGAATATTAAAAGCCTCCAAACTGTGAAATACATCCTTGATTTCTACGCCATATGCACCAATATTTTGCATGGGGCTTGCCCCAACATTCCCCGGAATTAAAGAAAGATTTTCCACTCCGGCAAGATTTTTCTGAATACAGTATTGCACAAAACTATGCCAGCTTTCACCTGCACCAGCTTTTAAATAAACATAATCAGCATCCTCTTTTATCAACTCAATACCCTTTATATCATTTTTAATAATGAGACCATTAAAATTTTTTGTAAAAAGGATGTTACTTCCTCCACCCAAAATCAATATCGGCTCAGCAGTTTTTTCTTGTTTATAGAAATGGATATATGAACGCAATTCCTCCTGATTGCTAAAGTCGCCAAAATATTTTGTGGAAGCTTTAATTCCAAAAGTATTATACGGCCTTAGTGAGAAATTTTCTTTCAAATTCATTTTAGCTGAATTAAAAATTAAACTGGATCAACATCAATAATTATATGCACAGTCTTAAATTTTTTTTCTACCAATAGTAGGCTAATATGGTTGCGTATTACTTTTCTATAGGTACTACTCATCCCAGTTTCTTTGGGCAATTTAATCATTATCTCCATTAAGTACTGGTTTCTTAAACGGGATACAACCGGTGCTGCAGGGCCTACAACAAAATCTTTTAAATCCTGTTTTAATAAATTGGCTAACTGGTCGGCTGCTCCTTCTACAACAAATTTATCTTTATGCTTTAATGTTAATAAAACCAGTCTGGTGAAAGGTGGATAAAAAAATTCTCTCCGATTTTCAATTTCATAATTGTAAAAACTTTCATAGTCATGCTTTTGCACCATATGTAATACAGGATGTTGCACATTCATAGCTTGTATCAACACGTTTCCCTGTGCACCTTTTCTTCCTGCCCGGCCACTTACTTGTTCCATTAACTGAAAAGCTCTTTCATTCACCCTAAAATCAGCAAAGCTAAGCAGGCCATCTGCATCTAAAATACCAACTAAACTAACTTTGTCAAAATCCAATCCTTTCACCACCATTTGTGTACCTACCAGTACATCTATTCTATGCTGCTCAAATTGCTGAATCAAAGAATCATGTGCCGTTTTTCCACGAACACTATCTACATCCATTCTGGCAACTTTATGTTTTGGAAAATCTTCATCCAGTTGTTCTTCAATTTTTTCCGTTCCAAAGTTTTTTTCTAACCAATTTTGTGTGCCACATGCAGGGCATGTTACCAATACCGCATAAGTGCTTCCGCAATAGTGACAATGCAATTTATTGCTATACTTATGTAGAGTAAGCGATACATCGCAGTGCTGACATTGGGGAATATATCCGCAAGTACCGCAAATAAGATAGGGGTTGTAACCCCTCCTGTTTTGAAAAAGTATTACCTGCTTATCTGTATCAAAAGCCTTTTGCATTGCTTCCTTTAATTGAGGGCTTATCATCACTTTCCCCTTTTGGGCAACCTGCCTGGTATTAATAATTTCAATTTTAGGTAAACTAATGCCGCCAAATCTTTCTTGCAACTTTACCAGTCCGTATTTTTTTTGGGCTGCATTGTAATAGCTTTCAAGAGAAGGCGTAGCACTTCCCAATAAAATTTTTGCCCTAAAAAGCGATGCATAATATATTGCTACATCACGGGCATTGTACCTTGGAGCAGGGTCTTGTTGCTTGTATGATGCATCATGTTCTTCATCAACAATAATTAACTTTAGGTCTTTAAAAGGCAGCAATAATGCACTTCTTGCACCCAATACAATCTTTATATCGCCTGTGCGTATCTTATTCCAAAGCTCTATCCGCTCTTGATTATTAAATTTGGAATGATAAATGGCTATATTGCCACCAAAATGCTTTTGCAGTCTTCGTATTATTTGGGCAGTCAATGCTATTTCTGGTAACAAATAAAGCACTTGTCCATCTTTTAAAAAAGCTTCTTCAATTAATTTTATATATACCTGGGTTTTTCCACTACCGGTTACACCATGTAATAGACAAACCGCTTTTGATGTAAAAGAGTTTTTAATTTCTGCTAAAGCTTTTTGTTGAGCCTCACTCAATTCAAAATCAATCATCACATTTTTTGGCAATGATTGAATACGATCTACAGCCCTTCTTTCAATTAATAGAATATTTTTATCAACCAACCCTTTTAATTGCGCTGAACTTGCCCCTGATTTTTTTAGCAATGCCGGCTGTGTAACTTCTCCCTCTGTTTTCTGCAAATGCAAAAATGCCAGCAATAATTCCATTTGCTTGGGTGCACCCTTCCATTCATTTAATATTTTACTCATTGCATCATCAGCGTAATATAGCGGATGCAGTAAAACATAGCTTTCCTTTTTTACCTTATACCTTTCATTCAGTTCTTCCCATATAAAGCAAATATTTTTTTCAATAAGTTTTTTAATAACCGGGTAAACATGGGTACTATCCAATAATTGTTGCACCTCCGTAAGCTGCAATTGTTTTTTTAAGAGTAATGCTTCGGCAACTACAAACTCTTCATCGTTAAGGTTAGTAAAATCTTCGCCTATTTCCTCATTGTAAATCAAAATTGTTTCGCTGCTAAGTTTAAAATTGGCGGGTAAAGCTGCGGCCACCACTTCACCCTCGGTACACATATAATACTGGCTTATCCATTGCCACAACTGAAGTTGCTGTTTATAAAGCAATGGTGCATCATCCAGTACATTTAAAACCGGCTTTGTAGGATACCCTGGTGATACATCTGTAACTGACTTGATAATAGCAGCATATTTTTTATTTTTTCCGAAAACCACTTCTACCCTACAGCCGGGCAAAGCCTTATCTTTTAAATTTTCAGGTAACGAATAAGTATAAATTGCCGGCAAAGCCAATGGTAAAATTACATTTACCCAATGTGTAGGCGCTGGTTCTTTAAATAATATGGTAGGTTGGTTAGTCATCTAATCAATCCAGGATGCTTTGTAACGTATAAGACCAGACTCCATAATGGCATACACCTTTTGTTTAAGCATTTCAATATCGCTAGAAACTAGCCCCTCTGTTTTAACTTCTTCTAAAAATACAGTTCTTAATTTGCCGGGATTGAATGAAAAAATGCTTTTATAATGTAATCTATCTACAGCATCTAAAAAAATAATCGGCTTAATAGGTGTTTGAGTTTCGATGGCAATTTTGAATGCTCCATCGTAAAACTCTTTTAATGGCATAGCGCTCATATTAAAAGTTCCTTCCGGAGCCAAGGCTATTGATATATTTTTTTTAAGTACAGATTTTAAAATCATTACACTTTTCGCCCGGTTTTCTGCACTCCCTCTTTCAACTGTTACAACAGCATTTTTATAGATAAACCCAAATACAGGAATCTTGGACATTTCAACTTTTCCCAATGCCCTAAAATTTTGTCGTATGGCTACCAGCATTTCGGGAATATCCATATAGGAATTATGGTTGAATACAAAAATGCTTGGGTATGTTTTATTATGCGGGGCTTCATAAATATTTTGATGCTTGATGCCCCATAGCAAAAGACAAGCATCAGCCCAAAACCTACATAATATATATATTATATTTCCACCTCTTAATTTTCCAAAAAAAGAAAAAATAATTACGAATGGAAAAATGAGAAACATTACCAAAAGAAAGCTAATAAAAGCGTAAATGCTGAAAAGAAATCTAAAAATGCGCTTGAAAATCAACATAATGAATTACGAATATAGAATATTATATTGCAGCATTGCAACGTATTGATTATAAGTATATTTTAAGCAAAAAAAGCACAATATTGATTTTCAATGAATTATGCCATTAACCCCATTAAAGGCATTCACTCAAATGCTTTCTGTGCAAAGTTGAAAAAAACTTTTAAAAAACAACCTGCAATTAAGCACAAAGCCTTACCTTTGCCGTCCTAAATTCGGGAAGTTATGTTAGCAGTAGTAAAAATTGCAGGTCAACAATTTACAGTAAAAGCAGGCGATAGCTTGTACGTTCCACACATTGCCGGTAAAGCAGGTGATGCGGTAGAATTTTCTGATGTATTATTTACGTCAAACAGTGGTACCGTTACTAGCGGTGCAAATGTAAAAGCAGTTGTAAAAGCTGAAATTGTAAACGACCTAGTAAAAGGCGAAAAAGTAATCGCTTTTAAAATGAAAAGAAGAAAAGGTTTTCGTAAAAAACACGGGCATCGTACACAGTACACTCAAATAAAAGTAACTGGAATTGCTTAATGCAATTTTTAACCTTTTTCTAAAGTTCTTAACTGATAAAAGAATAAACAATGGCACATAAAAAAGGTGAAGGCTCCGTAAAGAACGGTCGTGATTCACAAAGTAAAAGATTAGGTGTAAAAATTTTTGGTGGCCAAGCTGCAGAGGCTGGTAATATCATTTTGCGTCAAAGAGGTACAGAATATCATCCGGGTAAAAACGTAGGTGTTGGTAGAGACTTTACCATCTTTGCATTAACGGATGGAGTAGTTGAATTTAGGAAGTCAAAAGCTGACAAAACTTTTGTTTCTGTAATTTCTGTAGAAGCCACAGCTTAAAAAAAAATTATATTTTTTTTGGTAGTTTCAAAATAGTATTTATTTTTAAGTATTATTTACTAACCAATTAAATTTAAAAAAAATGGCAACTGCAAAAAAAGCCGCAAAAAAAGCCGCTCCTAAAAAAGCTGCTGCAAAAAAAGCTGCTCCTAAAAAAGCCGCTAAAAAAGCCGCTCCTAAAAAAGCCGCTCCTAAAAAGGCTGCCGCTAAAAAAGCTGCTCCTAAAAAAGCTGCTGCAAAAAAAGCTACTCCTAAAAAGGCCGCTAAAAAAGCTGCAAAAAAGTAATAATCTTTTAAAAAAAGATATAAACTTTAAAGTCCCGGTTTTACCGGGACTTTTCTTTTAAACATAGTATCAATGCGTCTTTCGGCTCTTTCGGCGTTTCTTCTCTAACTTTCAATAAAAAAAAATTGTAGTTAGGATTTCTGTAATTTTATCTAATGGATAACTATCAAATAGCAGATCAGTTTTCGTTATTATCAAAACTGATGGACATACATGGCGAAAATAGTTTTAAGTCAAAATCATATGCATCTGCAGCATTTGCAATTGAAAAATTACCTACACAATTAAGCGAAACAACACAAGAAAAAATAGCTGCCATTAAAGGCATAGGTGCTTCTTCTGCACAAAAAATTATTGAATTGCTTGAAACCGGCAAATTGGATATTTTGGAAAAAATGCTTCAATCCACCCCTCCGGGAGTTATAGAAATGCTAAATATAAAGGGTATTGGAGCAAAAAAAATAAACACCATTTGGAAAGAAATGGAACTGGAAAGTTTAGGAGAATTGCTATATGCCTGCCAGGAAAACCGATTAAAACTATACAAAGGGTTTGGTGAAAAAACACAACAAAATGTAATTGATAGTATAGAGTTTTATTTTAAAAACAAAGGGAGTTTTTTATACGCCCAGGTTGAAGAAGCCGTGCATATAATAGAAGAAGAATTAAAAAATATTTTTACCGATACGAAAATAATATTGACCGGTGAGTTTAAGCGGCAACTTGAAGTTGTAAATGAGCTTGCTTTTATAGTTGAAGAAAGCATTAATACAATTGAAAATAAACTTTCAGCAATTAGCTCTTTATCAATTGCCGAACGGAATGAAAGTACATTACTTTACAATAGTAGTACAGGATTAAAATTGCGTATCTATGCTACCGACAAAGCAAATTCTATTTCAACATTTTTAGAAACATCTTCTTCGGTAAACTTTTTTGATAAACTGAAGCTTGAAAAATATGAAATGGCAGTTTCAGATGAAGAATCATTCTTTTCCACCAATAATCTTCCATTAATCAAATCATATGCAAGAGAAGATGCTGACATCATTGAAATGGCGAAGCAAAGGAATTTACCAACCGTTATTGAGCCAATGGACATTAAGGGCATAATTCATTGCCATAGTAACTGGAGTGATGGCAGCAATACAATTGAAGAAATGGCAAAAGCTGCAATAAGCCAAGGGTTGGAATATCTTGCCATTAGCGATCATAGTAAATCGGCATTTTATGCACAGGGATTATTTGAAGAAAAGATAATAGAGCAGCATAAATACATTGATGAATTAAATATTAAACTGGCACCTTTTAAAATTTTTAAAAGTATAGAGAGCGACATTTTAAACGATGGCAATCTTGACTATGCGCCCGAAGTTTTAAAAAGTTTTGACCTAATTATTGCCTCGGTTCACAGCAATCTTAAAATGACAGAAGAAAAGGCCATGATGCGCTTGTTGAGAGCCATTGAGAATCCATATACAACCATACTTGGACATATGACAGGTAGATTATTATTAAGCAGGCCCGGCTACCCCGTAGATCATGATAAAATTATTGATGCATGCGCCGCCAACAATGTTGTAATTGAATTGAATGCAAATCCCAGCAGGCTCGATATGGATTGGCGATTTATAAAAACAGCAGTAAAGAAAAATGTACTTATCTCTATCAATCCAGATTCGCACAGTGCCGATACTTTGAACTACACTCGTTATGGTGTACTGGCAGCACAAAAAGCGCTGCTTAGCAAAAAACAAAATTTAAGCAGCTTCTCGCTGGCAGATTTTGAGGCCTTCATATCTTCAAAAAAACTTCAAGCAAGTAACTAACTAAGGTTCTTTTGCTAAAGGAATGGAGATAAAAAAGCTGGTACCATCCCCTTGAAGGGTTTCAAACCAAATGCTGCCATGCACTTGTTCTACAATACGTTTACTCATGGCAAGCCCTAAGCCGGTGCCCGAACTTTTTGTAGTAAAATTCGGCATAAAAATTTTCGATTGTGCATTTTCCGGTATTCCATCACCATTATCCTTTACTTGAATCAATACATGGTCTGGCCTTACAATTTCTTCCACTTTTATTTCCGGTTTTCTGCCATCGGGCACAGCCTGTATTGCATTTAATATAAGATTGGTAAACAACCTGTTTATATGAGTTTTATCTCCAAAAATCCACACGGGCATATCGGCGAGTTTCCAATCAATATCAACATTTGCATCGGTGTCGTACAATCCTTTTACAGATACCAACTGTTCATTAATATCAAAAAAAACCTTATCGGCCTTTTCAATATTAGCAAACTGGCTAAAATCGCTTGCAATTTTACTAAGGTGATCAATTTGCTCTACCAAAGTATGCGATACTTTAGTGGTTAAAATATTTACATCCGGCGAGTTATTTTCAATAGATCTTTGTAGAAACTGTAAACTTAGCTTCATTGGCGTAAGAGGGTTTTTTATTTCATGGGCAACCTGCTTTGCCATTTCTCTCCAGGCACCTTCTCTTTCGGTTTTTGCTAATGCGGCTGCACTGGCATCTAACTTGCTAACCATTTTGTTATACTCATCAACAAGGCTACCTATCTCATCCTTCCTATTCCATTCAATTGCTTCATTATGTGTACCCAGATTTATCTTTTTCATTTTATCTCCAATTACCGAAAAAGAATGCGTAATTCTTGTTGCAATAAATAAAGCAACTATTCCCGCTATTAAAAAAATAAAGGCATTGAGATTGATGATGGTTACCAAAAAATTAGCAATTTCCTGCTGTAGGTTTGTTTCAGAAGTAAAGTATGGTATGTTTAGATAGGCAAAACTGTTGCCGTCAGCATCATTCAATGGCACATAGCTACTTAAATATTTAAGGTTGCCTATATGCTCTTTTTGAAAATATTGAACTTCCTTTTGTTTATTCAAATGAAGGTACGCCATAGGTTCCATTCTGGTGCTTAGGATGCCTTCATTGTAAGGCAGGGGCAAACTTGAAAATTTAAGGCTACCCTTTAAATCATATACATTTACATCTACACCATGTATATCTGCTATATTAAAAAAACTTTTTGCCAGCATAGCAGTCTTAGAACTACTGTCTGATACATTCATTGTATCAGACAAGACCCAACCACCCTGAATGGAATTGCTCATCTGGCTTTTCATAATTTGAATAACTCTGCTGAGTTTTTCCCGGTTATTACTTTCATATCTATTTATAAAGAATAGAATGGTAGCAGTACCTATTATTAGAAAAGATAAAACACTAATAAAAATAATCACTCCATGTATTTGATTACGAATACTCAATTGCCAATAAACCTTTAGTTTGCGTGGGTTAAGCCTTGAACCGATAAAAACTGTAATGAGCCAAACAAATGCTGCTAACAAAAGAAACGCACAAAACAGGTAGCTGAATAAAGTAATAAATTCAATAAAGAACCTGTTTTCTTTTACTATAACTATAACTGTATTTCCACCAGCATTATACCATAATTGATCATGCTTATAGCTCTTTATACTAACCCATTCTTTGCCCAAAAAATCAACTGGCGGCATGGTTGTAGCAAATGGATAATCATTGTGGCTACTCACCAACTTCCCATTACTGTATATTGCGAAAGAATAGAGGGATGAATTTTCAATGGCACTTTCTTTACCCTTACCAAAAAGTTCAGGATAAATCATTTCGTTCTTTACATTTTTAGGGGTTACAATAATAAAAAGGGAACCCACTGTTTTTCCACTTGTATCTACAACGCTTTTCTTGCTGATATAATTAAACCTGTCAAATGACTCATCATAATAATAAAGGCCCTTTATACTTGTTGGTCTTGCTTGCGTAATTAGTATTGTATTTAGCTGATTGTAGCCCAAACGCCCATTATTATACAATGGATTATTATTTCTATCGAATGAATATATTTTGGTATCAAACCTATTTAAATAACCGGAAAAATTATTGCTAATGAGAGAATCCTTCAGATGCTTGTTAGATGTGGAGTCGGCAAGACGATGAAAATTATTCAACAAAAAATTCATTCGAAAATCTTTAAGCATTGCACTTAAAATTGTTTCGTTTGTGGCATTTCGTTTGGCTGCCAATACATCGGCGTATTGATACCTGTTTTGAAGCTCCTTTTTATTATTTTCAAATATGATAATAAAAGTAATAGACAGAGAAAAGAAGAATACCCAAAAAACTAGTTTTGAACTTACAAGCCGAGATGCCAAAAGGTCGAGGTACTTTGTGCTTAATAAAAAAATAAAAAGTAAAAGCCACAACAAAGAGTAAATAGCAAAACCTCCGGATAAATTTCCAATACGGAAACTAAGTAGCAATAGGCCTGCCACACAAATTCCTATATAAATTTCCCTAAAAGATTCATTAAAATATGGACGAATAAGAACAAGCAATACCTGGCATAAAAAATAAAATGCAATAGAAACAAGGCATAGAATCAAAAAACCAATTACAGTGTACACATTTAACGAAAAGAAATTTATAACATCAAAAGATATTTTTGAATTTGCTATAAGAGAACGAATAATAGCACTTGCAATAAATGTAGCTGCCACAGTAAGAAAACAAAATATGCCCAAGGCTAACCATTTTTGCCTATTTCCGTTTAATTGTAGTGTAATTTTTTTTTCGTGTACATGATATTGAATAAACAATACTATCCAGGTAATTAAGCCTGTGTTTATAAATAAATCCCCTAAAGATTGAAATAGGAAAGTTGATTTATATATAGACGGACTAAACAAGGCCATTCCTTTCATATCGAAAGGAATGGGAAACTGATAGCTTAATAAACGAAGGATAAGCAATACACTAACCAGGAAAAAGAGCCCGGTTAAAAAGCGTTTTCTAACTGCTAAATAAGTAGCATATAAATGTATGAATAATAATATTAGCAAGCTAGCTAGCACTCTTAATGCAATAGAGAACAACGTACTTGTACTACTATAAGTGCCTGGCTTTTTCTTCACATAAAACAAAGCTTGTCCCGCAAAAGTTGTTACATTGGCCGTCTGAGATTTTCCGGGGAAAATATCAAAATTATCACTGATAGAAATATTATTGGCAAAAGTATTTTTAAGATAATCGTTAGTAACAAAAAAATTCCATTTTACCGGCAATAGTGATACAAACCTTAATCCAGCAGTATCATACTTATTCCAAACATATAACCCGTTTACAAGTTGAGCAAATCCGGATTGTTCTGAAGAATTATAGATACCTTGTCCTGGTAGAATAAGCTGTGAGCTCCAAAATCGTGGCAAAGCTGCCGAATCTTGTGGCAAAGCATAAGAGAAAAGAAAATAAGATTTATGCTGAATTTCTTCTAAAAACGATCCCGGGGTACTGTCCTTACTAAAAATATTAAAATTATTGGGATTGGTTACTGTTGCAAAAAAATCTTGCTCATTATCTTTCACATATTTATTTAGCTTGCTAACTACGGTTTTTGTGCTTGAGTTTGCAGACCAATAATTATCAATAATAAATGACAAAGTTATAAACCAAGCAGCCAAAACAAGTAAATACAGGTTACTGCTGATAATTGGGGGAAACTTAATATTTAGCTTTGCTGGCAAGTAGTATTGTTTTACTTATTGCTTTTTTTCATTTTATTCCACAAAGTGTCCATTTCTTCAAGGCTCATTTCATGCAACTGCTTGTTCTCTGCCGCTGCTGCCTTTTCCATGCCGGTAAATCGTTCAATAAATTTTTTATTGGTACGCTCTAATGCATTCTCAGCATCTATATGCAAAAACCTTGCAAGATTTACCAGAGAGAATAAAACATCACCCATTTCGTCCTCGATTCTATCATGCACGCCACTTTTTGTTGCTTCTTCCAGTTCACTTAACTCTTCTTTACATTTATCCCACACCTGTGTGGTATTATCCCATTCAAATCCTACAGTTTTCGACTTTTCTTGTAAACGAATAGCTTTTACCAGAGCCGGAAGGGATTTTGGCACACCTTCCAGTACAGATTTTTTTCCTTCCTTTAATTTTATCTTCTCCCAATTCTGCTTTACATCTTCTTCATTTTCTACTATTGTGTCACCATAGATATGAGGATGTCTTGTAATCAATTTTTCACATACAGTATTAATAACTTCTTGCAAGGTAAATTCATTTTTTTCGGCTCCTATTTTAGCATAAAATACGATATGCAATAATAAATCACCCAACTCTTCCTTTATGCCTACCCAATTGGCATCCGTAATAGCATCAGTAAGCTCGTAAGTTTCTTCAATAGTTAAATGCCTAAGTGTATCAATAGTTTGTTTCTTATCCCAAGGGCATTGTGCTCGTAACTCATCCATTATTTTTACAAGCCGTAAAAACTCGTTTGCAGTTGATTCCATATAACTTATATCTTAAATATTGAAAAAATTAAAAACATAGCTGCAAGCAAAACAAATATTGCAAACCTCCAAAAAACAGCCAGAAAAAATTTAAAAATTGTTTTAGCCCTACCTTGGCCGTAAAAGTTACGCATGGCTTTATACTCGTACACAAGCAGTCCTATCATTAACAAAAAAACAACCCAACCCAGTAGTGTATTCCAATGCAAAGCATCTTCAATTTTTTGAACAATTATTAAAAAAAATAAAGAAATAAAATAAAAGATATAAAGATGTACACTATATATTCCATGGCTCGCAAAATAGTAATCCTTCCTCCTAAAGTAAAGTATCCATAAAATAAATGCAAACAATGGCAACGAAACAAACAGGATTTGGGGGAACATGTGCAGAAATATACTTACAACATTGCTTATAGCTCCTCCTCCATCACTTTTATATTTTTCATTTATTTCAATTTGGCGTTGCACTATTTTTTTTTCAAGCCAGTTATGATTAATAACTCCAGTTTTTACAAGAGAATCGTACTCTGCTCTATTTTTGTACTTATTTCCCATAAAAGTGACGGTTACGTTAGAATTGGCGCTATCTAAAAAATGCATAAATTCTTCACGGGTCATAGGCTTGCCATTATTAATCTCCTTAGTAACCTGTGAGAGTTCCGCACTATCCATTTTATCTATTTGTGCTACATCAAATCCCTTATTATTAATCTTAATAGATTTTCCAATATCATAAGCTGAGAAAAATATAATAAAAAAAATAAATGAAGTAAAAATATACATCCGTACAGGGTTTAGATAACTTGCTCTTCTACCCTTTTTATATTCAGTTGGCAAAAAACCCGGCTTGGTTATCAACAATTTCAGGGTGCTAAAAAATTTACCGTCAAAATGGGTAATATCATTAAAGAAATGGGTAACTAAATGCCAAACAGATTCTACCGGTTCTATATTTTCCTGGCCGCAGATATGGCAGTATTTTCCATAAACTTGCGCATTACAATTTAAGCAGTTTTTCTCTTTGCGTTCTTTTAAATGGCTCAATGCAGATTATTTTGTTAAAAATAATAAAGTTTTAGCAGCATGAACTGCTATTAGTGTTTTAGGCACAGTAACTTTGAATAATTATGACAATTACAAAAAAGATTACAGCAGTTTTTTTTCTGGGATGCATAGCTACTGGTGCCAATGCCCAATATTATTATAAAGATATTGTGAGCAATAGCCAGCTTAAAAGAGACATGGCCGCTTACAAAGAGAATAAAGTTAGGGTAATCAATATTAAAAGTATTGAAGGAGATGGCTATGAAAGTGAAGGCTTTTTTGCACAGAAAAAATTTTCGAAAGACTATAAGAAAGCAGAACTTTTTTCCCGTTCTGCTATTTCATCTCCATCCTTACAAACCAGCCTTTTTAACAAAGATGGCCAATTGGAGCAAACTATTGACAGCTCTGAAATAGCAGTTACAAAAAATATTTACACTTATACTTCCAACGGTTTAGTATTCAGCATCTTATCGAGCATACGCTCCAGCGATGATGATTTTACCAATGAAATTATTGAAGAGCATTTATATTTTTATGATACCTCTGGATTTCCAGAAAAAATGATTAAAGTAAAAAACAGGAAGGATTCAATAACCATTTTATTTGCACCCGATGAAAAAGGAAATGTGGGCATTGAGAAAGATACAAAAACCGGAACAAGGTATTATTATTACTATGATGCGAAAGACCGTTTAACCGATGTTGTTCAAGAAAATGATTTTAAGAAGAATATGCGGCCAGATTATGTATTTGAATACAATGCAAGCGGATTAATGATACAGATGACAGCTAGTGAAGAAGGTATAAATAACTATTACATTTGGAAATATGTTTACGAAAATGGCCTGAGGGTTAGAGAAAAATGTTACAGCAAAGAAAGGAGGCTGATGGGAACTATTGAATATGAATACAAATAAGGCAAATAAAAAAATAACCCCGAATTGCTTCGGGGTTATTTTTTTATCAGTTAAATATTCTTGATTACTAAAAATTTCTTGCGGTCATTTCTGTTCTGCGATTTTTGGCTCTACCTGCAGCAGTGTTATTATCTGCAACTGGTTTGCTTTCGCCATAGCCAGTAGAGAACAAGCGGCTTTCTGCAACACCCTTACTAATTAAATAATCTTTTACAGATTTTGCACGGTTTTCAGATAATACCTGGTTGCTTTCTTCGCTGCCAACAGCATCTGTGTGGCCATCAATATCAAGCATCAACGATTCGTCTGCTTTCATTAAAGTAGCCACATCATTTAATGCTTTAAAGGATTTAGACAACAATTTATAACTGCCTGTTGCAAAGAATACGTTTTTAGCAGCATAGTTTACTTTTTCAATTACTTCTTTTGCAATTTCCGGGCAACCTTGGTTGCTTATTGGGCCGGGCCTTGTAGGACATTTATCTTCCTCATCATTTACGCCATCTCCGTCGGTATCAGGAATTGGGCAACCTTGATAGCGGGCAACACCAGGTACAGTCGGGCATTTATCCTGTTCATCATTAATACCATCTTTATCAGTATCAGGAATTGGACAACCATTATACTTAGCCAATCCAGCCACATCAGGGCATTTGTCATCTGCATCAGCAATTCCATCGCCATCTCTATCTGGGCAACCTTGCAATGAAGCTAAGCCTGGGGTATCAGGGCATTTATCGTCAGCATCCAACACTCCATCTCCATCCCTGTCAGTAACTACTGGTGGTGCTGGAGCTTCTACTACTACTTCTTTCTTTTTTCCAAATGATTGTGCTACACCAAAGCTATGATATAAATGATAGGCTGTATTTTCGGTAATAGCTACCCTATATTGTGAGTTTACATGCAAAAAGGTATTATCGGTTATTTTAAATTGCAAACCCAATCCTATTGGCAAAAATGCTCCATAATAGCCTTTATATTTTGAGGCCCCAATACCTGCTGTAATATAAGGGCTCAAAAAATATTTATCTGAAACCAATTTTAAATTAGCTGTAGCTGCCGCCTCTAATAAAAGATTTTGTTGCCCATCGGTTACCTTATTAGGAATCGGATAATCTAAATAAGATCCGGAAAGTGTAGCAGCAAAATCTACATTGGTACTAAGGCCCTGCATATAACTAACTGCCAAGCCACTTATCATCCTTTTGGTATTGCTCCAATTTTTTTCTTTAAGCACATTACCCAATCCTACAGACCTTAATTCCGAAGCAGTTTGAAAGTCGTTTAGGGCAAAATGGAAACCAAAAGTTGGTGCTTTTTTATAATCATCTTGTGCCATGGCAGTAAAGCCAATTATAGCCGCCGACAAGGCGAAAATTATTTTCTTCATATTAGTTGTTTTGAACCGGACAAAAATAGCTGCTTCCTTTTAAATGAGGAAATATTTTAATTGTACAAATGTTGATAATTATTGAGTTAGTAAAAGAGGTAGCTAAACAGGTTTTTTGCCTAAAACCTCTACTTTAACACGGGTAAGGCCATGTTTGATAAACCCCAGCTTTTGAGCTGCAGCTCTAGTTAAGTCTACCAAGCGGCGGGTTTTTACATGCAGCCTGTCATTGGTTTTTACGGTTACCGTCTTCCCATTTTTTAAATTGGTAATCTTAATCCATGTTCCCAATGGTAATGCATTGCAGGCAGCCGTCAATTTCGATTGCCTAAAAATTTCACCATTGGCTGTTTTTCGTCCTTCAAATTTATTGGCATAGTAACTAGCCTGGCCATATAAAATTCTATTAGCCTTGCTCTTTTTTGTCTTTTTTGTGGTTGTAGCGTCATTTTGGGCGATACAAATTTTACTTGTACCCAAAATGGAAAAAAGTGCTAGAATGATAATAAAACAAATTTTTTTCATCCAAAATATTAAGGTAAATAATCAGTTTTTTGAAAGATACCTCTCTCTCAATCTTTTATCATCGTTGTAAATATCGTCATAAAATTTAATAACCCCATTTACTTCCTCTACTCCAAAATAACGTATAAATACCGGCATTTTTTGAGTTATTACCATTGTATGCCTTTCTTTCCGTCCAATCCAACTAGCAATAGAGTCGGTACTTAATCGTAAAGAATCGGGCCCTTTATAATTTATACTATCGTTTTTAACAATATAATAAGCCAATTTTTCCCAGTCTTGTACCCTTACGCATCCATGGCTAAGGCTTCGCTGGCTATTTTTAAAAAGGTATCGTTGGTTGGTATCGTGAAGATAAACAGAGTGCTCATTAGGAAAATTAAACTTAATCACCCCCAAGGCATTGCCGTCTCCGCTACCCTGTCTCACCAAATAAGGAATCCCCTTACTATACTTGGCCCAGTTTACGCTATACGGATCTACTGGTTCTCCATCATACTTGTACAACCCATACCCTTTTCGAGCCAAATACCCAGGGTTTCGTTTAAGTGCAGGCAAAATTTCCTTTATAATAATACTATTAGGAATTGTCCAGGTTGGGTAAACAATAATATCAGAAATTGCACTATTGATAAAAGGGGTTGGAGTACCCGGTTTACCTACAATAACTCTCGATTCCATTACAAGTGTATCATTGTTCCATACTTTCAAATTATACGAGGGTAGATTTACCCAAATATATTTTGACGGTAACTGTGAAGGCAACTGCTTATACCTGTCAAGAGTTATGGCAATTCTTCTAAATTTCTCTTTATCGGTATTGTTTAACTGGCTTATGAGTGATGCTGAAACTTTACCGGTTTCCTTTAGTTTCTTTGTTTTTTGATACTTTAGTATCACATTACTCAACATTGCAGAGTCGGGCTGCTTAGACGCAATGTTGAACCCACTTTCGTTCAAGCGTTTTAAAAAAAGTTTTTGAAACGCTAATGAGTCTTTGTAGGGATATTGCAGGTAAGTATAAGTTCTTCTATCCATGTTATCAACAAAAGAAGGAACACATCTTCTTAAAGATTGGTATTCTTTTAGTGTTGGTTGAAGGTTACTGAATATTGTACTTAGGTTGTTAGTTTGCTTCAATTCATTTATTGATGCTGCAAAAAAAGTAGTTTGCTTTTCTCTATTAACTTTCCATCCAAGAGTATCTGTTTGCAATCTTCCTTGCTTTAAATCTTGAATTATATGAAAATATGCATCTGTAAATAAAATATCTGCATTTGCCCATGTTGATGCTATTTTTTTGCTGGCAGAATCCGTAAGCTGATGGTGCATTTTCCTAAGCAAAGAAGCTTTAAAATCTTCAGGAAAAAGCCCATCTCTTTCGCAAGTATCCAAATATTGTATTAATGTTTCCGTAAACACATTCCACTCTTCTTTATTACTCCACACAGGCTTGTAAGAATTACTTTCATAATAATTTTTCAATACTGGCAAAAAAGAAACAGATATACTGTCATTTATATTACCATTTTCATTTGCATTGCCCATCATAGATTTAATGGCAGATTGAACTGCAACATTCATTTCTTCTGGAAGCAAGATTTCTTCTTCGTCTTTTTGCTTTTTAGATTTACATGAAAAAAACAAAAGAAAAAAGGCAATGGTAAATAAAAAAAGAATTTTAGGATGAGTTTTCATATACATTAAGGAATGTATTTTACAAAATACTCCTTTTAAAATTAAATTACCTGTTAGAATTTTCATTTAGCCCGAGGAGCTTTTATTTGATACTTTTGATACAAATTTTATTTATGCTATTGACCTACAAACCTCTTTACAAGATACACAACCATTTAATAAAATTGATTTTTTCAAGTGCTTTTCTATTAACATATTACACAGGATTGACTCAGTCGTTAACAAAAAACAAATACGGGCTTGAAATTGTAACAACAATTTCACAGCTAAGCCAAATTGTTGTTAAAGACAGCAGTATGCAAATGATAAACCTAACTGCTTTTATTCCTGATATAATACTCGATTTAAAATATGCGACTAAAAATAATTTTTTAAAAAAAGCTATTTACCCTACTCACACCAATAATACTTTTTTAAGATTACCTGCAGCAGTTGCATTAAAAAAAGCAAACGCAGAAATAAAGGCACTTGGACTAACATTTAAAATATGGGATGCTTACCGCCCTTATGCTGCAACAGAAAAAATGTGGAAGCCTATAAAAGATGATCGCTACGCTGCCAATCCAAAATTTGGCAGTGGCCATAATCGTGGTATTGCAGTTGACCTTACTCTTGCTGATTTAAAAACGGGAAAAGAATTAAATATGGGGACCGGATTTGATAACTTTAGTGATACTGCACATAGTGGTTACAAAAAACTTTCGGCAGATGTGATTAAAAATAGGGAGATATTAAAAACAGTTTTGGAACGTAATGGCTTTAAAGTTTTGGATACAGAATGGTGGCATTTTTATTTGCCAGACACAAAAAAGTATGCCCTAATGGATTTATCATTTAAAGCTTTAAACAAGATTTGGAAAAATAGCATTTCGGAAAAATAACAACGCTTTTTTAAGAACAAAAAAATGAAATATTATATAATAGCAGGTGAAGCCAGTGGCGATTTGCATGGAAGTAACCTTATAAAGGAATTACTACAACTGGACACATCTGCAAATATCCGCTGCTGGGGTGGCAATCTTATGCAAGACGCTGGTGCAACAGTTGTAAAACACTACAAAGATCTTGCATTTATGGGCTTTGTAGAAGTAATTAGCAACTTACATACAATATTCAAAAATCTTGCCTTTTGTAAAAAAGACATTTTAGAATTTAAGCCTGATGTGTTGATATTAATTGACTATCCTGGGTTTAACTTGCGAATAGCAAAATGGGCCAAGCAGCAAGGCTTAAAAGTGGTTTACTATATTTCGCCCCAAATATGGGCATGGAAAGAAAACCGTATTCACGGGATAAAAAAATCAGTTGATAAAATGTTGGTCATTCTCCCATTTGAACAAGCGTTTTATAGTAAATGGAATTATGAGGTGAACTATGTTGGCCATCCTTTGGTAGATGTAATTGACAAGTTTCAAAATACTGGCAAGAAATTACCAGAAACCAATAAAAAAATAGTTGCTTTATTACCCGGTAGCCGCAAACAAGAAATATTGATAAAGCTCCCCATAATGCTAAAAGCTGCTAAACATTTTCCTGATTACAGATTTATTGTTGCAAAAGCTCCCGGGTTACCTGATGAATTTTATGATCAGTTACTAGACCCTTATAAAAATGTAGGAGCTGTAGTAAATCAAACTTATGAACTACTTTCTTCATCATCTGCAGCAATTGTAACAAGTGGTACTGCAACTTTAGAAACAGCCTTATTTCAAGTGCCGGAAGTAGTTTGCTACAAGGGCAATGCAATATCTTATCAAATAGCAAAAAGGCTTATTAAAATTAAGTATATCTGCCTGGTAAATTTAATAATGGATAAGGAAGTAGTAAAAGAATTGATACAAGATAGCCTTACAGAAGAAAACCTTGTAGCGGAATTAAACAAATTATTGTTTGATGAAAGTAAAAAACAACAAATACAAGAAGATTACGATGCACTTAGAAATTTATTAAGTACCGGAGGCAATGCATCCAAAAATGCTGCAGGTATAATTTATGAATTTACAACACGGTAATTACCTTAAAAACAATCTTACAATTATCACAATAATTGCAAACAAAAATAATAGTATTGAAAGCCTGTTGATCCCATGCATGTATTTTACCCATTTGGAATCAGGGGTATTGGAGTCCTTTTTTTTAAGGTATAAATACTCGGCAATCTGTTTTAAAACGCCCATAGCCATCGCATTTATTTGCAAGTTAGTATATATTTACAAGCCCAAATAATTAAAAATGACTCGTGAAGAAAAATTTATGCAGGAAGCAATTGCATTATCCTTACAGGGAATGAATGCAAATGAAGGTGGCCCTTTTGGATGTGTTATTGTAAAAGATGATGCAATAATTGGCCGGGGAAACAATAAGGTTACCACCCTTAATGATCCTACTGCCCATGCAGAAGTAGTTGCGATTAGAGATGCGTGCAAAAATATTGGCAATTTTCAATTGACCGACTGTGAAGTATATACTAGTTGCGAGCCTTGCCCCATGTGCCTTGGTGCCATTTATTGGGCAAGGCCGAAAGCAATATATTTTGCGAATAACAGGATTGATGCTGCTAATGCAGGCTTTGACGACTCCATGATATATGATGAACTAAACGCCTCAATAAAAGACAGAAAAATCCCCATAATATCAATGGGTAGAGAAGATGCGCTCAAAGTATTTGAAGCCTGGAAAAATAAAACAGATAAACAGACCTATTAGAAAAGTTAGTTCGCTAATCGAACCATACCCTATCCCAAAAAGTTCTTTTTTCTGGCTCGTATTTTAGTTTAAATCTTTCTATGCTTGCAACTTTTAAATAATCAACAGCCTCTTCTATAGAATTAGTGAACAAACAAAGATCTAGGTCTTCTGGTGAAATGGTTCCGGCTTCTTTCATTTTTTCTATATGAGCAATAATGTCTTTGTGATATTCTGTATCAAAAATAATAATGGGGAACTCACTAATTTTTCTTGTTTGTATTAACGTAAGTGCCTCGAAATATTCATCTAATGTTCCAAAACCGCCTGGCATTACAACAAATGCATAAGAATATTTTAGAAGCAATGTTTTTCTTACAAAAAAGAATTTAATATCAACCCATTTATCAAGGTATGGATTATGATGTTGTTCAAATGGCAACACAATATTGCAGCCCACACTCCTGCCTCCCACATCTTTGGCTCCACGATTGGCAGCTTCCATTACACCTGGGCCGCCACCTGTCATTATAGTAAATCCAAGCTTGGCTATTTCTGCGGCAATTTTTTGTGTTTGTATATAATAAGGGTGGTCTTCCTTAAATCTTGCAGATCCAAAAATGGTAACGCAAGGGCCAATCCTATGCAACGCCCTAAAGCCTTTAATAAACTCAAATAAAACACTTACCGTAAACTTAAATTCTTCCCATCTGCTTTGAGGACCTTCAAAAAATTTTATTTCTTTTTTTACGCCTTGTTGGTTTGCATCATTACTATTACTCATGCTGAAGCTATAATATATTTAGCTGGCAATATACAAATAAAAAAAACGATGCAACGCCTGCGAAAGTACCTGCCAAAAAGTGCCGCCATTCATTTTTAAATAGGCAATATCTGTAAAGCCATCCACATTCCCAGAAAAACTAAACTTCCCACTTGTTATTACACTGCTATCCTTGATACGTTTACCGTCTTTGTTTTGAGTAATCAGGTAAATGTATTTCCCTTCAAAACTATTAACAGAGCCATTCAAATGAAATAATCTTGATTGAGCAGTTACTTGATTAAGAATGGAAACAAAACAAAGCACAAATAATAAGAAAGAAGAGAAGCGGTAAGATTTCATTATAACACCTGTAATCATTTTAAAAAATAACTCAAAGCCAATTCATAGCCTTTCATACCCAACCCACTTATTACGCCAACTGCTTTTGCACTTATGTATGATATTTTTCTAAATTCTTCTCTATCAAAAATATTTGAAATATGTACTTCTACCAATGGCGCTGTAATGGCAGCTATAGCATCGCCTATTGCAACAGAAGTATGTGTATATGCTGCTGGGTTTAAAATAATACCATCTGCAATATATCCTACCCTTTGTAATTCACTTACAATTTCGCCCTCTATATTGCTTTGAAAATAACTAAACTCAACCAAAGGGTATTTTAGTTGCAAAGAATTAAAATAATTTTCAAAAGATTCAGTTCCATAAATACCCACTTCCCTTTTACCTAAAAGATTAAGGTTTGGCCCATTAATAATTGCTATTTTCATTTTACGAATGTAAGAAATGAAAAGGAGCAATAAAATTGCTCCTTTCAAATTAGTTTTTTATCATTTTAATAAAATCATCAAATAAATACCTACTGTCATGCGGGCCGGGAGTAGCTTCGGGGTGATACTGAACAGAAAAGGCTTTTTTGTTTTTCAGCCTTATCCCTTCAATGCTATTATCATTGAGGTTTACATGGGTAATTTCAATATTATCATTATTTCGTACTGCTTCTGGATCTACGCCAAAACCATGATTTTGGGTGGTTATTTCGCTTTTGCCGGTAATAATATTTTTTACAGGATGATTTAATCCTCTGTGACCATGATGCATTTTAAACGTAGGGATTCCGTTGGCAAGTGCCAATAATTGGTGACCAAGGCAGATTCCGAATAAAGGCTTATCTGTATTCAATATTTCTTTTACTGCTTTTACAGCATAGTCCATCGGCGCAGGATCGCCTGGCCCATTACTAATAAAATAACCATGTGGGTTGAATCTTTCTAATTCTGCAAAGGGCGTTTTTGCATTAAACACTTTTACGTAAGCCCCTCTTTCTACCAGGCAATTCAAAATGTTTTTCTTTATACCAAAATCCAAGACCGCTATACGTAGGTCATCCTTTTCATTCCCTAAGGTATAAGGCTCAGTAGTGCTCACAACAGAAGCAAGTTCCAACCCATCCATAGAAGGAACTTCTGCCAGTTGCTTTTTCAACATCTCCACATTTGTTTCTATAGAAGAAATAATACAGTTCATTGCACCTTTTGTTCTCACATGCTCTACCAACGCTCTTGTATCTACTTCGTCAATAGCAACTATATTCTGCTGCTCCAGATATTGTTGCAATGAATTATCTGATAAAAAGCGGCTGTATTTTTCTTCCAGGTTGCGGCCAATTACTGCTTTTACTTTTACACTATTGCTTTCTACATCTTCGGGTTTTACGCCATAATTACCCACATGAACACTATTCATAATTATCACCTGTCCATAATAACTGGGATCAGTAAATACCTCTTGGTAACCCGTCATCCCTGTATTAAAACATATTTCTCCTGTGGCTGTTCCCTTTTTTCCAAAGGCTTTGCCTCTAACAATAGTTCCATCTTCTAAAATTAATATTGCTTTTTCCTGACTCATTGATTTAAAAAGTTGTACAAAGTTAAATGTATCTATAATTTTAAGTTAATAGGTTTTCAACATGGCACCTGCAAAATTTTCAAAAAAAAAGCAAACCGATTAAAGTTTGCTTTTTTATATGAAATGCTTTTTTCATTACGCTTCTCTTCCGCCTTTCAAATTATCTTTTAATGTTTTTAATTCCTCCATTTTACCATCGGCAGCTAATTGAGCTTGTTCTGCCCATGTAGTAGGGTCTGCAGCATTGAAGTTGCCTTCGCTTGCATCTAAAATTTCTTTTACTTTTTCAGCAGGAGTAGCTGCTAGATCTGCAAAACTTTTGATGCCGGCTGCATTCAAAGTTTCAGCAACTTTTGGACCGATGCCTTCAATCAATTTAAGATCATCGCCTTTTGAAGCTTTCTTTTTAGGAGCTGTAGTTTCTACAACTTCTGCATCAGTAACAACTTCTTCTGAAGAAGTCGCTTTTTTCTTTGCACCGCCACTTCTACGAGTTTTCTTAGCTGGTTCGGTAGCAGTTTCTACTGATTTACCGTAAACCTCGTTAAAGTCAACTAGCTCAATCATTGCTATTTCTGCATTATCACCTGTACGAGCACCCAATTTAATAATACGGGTATAGCCACCTGGCCTACCTGCAACTTTTGGTGCTACAACAGTAAATAATTCTTTAACAGCAGTTTTATCGTTCAAATAGCTGAACACAATGCGGTGATTGTGCATGATGGCTTCTTTGCTTTCATTTGCTTTTGTTTTTGTAATCAAAGGCTCAATGTAAGTACGCAAAGCTTTAGCCTTAGCCAAAGTAGTAGTAATACGCTTGTGCGTAATTAACTGGCAACCCAGGTTCATCATCAATGCTCTTCTGTGAGAAGCTGTTCTGCTTAAATTGTTTTGTTTGTTTCCGTGACGCATGACATTTGTGTTTTATATTCGCCTGTACCGTGTCAGGATTTACAGGCTACTTATTATTAATTTGCTAATTATTCATCATCCAACTTCAGCTTGCTCAGGTCCATTCCGAAGCTTAGGCCTCTTTCTTGCAATACCTGATCAATTTCGCTTAGTGATTTTTGACCAAAGTTTCTAAACTTCATCAAATCTTCCTGCTCGTACTGTACCAGTTCGCTCAAAGAGTTGATTTTAGCCGCTTTTAAGCAGTTGAAAGCTCTTACAGAAAGATCTAAGTCTTCTAATGGAGTTTTCAGCATTTTGCGTAATTGCAGCGTTTGTTCATCAACAAGGTCTTCTTTTTTATCTTCCTTAGTATCAAAAGTGATGTTTTCATCGGTGATAATCATCAAATGCTGTATAAGGATACGGCTAGCTTGCTTTACCGCTTCTTCAGGATGAATAGTACCATCGGTAACAACTTCCATTACCAGTTTTTCAAAATCGGTACGCTGCTCTACCCTTGTATTTTCAATGCTATATTTTACATTTTTAATTGGAGTGTAAATAGCATCAACAGGGATATAACCGAAGTGTGTATTTTTTTCTTTATGTTCTTCTGCTGGTACATAACCACGGCCTTTGCCAATTGTGATTTCAATATCCAACTTAGCACTTGTGTCTAATGTGCAAATAAGTAATTCAGGATTCATAACCTCAAATGCAGGAGAAGCTTCTCCAATCATTCCGGCAGTAAATTCTGTTTTATTTTTAATAGAAAGAGTAACTTTTTCAGTTCCCACTTCATGATCAACTTTTGCTTTGAAACGAACCTGTTTCAAATTTAGAATCATTTCGGTAACGTCTTCTGTAACACCTTTAATGGTAGCAAATTCATGATCTGCACCAGCGATGTTTATACCAATAATAGCATACCCTTCCAATGAGTTTAATAATACCCTGCGTAAAGCATTACCAATGGTTACACCATATCCTGGCTCTAGCGGACGAAATTCAAATTGAGCTTCAAAATCAGTTGCTTTTTGAAGAACGATTTTATCTGGTTTAACAAAATTAAAAATGGCCATTTTTATTTGTTGATTTATTTTATAAATTAAAAATTCAAAAGTAAAAATTCAAAAACCGAAAGAAATTCAAGTCGATGAAACTTTTGAATTTTTACTTTTTACTTATTACTTGCTGTACAATTCCACAATTAATTGTTCCTTAATATTTTCAGGAACACTTTCCCTTTCAGGATATGTAATAAAAGTACCTTTCAAATCAGCTTCGCTCCAATCTACCCAATTAAACTTAGGGTTTTTACCACGCAGGTTACCAGTGATAGCAGTATTAGCAGCACTTTTATTTTTCAAACCAATTACATCACCTGGTTGGCAGCTATAAGAAGGGATATTAACCACTTCGCCATTAACTGTAATATGCTTGTGGCTTACCAACTGACGTGCGCCAGAACGGCTTACTGAAATACCCATGCGGTAAACGGTGTTGTCCAAACGAGCTTCCAATAATTTAATAAGGTTTTCACCTGTTACGCCTTTTCTGCGGTTTGCTTCTTCAAATGTTTTACGGAATTGTTTTTCCAACAAACCATAAGTGTACTTTGCCTTTTGCTTTTCTTTCAATTGCAAAGCATATTCACCTAAAGTTTTGCGCTTTTTGTTTGCGCCATGCTGGCCGGGAGGGTTACTGTTTTTAGTTAACCATTTGCCATTGCCTGTGATAGGCTCGCCGAAACGACGAGAGATTTTGGTCTTTGGACCAGTGTAACGTGCCATATTATTTTTTCATTTCGATTTTTTTTGAAACGGTGGCCTGATCGGTAAAAAATCGTAAAAAATTAATCAGTCACCCTTTGTTAAATGAACCGTATGGCGATTCAAAATATTTGTCCAAGTACTAACTACTTAGTACTATCATTGTTAAACTCTTCTCTTTTTTGGAGGACGACAACCATTGTGTGGCAACGGTGTAACATCTTTAATAGAAGAAATTTCGATGCCGTTTTGACTCAAAGAACGGATAGCACCTTCACGGCCACTACCTGGTCCCTTTACAAAAACGTCTACTCTTTTTAAACCAGCATCTGTTGCTGTTTTTGCAGCATCAGCAGCAGCCATTTGAGCAGCATAAGGAGTATTTTTCTTACTTCCTTTAAAGCCCATTTTACCTGCACTAGACCATGAAATTACCTGGCCTTGCTTGTTGGTTAAACTGATGATAATATTGTTGAAACTTGCAACAATGTGTGCATCTCCGTAGCTATCTACTTTTACTACTCTTTTTTTTGCAGCTGCTTTTCCGCTTTTGCCGCCTTGTGCTTTTGCCATAATACTTTGTAATAGGTAATCTTAAAAAATCATTCTTGCATTTTAAACAAGAACCCAAATTTGCCCTCCTGCCGACTCTTGCTATCTGGCGCAAACCTGGTGAAACCGAGCCGTATTAAAAACCAGAAGCTAATAGCTTGTGGCTATTAGCTTATTTTTTAGCTACTTTCTTTTTACCGGCAACCGTTTTGCGCTTACCTTTTCTTGTACGACTATTGGTACGAGTACGCTGGCCACGCAAAGGTAACCCCTTACGGTGACGTAAGCCACGGTAACAAGCGATGTCCAACAAACGCTTAATGTTCATTTGCGTTTCGCTACGCAATGCTCCTTCCGTTTTAAACTCACTATTAATGATGTTACGGATAGCAGTTTGCTCATCATCGTTCCACTGGTTTACTTTCTTATTTACGTCGATACCTGCTTTTTCAAGAATGTACGCAGCAGTTGAACGACCAATACCGTAAATATAGGTAAGACCTATTTCGCCTCTTTTGTTTTTTGGTAAATCTATACCGGCAATACGAGCCATAATTCTATTTTAGATTTAAGTTTTTTGATTTCTGATTTTGTTGTGAATTGTACTTCTAAAACCAGAAATCACAATTCAGCATTCAACAATTTATCCTTGCTTTTGCTTAAAACGAGGATTTTTTTTGTTGATAACATACAGACGGCCTTTTCGCCTAACGATTTTGCAATCTGCACTACGCTTTTTAATTGAAGCTCTAACCTTCATTTTTTATAGTTTTTATCTATTTTCCAATAGCCAATAGCCAACACTACCAGCTTTTAACAATTATTTATATCTAAAAATGATTCTTCCCCTCGTTAAATCGTAAGGACTCATTTCCACTCCAACTTTATCGCCTGGCAAAATACGGATATAGTGCATCCTCATTTTTCCCGATATTGTAGCCAAAATTTCGTGGCCGTTCTCCAATTTTACCTTAAACATTGCGTTACTCAATGCCTCGATAATAACTCCATCTTGTTTTATAAGTGCCTGTTTAGCCATAAATTTGGGAGCGCAAAGATAAGAGTATTTATTTAATTTTGAACAAAAAAAGCGAATATTGCATAATAAAAAATACTATTTCTATGAAAAAATTACTATTTATCTGTGTTTCAGCCAGCTTTTTAGCAGTTTCGTGCAGTAAAAGTGGCGGCGAGGGTGATAATACAACAGTAGAGACATATTTGAACTCCAAAACAAACAGCACTTGGAACTACGAGGACACCGACAATCAAAATCCAACGGCACCTCCGACTCAAATTTTTATTACATCGACGAACCGAGATACAACTGTTGGGAGTAAAACTTACCATATTTATAGCGATAATGTGGGAGGAAGCATTTACCAGGGAAAATTTAGCAATGATTACTCAGCCTTTGAAGCACTTCCTACTGACCTGGGTGGAGCATTAATAGATAATATTTATCTTAAAGCAGATGCTGCAATTAACTCATCATGGTTACAATCTTACAATATTGACGCTATGGGTTTTCCTATTACGGTAAAGGTGACCAATAAAATTATTGAGAAAGCAATAAATAAATCTGTATTGTCAAACAATTATACAAATGTTATTCATGTTAAAACAGATATTGCCCTTTCTGGAGCGGCAGCTGCGTTTGTAACCGTTGCAACTGATATTCACAGTTATTATGCGCCTAATTATGGCCTTATTCAGCAAGATGCAAAAATTGAGTACACTATTACGGGGTCTCCAACAGATACGTCTAATACTACCAGAAAACTGAAAGCCGCAGTTTTGTTATAATTTTCTATCTTTATAAAATAGTAAAAGCCAGCAATTTGTCAATTGCTGGCTTTTACATTATCACTTTTATATTTTTAAGCTATTGCCTTAGTTTTAGCTGTATATTTTTCTAACAATACAAATCCCCCAAAAAATATAGTACTGTAAACCAAGTCGGCAATCATGCTATTTTTTAAAAAAGGAATACCAGCTGCAAGACAGGTTTTATAACCTTCAAATGTTCTTGGGTAATAAAGCCCAGCACTATCAAAAAGCCATACACTGCTATTACTTAAAAAGAAGAATATTAAAGTAGATGCAATTGAAAAACCAGCAACATTTATCACATTGATTTTTTTAAGATAAAAACCTAGAACAGTAACCAATGCAAGGATAGCATACCCTAGCAATTGCCCCCATCCCCAAAAGCCTTTGGCAATACCCGACACTTCAAATAAAAAATCCGCTAAAAACATAGAAAAAATTGGCATTATAAAAGCCAGCTTTTTATCTTTTATTACTGAACCGCTAAATAATGCCATAGCTATTGCAGGGCTAAAATAAAATTCCTGCGAATAGAAAGCAACTCTTGATAAAGCTGCCAACACAATTACTGCTACAGCAACAAAAACCAATGTTTTATTTTGTTTCATCGTTTACTTAATTTAGGCAAAAATAGGTAAAATTCATTTTTAGACTGTAGTAAATTGAATTTGTTATTTTAGCTAGATGGCAAGCCACAATATTATAGGAAAGGATGGTGAAGAACTAGCTGCAAATTGGCTTGAAATTAATGGTTACACTATTATTCATAAAAACTGGCGGCATAAAAACTGGGAGGTAGATATTATTGCCTACAAAGGAAAAATGCTGCATATAATTGAGGTAAAAACCCGTACCAGCTCTTACCTGGGTAATCCCGAAGATAATTTGACAGATAAAAAAATGCAGTATCTTATAAATGCTGCTGAAGAATATTTGCATCAAAACCCTCAATGGCATTTATTGCAGTTTGATGTACTGGCTATTACCTTGCAACAAAATGAGAACCATGAATATTTTTTGATAGAAGATATTTACTTGTGAACATCAAACTGTGCAACCAGCTTTTGCACCATACTTAATGTAGCAGGACAATACTCAATATTCTGTTTATGCACATGTGCATATTCTTTAAATTTCTTTTTTGATAAATGTGGGAAGCCTGCACAATCAATAGGACGAATTTCATAAATGTTACACATATTGGTTTTTAGATTCAAAAATTGGCAGGGCTGAATTTTATTTACCCAATCATTATTTTTGTCTTTTTCCAACCATTGTGCTTTAAACTCTGCCGGGTTTTGCCCAAAATGTGCTGAAATACGTGTAATATCTTCTCTTGTAAAAGTAGGAGTCATTTTGCGGCAGCAATTAGAGCAAGCCAGGCAATCAATATCTTTCCAAACTTCTTTCTCTATTTGCGGAGCAGCATTGTCTATAGCAGTAGAATCCTTTTTTTCTGCCTTGGTTAAAAACCTGCGATACGTTTTTCTGTGCAGATTTAATTGTCTTTTTAAAGTTTTAAACTGAGAAGGGAACATCATTTGCAGCTAAGTTGATAATAATTTTATCGAACGAAAGTAATGTTTAATTATATTGAACAATCAAACAATAACAAATAATGTGGGAGCCTTATAAAAAGGGATACAAAGCATGGCTGCAGTTGGAAAAATCTTTATCCGAAAATTCGGTACAGGCCTACCTGCATGATATTGAAATGCTCACCAGTTTTTTATTAAGCAGTAATCAAATTAAATCCCCTTCCGATATTGAGTTAAATGACCTGGAAACGTTTATTCAACATATTAACGAACTGGATTTATCTGTTGCGTCGCAGGCAAGAATCATATCGGGCTTGCGTAGTTTTTTTAAATATTGCCTGCTGGAAGATATTTCTAAAACCGACCCTACCCTCTTGATAGAATCTCCAAAAATGCGTAGAAAATTACCCGATACACTTGCTTTTGCTGAGATAGAGCAAATGATAAATGCCATTGATTTAAGTAAAGCAGAGGGAGGGCGCAACAAAGCTATTTTAGAAACGATGTATAGTTGTGGATTAAGGGTAAGCGAAGTAGTGAATTTAAAAATCAGTTGTTTATTTTTAGATGTAGGGTTTATAAAAGTTACAGGCAAAGGTGATAAAGAAAGATTGGTGCCTATTGGCGGTGATGCCGTTAAATACATTAATATTTATAGGTCGAACATACGTAATCACATTCAAATAAAAAATGGAGAAGAGGATATTTTGTTTTTAAATCGTCGGGGACAAAGGCTTACAAGAGTTATGATTTTTATAATAATAAAAGAGTTGGCAAAAGTTGCCGGTATTAATAAAAATATTTCGCCGCATACGTTTCGCCATTCATTTGCCACTCATTTGGTTGAAGGCGGAGCCGACTTGCGTGCCGTACAGGAAATGCTTGGGCATGAAAGCATAACTACTACAGAAATTTATACGCATTTAGACAGAGAATATTTAAGAAACACTTTGCAGCAATTTCATCCTGCATTTAAGTAAGCATATTTTTTACTTTCCTTGCACTGCCATATCCTGAGGATAAATGGATGCAGTATTAGTTTTGGTCACCTTGTTACGATAATTTTTAAACATACTCTCCCACTTTAATCTAAGTACGCCTAAAATCCCTTCTTTCACAATGCCTTTATTCATCTTGCTAGCACCTAGTTTTCGATCTTTAAAGGTGATATACACTTCCTTTATTTTAAACCCAAGTTTCCATGCAGCAAATTTCATCTCTATCTGAAATGCATAACCAGTAAAATGAATTGCATCAAGGTTAATGGCTTCTAATACTTCCCTTTTATAGCAAACAAAACCAGCAGTCGGGTCTTTTATGGGCATCCAGGTAATCATCCTTGTATATAAGGACGCTCCCTTTGATAATAATATTCGATTAGTAGGCCAGTTTTCTACTGTTCCGTTTCTTACATAACGAGAGCCAACAGCCACATCCGCATTTTCATTTTTGCAGGCATTGTATAACCTTTCAAGGTCTATAGGGTTGTGCGAAAAATCAGCATCCATTTCAAATACAAACCGATAACCTCTTTCCAATGCCCATTTAAAGCCATGAATATAAGCTGTACCTAAACCTAATTTACCCCTGCGTTCTTCTAAAAATAGTTGACCAGGATATTTTGGAAAAATTGATTTTACAATATTGGCAGTTCCGTCTGGCGAGCCATCGTCGATAATAAGAATATGATAACCCGCATCAAGATAGCTTACTGCTTTGATGATTGCTTCTATATTTTCCCTTTCATTGTAAGTTGGTATAATAACCAGTTTTTCCAATAGCCCAAAAAAGTTTAGACGCCAAATTTAGAAAATTAAATGTAGCCTCGAAATGTAAAATTTGTATAAAGGTGCTTTTATTTATTTTTTAACAGGGTTCTATTAAAAATTTCGGTGAGTTTCTTTTTGGTATGCATCGGAAAATCGCCCCGCATAATCCAATCATAATATTGAGGCTCAGTTCTTAGTATATCTGCAATGGGTTTACCTTTATGTTTTCCAAAATTGAAAACTTCTACTCCTTTATCGTCAAAAACAAAGCGGCGGGCATAGTCAACTATTTTTTCTTCGCCAATTACTGATAGTACAGAATCTAGCGTAGAGCCAAGCTGGGGATAGCGGTCTATTTGAGCCTCAAGTACTTCAATGGTGGCATTAATATCAACTTCGGCACTATGAGCATTTTCCAATTCTTTGTTACAGAAAAATTTATAAGCGGCGGATAATGTTCGGGGCTCCATTTGGTAAAAGATATGTTGCACATCAATCATTTTTCTATCGCTAAGGTCAACATCCATTTCTGCCCGCAAAAATTCTTCCATTAGCATAGGAATATCAAATCGGTTACTATTGTACCCTCCTAAGTCGCATTGCTCTAAAAATTGTTTTATTTCATTACCAGCCAGCTTAAAGGTCGGGGCATCTTTCACCATTTCGTCCGTAATGCCATGAATATCGCTGGAAGATACAGGTATTGGCATTTGAGGATTAATAAGCTTACGCTTTGTTTGCCTTGTTCCATCTGGCAATAATTTTACAATAGCTATTTCTACAATTCTGTCTGTTGAAAGATTCACTCCGGTAGTTTCAAGATCAATAAATGCAACCGGTTTTGTTAGTTGTAGCATTGGGAGTTTTGAGAGTTTTGGGTTAATAGTTAAGTAAATGTTTATACATTGGTTAGGGCTTAAAGGTAGCCAAAATTAGCATTGTTTTTACAACAAAAAATGTGTTTTGCCGTTTATAACCGTTGATATGTGTCTATCTTTGTAAAAATTCAAAAAATTCGTAAATGAAAAAACTTGTTTTTGCGCTTATTGTATTAGTAATTGCTACATCTGTAAGCAGTTGTAGAACTTCTAAATATGGCTGCCCGGCAGTTGCATCTGCAAGCTCTTCTAAAACAGTTAAAGCATAATGAACTGGATTGATTTAACAGACGCTGCCGCACTTACATCTATTAAAAAAAAATCGTTTGAAAAGCCTCAGGTAATTTTCAAACACAGCACTCGTTGTTCCATCAGCAGTATGATTAAGAACAGGTTGGAAAGAGAAACCGTTCCTGATAATGCAGATTTTTATTACCTAGACCTAATTGCTTACCGCAATATTTCTAACCAGATTGCAGATGACTATTCGGTTGTTCATGAATCTCCCCAGATATTATTAATACGAAATGGTGAATGTGTGTATGAAGAAAGTCACAACGGTATTACAATGGATGAAATTATAGAACAGCTGAATTAACCGTTTATTTTTTGAGATTCTCCAACATATCTTTTGTCATTAAAGACAAATCGTAATCATGACTCCATCCCCAGTCTGTACGGGCTACTGAATCATCAATACTTTGAGGCCAACTATTTGCAATTTCCTGCCTGTAATCGGGCTCATAGCTCATAGTAAATTCGGGAATATATTTTTTAATTTCTGCAGCTATTTCTTTTGGAGAAAAACTCATTGCTGCAATATTGTAAGATGTACGTATGCTTATATTTTCTTTTGGAGCTTCCATTAATTCAAGCGTTACACGAATAGCGTCGGGCATATACATCATAGGCAGATAAGTATTCTCGCTTAAAAAGCATTTATAGTGCTTATCTTCCAATGCATCTATATAAATTTCAACTGCATAATCGGTAGTGCCTCCGCCAGGTGCAGATTTGTAACTTATTAAGCCGGGATAACGAAGGCTTCGAACATCTACCCCATATTTATTAAAATAATAATTGCACCAAAACTCGCCTGCATATTTTGAAATACCATATACGGTAACCGGCTCTATCACTGTTTTTTGGGGACAGTTTTGCTTGGGTGATGTAGGCCCAAATACTGCAATAGAAGATGGCCAATAAACCTTTGTAAGTTTTTCTTCCTTAGCAATATCCAATACATTTAGTAACCCTTGCATATTCAAGTGCCATGCCAGTGCCGGATTTTTTTCGCCAGTGGCAGAGAGAATGGCTGCCAACAAATATATCTGTGTAATACCCTGGCGTATTACCTGCACATGCAACATTTCTTTGTTCATTACATCCATTGACACATAAGGGCCGCTGCCTGCGAGTAATGGATTTTCTTCACGCAAATCGGAAGCTATTACATTGTTATTCCCATAAATTTTTCTAAGTGCCAATGTAAGCTCCACACCTATTTGCCCTGATGCTCCTATTACCAATATTTTTTCTTTGCGCATAATAGTCTTGTAATTTTTTAGGAAGCAAAAATACAATTAGTCGTTTATATTTTCCGCTGCAACCGATTGCTTATTGTTTCAAATATGGCGTTTTGCAAGTAATAAAACTATAGCAGTTAGCAATCTATCTCTCAATACAACGATTGACGGCCACAGCCAAACATCTAAAATTTGAGTGTTTCGAATTGCGCAAGGTTATCATTAAAACAAACAAAGGAGGCCGGGTAACCCGGAGCGATCCTTCCTATTGCATTATCGACCCCTATTGCTTTGGCCACCCTAATGGTTGCCATTTTAATAGCTTCATTAATGGGAATGTTTACATGATGAACCGCATTATATACGGCCTCGGCCATTGAAATTGCCGATCCTGCAAGGTTTCCTTCCTTATTACGGTAAAAGCCGTTTTGCAATGTAGCGTCTATCAATTCAGATTGAAAAGATTGCTTTTTTCTACCAAGAAAAGCTGCGTCGCTCAATAAAATTAGTTTGTCTTTTTTTATTTGATAAGCAATTTTTGCAGCAGCATAATGGCAATGTGCACCATCTAAAATGATGGGTGCATATACATTCTCGTTTGCAAAAACTGCTCCTACAATGCCCGGTTCCCGATGCCCCATTTGTGTCATTGCATTATACAAATGTGTAACCAAGGATATACTGTTTTTAAAATGGTAATCGGCCTCGTCAAAATTCATATTAGAATGTCCCGCAGAAATTACAATTCCGCTTGCCTTCAGCATTTCAAGCTGTTGATTTGTAAATATCTCGGGAGCAATCGTTATTATTTTAATTATATCTTTTCCATACCGAATAATTTCCTCCAGCTCTGTATTAGAGGGCTTTCTAATAATTTTGTCACTATGAGCCCCTTTTTTATCTGCATTAATAAAAGGCCCTTCTAAATGCAAACCTATTAAAGCAGGATTTTTTTCTTTAAAACTTCTAACCGTTTCTATAGCCATTAATATTTTCTCTTTGGGAGAAGAAATAAGACAAGGTAATATATTGGTAGCACCGTACTTAACACTGCTGTCATATACATCTTGCAATGCTTCTGTAGAGGGATTATCCGAAAAATAAAACTGCTCTCCACCATTAATTTGGATATCAATAAATCCGGCACATAAATGCTTGTTTTTCAAATCAACGATGGTGATACCTTCCTTTATATCCTTGCTTAAAGCAACGATACGTCCATCTTCAATTAATACATTTGAGTTTTCTATCACTTCATCTCCAGTGTGAATAATGGCATTGACCAATTGAATTTGCATAAGCAAAAATAAAAAAGGCTGTTCTAAAAAGAACAACCTTGCATAATGTGGAGAATACCGGAGTCGAACCGGTGACCTCTTGCATGCCATGCAAGCGCTCTAGCCAACTGAGCTAATTCCCCTGACGGATTGCAAATATAAAGGATTGTATTATCTGCCAAAAAGATTTTTTAGCCTACTGCTTAATGCCGGCAATACATGTTTTTGCCGATGTCTGCTTATGGTATTTTGTAAATTTCGGCAGCTATAGGATTAAATGAAATATCCAAAGCCGTATAAGTAAAAACAGCATCATCGTTTTCATACTCATACTTTAAAACAATTCCCGGTACACCTGCAAAAGCAGGCTCAATTTTTCCAAATAATGGGTTTTGTAATTGTGTTGTATAGTAGGCTGTAATTATTCTGTTCCCCTTTAAATTTAGTTGAACTTTTTTACATACATAATCTAAAATAAAAATTGAATCTTCCGCAAACTCGTATTTTACTCCTTCGTACTGATTATTCATCTTAGCCCATCCCTTATTATCAAGTACTCTTTTATACTTTTTACCCGATTCTTTTACAATTGTAATTACAGGCACTGTCTTAGATTCTTGGTAAAAAATACTTTGCACCCTCATCAGCGAAACCATTCTGCTTCTTGCCTTATTATCGCCAATAAAAATTGTTTTTATTGCACCATTATAGCTTTCTGCAACACCATCATTTTTATTGGATTTAATACTCAACGAATAGGATACAGTAAATGGCTTTGGTAACAGCTGGACAGAATCGACTGTTTGACCTTTAATACAGCCAACCGTTAAAGCAAAAAATAATATTAGCGTAGTTACTTTCATTAATATACATTGTCTCCTAGGTCTATAATATCCAATGGGTTTCTATTTTTCTTTTTATCAAAACTCCGCATATCAACTTTACGCCATCTTTTTATTTTTGAGGCTGCTCTTCTCGCCTTTGCAGTTCGTTTCCCGTTCTTTTTTGTGGTATATAGATCTGCTATCACTTTTCTTATATAGGGTGATACAGAAATTCCCGCATAGTCTCCTAATTGAATCAGGCTTTTCTGCTGCTTCCAATCTACTGCACGTCCATTATTGTACTTTGTTAATGAATACAAAATTTCATTATTTTCAATAGGAATCTCAATTCCGTCGATTGTTATTTTAGTTAATGTTACCGTTATTTTTTTCTGTGAAAGATTTACTTTTCCGTTATTAACAAGTGTGTTTTTTTCTTGAAAATTTTTATTCGCCAAATTTAGCGTATCAGTTCCTGTAGAGTCTGATGGGTTTATGGGAAGATTATTATCGATAGTTGCTTTCACAAGGTTGCTGCTGTTGTTTTCTTTTTTATTAAACAGCCAAAATATGCATACAATTACTGCAACTATAGCTGCTGCTGTAACTATTTTTTGATATACAGGCATTTTTGCAATAATCGCACTTCTTCTTTTTTTATTCTTAATTAATGCTATTATCCGCTCAAAATATGCCTCGGGCACATCAACACTATAGTCTGCCAGGCTTTCAAATTTGTTTTTTATTTGAAATTGTTGGTAAGAGTCAATAATCTTTTCAAAGAAATCTTCTGGTGGCTGTATTTCAAAATCTTGTAAAGACAATGTTTTGTCATGAGGGAAATCAGAGGTAAACAATCGCTTTCGAATAAGTCCCCACAAATTCAGGCCCGGAGATACAAAATACTCCCTAAGCTTTCTGAAAATATTTAAATAGCGGTTATCCATTTTCTTGAGCCAATAATTTTTTCAAAGTTGTTTTAGCCCTGTGCAATTGCGATTTGCTCCCACTGACAGTAATTTGCAACATATCGGCTATTTCTTTGTGACTATACCCTTCTACCTGGTAAAGGTTAAATACAGTCTTTTGCCCATCAGGCAATTGTTGTATAATACGAAGCATATCTTCCATGCCCAGCTTTTCAAGACCTGATAGGCCAGTAGCTTCTGCATTTATATTATCCGTAATTTCAACAAAAACTATTCTCTTTTTCTTTAAAAAGTCAAGGCAGTTTGTCACAAATATTCTTCTGGCCCAACCTTCAAAAGAACCTTCAAAACGAAAATTTTGGAGGTTGAAATATAGCTTTGCAAAACTGTCCTGAAATACGTCATTTGCATCCTCCCTATCTGGCATATAACGAAGACAAAGACTGTACATTTTACCCGATAAAGAGTCATACAAGACTTTAAAAGCCTTATGATCCCCCCGCAAACTTTTTTCGATCAATTCTTTTAGGTTAAAGAACTGGTCATCCATAGAAGATTTTTCCATTTAAGCCAATTGGTAAAACAATTATTACTCTCCAAAAGAAACCTTAAAAAAGTTTAGTCGTCTTTAAAATGCTGAAAAGCAATTTAAGGCCATTTCATTTTTAACCGTTCTAATAGAACCCTTTCTGCTTAATGAAAAAGAGGTATCTTCTATATAAATTCGATCAACAGGAGAAAATACACCTGTATATTCAATCTATGGTAAACTCAACTATTGTGTTTACTACTAATCCTTCTTCGGCAGAAAGATTTAGTTTTCTTACCGCATTATACTATAGTTTAGTTTACAGGGTACAACTGATCAGTTACAAACATATTTAATCATTAAGATTTTATAAGAGAACGAGCCGGGAACGGCTCGTTCGTTGAGACCGATGAGAAAAATTTCAAAGGTCGACTCCTATAGTATTCCTAACATTTTAAAGACGATTGTAACATCTTTAAGGTTGCAGTATCTATTTTAAACAGAAAAAGCCGGGCAAGCCCGGCTCTACACAATTTTTTTATATTATTAATCGCCCCATATAGTATCTGTACCATCTAACCAACGCTTAACCAACGCTGTAGTTATAGATTTGGGCCTTTCTAATGGGAAGCCTAAAGCCCTATCCCAACAAAGGCTTGCTAGCACCCCCAAAGATCTTGAGACACCAAAGAGTACAGTATAGAATTCGTACTCCTTCATTCCATAGTGCACCAATAATGCTCCACTATGGGCATCTACATTTGGCCAGGGATTTTTAATTTTGGCTATTGAGCCTAAAATATTTGGTACAGTTTCGTAAACGTTCCAAACAGTGTTAACTAATGGATCGTCCGGCATATGTTTTTTGCCAAATTCCATTTGTGCCGTAAAACGTGGATCTGTTTTACGCAATACGGCATGGCCGTACCCCGGTACTACTTTACCTTCACTTAATGTTTTCTTTACATATTCTTCTATTTGCACAGTTGTTGGGGACTCGCTGCCAATATGCTCACGCATTTCAAATATCCATTTAATCACCTCTTGATTTGCCAAGCCATGCAAAGGGCCTGCCAGGCCGTTCATGCCTGCTGCAAAGCTTAAATAAGGGTCGCTTAACGCAGAGCCAACAAGGTGTGTAGTGTGTGCGCTAACGTTACCGCCTTCATGGTCGGCATGAATAGTCATGTAAAGGCGCATTAATTCTTTAAACCCTTCGTCTTCGTAGCCCATCATATGGGCAAAATTTCCTGCCCAGTCTAATAACCCATTGGGTTGTATATGTTCTCCATTTTTATATTTTCTACGATAGATATAAGCAGCTATGCGAGGGAGACGGGCAATTAAATCCATCGAATCATCAAAAGCTGCTTCCCAATAATCTTTTTTACTCATCCCTTTTGCATATCGCTTAGCAAAAGTGCTTTCTGTTTGCAAAGCCATTATAGCTACCACAAATTGAGTCATTGGATGTGTAGTAATTGGCAATGCCTCAATAGTTGCAAATACATGGTTAGGAACATGGCTGCGACGTTGCCATACGCTGGTAACATGTTGAGCATCTTCCTCGGTAGGCAAACTGCCTATCAGCATTAAATAAAACAACCCTTCAGGGAGTGGTTCAGAGCCTCCCGGTGCTTTTGGCAGTTTCACCTGCAATTCAGGAATTGAATATCCTCTAAAGCGAATCCCATCTTGTGCATCTAGTAAACTTGTTTCGGTAACCAGGCCGGTAATGCCACGCATCCCTTGATAAACCTGCGAAAGAGTTACTTCACCTATTGTTTTGTCGCCATGCTCTTTCAATAAATCTTTGATTTCAGCACCTACCGCTTCTGCCTTTTCCTTGAATTTGTCTTTGATAATTCCCATTGTACAAAAAAATTAAATATTGAGATAATCTGCCAAAGCCTTTGAGCAGCAAAATGCAAAAAGTTGGCAGCAATTAATGACCAATGCGATAGTTGAAAAAATATTCGTTAAGATCGATTATTTACCCACGCTTAATCGGCCTTAAAATTACGATGACAGGCTTGCTTAAACAAAACTTTTAGTAGAAAGTTTGTGAAAGATGCGTTTATTTTGGCGCCCTCTTATATAGATAAAATGCTATAAACGTAAATAAAATATTAGGAAGCCATGCAGCTAACCAAGGCGAAAAGTTTCCTTTGGTTGCAAATACAATACTAACCCTGCTTAATAATATGTAAATAACACATAAAAAAACGCCTAGTGCAAGATGGAAGCCACTACCGCCTCTTACCTTACGAGAAGCAAGTGAAACGCCAATTACTGTAAGAATAAGAACCGAAAAAGGAATAGCATCCCTATTGTACCTCTCCACCAATAAAGAATTCATTGCTTCTGAACCTCTCATTTTTTCGAGCCTGATAAAATCGTTCAATTCGGGTGTTGGCATCTGCTCCTTTAAATACTCATCTTTACTAAGATCTACTGGTTTAAAATTATAGTTCTTCAGTAACTTATCGTATTGCTTAACAGTTTCAGTTTTTTCTAAAAAATTTCGTTCAGTAACAAACCTAAGGTTCCATTTTTTTTCTGCTGTATCCCATGAAAAACTGCCAGCTCTAAGGTTATATAGTAGTTTATTGTCTTTAAATTTTTGAACAAAAAAACCTGTACCATTTTTTGATACTGTATCATAACTTCTTACACCAACATAAGAGCTATTGTCGAGCTTAAAATAAATGTGCTGTTTGTAGCTATTGGCATTATCAGAATAACGACCCTTATTAACCTCAACATATTTTTTATCAAACTCCCCCCATATTTTATTGGCTTTTGGGATTACATACTGATAACCCACCCACAACAATCCGGATAAAATAAGCCCACCGGCCAAAAAGGGAAGCATAAATCGCTTATAGCTAACTCCACTACTTAATATGGCTATCACTTCGGAACGGCCTGCCATTTTGGAAGTAAAAAATATTACAGCTATAAAAACAAAGAGTGGAAACAGCATGGCATCTATCCGTGGAATGAAGCCAAAATAATATTGTGTTACTATTTGCCAGGTACTTAAGCCAGATTTTGCAAAATCATCTGTATGCTCACTCAAATCTACCACCACAATAATCACTGTAAGTAAAATAAGACAAAAGAAAAATGTGCTTAAAAAATTTAAGAAAATATATTTGTCTATTTTTTTCATTTTGGGGTTTGCTGCGGCAAGATAATTTAAAAAAAAATCAAAGATTAGGGTTTAACGTTTTGAGCAACTATCCAGCCTGTTGTCCATGCATTTTGAAAATTAAATCCACCGGTTACGCCATCAATGTTTAATATTTCACCTGCAAAAAATAAATTGGGAACAATTTTACTTTCCAAAGTATTTGAATCTACTTCGCTTAGATTGATGCCGCCTGCGGTAACAAACTCTTCTTTAAAAGTTGTTTTTCCCTTAACGGCAAATTCTTGAGCACATAAAATTTTGGCCAATTTGTTCTGCTCTTTTGCAGGCAAATCGGCCCAGCGGCTGTTTACGTCAATAGTACAACTCATTAAAAAATATTCCCACAATCTAGCAGGCAAACCAAATGGATTTCGATTACTTATTTTCTGTGCTGCAACTTCAAAACGAACCTGCTGCAATTTATCTTTTACAGAATTTTCGTTGTACTGTGGCAGCCAGTTTACTAATAAAGAACAGGTATATTGTATTGCAGCCAACTCCCTGGCTGCCCATGCAGAAAGCTTTAGTGCTGCCGGACCACTTAAACCCCAGTGTGTAATAAGAAGAGGGCCTTGTTGCTGAAGTTTTGTTCCTGCAATTTTTATAATAGCGTTTTCAACACTTACACCCATTAACTGTGTAATGCTGTTGTGAGGAATATTAAATGTAAACAAAGATGGAACAGGCTCTTCTATACTATGGCCTATTTTAATGAGCCAATCAAATTGGGATTTCTTTGGGAAACCTCCACAAGCAATAACAAGATAATTGGCAGTTATTTCTTTACCAGATAGCAATGCTATACCCCATTCTTGTTCATCTTTATCTGTATTTCTATTTTCTATTTTTGGTTGAATAGCTTTTACATCGGCATTCATTTTTATTTCTACACCATATTTCTCAGCTTCTTGCAATAAACAGTCAATAATTGTTTGTGATGTATTGCTTTGCGGAAACATTCTGCCATCAGCTTCTGTTTTTAAAACAACATTTCGTTGTTGAAACCATTCAATAGTATCGGTAGTAAAAAAATGATGAAATGCCTTCTTAAGAAAAGTGCCGCCTCTTGGATATTTTTTAACCATATCCGAAATAGAAAAACATGCATGTGTAACATTGCATCTACCTCCTCCACTCACTTTAACTTTGCTTAATAGTTTGGACGACTTTTCCAACAAAATCACTTTTATATTAGAGTGTATTCTAGCAGCGTTTACTGCACAAAAAAAACCGGCAGCACCGCCACCTATTACTACCATTGTTTTTTTTGATTGATTCATGCAAAAGCTAAAGCCTTAGCTGTGGCTCCAGGTAAGATTGGGATTACTTTTTTCTGCAGCTTCTATTTCTACAAATGAAGATAATATATCTGGGTCGCCTCCGGTTATGCAAACATCATGTTCGTAGTGTGCAGATACTTTTCCATCATTTGTACGAATCGTCCAACCATCTTCATCTTGAAACACTTCTTTTACGCCCATATTAATCATAGGCTCTATTGCCAACACCATCCCTGATTTCAATTTTGCTCCGCTTCCCCTTTTGCCATAGTTTGGAACTTGTGGTTCTTCGTGCAGACTCCGACCTAGCCCATGACCAACTAAATCCCTTACTACTCCGTAGCCATTTTTCTTTTCGGTATGCTCTTGTATAGCAAAAGCAATATCTCCCACTCTGTTGCCAGATCTTGCTTTTTCAATGCCTTTATATAATGACTCTTTAGTGATTTTTAACAACCGCTTTACTTCATCGTTTATTTCTCCCACTGCATAGGTATATGCACTATCGCCATGAAAGCCATTTTTAAAAACACCTATATCAAGGGAAATAATATCCCCTTCTTTAATCTCGTTGCTGTTGGGAAAACCATGTACCACCACATCATTTACAGAAATACAAGTGGCAAAAGGATATGTGCCACCATAGTTTTTAAAAGATGGTATTCCGCCATTATCTCTTATAAATGTTTCCACCAAATCATTAACCTCAATTGTTGTAATACCGGGCTTTAATATCTTGGCAAGTTCTGCATGGGCCTTGCCTACAAGTAGGCAACTGTGGCGCATTACTTCTATTTCTTCTTTTGTTTTATAATGAATCATACTGCTGCAAAAATAAACAAACCCCAACGATTGTATCATTGGGGTTTGTACAAAAAATTTATAATAATTAATTAAATACTTCCCGGTGTTACGGTTTGGCGGCCTTGCATCCTTCCGGTACTCATTAATCCATCGTACTGGCGCATTAATAGCTGCGTTTCTATTTGTTGCAATGTATCCAAAATTACACCCACCATAATTAATAGTGAAGTACCTCCAAAGAAAGTAGAAAAATTCATTTGCATATTAAATACTAATTGGAACAAGCCTGGCAAAATACCAACTACTGCAAGCAAAATAGCACCAGGTAAAGTAATTCTATCCATGATAGTGCCAATATAGTCAGCAGTTTCCTGTCCTGGCTTAACTCCCGGAATAAACCCATTGTTACGCTTAAGATCATCTGCCATTTGCTTAGGGTTGAATATAAGTGCTGTATAAAGAAATGTAAATGCAATTACAGCCACAGAATACACAATCATATAAACCCAATGGGTATGGTCTGTAAAGTATCTTGCCCAACCTGCATTAGTAAAACCGGAGAATACGGTTGGTAAAAACAAAATAGCTTGTGCAAAAATGATTGGCATTACACCTGCAGCATTCACTTTTAATGGAAGAAAATTACGGGCACCACCAACCTGGCGGCTACCTACAATTTGCTTTGCATAGTTTACAGGAACTTTTCTGGTACCTTGAACCAACATAATTAATCCCATAATAAGAGCAATAAAGAATATAAGCTCTACTAACACTATTAATAGACCACCTACTCCATATTTAGCAAACCTTGAAGTCCACTCTTCCATAAATGAATGTGGCAATCGAGCCAAAATACCAATCATAATGATGATAGAAGTACCATTACCTAAACCCTTATCGGTAATTTTTTCTCCTAGCCACATTACAAATAAAGTACCTACAGTTAAAATAACTACAGTAGATATCCAAAAGAAATTACCGTATGCAGGAATTAATGCTTCCCTAATACCTGGGCTATGCAAATAACCAATATATGCTGCTGCCTGAAAAGCAGTAACAATAACGGTTAAATAACGAGTCCATTGATTAATTTTCTTTCTGCCACTTTCTCCATCTTTCTGAATTTTAGCCATTTGCGGTACCAATATGGTAACCAATTGCATAAAAATAGATGCAGAAATGTAAGGCATAATACCTAATGCAAAAATGGATGCTTTAGAGAATGCGCCACCCACAAAAGCATTTAGCAAACCTAAAATGCCACCTTGTGTATTTTGTTCAAGGTTACCTAATTCATTAGGATCAATACCTGGCAGAACAATGAATGAACCTAAACGATATATGAAAAGCAATAAGAGTGTGAAAACAATTTTATTTCTCAGTTCCTCGATGCTCCAGATATTTTTGAGTGTTGTTATAAACTTCTTCACAGAATTTAAATCGATTTAAAAATGCTCTAATGTAAAAAACCCCCGTACAAGACGGGGTGGCAAATATCGGGAAAATTATTTAACAATTTCAACAGTACCGCCGACTGCTTCAATTGCCAGTTTGGCTTTCTCACTTATGGCGTTTACTTTGAAACTGTACTTACCTTTAATTTCGCCATTACCCAATATTTTTACCAGGTCATTTTGGCTTATTAAGTTATTAATGTATAGGTTTTGTAAGCTAAATTCTGTAATACCATATTTTTCTGCGTAATGATCAAACTGACCTAAATTGAATACTTTATAGTCAACACGGTTAATATTGGTAAAACCACGCTTTGGAATACGACGTTGAATTGGCATTTGGCCACCTTCATGTGCTTTTTTACTTTTGTAACCTGCACGGCTTTGGCCACCCTTGTTACCTTTTGTAGAAGTACCACCTTTACCACTTGCCTCACCACGCCCTAATCTTTTTTCCTTGTGTGTAGTGCCTTTTGCAGGCCTTAAAGAATGTAAATTCATTTTATTTGTTGATTTTAGACTTACGGGGAATCACCCCTCGCAATTGTTATTGTAAAAAATAATTTTTCAGTTAAGCAATCTCTTCTACTTTTATCAGGTGGCTAACTTTGTTAACCATACCCAATACCTGAGGAGTAGCTTCTACTTCTACAGTAGCGTTCATTTTTTTCAAGCCCAATGCAATCATTGTTCTTTTTTGACGCTCTGATCTGTCGATTACACTTTTTACTTGTGTTACTTTAATTTTCTTTGCCATCTTTATAAAATTTGTAGCACCTGGCTAAGTACTTAGTACTTAGTACTTAGTACTTAGATTATCCGTTAAATACTTTCTTTAAAGAAACGTTGCGGGTTTTTGAAACAGCAACTGGTTCACGCAATGTAGCCAAGGCCTTAAAAGTAGCTTTTACCACATTGTGCGGATTTGCAGAACCAAGGTTTTTTGCCAATACGTCGGTAATACCAGCACTTTCCAATACAGCACGCATACTACCTCCGGCAATTACACCGGTACCGTGTGCTGCAGGCTTAATCAATACCTTAGCGGCTCCTTCTTTGGTTAGCTGCTCGTGAGGAATGGTTCCATGCATAACCGGAACCTTAATAAGGTTCTTTTTAGCATCTTCAATTCCTTTGGTAATAGCTTCTTGAACCTCTTTTGCTTTACCTAAACCATGACCAACCACACCGGCTTCGTTACCCACAACCACCAATGCAGAGAAACTGAATGCACGGCCACCTTTAGTTGTTTTTACCACACGATTGATGGCAACAACTTTTTCTTTTAATTCAAGCTCGCCGGCTTTCACTTTATTTACAATTACGTTTGACATTTATATCGGTTTACGATTTACGATTTATGAATTCAGATTTTTAAGCAGAAAATCCTAAAGCTGTTGAATTAAAAATCCAGACCACCTTCTCTTGCACCCTCAGCTACAGCTTTTACACGACCATGATATATATACCCACTACGATCAAATACTACCTGCTTAATGCCAAGTTCAACTGCCTTTTTAGCGATCGCCTCTCCTACCAGTTTGCTTTTTTCGCTCTTAGGTGCTTTTTGAGCACTAATATCCTTTTGTTTTGAAGATGCTGATGCAATAGTGGCACCATTATTATCATCAATCAATTGTGCATAGATATCCGTATTGCTCCTAAATACACTTAAACGAGGCTTAGAAGAAGTACCCACTATTTTTTTACGGATACGATACCTAATCTTTTGTCTTGCTGTTGATTTATTGTTACTCATTTTTTTATATGTTGCGAACTTCGATACTGCCGAAATTCAATTAACAATTCAGTTTAATTATTTGCCGGCTGCTTTACCTGCTTTTCTTCTTAATACTTCACCTACAAATTTCACACCTTTACCTTTGTATGGTTCTGGTTTACGCAGGCTGCGTATTTTAGCACATACCTGACCAAGCAATTGCTTATCGGTACTTTCTAAACTGATGATTGGGTTTTTACCTTTTTCAGTAACAGTCGCCACTTTTAATTCTTTAGGAATCTCAAAAATGATATTGTGAGAATAACCCAAAGAAAGATCCAACATATTACCCTGATTAGCGGCTTTGTAACCAACACCCACCAATTCTAATTCTTTTTTAAATCCTTCTGTAACACCTTTTACCATGTTGCTGATTAAAGAACGATACAAACCATGCATGGCACGGTGACGAATCTGGTCAGTAGGGCGAGAAAATTCAACATTATTTTCTTTTACTTCCACTTTAATATCACGGTCAATTGTTTCTTTTAATTCACCTTTTGGACCTTTTACAGTAACCACGTTGTCTTTACTCACAGAAATGGTAACTCCATTTGGAAAATCAACCGGCTTTTTACCTATACGACTCATAGTATAACTTTTTTATTTTTTATCAATCTTACAAACCGATCAGCCTAGTATAGTTTCGGCTTAATGTATCTGCAAGTTTTACTCTTTAAATTTTAGAAGATGTTACAAAGAACTTCACCGCCTACGTTTTGAGCATTGGCCTCTTTATCAGTCATTACACCTTTTGATGTAGAAATAATTGCAACACCCAAGCCATTTTTTACTCTCTTAAAATCACCTGGCTTTGCATAAGTACGCAAACCCGGACGGCTCACTCTTTCTAAACTTTGAATAGCCGGTAATTTTGTAGCTGGATCGTATTTCAAAGCTATTTTAATAACACCTTGTTTGCTATCATCTTCAAATTTATACTTAAGGATATAGCCTTTATCGTATAAAATTTCAGTAATGCGTTTTTTTAGATTGCTCGCAGGTATTTCCACAATACGGTGATTAGCCATTTGTGCATTACGGATACGAGTTAAATAATCTGCAATTGGATCAGTAACCATTGTTATATTTAGTTAATTGATTTAATAATTTGTTTACAATGCGATATCCAGTCTTAGTACTAAGTACTTAGTACTGCTGAGTACCAAGATTACCAGCTGGCTTTCTTTACTCCAGGAATTTTTCCTGCCAAAGCCATGTCTCTAAACATTACACGACTAACACCAAAGTGACGCATATAACCTTTAGGACGACCAGTAAGCTGACAACGATTTTTTAAACGTACAGGCGAAGCATTTTTGGGCAATAGGTCCAAAGCTGCATAATCTCCTGCGGCTTTAAGAGCAGCACGTTTTTCTGCATACTTTGCAACGACTTTCTCTCTTTTTCTTTGCCTGGCTTCTATTGATTTTTTTGCCATATTTTTTTAGTCTTTAGTAGTTAGTAGTCAGTAGTTAGTTTCGCTAGTGTATTGCATTTACTACTTACTACTTGTTACTTATTTATTTTTTAATGTTTTTAAAAGGCATCCCCAATTCTTTCAACAATTCATATGCTTCTTCATTAGTATTAGCCGTTGTTACAAAAGTGATATCTAACCCAGTAATTTTATTTACTTTATCAATATCAATTTCTGGGAAAATGATTTGCTCTGTAACACCCAAGGTATAGTTACCACGGCCATCAAATGATTTATCATTGATTCCTTTAAAATCACGCACACGGGGTAGAGACACAGATACCAACCTGTCTAAAAACTCATACATTTTAGTGCCACGCAAAGTAACACGAGCCCCAATTGGCATATTCTTACGCAACTTAAAGTTTGAGATGTCTTTTTTAGACATGGTAGGCACAGCTTTCTGACCTGTGATATTTGACAATTCATCTACTGCAATATCGATTAACTTTTTATCGTTAACGGCACCGTTTACACCACGATTTAAGCAAATCTTGGTAAGCTTAGGTGTTTGCATTACAGTTTTGTAACTGAATTTTTTCATTAAAGCAGGTACAACTTCTTTTTTGTACTTATCTGCCAATCTGGTTGTATTAACTGTTGTACTCATTATTTGATTACCTCCCCTGATTTTTTAGCTATACGAACTAGTTTACCATTTTCACGAGTACGCTTTACTTTACTCGGGCCACCGGTTTTAGCATCCCAAAGCATTACATTGCTGATAGCAATGGGTGCTTCTACTTTTTGGATACCGCCTTTGGTATTTTGAGCCGTTGGCTTTGTGTGCTTGGTAACAATGTTTACACCTTCTACCAATACACGTGCTTTATCCACAATTATTTCCAACACTTTTCTTGGCTTCTTCAAATCTTTATCCTCTCCAGATATAACTACTACCTGGTCGCCTTTTTTAATGTTGAATTTGGGTTTAAATCTTGTACTCATTTTATTTTGCTTTGCAAGTCAAAAATCAAAAGTCAAAAGTCAAAATTGAATTACTCTCGCTCTTTATTTTTTACTTCTTATTTTTTACTTTTTACTTATAATACTTCCGGAGCCAATGAGATAATTTTCATGTATCCTTTATCTCTCAACTCACGAGCTACCGGGCCGAAAATACGGGTACCCCTTGGTTCGTCAGAGTTGTTCAACAATACTACTGCGTTATCATCAAAACGAATGTAAGAACCGTCTTTACGACGCAGCTTATTTACTGTGCGTACAATAACGGCTTTGCTTACAGTACCCTTTTTGATACCACCTGCAGGCATTGCATCTTTAACGGTTACAACAATTTTATCACCGATTTTAGCGTAATCCTGGCCACTATTACCCAGTACTCGGATGCACAATACTTCTTTAGCTCCGCTATTGTCCGCTACATTTAGTCTGCTTTCTTGCTGAATCATTTTATTTTTTTTAAAAGTACCAAGTACCAAGTACTAAGTACTAAATACTAAATACTATTTAACTTTCTCTACTACTTCAACTAATCTCCAACGCTTTGTTTTGCTCATTGGACGGGTTTCCATAATCTTTACTGTATCGCCAATGCTGCACTCATTTTTTTCATCATGTGCATGAAAGCTGGTAGTTTTTTTAAGGAACTTACCATAAAGCGGATGCTTAATTTTTCTTTCAACTTTTACAGTAATGGTTTTATCCATTTTATTGCTGGATACAATACCAATCCTAGTTTTTCTTAAATTTCTTACAGTAGCTGTTGCTTCCATCTTTTATTAATTTAACCGGAGATTAAGCTCCAATTTGAGTTTTTCTTAATTGAGTTTTCAAACGTGCAATATCTCTTCTTAATGCACGAATGCTTTGAGGATTCTCCAATGGAGAGATAGCATGAGCAAAGCTCAGTTTTTTCAAACGCTGCTCATCTTCTTTAATCTTTGCCGCTAAATCCGCTTCACCCAATCCCTGGAGGCTTTTTACGAAATCTACTTTTTTAGACATCTTTTTTAATTTGATAATTTGCTAATCTGCTAATTAATTCTTACGCTTTAAAATCTCTACTTACAATAAATTTTGTAAGGATTGGCAGCTTTTGTGCAGCCAATGCAAATGCATGTTTTGCTACATCTACCGGTACACCATCGGCTTCAAATAAAATACGGCCTGGTTGAACAATGGCAGCCCATCCTTCGGGGTTACCTTTACCTTTACCCATCCTTACCTCTGCCGGTTTAGCAGTAATAGGCTTATCAGGAAATACCCTTATCCACACATTACCTTCTCTCTTCATGGCACGTGTCATAGCCTGACGAGCACTTTCAATTTGACGGCTTGTTAACCAAACGCTATCTAAAGCTTTTAAACCATATGTACCAAATGCCAAGGTTGCACCACGCTTGGTATTACCTTTCATTCTTCCTTTCTGGGTCTTTCTGTGTTTGGTTCTTTTTGGTTGTAACATTTTATTTTAATTTGTCAATTCGCTAATTTAATTGTGATAATCCTTAAACTCGATTATCTCCTATCGCCACCACGACCACCGCCGCCTCTTCTATCACCACCGCCTCTTCTATCGCCACCACGGCCACCTCTATCGTCTCTCCTATCAAATCCGCCTTGTGGTCTGTCTGGTCCATCGTTTTTGCCGCCGGCAATTACATTTGGATTTAAGTCTCTTTTGCCTAAAACTTCACCTTTACATATCCAAACTTTAATACCAATTTTACCATAAACAGTTAAAGCAAAAACATTAGCATAATCAATATCCATACGCAAAGTATGCAATGGAGTACGGCCTTGTTTTATTTCTTCGCTACGGGCAATTTCTGCACCACCCAAACGGCCTCCTACTTTTACTTTAATACCTTCTGCACCCATACGCAATGCTGAAGCAATTGCCATTTTAATGGCACGCTTGTAATTGATACGGTTTTCTAACTGGCGGGCAATAGTATCAGCAACAATATTAGCATCCAATTCTGGACGGCGGATTTCAAGAATATTGATTTGAACATCGGAATTGCCTGTCAATTTCTTCAATTCTTCTTTAATCCTATCAACCTCTCCACCACCTTTACCAATGATGATACCAGGCTTAGAAGTATGAATAGTAACAATTAATTTATTCAATGTGCGCTCAATAACAATTTTAGCGATACCGCCTTTGTTGATACGAGCATTCAGATAATTTCTGATTTTGTCATCTTCGATCAGTTTGGTTGCATAGTCTTTTTTACTTGCATACCAGTTACTGTCCCATCCACGGATGATACCTAATCTTGCACCAATTGGATTTGTTTTCTGACCCATAGTATTAATTTATTCTTTCGCTTTCGTTTTTGTAGAAATAGAAAGGTTTAGTTTGTTTCTTTTCTGTTTTTATTTATTAAGCTGTTGCTGCATCAACAATTACGGTTACATGGTTGCTACGCTTACGAACTCTATAGCCACGGCCTTGAGGTGCGGGGCGCATACGCTTGATAACTCTTGCACCATCTACAAAGATTGTTTTTACAACCAATGCATTTTCATCGGCACCTTCGTTTTTAGCTTTCCAGTTGCTTATGGCAGAAAGTACCAGCTTACGCAAAGGAACTGCCGGATGCTTTGGATTATGCTCCAAAACTGCCAATGCTTTTTCAACCTGCATACCACGAATCAAATCTGCCAATAAACGCATTTTGCGTGGCGATGTTGGGTAATTATTCAATTTTGCTACTGCTTCCATTATATTTTCGTTACTGGTTTCTCGCTGTTTGATTCTCGATATGCGTTCTTTTTTTTCGAAACGCAAAACGAAAAACGAGAAACGATTATTTAATTACATTTTTTTACTTGAGTGACCTCTAAAGTTTCTTGTTGGTGCAAATTCACCTAGTTTGTGACCTACCATAAATTCGGTTACATAAACAGGGATAAATTTGTTGCCATTATGTACTGCAAAAGTGTGCCCTACAAAATCAGGAGAAATTGTACTTCTTCTGCTCCAGGTTTTAATCACACCTTTTTTTAGTTTGCCTTCTGTCATTGCCAAAACTTTTGTTTCAAGTTTTGATTCGATATAAGGACCTTTTTTTAACGAACGAGCCATATTTGATTTTTGTTTATTTTCCTAGTAAAAGGATATTTTAACAATTATTGATTAGTTAATTATTTGTTTGGCAGTTTTTTACCGTTTCTACGGGTAAGGATTAGTTTATCTGAACCTTTCCCACGAGTACGAGTAATTTCTCCTTTTGCATATTTACCTTTACGGCTGCGAGGGTGACCACCAGAAGCTCTACCTTCACCACCACCCATTGGGTGATCTACCGGGTTCATAGCTACAGCACGAGTACGTGGACGAATACCCTTCCAACGGTTGCGGCCAGCTTTACCCATGCTTTCAAGGTTATGATCGCTATTACTTGTAACACCTACAGTTGCATAACAGTTGATTAATACTTTTCTCAACTCGCCGCTTGGCATTTTTAATACAGCATATTTTTCTTCCTTGTTGTTCAATTGAGCAGAAGTACCCGCACTTCTTACCAAAATACCACCTTGACCTGGCTGCATTTCAATATTGTGAACCATGGTACCCAAAGGCATATTTTTCAATTGCAAAGCATTACCCAATTCAGGAGCTGCAGCATCGCCGCTTACTACTGTTTGGCCTACTTGCAATCCTTGTGGAGCAAGGATATATCTTTTTTCACCATCAGCATAAGCCAATAAAGCGATAAATGCAGTACGGTTTGGATCGTATTCAATTGTTTTTACTACAGCAGGAACATCCTTTTTATTTCTTTTGAAATCAATTACACGATACATGGTTTTGTTACCGCCGCCCATATAACGCATACTTCTTCTTCCCTGTGCATTTCTACCTGCAGTACTTTTTTGTTTTTCCAACAAACTTTTTTCAGGAACGTTGGTAGTAACTTCTGCGTAAGCGTTACCAATTCTCCAACGAGTACCTGCTGTGGTTGGTTTGTATTTTCTAAGTGCCATTTTAATTACTTTTTATTTGTCAAAACTTTGCGGTGTTGACCACCATTCATTATTATAAACTTAAATCGTTTGGCTGTAGATATCGATGGTTTCTCCTTCGGCTACAGTTACTACCGCTTTCTTTTTTGAAGGTTTGCGGCCAACAATAAATCCGGCTTTAGTATATTTAGCTTTCAGCTTAGAAGGCATTACCGCAGTATTTACATCTTCTACCTGAACACCATAAAACTGTTCAACAGCTTTTTTAATTTCCAGTTTATTAGCCTTTTTGTCCACTACGAAAGTGTAACGGTTCATTTTTTCTGATTGCTTGTTAGCTTTTTCAGATAAAACAGGCTTTATTAAAACATCAGACAGTTTCATGTCGTTATAATTTGATAATTCGAAATTTTATTTCTTATGCTTCAGCTTCAGTTGCTTCTAGTGAAAACAATTTAGCTGCACTTTCTGTCAACACTAATACACCCGCATTAAGGATATCGTAAGTGTTCATATCGCTGATAACAGTACCGTTTACACCTGGAATGTTTCGTAGGCTTAAGTACATATTATCATTGTATTCTGGAATTACAAACAAAGATTTTTTGTTTGCAATGTTCAAACTGCTTAAAATACCGCTGAAAGTGCTGGTTTTTGGAGTATCCAACTTCACATCTTCCAATACTACAATAGCATTTTCTTTTGCTTTGTAAGCCAGTGCACTCATTTTAGCCAAATCTTTTACCTTACGGTTCAATTTGATATCGTATTTGTGAGGTTTTGGGCCAAAAATAGTACCACCACCTTTGTACAATGGGTTACGCAAGTTACCCTTACGAGCTCCACCGGTACCTTTTTGCTTGTGCAATTTTTTAGAAGAACCGTGTACTTCCATACGGGTTTTCACCTTATGAGTACCCTGACGTTGTGCACCTTGGTATTGTTTAACAGCCAGGTAAATTACATGGTCGTTAGGTTCAATTCCAAAGATTTCTTCCGGTAGTTCTACTGTTCTTCCGGTTTTTTCGCCTTTTGTATTTAATATATCTAGTTGCATTGTACTTTATTTTATTAGAACCTGAAATTTGGTTTCGGTTACGCTAATTATTTATTAATTAAAACTATTGACCCGTTGTGGCCCGGAACCGAACCGCTAACAAGTATGTAATTTTTTTCAGCGAAAACTTTTACTACTTTCAGTCCTTTCATTTTCACCTGATCGCCACCCATGCGGCCTGCCATACGCATACCTTTAAATACACGGCTAGCATCTGATGAGTTACCGATAGAACCGGGCGCTCTTTGCCTATCGTGCTGGCCATGAGACTGCTCACCCACACCACTAAAACCATGACGCTTTACCACACCCTGGAAACCTTTTCCTTTGGTGGTACCCACTACTTCGATTTTATCACCTTCGGTGAAAATTTCTACAGTAATGCTGTCGCCAACATTTTTGTCTGAGTCGCTATTGCGGATTTCTTTTACGAATTTTTTAGGAGCTGTACTAGCTTTTGCAAAGTGGTTGATTTCGGCCTTAACGGAGTGTTTTTCTTTTTTATCGCCGAAAGCAATTTGGAGGGCATTGTAACCGTCTGTTTCTACGGTTTTCTTTTGTGTAACGATACATGGGCCTGCTTCTATGATAGTTACGGCAGTTTGCTTACCGTTTGTATCAAAGATACTGGTCATCCCAATCTTCTTACCAATAATACTTTTCATTGTATCTGTTTTATACCCAGCGCTCCCGATTGGGAGATAGGCGTTCATTTATTTCTTTTTAAGAGCTTACCTGGTGCCTTTCCCGATTTATACGGGAAGGTTCATCAAGCTTTAATCTCAACATCAACACCACTTGGCAGGTCTAATTTGCTTAGAGCGTCAACCGTGCGGCTGCTGCTGGTGTAAATGTCTAACAATCTTTTGTGTGTGCACAACTGAAACTGCTCACGGGCTTTTTTGTTTACGTGTGGCGAACGCAACACGGTAAATATTTTTTTGTGTGTAGGTAAAGGAATTGGACCTGTTACCACTGCCCCTGTACTACGTACAGTTTTTACAATCTTTTCGGCTGATTTATCAACTAAGTTGTGGTCGTAAGACTGTAATTTAATTCTGATTCGTTGTGACATATTTAAAGAACTTTAAAATCCGTTTTTTAATTTGGAGTGCAAAGGTAAGGGGATGATTTTAAATAGCAAAGAGATATAGAAAGTTTTTTTCTGTGTTTTTAAAGGTTTTTATCTGTTCGGAATAGTTTTTGGTAAAATAAGTGTGCAACCATACCAAAAACACTCCAATGAAAAATATTTTAATAGCCATACTTGCTATGCCAATTTACCAAATGGCTAATAGCCAACAACTTAGTGCCGATATTTATGCGGGCACAGCCAATTACCAAGGCGATTTGCAAAGTAAGCGGTTCTCATTTAATAATATAGGGCCATCAGTTGGCTTAGGTATTTCTTATAATTTAAACCCCAATTGGGCTATTAGAGGTGCGGCAACTTATATGAAGATACAGGGAGCTGATGCCAGCAACTCTGGAGATAAAGGCAATTTGGCTTCACGCAACCTTCATTTTAAATCATCGGTATGGGAAGCTCAGCTAGCAGTAGAATATAGTTTGTTTGATATAGAAGAGCGGTCAGTTTCTCCTTATATATTTGCAGGTATTGCTGCTTTCCATTTCAATCCATATTCTTATGACAGTGACGGAACAAAAGTTTACCTAAGGTCTTTAGGGACAGAGGGACAAGGCCTGGCTGCTTATCCTGATAAAAAACCCTACAAAAACAATCAATTGGCCATTCCTTTTGGCGGTGGTTTTAAGTTTGCATTAAGCCCAAGGCTTCAATTGGGGGTAGAGCTGGGCTTAAGAAAACTCTTTACCGATTACTTAGATGATGTGAGCGGCACTTATGCAGATTCTTCTATTTTAGCAGCTGGCCGTGGGTCACAAGCTGTTGCATTTGCATTTAGGGGCAAAGAAGTTAACCCAGATATGACCTATCCTGCAGCAGGCACTATAAGAGGCAACCCCAAAAGCAAGGATTGGTATTATACAACCGGTATTAAATTAAGCTATAAGCTAGGTGGTGGAAATGGCAATGGACTTTTTGGAGGTAGAAGGAATAAAACAGGTTGCCCTACCAATATATATTAAGAGCAAAGAGAAAGTCGCCCTTCTTTTTATCCTTAATCCCTTTTAGTTATACTACCTCCACTGCTCTCCTGCCTTGATACAGTTGCATTACCTCTATAATCTACAGAAGCACCGCTGCTGGCCTGGGCATTTAGGCTTATACTTGCGTGCAAATCAATAGCGGCACCACTACTGGCCTGTGCTTTGGCATTTTCAGCCAATAGCTCATTAGCGTTTAATTGTGCGCCACTACTTGCTTGTGTATCTATATTTTTTGTTTGTCCTTTTAATACTAAAGTACTACCGCTACTAGCCTGCGCCTCAACCGCAGGAGCATCAATTGTAATATTCATATCTGCAGCACTGGATGCATCTACTTTTATTTTACTATCAGATTGTAATGTATTCTCAGATTCAATATCTGCAGAAGCCGACCCTCCTATGAATTTAAACTCGGGTGCTTCTATATAAATTTTAGCAGTTATATTATTTAAGCTAACTCCAGTACGGAACTGTATAGTTAATTTATCGCCATTAACCTCCGTCTCAATATCATCAATAATATTATCGTCGGCTTCTACCGTTACTTTATAAGAATCGCCCTGTTTTAGCTTTACCACAAAAGAGCCTCCGGCACTTACTTCTTTAAAGCCTTTTGCATTTCTTTGTTCGGTAATAATGTTACCGCTTCCCGTTTTCATTTGGCAGCCCATAAAAGCAATGGCTGCTACAATAATGATTAATAATTTTTTCATTTGCTTACTTTTTAAAAGGTAAATTTAGTTTAAAAAACCAATTAGGATTTTGTAAATCCTTTACGCTATACACAAACGCTTATAGGTTTTTAAAAACCGTTGCATATTTCGTTTTACCTTCGCAGCCATGACGGAAAAAATATTAATTCTCGACTTCGGTTCCCAGTATACCCAACTCATTGCCCGTGCTGTAAGAGAGGCAAACGTGTACTGTGAAATCATTCCATTTAATAAACCTATCAGCTACGATTCCGCATTAAAGGGTATTATTTTATCAGGCTCCCCATTTTCGGTAAATGAAGAAAATGCACCGAATGTGGATGTTAAAGCTATGGCAGAAAAACTGCCGGTGCTGGGTGTGTGTTATGGAGCACAGCTCACCGCCAAAAATTTCGGAGGCAATGTGGCCAAAAGCGATAAAAGAGAATATGGCAGGGCCAACTTTAAAATTTCCAAAAATGATGTGTTGCTGGAAGGTGTTTCTGAAAATTCGCAGGTATGGATGAGCCATAGCGATACCATTAAGCAACTACCGGATGGCTTTGAATTACTGGGTACGACGGAAAGTATTCCGGTGGCAGCATTCAAATCCTCTCATGCAGCTGCCAACAGCATTTACGGCCTGCAATTTCATCCCGAAGTATATCATTCTGCCGAAGGCAAAACTATCCTTAAAAATTTTCTGGTTCGTATTTGTGGTTGTACTCAGGACTGGACTGCTGCGCACTATATCACTGAAACGGTCGCTGCACTAAAAGAACAATTAGGCGATACAAAAGTGGTAATGGGCTTAAGTGGTGGTGTGGATAGTACCGTTGCTGCTACTCTTATACATAAAGCGATCGGCAAAAACCTGTTTGGCATATTTGTAGACAATGGAGTATTAAGAAAAAATGAATTTGAAGAGGTTTTAACTATTTATAATAAATTGGGTCTGAATGTTACCGGCGTTGATGCAAGGGAGCATTTTTATACCAAACTGGCGGGTAAGGTTTTACCGGAAGATAAAAGAAAGGCTATTGGCTCTTCTTTTATCGACATATTTGACCAGGAGGCACAGAAACTGGAGGGTATTGAATGGCTAGGTCAGGGTACTATTTATCCAGATGTAATTGAAAGTGCGTCGGTTCATGGCCCTTCGGTTACCATTAAAAGTCATCATAATGTTGGCGGTTTACCAGAAACAATGAAACTGAAACTGGTGGAACCGCTTCGATCTTTATTTAAAGATGAAGTAAGAAAGATTGGTGCCGAACTGGGAATACCTGCAGAAATGCTGAACCGCCATCCTTTTCCCGGTCCCGGACTTGCGATTAGGATTTTGGGAGAAGTAACAGAAGAAAAGGTACAGTTATTGCAAGATGCAGATAAAGTATATATTGACGGCCTAAAAAAATGGGGGTTGTATGATAAGGTTTGGCAGGCAGGCACTATATTACTACCTGTAAAAAGCGTTGGGGTAATGGGAGATGAAAGAACCTATGAATATACTGTGGCATTAAGAGCCGTTACCAGTGTGGATGGAATGACGGCAGACTGGGCACATTTACCATACGATTTTATGGCTTATATAAGCAATGAAATTATCAATAGTGTAAAAGGAATTAACCGGGTGGTGTATGATATCAGCAGCAAACCACCCGCAACAATAGAATGGGAATAAAATTTATAACGAAAACCGGCACATGAAATTAAGGATAAGACCAATCATTGTTCTATGCTTTTTATTATCAGCCGGATTGTGCGCAAATGCTCAATCCGATACCAGCAAAATTATGAAGATGTACAGGGTGGGAATTTTTGCTCCACTCTATCTCGATTCAGTTTTTAGTACAACTACCGGTGCTTATCGCTATGGAAAAAACTTTCCAAAGTTTGCATTACAGGGATTAGAATTTGTGCAAGGCGCACAAATTGCTTTAGATAGCCTGCCTATGCTATACGGTAACATTGATGCATATATTTACGATTCAAAATCTCTATCGGCTCCCGTACCCACACTTATACAAAATAAAATACTGGATAGCATTGACCTGATTATAGGCTCTGTGAAAGACCAGGAGTATTATCAATTAGCAGCATTTGCCAAAGAAAAAAATATCCCATTTATATCTGCAACTTATCCCAACGATGGCGGCATTACTGCCAACCCATTTTTAATTATTGCAAACTCTACATTAAAGGCGCATTGTGAAGCTATTTACAGTAATATTTTACAAAATAATGCCACCGATAAAATTTTCCTGGTAACTAAACCCGGCTCTCAGGAAAATACTTTAGTACAAACCTTTAAAGACATCAATGAACCTGATGGTTCGCCTCTGTTGCGTTATGAAGTGGTAAATGTTGACGATGGCAACTTTGCAGTTTTAAAATCAAAATTGGATAGCAATCGCAACTCAGTCATTATTGGCGGAAGCCTGAATGAATCTTTTGCAGGCGGCTTAGCTGCTTTTTGCCAGTCAATCAGCAAATCGTACCGTATAAAGCTAATGGGCATGCCTAATTGGGAAAGCTTTAAAGCCATTACCAATAATAAGAAATTAAAAGATTTTCCGGTTTATTACACCACCCCTTACTACAATAATAAATGGGATGCTTTTAGCAAACGCATTAAAGAAATTTATTTACAGAAATACCGTGGTGTACCATCCGACTTAGCATACAAAGGTTTTGAAACTGTTTTTTTATTTTCAAAACTGTTGGCAAGGCAACCCAATGATTTTATGAGCCATTTGAATGAACATCCATATAGAGTATTTACTGATTATAAATTCAAGCCGATCTTCTTAAACGGACTGCAATCTGAAACGCCTGATTATTTTGAAAATAAAAATTTATATATCGTAAAAATATTGAACGGTAATTTCAGTAAAGCCTGGTAAAATTATTTTCTTTATTATATTTAAATAACCCAACACAAATTGTTGGGTTATTTATTTGCTGCTAATTACCAATTTGGGCTTAAACACTCAGAAATATTACGCCACCACTATCCTAATCTTTATGCTAAATCTATCCTGCCTGCTCGATACTAAACTACAGTCAAAGCCTTCTCAAAGCCCTGTTAAAGTGCTCTCAATACCCAATTTTGCTTTATTGTTAACAATGTACCCTCGTTTATCCCCCAATACGAAGTGTACCAATAACAAAAGCTATTTGGAACGTAGTTCTAAATAGAAAATACTATCAANTATAAAAAAACAGGCCATCATTGCTGATGGCCTGTTTAAGTATTTCAAATATCCGATTGAATATTATCTATGAATAACTACTCTTCCGGCAGCCAGTCGTTTTTCATTAGCACCTTTTATTTCAACTATATAAGTGCCTTGTGAATTTCTTCCTAAATCTACCAACATTTGCTCATAACGAGCATTGGCAGTATATTTCTTGCTCCACACTCTTCCACCTTTGGAATCGTACACATTTAATGAGAACTCAGTTGGCGTTGCTGTGTAATACCTTACCTGGAAAACACCACGGCTTGGATTAGGATAGATAAATACCAGGTTACTTACAGAATCGCTGATGTTAACGGCATTAGATGTTCGGCTACATCCATTTGCATCTGTTACTATCACATGATACTGACCAAACCAATCTACCGTTACAGGTGTAATAGACGAACCTGTTTGCCCGGCAACTACAAAACCATCTTTGAACCACTGATAAGTATAGTTTCCGGCAGGGCTCACAGTGCTATACAAACCCGATGGATTGTATGGAGTAAGCCTGTTATCTTCAGCCGCTACCAATACTACGCCTGGTAATGGATTTACGGTAAGTAAAACAGTATCAGAGTTTACTGCCCCACAAGGAACGCCAGATACTATTACACGATATTCATTACCATTTAATGCTGCTGTTGCATTTGTAATGCTTAAAGTAGCAGTAGTAGCACCATTGTACGGTGCTGCATTGGTTACATTCGCAAACGCTCCACCGTTTCTTCTTACCTGCCATTGGTAGGTAATGGTACTGCCAGTAGCCACCACGTTGAATGATGTGTTATTGCCTTCACAAACACTTGCATCATCAGGCTGGTCGGTTATTGCTACGGGTGAGTTTACCGTAAGTGTTGCTACACTTGAGTTAAAGCTGGCCGTACAAGTACCACTTATCGCAACCCTATATTGATAACCATTCATAGAAGCTGTTAAACCCGTAAGATTTAAAGTAGCTCCTGTTGCGCCACTTACATTTGTCCAGGTGGTACCTCCATTTGTACTTACCTGCCATTGATAGGTAGGTGCAGTGCCTGTTACTGCTACGCTAAACGCTGCTGTATTTGTTGGCAAACAAACAGATGTACTTGCGGGCTGTGTGGTAACTACTATTGGAGTGTTTACAGTTAATGTTGCACAACTAGAGGTAACTATATTACAACTATTGGTAATTACAACCCTGTAAGCATAGCCGCTTTGGCTTGCTGTTACAGAATTTACATTAAGAGTGGCCGATGTCGCCCCTGTAATATTAGTAAATGTTCCGGCACAACCTGTAGTAGATAACTGCCACTGATAGGTAATTGCAGTTCCGGCTGCTACCACACTAAAGCTTGCATTGCCGCCCGCACATAATGTAGTAGAAGTTGGTTGTGTGGTAATAGATGCAGGTGTATTTACAGCTAATGTAACCGCATTAGATGTAATAGGTGTAGGCGTACAGCTAAACACATTTACACGATATTGATAACCGTTTTGTGCAGCGGTTGCAGGGCCTGCATTATATGTAGCAGATGTAGCACCCGCAATATTGTTAAAGCCAGTACCTGTATTTACCTGCCATTGGTATGTTAAAGACGAACCCGTTGCTGTTACACTAAAGTTAGCTGCATCTCCTACACACACAGTTAATGCAGTAGGCTGGCCTGTAATAGCAGCGGAGTTTCCAACTGTTAGTGTAGCTGTACTTGAGGTTACAGGAGTACCGCAAGTGCCACTTACTATTACCTGGTATTGATAGCCACTTTGTGCCAAAGTAACACCCGTAACTGTATAAGATGCAGATGTAGCACCCGCAATATTGTTAAAGCCAGCACCAGTATTTAATTGCCATTGGTAGCTTAACCCTGCTCCGGTAGCCGTTGTACTAAACACTGCATTGCTACCTGCACATACTGTAGTGTTGGCCGGCTGGGTTGTTATAGAAGGTGCTGTATTTACTGTTAATGTTGCAGCAGTTGATGTTGTAGAACCACATTGGCCATTAAGGATTACACGGTATTGATAACCGTTCATTGTGCCAGTGGTTGCAGCGGTAGTATAAGATGCAGTGGTAGCTCCTGTAATATTAGCAAAGCCAGTACCTGTATTTAACTGCCATTGGTAAGAAGTTACCGCAGCACCTGATGCTGTTACACTAAAAGTTGCTGTTGCAGGGGCACATACTGTTTGGCTGGTTGGTGCAGTAGCCACTGTTGGAGCAGCACCACCAGATACTACAAATGATACAGTAGCTGTTTGAACAGTTGTACCTGCAGAACCGGTTACGGTTATATTATAAGGACCATTGGCCAAAGTATTAGCATTGTTCAATGTTACTGTACTCGAATTACCAGGTGTTACAGGGTTGGTTCCAAAACTTACAGTTGTACCTGCAGGTACACCAGCAGTAGCTGTAAGAACAATTGGCGTGGTAAATGTACCAACCACCGTAGTGCCCAATGTTACACTTGGTGCTGTAGTTACCGCACAAGTAACAGTACCTGGAGTGGTAGCATTAAATGTAAAACCATTTACAGGCTGTGTAATGGTAAAGTTATTGTTTGAAATATCGAAGAAGATATTACCGATAGCTTCCACCTTTATTCTTGCTGTATTGACTGGATAAGATGGCTGAGTTGGAATAATTACTGATTCAGAACCATCATTCGTTGTACTCGCAACCAACACTGTTGGGAAAGTGAAGCCACCGTCGGTAGATAAAAGTATTCTTACATTAGCACAACCAACAGGAGCCGCAGTAGTATTATTTACATCCCATGTTACAGTTTGAGCACTTGCTGCTGGCCACGATACACTTGTATTAGGAGAGGTAACCGCAAAAGGCCCCGAAGTATTCGTCACTGTTACAACCATATCTGCATAAGAAGTTTGTCCTACTTTAAGTGGTGTGGTTGAACTGTAAGGTGAATTATCCCTAACAGTTAAACGAAAGTTAAGATCTCTGGATATAGAACTAAGTGCCTCAATATTTATATTATTACCAGAGTTAATAGTACCTGATGTAGTATTAGCACCTGCAAGTATGGATTGAATCCTTGGAAATGTACGAGTAGGTGAATTAGATACAGGAAAAGAAAGGTAGTTTGGACCAGTTACTTTTGTAGGGCTTGCAACACTATTGGCACCCGAACTCGCAGAAGTTGCCAGATCATTCTGCTCCCAAGAATAAGTTAGAACATCACCGGGATTCGCATCCGTAGCACTACCAGTTAATGCAAATGGTGTAGATATAGGAATAGTGTAATTTGACAATGGCGCAACTACAGGCGTTGCATTAGTTGCAGTTATATTAGTGGTAATAGGACATGTTTTAGTCGCTAGGTTATTTTGGATTTGCTGAATGGAATGTGCATGAAAATACTCTATAGAGTGTGCCGCAGCATTTAAGCCACCAACAATTCCAGCGTAAGCCATAATAGTTATCCCTGAAGCTACCTCCTTACTGGCAGAACCTATTTGACCATTATCAAATGAGAAAGTATGCAATGCTCCCAATTGATGCCCAACCTCATGGACTACATAATCAATGTCAAAATTATCGCCTTGAGGAATACCGTCTGCAGGAGAGGTAATGCCGCTACCTTTGTTGGCATCATTACAAACGCAGCCAATACAACCGGCATTTCCACCACCACCACTGGCCCCAAACATATGCCCTATATCATAGTTGGCTGCACCAATTACAGAGTTTAATGTAGCCTGTAATTGCCCATTCCATGCTCCCATAGTTGTGTACGGGTCAGTATTAGGATCGTAATAAATAACATTTGTAGTAGTAGGTATAAGATTTAAGTGCAAAGCCAAATCTTTTTCATATACTCCATTACAACGAGTAAGCGTTGCATTAAAAGCAGCCAGTACAAGGTTCACTTGGCCTGCATTAAAAGCTCCGAAATAGTTTGAGTACTCTCCATTACAAGACTGTGCCAAACGCATGGTTTTTAATTCCCCGGCACTACTTTCTGGATTTTCCCTACCCACTATTTGAGCATTAATCTGTGTAAACATTTGTTGATCTTGAGTAGAGCAAGTCCACGGCAAACTTCCTTTCGTTCTTTGGGAGTTGAAAACTGCATAAACTGTATGGTCTTGCGAATAAGGCTCAATAAATTCGTTTACTTTATCTGTGCGAAAGATCATCGTTTGTATTCCTTGTGGAGAAATACTCAATTTTAATGTGGCAGACTTATCTGTAATCCCTTTTCCGGAAAATGCCCTTATTTCAGGGAAACGAGCCTGTAATTCAGGCTCAAAATTTGAAGCTTCAACCACTTCAAACGACTCTAACTGACCAGTTGCATTTGGCAAGGAAATAATGGTGGAATGTTTTTGGACATTGCCAACCACTTTGAATAGTTCTTGTTTTAATGAAACAATGTTCAGATTAAATAATTTGAAATCTTTCGGAAATGATTGCCGTGCAACGGCTTTATCAATAATTATTGCACTTTTACTCTCATAATTTGAAGACCAGAACTTATCACTTTGTGAAAAGCCAAGGAAATTAAAAGAGGCAAACAATACTGTAAATAGTAAAGCTTTTTTCATGTTTCAGTTAATTTTAAAAAAACGAATATAAGAAAAGATAATGTAGTAATAATTGAAGCAACAATATCTTTTTTTTAAATCCGTTTCAGCATTCACTTTATACTAAAAAAAGGCTGAATATTCAACCTTTTTTTAGTATAAAAATTACTATATTATTACAATATGTTATAATGTAAAACTTCCAGTTGCTTGTTGCGAATTACCGATACCACTATAAGTTAAAGTGCAACGCCAATAATAAGTTCCCGGTGTTGACAAGGTTAAGACATTACCCGAGTTAACAAAGGAAAAAGGAATCCAAGATCCAGATGTCCCCAACCTATATTCGAATACAGCTGAAGAAGGGCAATTGACATAAAAAGGAGGATAGCACAACCCTCCGCAGTCCTGTGAACCAATTAGTACCTGTGTAGCACTAAAAGGAGTAACAAATACTCTTGCAGGGGTACTTGTATAGAAATTACTAGGAATTGCCAATGAAGCCGTATTACTCTCAGAAAATGTTAAACTTCCAGGAGCTGTACAGGTTGCATATACTGTATGATTGGGTGAGCCCATCATTATCTCAACTTCATCCATAATTACAGTAACTACAAAAGTCCTTTCCAGAAAACAATCACTTAGCCCCGGTGGACATAAAAATGTAGATGGCAATATTTCTGAAGGAGTACTTATAGGGGTGTAAACTCCTTGGCTACCTGTTACATCAAAATCATAATTTGCGGGATAAGCATATCCTGTCCATTCCAGAACATACCAATGATATGTTACATACATTGTATGGCTACCACCACAACCTCCGCCAGGTACTCTTTCCATGGAATATACTTGAGCTTCAGCTTTCTGCAATTCTGAGCATGGGCCTGGACGTGATGTCGTAGAATTCCACTCTCTTAAAGCCTTTTCTCTAAACCTTGCCTTGCCTTCAGCCAATTCCTTTGTAGAAGCTTGATAAAAAGTAGCAGCCTTTTTAACTTGAAATAATTCGAGATAGTTTCCTTTGAGCTCACTGGCATCTTCTACATTTTTGAAACCAGTTTCTTTTTTGCAGGAGGAAATAATGATTAGACATATCACTATGCCTGATAAAAGTATTTTTTTCATAATAGTAGGTTTTAAAATTAAAGAGAATATATTTTTTATATTTATAAATATATACTTTTTTTATATACTCTCAATTATATGACGTTTAGCATAAACATATTAAATAAAATATCTTTCCATATCAACAAAAAAAAGAAGCAGACTCAAAATCCTTGAGCCTGCTTCTTTTTAAACAAATGCTATTCTATTTTAGGTTAATTCACTTTTATCACTTTCTGCACCAATTTAACCTTACCTTGAATTGCCTGTACAAAATAAGTTCCCCAAGCCAGGTTATGGCCAAATTTAACCTTTGTGTTAGCTGCTACATTTTGGTTCATAATTGTGCGGCCAAACATATCTATTACCCTTATCACTATTGGCTCATTGCTGGCAGATTTCACATAAATATTAAAGAAATCGGGTGTTGGATTGGGAACTACCTGCAATTCCAGTTTTGTTGCTTCCGGTTGCTCGCTAGAAGAAGCAATTAGGTTATTAGCTGGTGGTGCACAAGTTGGGGTACAAGCACCCACATAGTCACCATGAGCAAGGTGCTCTGCCAATGCAGATTCATCTACACATATTTTGATACATGGGTTTTTGCTACTACCCGTTTGATGGCAAATAGTAATTTTAGCATTACCACTATTGCCTGCAAAACAACGTACATCAGTTGAATGAATTGTTTGGCTACAAGTGGTTACACAACCATTGGCATCAGTAATGGTAAATGTAATTACCGCATCTGCCATTAAGGTTACATTAACAGAATAAGTTCCTGCTCCTACCCCAGTAAATGTACTTTGAGGTAGCAAAGTAGCATTTCCTGTTCCGGGGCAAACATTATTTACAGAAGTTGCTCCGGTTGCAGTCCACAATTCATCGCCGCTTGTATTTACCACATTGCATTTTAATGCACGATTCATCGTTGCTACCACTGTGTAAGGCCCTGTATTTCCGGCAATATTTACTGAAACTATGGCTGATTGATCTCCGGCATAACCATAATAGAGTGTTTGGTTATTGGTACTGCACTGCGCTGCTAAAGAAGCATTACGGGTTACTGTAAACGAACTGGTGGCAGTATTGCCTCCAATATCTGTTACACGGTAAGTAATGGTTGTAGTAGTACCATTTGCAAAGGTTGAACCAGAAGCCGGCCCAGCAACCTGTACTACTGTATAACCTGAACAATTATCCTGTGCAGTTGGTACAGTCCAAGTGGCAGTAGGCTGACATGCATTTAATGTTATATTCGGCATAGCAGCAATAGTCGGATTTGTATTATCATCTACGACTACTGTTTGAGTAGCTGTTGATGTATTGCCATTGCCATCGTTAAAGCTCCAATGAACGGTATAGGTTCCTTGTTGGCTGTAAGATGTTGGGTCAGTTGTTGTGCCTGTAATTGTTCCTGCGCAATTATCCTGTACGGTTGGTGCTGTAACGGTTGCACTGCATTCGCCTGTTACGGTAGAAAGGATTGGTGCTGCAGGTGCTGTATTATCATCCACCACCACGGCTTGTGTTGCTGTTGATACATTACCATTACCATCATCAAAACTCCATACTATACTGTAAGTTCCTTGAGCATTGTAGGTTAATGGAGAAGTGGTTGTGCCTGTAATTGTTCCTGCACAATTATCCTGTGCGGTTGGCGCAGTAACGGTTGCATTGCACTCGCCTGTTACAGCAGAAAGCGTTGGTGCAACAGGTGCTGTGATATCATCTACCACCACGGCTTGTGTTGCTGTTGATACATTACCATTACCATCATCAAAACTCCATACTATACTGTAAGCTCCTTGAGCATTGTAGGTTAATGGAGAAGTGGTTGTGCCTGTAATTGTTCCTGCACAATTATCCTGTGCGGTTGGCGCAGTAACGGTTGCATTGCACTCACCTGTTACGGTAGAAAGGGTTGGTGCTGCAGGTGCAAGATTATCTACCACTGTTATCAAAGCTGTTGCGGTAGCAGTATTATTACTATTATCCGTAACTGTTAAAACAACAGGAATTTGATTATTCACCGTATGCGTTCCCAAATTGGTAATATTATCTGTAGCATAGGCCTCCCACTCTGTACCCAAAGTTGTAAATGCGCTTGCGCCAGTTCCACCAGGGTTATTTGTAATGCCTACATGTACAAATGCTTTTCTACGAAGTGTTGCATCCAAAGTGCTACTAGCACCCGATACCCACGCTGAGCCGGGATCACTACCAATTTTGCCAAAAATGTCAACAACAGCACCGCTTGTTTTAGTTAGTACAACTGCATCGTTGCCATTAAAATTAATATTCCCAGATGTTTGGTTTGCAATGCTTAAAATAGAAGCAGTTGCAGAAGCATTGGCTATTACAAAACTGCTTCCTGTAGCCAACATGCCTGTTAAGGCAGTTGTAGAGTTGGGGCTTGAAGCACCATTTGCATAAATTTTTATTTGATAGCCGCTCAAATCTATTGCTGCTCCAGTACCATTGTAAATTTCGATGGCTTTATTATTACCCGAGCCTTCTACATATTCAGAAATGAAAAGATCGGAAACAGGCGCACCTTGTACATCTGCACAATTGAAACTTGTTTTGTCAATAGCCATTGATTGGATGCCGCAATTATCAGTACTTCCGTTGTTTACCTGCGCCGCAGTTAATGCAGCAGTACCCGAGGCATCTAAAGCAAGTGTAATATTTTGCGCAATAGCAACCGGAGCAACATTATCTGCAACCACTACATTAAATGAGTAGGTAACGGTTCCACATGAATTGCTACTACTCACAACCACATTAGTGATACCTAAATTGAAGGTAGCACCTGTTCCGGTGCCTGTTCCATTAGCAGTTGTTACACCAGAGAAAGTATAGGTTGTATTAATTGTTGCCGAGCCTGCAATGGTAAAATTATAATTTACTACTGCTGAACATCCTGTTTCAGCCTGTGCATTTACCGTTGTAGCAGGTTTGCTTGTAAACGTAACAGGTGCTAACACGGTAAAAGTAGCTTTATAGTTGTTTCCGCTATTACTAGCATATACCGAACCGCAAGTTCCGCCTAAACCCAAGTTGTAGTCTGCTTGGGAATACACTTCAATTGTATAATTACCTGGTGCTAGTCCATTTAGAATATTGGTAGTATTGGTTGTTGATGTCCATTGTTGGTTTTGACAACCACTGCCTGCTCCGCCAATATTAGTGGCAGTACCTAAATTAACCGCACTGTAAATTCCCGAAGGCGATGCCGAAGGATATATTCTGTAATACAATGTGCCGTTAATGATATTATTGGAGCCGCACTTAAACACTTTATTTTCACCTCCTGCCAACAACAATGTTTCATTTGTGCAGAAATTACCTAACCCCGCAACAAAATCGGGGTTGCCGGTTGCGGCATTCAAATCGTAGTAGGTGTTGCCTGTACTATTTTTATTAAGGATAATATAACTTTCATAAATACCCGAATTAGCAGCATTATTAATGGTAAAGCGTGCTTTATAGTTTGCACCTGTGTTGTTGGCTAATAGCGTGCTGCTGTTAGTAGATGCGCTGGTATATACTTCTATAAAATATTCGCCATCGCATCGACCATATAATAAGTTAATCCCGGCATTGGCTGTTTCCCAGGTTTGATCTTGTCCGCCACAACCATTGTTACCACCGGAAGAAAAACCAATATTGGTTGACGAAAATGAAGGCGCAGCGGCAGCCACCGGATAAATGCGATAATACAAAGTGCCTCCTGTAATATCTCCTCCACTGCATTTGTACACATTGTTTTGCGCACCATCCAAATAAAGTGATTGCGAACTGTTGTAAGTTCCCAGGTTGGCATTATTAAAATCGGTATTTGCTGTATTGGCCATCAAATCATAATATACATCTGCTCCACCAAAATTCATGATGGCATATGTAGAATTGATGCCAACATTAGTAGCAACATTGGTAAAAGAAAGAGAGAAATCATCAATGGCTAAACCATCATCCGAAGCAGTAACATTAAAGTCGCTCCAGCGAATGGTAAACGACTGACCATTTGCAATACTTAGACCAGAAATTGTATATGATACATTGGTACGGTTAATCGCCAAGTTACCATCTTTTTGTCCGATTCCTGTATTTACTGGTGCAGTAAAATCAAGGTCATTTACCGATATCCATGTTCCTCCGGCAGTAATATTATTTACACCAACCTGGTATTCAAAATCAAGCACATCATTATTAGCGTCAGCAGTACCAAGCCTCCACTGTTCTCCCGTAAAATTGATGGTGATACTATTGATTGTTTGTCCTGAATTATTCTGAAACCAGCCACCTATCAACGGAGTTAGCGAACCCGAAAGCAAGCCTCCAAAAGCCCGCTCACTATTCGCTGTAGCACCAAAACTATAGGTATCTCCTGTTGAACTACTCCCATTGCCAGCTGTATAGGTACTATTTGCGTTAGAGCCAGATTCGTTAAACATCCACCCTGTAGGTACTACTGATGAGGAGCCCGAACTAGCCAATGTATTAAAATCCTGTGTGTAAGTACCCGAAATTAAAGAGACTTGGGCTTGTGAAGATTTTGTAATACATAAGCATGCCAATACAAATACAAATGCCAAATTTTGCAAAATGGACTTTTTTGTAAAACCGGTAAAACTCATGGCATAATAACGTTTTGTAAAATTGCTCATAATTGCAGTTTTAGTTTGTTCTAAAAAAATAGATTTCTCCCGAAGAGCTTGCCTTCGAAAAAAAAATTGTTTCCGACCTTGTTTTTTTGGGAGATGTTCACACAGCTTTATGCTGATGCTCATCAGTAGTTTTTATCAGGTAACATATTGTAATAGGTGAGATATGGCAGCAGTTAGAATAGGGTAAAAGGTTCAATCAAGCGACCAAGTTAGGGTATTTTTCAATTCAACAAATTTTTTATTATGTTTTTTTTACACGTTTTCCAATCCCGGTTTTTGCTTCTTCAAAATTTAATATCTTCCCAATGGTATGAACAAATCGTTTTCATTAGGTGAAACAGTTATTTTAAACTGGTTGGCAAATTGGCAACGCTCCCCTTTTGAGTTTCAGCAACAAACCTGGGATGCTATTGAACAAGGTGAAAGTGGGCTAGTAAATGCTCCAACTGGATCTGGTAAAACTTATTCGGTTTTTTTAGGTGCACTCATTCAGTTCATTAATCAAAATCCTAAAGATTATCAAAGCAAAAAAAACAACGATTTACAATTATTATGGATTACCCCTCTGCGTGCATTGGCCAAAGATATTGCCAGAGCAATGGAAGAAGCGATTACAGCAATTGGAATACAATGGCAGGTGGCCATTCGCAATGGAGATACTTCAGCCAATGAAAGAGCAAAACAAAAACGCTCCATGCCAGAAATACTTATCATAACACCCGAAAGTTTACACTTATTGCTTGCACAAAAAAATAATGCAGATAGTTTTAAAAACATCCGCATCATAGTTGTAGATGAGTGGCATGAACTACTGGGAACAAAAAGGGCTGTGCAGGTTGAATTGGCATTATCAAGATTGCTAGCTATCAATAAGGCAGTGAACAAGCAAAAAACAAATGACAAAAATCAACAGCTTAGTGTGTGGGGTATTTCTGCAACGATAGGAAATTTAGAAGAAGCAAAAGAAGTATTACTGGCACCCATAAAAAAAGAAGGTATTATTATTCGTGCTGCGGTACATAAAAAAATTTCCATTCATTCTATAATGCCCGATGAGATAGAAAAGTTTCCATGGTCGGGCCACTTAGGTTTAAAATTATCTTACAAAGTTTTACCCATTCTAAATCAATATCAAACCACACTTATTTTTATTAATACAAGAGGAATGAGTGAACGTTGGTACCAGGAATTGTTAAACATAGAACCCAACCTAGCAGGTGCTATTGCTTTACATCATGGCAGTATAGAGCAAGAATTGAGGATATGGGTGGAAGAAGCCCTGCATACAGGAATATTAACCGCCGTGGTTTGTACTTCAAGTTTAGATTTAGGGGTAGATTTTCGCCCTGTTGAATCGGTGATACAGGTTGGATCGCCAAAAGGAGTGGCCAGGTTTTTACAAAGAGCAGGTAGAAGCGGCCACAAGCCCGATGAAGAAAGCATTATCTATTTTTTGCCAACACATTCTTTAGAATTGATTGAAGTAGCTGCTCTGAGAGAAGCAACCCAAAATAATTTTATCGAAAGCAGGACTCCACTTTCATTGTGCTATGATGTATTGTTACAATACCTAAGTACACTGGCCGTAGGTGATGGTTTTTATCCCAATGAAATTTATGAAGAAATAAAAACTACTTTTTGTTATGCTGCTATTACTAAAGAAGAGTGGAACCAACTGTTACTATTTTTAACCGAAGGTGGTGTTACATTAAAGCAATACGATGATTATAAAAAAGTTGAGATTATAGATGGCTTGTATAAAATCACCAGCCGCCGTTTGGCTATGCGGCATAGGCTGCATATTGGCACTATTGTTAGCAGCCCTATGCTAAAAGTAAAATTTATAAGTGGAGGTTATATTGGCGTAATTGAGGAATATTTTATCAGCCGGCTTAATCCTGGAGATGTGTTTACATTGGCCGGGCGAAACCTAGAATTTGTAGCTATAAAAGATATGACGGTTTTAGTAAAGAAAAGCAGTGCGACAAAATCTATTGTACCCAGTTGGGATGGTGGGCGTATGCCCCTGAGTGCCAACCTCGGTTTTATGTTGCGAAAAAAATTATCAGATGCTGCCCATGCCACAGCAATAAAAGATCCGGAGCTCTACGCTTTAAAATCCCTACTCGATTTGCAAAAAAAACTTTCTCATCTGCCAACAGAAAACGAGTTATTAATTGAACATATTGAAACAAAAGATGGCTTTCATTTATTTGTATATCCGTTTGAAGGCCGTTTGGTGCATGAAGCAATGGCGGCTTTGCTTGCCTATCGCATCAGCAAAATAATGCCTATCAGTTTCTCTATTGCTATGAACGATTATGGCTTTGAATTATTGAGTGACCAACCAATACCGTTAGATGATAGTAATGTGTATGAATTATTTACAGAAGAAAATCTTTTTGAAGAAATAACCAAGGCTGTAAATGCTTCGGAAATGGCTAAGAGAAAATTTAGGGATATCGCTGTAATTGGCGGATTATTATTCCAGGGAATACCGGGAGAAAAAGTAAAAACGAGACACCTACAATCTAGTGCATCGCTTTTATTCAATGTTTTTAGTGAATATGAACCCGGTAACTTATTGTTACGCCAGGCTTATAACGAAGTTATGAGTCAACAAATGGATGAACCACGCCTACGTAATATGCTGCAAAGAATACAGCAGAGTAAGATTATTATTCAATTTCCAAAGCAGTTAACGCCGTTCTGCTTTCCTATTAAAGTAGATAGCATGAGGGAAACGCTTAGCTCTGAAAAATTGGAAGACAGAGTTTTGAAAATGCAACAACAACTTAGGGGCAAATAGCCTGTATGCAATCATCACAATTCCATACATAATTATTCCCACCCATAAAATATCTCTTATAGAGAATTTAATTTTCATAAATACGGTAATTTAATGGGCAAAATCCTACGCCGCTTTTACATCTACCTTAAATGCCAGGCTAAAGTATTTGTACACACTAGGCTTGCCCTCATTGCTTTCAAATCTCCACTCCTTACCTTCTTGGTAAGGCGGTTGTTTGGCACTACCTGCAGCATCCGCAACACCAATATAGGTATCGTTGCTTTTCAGTTTAAAGCCATAGCTTTTCCCTTTTTGCAAGTGCAGCCCTTTTAGATTAAACGGAATCCATTTACCATTATTGTCTTTATTTACATCAATAGTACTGGTACCTAATGCTGCTCCCCATTGATCTTGCTCTTCATCAAAATCGTAAACCGTTATTTGCAAAGTACCTGCCTTGGTAACAACGGTAGGAAAAACTTCAATAGCTTCAATATCAGCCTCCGTAGGACATACAAAAGTTTGCCCGGCTGTAATATCCTTATGGTCGTAATTGCGCTGACCTATCCAGGATGTTCCATTTTGATTGATTTGTTCTACTGTAGAACGAAAAATTGGGGTTTTTGATTGATAATCCATAACCTGTTCATTTTTTTAAAGTGAAGTAAGATCTCTAGGCAGGTTCGTATAAGGTTAAATTGATAACTCTAATTTAAAATATTTATTGTGTATGCGGGAGGCTTATGCACATTTGCACGTTACACTTTTGTTAAAGAAATTCTATCCATTTGCTGCCAGCCAATCTTTAAGCCATTCAATTTCTCTTTGCTGAGTATCGATAATAGTTTCACTTAATTGCTTCAATACAGGTGATTGCTGATGTAAAAGATAAACCTTTGCCATATCAACGGCAGCCTGGTGATGAGGTATCATCTGTGCAACAAAATCCTTATCTATATTATTGTAAATTTTTGTATCTGCCATCATCATGGTATTCATGATTGAATCCATTGCTTCCTTAAACACAGTAATGCTATCAGAACGATTTGCTTTTGCTTTGGAAATATACGCTCCCATTATAGCTATTTCTTTCTGCTGGTCTTCTATTACCTTTTTAGAAAATTCTTTCAACACTACATTGCTACCTTTGGCAAGCTGTAGTTTTGCCATATCAACAGCAGCCTGATGGTGCTGCAACATCATATTTGCATAGTCAATATCAATGTTTTTGGTAGCGGGTAAATTATGCATTTTAGTCATCATGGAATCCATGAGCTTTTTCATTTCATTTACCGATGCAGTACTATCTATATTATGGCCCATGCCACTATCTATATGGCTTATATGTTGACTATCATGTTTTGATTGATTATTACAGGCAATAAAAAAAAGAGATGTCAAAAGAAAGAGGAGATACTTCATTATTGTTAAGCTTGTTTGTCAAAAAGAGAGCAACAACAGTACCAATATTAGTTTCTGTGTTTTTCAACAGTTAATTTATATAGTTGCAAAACTTTTATATACAATGGTTGGTTAAGTTGGCTTCCCAGTATTTATAAATGTAGAAGGCAGTAATTCTATATTATGTTCCTTGGCTACCTTTATTAGTATTGGCATTAAAATAGAAGCTCCGGGGATTAACACAAATGGAACTCCAATCCCAACAATTTTGAGTGAATCAAATAATTGAACTTTTAGAATATGCTCTTCTGTATTAGTAATTCCGTCTCCTTTCAAATATTTCTCAATAATATATAAAGCATCCTTATCGCCGTTTAATTCAGCCTTAAGTTCCTGCAAAAAATGAAGCCCGTGTACTTCTATAATTTCTACAATATTCATACAACTAGTAATTATCCTCTTTCATTCTGCAATCTTCTTAGTTCATCTTGCAGGTACTGCATTCTTTGAAGCAGGTGCTCAATGGCTTCCATACCTTGCATATTTATCTCTAGATCGTAATGAAGGCGAATGTATTTTTCTAAATTGGCCAATTGTTCAAAAGCAATAAATGATTTTTTACCGGAACGGCTTATCTTAATAAGCCCATAATCGTCCAATTGCTGTACAAATGAAGTTTCGATACTGTAATGAATACAACATTGTTCTACAGATATTTTGTTTATCGTTTCCATACCTATCTTATTTAACGTTCTTTAGAAAGTTGTTCAAACAATTCTTTTTCCTTTGAGGTGAGTTGTGTTGGCACCTGTACTTCCCATGTAATATATAGGTCTCCAAAAGAACCCTCTTTTTTATAAATTGGAAATCCTTTACCTTTTAGACGAACTTTAGTTCCATTCTGAGTTTCAGGAGCAATTTTCAATTTTACTTTTCCGTTCATGGTATCTATGGTTTCATCACCTCCTAAAACTGCTTTATATAAATTCAACGATATATTTTTATACAAATCATTTCCATTACGGGTAAATTCGGTATCGTTTTTTATTTCAAATGTGATATATAGATCACCGTTGGGACCGCCGTTTACACCTGCCGAACCATAGCCCGCAAGTTTTATTTCCTGGCCGTTTTCAATACCAGCAGGTACAGTAATGCGTATATTTTTCCCATTAACGGTAAATGTTTTTTTATGGGTTGTATAAGCTTCCGATAAATTAATCTGCATTGTTGCACGAATATCCTGTCCCTTAAATTTTGTTTGCCGTCTGCCGCCGCCCTGGTTACCAAACATCGATGAGAAGAAGTCTGAATAATCATTATCATCAGCTCCATCGCCATAGGAATAATATTCACCGCCTCCAAATGGATTTCCTCCACCACCAAATGGGTTACCTCCGGAATAACTGCCCGATGCCTGTTGTTTTTTTGCTTGTTCAAATTGGTCGGCATGTTTCCAGTCTTTTCCGTACTGGTCGTATTTTTTTCGGTTTTCAGGATCGCTCAACACCTCGTTTGCTTCATTAATCTGCTGAAATAGTTTACCGGCCTCAGGGTTATTGGGATTTAAGTCGGGATGATGTTGCCTAGCCAATTTTCTATACGCCTTTTTAATTTCATCACTTGTAGCATTTTTTGCAACACCCAAAATTTTATAATAGTCTATATAATCCATTCAATTCAATTATTTTCTTAACACTAATGATGATATTTAAAAATTGTATTTATGCCAAATCATCAAAACTCAAATCTACTTATTTCCTTGTAAAAAACATTTATTTCCCTATATACTACCGTTAATAGTTATAAAGCAAGTCGGTGCAAACATTATTAATATTTTCCATTAGAACCATCCTTAAAAATAAATTTAAATACTGATATTTTAAGTATCATTGTGTAGGCAACAACAAAGTGAAAATTCTCTCACAAGACATTTATATAATGCCAAACAGTTAGTTATTTCAAGTAATAAGAAAAAGCTTGTAGTAAGAGAAAATCATTTTTAAAAAAAGTATATTTCCACCTAAAAAAATTTGTATTGCAGCACTGGGAACTATTACTGTTTTTTTTAGTAATCGCAGCCATATATGCTTCCGTGGGATTTGGTGGGGGTTCAAGCTATTTGGCTATATTGGCAATATATGCGCTACCCTTTAAAGAGCTTCGTTTTATTGCATTGCTGTGTAATATTATAGTGGTAACAGGAGGCGTATATCTCTATGCAAAAAATAATTTAATCCACTGGAAAAAAGTAATTCCTCTTGTAGTTGTTAGTGTGCCATGCGCTTACTTGGGTGCCAGGCTTCGTCTTAGTGAAGCAGTTTTTTTTATCATCCTTGGCATTAGTTTAATAATAGCATCCATATTGCTGTGGGTAAAAACAAAAGCAGTACATGATAGCGATATTATGCAATTTAAAAAGAACACATTTGTAAAAGACGGAATACTTGGCGGCTCTATTGGCTTTTTATCGGGCATGGTAGGTATTGGTGGTGGTATTTTTTTATCTCCCGTTTTGAATTTAACAAAGTGGGACTTGCCAAAGAAAATAGCAGCAGCAGCCAGTGTATTTATTTTGGTAAATTCAATTGCTGGTTTAGCAGGTCAATGGGATACACTTCCAACAAATATGAATTACACTAGAATTACTTTATTGTGTCTTTCTGTATTTATAGGCGGACTTATAGGCTCCAGAATGTCTATTAAATTTAATCCACTTATTATTCGCCGCACAACAGCAGTTTTGGTATTTTTTGCCGGAGTAGAAGTGCTTTTTAAACATTTATCTTTGAGTTAATAATTTTTTAAAAAATGAGTGTAACCTTACTTGCTTTTGGTATTGTAAAAGATATTTTTAAAGCTCCTTTTCAACAAATAGAATTGAAAGAAGGCACTACCGTTGCTTTACTGAAGCAAGCAATAGAGCAAAAATTTCCTGAAATAAAAAAAATAAAATCCTATGTAATTGCTGTAAATAATGAATACGCTACAGATGAGCAATTACTCAATTTTAATGATGAAGTCGCAATTATTCCGCCAGTAAGTGGAGGGTAAAATTTTACACAGATGATAAGTATAAAAATTTCGGAACAGCCATTGGATGCCTCACTTTGCATAGCGGAAGCAAAAGATGATGAATATGGCGGAATGAGTATATTTATAGGCCAGGTAAGAAATAAAACTAAGGGTAAACCTGTTGTGCGGCTACAATATGAATGCTACCAATCAATGGCAGAAAAAGAGATGAAAAAGATAGCCGATCAGGCCTTCAGACAATGGTCTATTGGCAATATCCTTATTCATCATAGAACCGGAACATTGCATGTAGGTGATATAGCCGTAATTATAATTGTAAGTGCAATGCACCGTGCAGCCGCATTTGATGCCTGTCGCTATGTTATTGATACATTAAAAGAAACTGTTCCCATTTGGAAAAAAGAAATATTTGAAGATGGGGAAGAATGGGTATCTGCACATGCCTAATAAACTGGTAGAATTAAGCAAAACACCGAATAAAATCAATATTGAATGATCGTAAAGTTATAATGAAAGGGGATAAAAATACATCAGTAAAACATATGGTAATTACCAAAGTTGCCGGGCTACAGGCTACAGCAGTTTCGGATGTACTTGCTGTAGAAGAGCCTTTACAGATAAGTGTTTTGATTGATGCGGAAGATGGCAGGGTACAAAAAAATATATCCGTCACCATGCGTACACCCGGCAACGATGCTGAACTTGCAATAGGCTTTTTATTTACAGAGGGAATTATCCACTCTTACAATAATATAGCAAAAATTAATTGTGCAGAAGAAGGCAGTACTTTCGATCCAAAAAATATTATTCGGATAGACTTTATTAAGAACTTTGCGCCACTATTAAATCAAACTGACAGAAATTTTTACACCACTTCCAGTTGTGGTGTTTGCGGAAAGGGCTCCATCGAATCCATAAAAACGGTAAGCCAATTCTCAAATATTGGTAACCCTCAACTGCAGCTCAATACAGATGTCCTTTATCATTTACCCCAAAAGCTAAAGCATCAACAAAATAATTTTTCAGCAACCGGAGGCATTCATGCTTCAGGGCTTTTTAGTTTTGATGGCGAATTATTATTGCTTAGGGAAGATGTGGGTAGGCATAATGCCTTGGATAAATTAATTGGGGCAGCATTAACAAATCATTTACTACCCTTAAACCAGCATATTTTGATGTTAAGCGGAAGGGCAAGTTTCGAATTGATACAAAAAGCTTCCATGGCCGGTATTACTATTGTGGTAGCCATTGGCGCACCATCCAGCCTTGCGGTTGACTTAGCCAAAGAATATGACATTACGTTATTAGGTTTTCTTAAAGAAAATAGGTTTAATATTTATAACTTGAGTACATATATTTCAATACCTGCATTATATGAAAATAAGGATTAAAGGAAACTCATTAAGGTACAGGCTTACTAAACCTGAGGTATCGTTGTTGTGGTCGGAAGGGTCATTAAAAGAGCGTACTGAATTTATTGGTAAAACATTATTTTATTCGATAGAAACTGTAGATAGTGCTAATATTTGGGCCGATTTTATTAACAACGAAATTGTTTTATATCTACCTAAAACAATGGCTGAGGAGCTTTATAAATCCAATACTGTAGGCTTTAGCGATACTTCCGGCCCAGTAAAACTACTTGTAGAAAAAGATTTTGTTTGCATTGATAATACAGAAGAAGATCAAACTGATAATTACCCTAATCCTTCTTTGAGCTGTAACTAAAATTTATTGTTATGCATGAAAATAATAACAAGAAAGAAACAGAAAAAACAATCAAAAAAGTACCCTGGGCAGAGCCGCCGTATAAACTATTGGATTTAAAATTTACGGGGCCCAAAAATTGGGCCGCAGGTGTACCTGCAGTTGTGGCTTCTGTAAGCGACTTAATTGTAGATAAAACACTCCTAAGAGGTGGAAAGGCTTTGTTTAAAATGAACCAGTTTGATGGCTTTGATTGTCCTAGCTGTGCCTGGCCCGACCCTGATGACGACCGCTCTCCTATTGCCGAATATTGTGAAAACGGCGCAAAAGCACTTGCAGAAGAAGCCACTACTAAAAAGTTGACCGCCGAGTTTTTTAAAAACAATTCGGTGTACGATTTAGCTAAATTAACAGACTATGAAATAGGGCATTTAGGAAGATTAGCCGAGCCCATGTATTTGCCGGAAGGCGGCACTCATTACCAACCCATAAGTTGGGATGGAGCTTTTAAAAAAATAGCTACACATCTTAATAAATTAAAATCGCCAGACGAAGCCGCATTTTACACATCGGGTAGAACAAGTAATGAAGCATCCTTTGTTTACCAACTTTTTGTAAGAGAGTTTGGTACCAATAATTTTCCCGATTGCTCCAATATGTGTCATGAGACTTCGGGTTTTGCACTATTGCCAACTATTGGTATAGGAAAAGGAACTGTAAAACTTCATGATTTTTATGATACGGATCTGGTTGTTATTATAGGTCAAAATCCCGGCACCAATTCGCCCAGAATGTTAAGTGCTTTGGAAAAAGGAAAGAAAAATGGCGCAAAAATTATTGCCATCAATCCTTTACCAGAAGCTGGCTTAATGGGCTTTCGCAACCCACAGGAAGTAAAAGGGGTGATAGGAAAAACGGTACAGCTTGCAGATATTTATCTGCCTGTAAAAATAAACGGCGATATGGCTTTGCTTAAAGCAATAGAAAAAATATTGCTCGATTTTGAAAAGAAATCTCCAGGAGAAGTATTCGATCATGATTTTATAAAAAATAAAACAATAGGCTTTGATGCTTTTATAAAAAGGCTTGAAACATATGATGTAGAAGAACTGGCAAAAGCATCGGGTGTATCGCTAAAAGATTTATACGAGGCTGCTCAAATGATGGCTTTTAAAAACCGAATCATTTTTTGCTGGGGAATGGGATTAACGCAGCAGCACAATGGTGTGGATATGATTAGGGAAATCGTCAATCTTTTACTGCTTAAAGGTAGTATTGGAAAACCGGGTGCAGGAGTTTGTCCGGTTAGAGGACATAGCAATGTGCAAGGCAACCGTACCATGCTAATTAATAATCATCCCACACAAGAACAACTGGATAAATTACAAGAAGTTTTTGGGTTTAATCCTCCACGTAATACAGGTTATGATGTTGTGGACACTTTAAAAGCAATACATCAGCAAAAGATAAAAGTGTTTTTTGCTATGGGTGGCAATTTTCTTTCTGCCACACCAGATACAACTTATACAGCAAATGGAATGCGGAAATTAGATTTAACGGTTAATGTTTCTATTAAGCTAAACCGTGGCCATCTTGTTCATGGCAAAGAGGCATTAATACTTCCTACAAAATCTAGAAGTGAAAAAGATATTGTGAATGGCGTATTACAATATATAAGTACCGAAAACTCAATGGGAGTTGTGGAATGGTCTAAAGGTATGTTAGAACCCATTTCTGATAATTTGATTAATGAAACACAGATTGTATGCCATATGGCAGAAGCTACTTTAGGCAGTAAAACCGTTGTGGACTGGAATAGGTATGCTAATGATTATGATGCTGTAAGAGATGATATTGAAAAATGTATTCCCGGGTTTGAAAATTACAATGTGCGTGTGAAACAAAAAGGAGGTTTCTACTTACCCAATGCTGCCCGTGATGGCATTTTTAAAACAAAGCAATTTGGAGACCGTGCACCATTTACATTAACTACAGTTCCTGATAATACATTAGCTGATGACGAATACCTAATGGCAACAACAAGAACGCACGACCAGTTTAATACAACTATATATGGGTTAGATGATCGCTATCGTGGTGTGCACAATGAACGCAGGGTTGTATTTATGAATAAAAAAGATATTGAAAGAGCAGGATTGAAGCCGGGAGACAAAGTTGATTTATTTAACTATGACGACGGCATTGAAAGAATTGCACCTCTATTTATTATTGTAGAATATCCAATTCCTGAACAAAATGCTGTTACTTATTTTCCTGAAACCAATGTTTTGGTATCGGTAAATAATGTAGTAAAAGGCAGCAATATGCCGGCATCAAAATATATTAAGATTAAGATTAAGCCGCACAGCCCGGGCATCTATACAAAAATAGATGAAGAACTTTATCATAGTAAACTATGAGACTAAGGTATTTTCTTTTTTCAAAAGCAGCCGACTTTCTTATCCCGAAAAATCATCCAACATATCTAAACTTGGAGCAAAAAATAGTGTACCTGTAACAGCAGTACTAAAATCTAAAATACGATCGTAATTACCTACAGGGTCGCCCACAAACATATTGGTAAGCATTTTTTCTACAGTACTAAATGTACTGGCGTAACAAATAAAATAGGTACCCATCTCATTGGTAGATACATTGCCAAAAGGCATATTGTCTCTCACCACTTTCAAATCGTCGCCAACATTTGCCAAAGCACTGTGAGAGTTTTTGGGCTTTATATCATCGGGCATTTCAATGTCATTGTCCTTAGATCTTCCAATAACTTTTTCTTGCTCTTCTACAGGCAATAATTTCCAGGCATCCATATTATGAAGATATTTTTGGACAAAAAGATAGCTGCCACCTTTATATTGCAAGTCTGCATCTCCAACAACAGCAAAAAAATCCCGCTCTTCACCATGCGGATTTTCGGTACCATCAACAAAACCAAGAATTGAACGGCTGTCCCAGTATCTAAACCCATGAACTTCTACAATACAGTCTGCAATATCTTTCATAAAGCCTGAAATTACAGCCGCCATATCGTAGGCAAAACTTTTATGATCGGCACGGATATGAAAATGCAAATCACCTGGGGTTGACACAGCAGTATGCTTTTCTCCATTTATAGCCTCAAAGTTTTTTAATTCTTTGGGCATGGGCTCTGGCAAGCCGAGTGCTAACCAGGCATTATATCCTATTGCCATAACACAGCTTGCATTTGAGTCTGGGAAACGGTCTGATGCAGAATGATTGAGGTTAATAACCAATGCACACACACGCTGAAATACATTTTTTAACCTTTGCTCTTCAACATTCTCTCTAAACTTCCAAACAAGAAAATAGGTATTGTCATTAGGATAATCTGTTACATTTTGTGGATTTGATACACTTTGTAGTTTATTCGCCATACTATTTTATTTTTAAATTAAATATTGCTAATTCCATCTTGTAATGAAAGTGCCCTGGCATCGGGCATAAGCTTTTTAAATTTAGCCGCAGCCAATACACTTCTTTTGCCGGTTGTACAATAAAAAACAACAGGCCTGTTACATTCTACAAGGCCAAAGCTAATTTCTAAATCGTCTAATGGAATATTTTTTCCCCCGATATTAAAGTTAATATGTTCGTCTGGAGTTCGCACATCTATTAACTCAAATTTATTGAGTTCAGTTTGAAGTTGTGTAAATGTAATTGTTTCAATAGTTTGGGTAAGCGAAGTTATTTTTTTATTTAAAGTTTTTAGTTGAATAGTTCTTGCTTCGCCACTCAATACATTAAGCATCCAAAGCTTGCCTGCTAATAATGTTGTAGGACTTACAAAATATTTTATTGCTTCATTAGCCTGCATACTACCTATTACACCTGCTAATGTAGGAATAACACCTCCGCTGGCACAGTTGGGTATTTCTGCTTGTTCAACATTTGGAAATATATCTCTATAATTGGGTGAGTAAGCGCCGTCTTTTTGCGGCACATTCAATACACTCACCTGCCCTTCATACTGATAAATAGCACCGTAAACCAATGGCTTACCCAATAATACACAAGCATCATTTAGTAAATATTTTGTTTCAAAATTATCTGTACCATCAATCACTAAATCAAAAGAATTAATTAATGCTAGAACATTGGATGATGTAACCCGATCATTAAAGGGAATAATGCGAACTAAAGGGTTTAGTTGTTGCAATTTTTTTGCTGCTACTTCCACTTTTGAAAAGCCTATGTCGGCTGGAGAAAATAATATTTGCCTATGCAGATTATTTTCAGAAACTATGTCGCTATCCGCAATACCAATTGTACCGATTCCTGCAGCAGTCAGGTATTGGGCGGCAGGGCAACCTAAGCCTCCTACCCCAACAATTAATACACTTGCTTTCTGCAAACAAGCCTGCCCATCGGCACCAAATCCCGGCAATGAAATTTGACAATGGTATCGCTCAAAATTATTTAGCATTGTTGTTTGCATATTATTATTTGCTATGCAAATAAAATTAAAAAGCTTTTTTGTTTAGGGATAATTTTTGTTCAACATTTCGTTTGCTTTTTCAGCATCCTCGGGTGTATTCACATTCATTAAAGCATGGGGATTTGTAGGCTTCAAAATAAGCGTATCGCTATTCATTAGCACCTTCCTTGGACAGGTAATTCCGGTTCCTAAAAATTGTAATAAAATGGGATAGCTTTTGGGTTCCCAAATTGTAATTAATGGTTCGGGCAATCCATCAAAAGGGCTTTTATAAGTTGTAGCCGTTTTTCGTTCATTTCTGTTTTCAATTAAAAAACGAATAGCTTCTTCATTCAATAGTGGCAAATCGCAAGCTATCACTAACCAGGCTTTGTCTCTTTGCAATCGCAAGGCAGAAAGAATGCCGCCAAAAGGGCCCATATTTAAAAAGCTATCAGTTAATGCGGTGTAAGCAGTATCAAAATCAGCTAATTGTTCCTGCCTACAAGAAATGAAAATATCATTACAAAAAGGTTTCAATAAATCGGCAGCAAAATAACGTTGCTCTTTGCCATGCCAGTTTATAAGATCCTTTTTTTTGCCCATTCGCTTACTGTTGCCGCCAGCAAGCACCAACCCATTTAGTGTGGGCATATTACTTTCTTTTAAAATCATTTTTCCCTCCTGTTTTTTCCACTAGGCAAATTTCTTTTATCACAATATTGTGGCTTAATGCTTTGCACATATCATAAATAGTAAGTGCGGCAATTGATGCGCCTGTTAGTGCTTCCATTTCCACTCCGGTTTTAGCTTCAATACTTGCAGTAGAAAGAATAACAATTTCGTTTTGCGAATTTAATTCAATATCAATAGAGCAATTCCCTAGTGCCAATGGATGGCAAAGTGGTATCAAATCGCTTGTTTTTTTTGCAGCCATTATTCCGGCAATAATTGCTACTTGAAAAATTGACCCCTTTTTTGTCTTAAATCCCTCTTTCTGCAATGCCTGTAAAACTGGCCTTGGCAATACAATTATAGCCCGAGCCGTGGCTTTTCTATGTGTAACTTTTTTTGCGCCCACATCTACTATAACCGGTTGGGACTTTTTATTTAAGTGAGATAACTTTGCCATAAATCAAATTTGTAAATTAAAAAGAATACTTCCATATTTTATAAGCTTCTCCCTTTTTAAACACTGTTTTTTCTAATGGCAACTCAATAAAAGCATCTGTATGTACCAGGTTAGAAAAATCTCCCGACCCGTTCCCTTCCACATACTCTGCCAATAACTCACCAGCAAGACTCATACTCAATTTTACCTGTGCAAAATATTGCAGTGGATAATGGAAACTAATGTTGCTTTGGAGTATGGCATATTCATTCAACAAAGTTATTCCTAAGGATGTTTGCAACCAGGGAATAAAATATTTGTGCAAACACATGAAGGCAGAAACTGGGTTGCCCGGAAATGCAAAAATCAATTGCTGATTATTGTGTGTTCCAAACCAAAAAGGCTTACCGGGGCGTTGCTTTACTGTATGAAATAATTTCTTTACCCCAAGGTTTTCTAAAACCTGCGGTACAAAATCGAATTTCCCTTTTGACACTCCACCACATATTAATAAAACATCGTAGCTTTTTAAACAATTGCTAAGCTGTGTGTTAATTAACTCAATATCATCATTAAGATGGAGTAAATTTGAGTTGATTTTATAATTTTCCAAAACCGCCTTTATTGTTACTCCATTGGAGCGGCGCAACTGATAAGGGGTTGGCGTTGCTTCCGCAGGTATCATTTCATCGCCAGTACTAATAACAACTACATTGGGCATTTTTTTTACTAACAATTTTATTTTGCCAACTGATGCAGCCAAACCAATTAATGCAGGTGTTATAATACTATTAGCCGATGCTAGTATATCTCCTCCTTTTTTATCTTGCCCTTTAAAATGAATATGCTGCCCTTCTTTAATTTCTATATCTTTTATTGTTGCAATGCCATTTACAATTTCCAGGTCTTCGTAGCGAACAACCGTATCAACACTAGGATCCAATGCAGCCCCTGTCATTATTTCTACACATTCGTCATAATTGGCAATAGGTATAGGTATTTCTCCTGCTGATTGAATAGCGCATACTTTAAAAGAACGTACACCTTTTTTATAAGCATCAAAATTTATAGCAATTCCATCTACTGTAGGCCGGTTAAAGGGAGGCAAGTCCCTATCTGCAAAAAGATTTTCAGCCAATATTCTCCCTAAGGCCTTTTCATAAAAAACTTCTTCCACACCAAAGTGCCTGGCATGGGACTGAATAATTTGTTCTGCCCGTTCAACCGTTATAAACTCCATGTATTTATCCCCCAATTGTTGCCATTGATTCATGTTGTTTTTGTTGTGCTACCAGTATATTTTGTGCAGCCCATCCATCTTTTGCCTTTTTTGAAATTTCATTTTCTATCAAAGATTTTAATTCTTCATCTGTACTTCCATTCCTCATTATATTCTTTAAATTTAAGGTTCCTGCGTCGTATAAGCAAGTCCGTATTACCCCTTCGGGTGTAATACGAATTCGGTTACACGAGCCACAAAATGAACGGGTGTAAGCCGCAATAATGCCAACATTCCCTTTATACCCCGGAATTTTATAATTGTACGAAGTTGAATTTGCTTGGTCTGTAACTTTTATTATACCCGAAAAGTGGCTCTGAATATGCTGAAGAATTTTTGCAAAATCCCATTTTAATGAAACCGTATGCCCACCGCCGTTAAAGGGCATTTCTTCAATAAACCTAATAGCTATAGGAAGTTTTTCGGTAAGCTTAATCAATGGAATTATGTCTTCGATGTTTTTATCTTCCATTACCACAGCATTTATTTTCACATCTATATCATTTTCCAAAAGCCCATACATTGTTGACAACACTTTATCCAAACCATCTCTATGGGTAATTTGCTTAAACCTATTTGCATCTAAAGTATCTAAACTTATATTTACGGATTTAATGCCCATTTTTTTTAAGTCGGGTATAAACTTTTCTGTTAATAAACCATTGGTTGTAAGTGTAAGCTCTTTAAGCTCCTCTCTTTCAGAAAGGCGGTATAAAAAAGGCACTAAATCTTTTCTTAGAAAGGGCTCCCCTCCTGTAATTCGTATTTTTTCAACACCCATCTTTAACAATAAGGAGCAGCACCTAAACATTTCTTCAAAAGTCATTAAGTTTTTATGTGGCAACCAGTCCAAACCTTCTGCAGGCATACAATAGGTACAGCGGAGGTTACACCTATCTGTAACGGCTATACGCAAATAATTTATTGTTCGTCCATAACTGTCTTCTATCATCTTAATATATTCGTTCTGCTTACAAGTGTTTTAGCTTTGCTATAAAATTAAAATTTGTTTGTTAAGTAGTGAACAAATTATTTTAGCTACACTTCAATAAAAAAGAAGTTTTCCAAATTTTCACTACCATAATTTGAATTAAATTATCTCTAGCAATGTAAATATAGCTTTGAGTATATTTAGCACATTATGCTTAAATTAGATATAAATTTTTAAGTATGGCAACAAAATTTAAAATAGGTGATAAGGTCACCTGGAACTCTGAAGCCGGAAGGGTAAGCGGAACTATCATTAAAATACATTTAAAAGATTTTGATTACAAAGGTTATACTCACCATGCTTCTACTACAAACCCTCAGTATGAGATTAAAAGTGACAAGTCGGATCATATTGCAGCACACAAGGAACAGGCATTAACCAAAATTTGAAATAAGTATTTACTGTAAACCTGCCGCTCAACGTATTTTTTTAGAATGGGAAATACATAATATGCCTATACACAAAAAATTTGCAGAAAAAGTAATTGATTTCAACCTTAGTTTGAATTTTTCCGGACAGCTACCAAATGGCTTTAAGGTGATGAACCCCTTTAAAGATAACCCTGAAACATTAAAAGTAATGCGCCAGTTTTATCTTAAATATTACAACGATACCTTAAAACGCAAATTTATTATTGGCATTAATCCCAGCCGCCATGGGGCAGGCGTAACAGGCATACCATTTACAGATACCAAACGGCTGGAAAATGTTTGTGGTATAAAAATGCATTCAGCACATACGCATGAAATATCATCTGTATTTATGTACGATATGATACAGACCTATGGTGGAGCAACCGAATTTTACAAACATTTTTACATTAATTCACCATTCCCACTTGCCATTGTTCAATTATCAAACAATGGCCAATGGCATAATGCCAATTATTATGACGACCCAACTCTTTTTAAAATGGTAAAACCATTTATGATAGATTGTTTGAAAAAAAATATCAGCTTTGGGATTGATACAACAGAAGCTTTTGTTTTAGGAAAGAAAAATGCAAATTTCATCAATGAGATAAATAAAGAGGTTAACCTTTTTGACAAACTAACAGCAATAGAGCACCCCAGGTATATACAACAATACAAATCAAAAGAAAGAGAGCAGTATATTGATAAATATATTGTTACATTGAATAACAATAATGGGTTCTAAAAAACATATCATCTACAGTATTGGGCACTCAACCCATACTATTACAGAATTTATTGCAATGCTGCAATCTTTTAACATTAAACTTCTTGCTGACGTAAGAGGCCTACCGGGCTCACGCAAATTTCCCCAGTTTGATAAAGAATCATTACAAATATCATTGCCCCAAAACGGCATCAATTATATCCACCTGGCGGATTTGGGTGGAAGGCGAAAAGTAAAGAAGGACTCAAAGAATAACCGTTGGCACAACGATTCTTTTAAAGGATATGCCGATTATATGGAAACCGAGATGTTTGAAAAAGGAATTGTAGAACTGGAATTACTTGCTTTAAAACAACCAACCGCATATATGTGTGCCGAAGCTGTATGGTGGAGATGCCACCGATCTATGATATCCGATTATCTTAAAGCAAAAGGTTGGACTGTATTTCACATTATGGCATTAGGAAAAGCCAAAGAACATACTTACACTTCACCAGCAATAATAGTGGATGACAAAGTATCATATTCAGATGAAAAGTCATTATAAAAAAGGTTGCAAGTTAAAAGCTTGCAACCTTTTTTGGTGCCCCAAACTGTACAATTCTCGAACCATTTCATACCAGATTTAACAAGACTTGCGAATCTTATGATTGCATAAGATGTTGTGAGTCTTTTGTTTTTGCGGCTTTAAGAGAAAATATATAGACCTATTAGCTAAGCAAACAGCTAAAAAAAGCTTGAATAGAAGGCCTCATGGATAAAAATATTACAACAAATAATATCTCCAAAATGGAAAATGACAATAGGATTTTAAACGAAATCACTGCCTGGAATGACAAGGTAAAAAATTTGAAAGGGGTCTTTGGTAATCATGTTGCAGATTACCGGTATCTGGTTCGGGCCAAACTGGAATATTTTAAAGGGATTAAAGACCGGTATAAAATACCTGAAAATCAGGATGAGAAAATTGCCAGCAAGATTTTGCAGGCAGAAATTCGACATCTTGAAAAAATAGCTTTCCCTAATCGGATTGAAAGATTTGTCAGGAAGGTTATTCAAAATGCCCGTTTCATTTTAGAAAGGGTTTTGCATAATCGTCATTCTACTAAGCAAGTTGAAATGAAAAATGAAATTAGCAGAAGGCGAAAGCCGGTTGATTTAAACAGCAACGAAAAGAGTTTGAATAAAACAGCTATTCACTATACCAAAAAATTAAAGGCTGTTTCAGATGATACGTTGTTGCCGAAGCTAAGAAACGGCAGTGGAAAGGGGTTGAAGATGTAGCCTCTTTTATTGCCTGATTTTGGACAGGTAACATTATAAAACAGAAAAAGATGAAAATTGATAAAAACTACCGGGAGTTTATACTGTCTATTAAAAAGCAGATAGTACAAAGCCGGTATGTTGCCGCAAGGCTGGCCAACCGGGAGCAACTAATGTTATACTTTAAAACCGGGTTGATGATTTCGGAGAAGATAAAGGCCCAGAAATGGGGTGCCAAAGTCCTTGAACAGATATCCGCTGACCTGCAAAAAGAATTGCCCGGACTAAAAGGCTTTTCGCCGGGAAACCTCAAAAAAATAAGGTTATTTGCGGAGGCTTATGCTCCACACCTGATAATTGGTTCGACAACGTCGAACCAATTGGGTTTGGCAGGTTCCGAGGGAGATTTTCAAATTAGTTCGACACTGTCGAACCTAATTGAAAACAAGTCCTTTTATGCAGCTTTTACAGGCATCAGCTTCTCCCACCATTTTGCCATTATCACCAAAATAAAGGGCTGGGATGGCCGGATTTTCTATATCCAGTCGGCGGCAGCAAATTTCTGGTCGCTGACAGTGCTGGAACATCATCTTGAAAATGACCTATTCGGAAAGGAAGGTAAGCTACCTAACAATTTTAATGGCACTTTAGCTGAAAATTTAAAGCCTTCTGCACTAAAACTGTTTAAGGACGAATACCTGCTGGATTTTATCGCCGGTGATGAATTGGACGATGAACGCCATATTGAGCAACAAGTAGTTTTAAACATCCGCAATTTTATTTTGCAAATGGGCAAAGGCTTTAGCTTTATTGGTAACCAGTACCGGCTTGAAGTGGATGGCGATGAATTTTTTATTGACCTGCTCTTTTTTAACCGCCACCTGCAAAGCCTGGTGGCTTTTGAACTAAAAAAAGGAAAATTTAAACCTGCCGATGCAGGGCAATTAAATTTTTATCTGAATGTGCTGGATGAAAAAGTAAAACTGCAGCAGGAAAACAGCAGCATTGGTATTGTGCTTTGCAAAGAGAAAAATAATACAGTTGTTGAGTTTGCCATTAAGAGTTTTGATAAGGCGATGGGTGTTGCTACATATAAAACTTCTAAACAAACACCGGTGCAAATGAAAGGGATATTGCCTGACACAGATGAATTAGGGAAGTTGTTGGGATAATTTTACCAACCTCTGTATTTCATCGCATCTTCGTTGCGTCGAAATCACTTCATCGATTGGTTAGAGTGCCGACAAAATAATACAAAGTAATAATTACTTAAAAGTAAATAGGTTTCTAATAAAATCTTTTGCTTTCAAGAAAAATGATTTCTCATTTACTTCTTTCGAAATTTTTACAACTTGATTTAAAGAAATTTCTTTTGTTCTCTGCTTTCTTGCTTTAACAGCGACTTCATGTTCTCCATACACCGTAACATTGGATAAATCACCCTTGCCAATCACCGATTGAAAAAAACAATTTTCATGACAATTCTTACCACTGTCAATATCCATTGTACCTAAAACAAAATGATAGAGCTGCTGCCCCACATCATCAATACCAGATGGCGCAATAAAAAGCGTCAGCATTTGTAATACTTCCATCGAAGCAAGATGGGAACTAAAAGCAAATACGTTTTCATGGGCGTCCAAAAATTTGGATTCATCCAATCCTTTTATATATTCCGGGTCATCCAACTTGCCACTTATTTCCAGCACAGCATTTTCCGTTTTATACTGGCCTAAACATTCCAGGCATGCTCTTTTGTAGCCAACTGTTTGTGCCTTCCAGTCAGCACCAATGATATTTGTATTTCGTTTATTGGTACGAACCAATATGCCCCCATCAATAACTGGTATCAAGTGAGCATAGGCAATGAAATTAAGAACCTGACGGGGCCAGGGTCTATCTACACAACTGAATATGATGTCACAATCTAACGCTGTTTCAAATCCCTGCTTTTCACATATACTGTATTCACAAGAAGTAATTTTTGCTTTGGGAGCTGTGGCACTTTTGCGTATTCCATCCGCTACAGCTAACACTTTAGCACTTCCAATATCTTCATTAAAAACATTGGTGAGGCGGTCAAGATTTTTTTCTTCTACAGCATCAAAGTCAATCAATGTAAAATTGGCAACGCCTGTTCTTGCCAGTATTTCTGCCACAATGCTTCCAACACTGCCTAAGCCCACAATTCCAATTTTTAAACGGGATAAATCTTCTTGTGTTTTACTTCCCCATGCAGAAATTGTACGCAATTGTTTTGCAGAATCAAAAATGGGAGACAATATAGAGTCGTTGTATGTAATGCTAAATTTTTTCCCTATTACCCGAACTGCATCACACCAGTTACGGTTATACTTTCTTTTCTCCCCTTTATCTTTTCTCCAAAATCGGCCACTCCAGGCACCATCTGTTCCTAATGTAAGCCCTAACAATGGAAATCCAGTAAGTCCCCATACTGATGGAGATATTCTTGTTTCTGCTATCACATCATCATCGCTCATTCCCTGCCATCCTGACGAGGGATGAGAATGCAAAAACGCAATGCCTTCTTTTCTTTCGGCTGCTATTTTTAATACCCGTTCAAAATAATGCGGCAAAAAACCAACGTTGCCATGTACATTCCTTTCGTCTTCCTTCGGTAAAATTATTTGTGATAGTATTCCAGTATTTCGGTTGGTGCCGTTGCTGGGTACATAGGTTGCAAAGCAAAGGTCTTCCTGCTCATCTTCCCGGATTAGGTGAGCAAAAAGCTTCTGATGAACCTCATCGGTCATTACTACGCTAAATGTTTTCATACTATAGTTGCAAATAAATTTCTGATATGTGCCAAATAAGATTTCACGGTTTTATCTGTTCTGTTCCATTCATTATTAAATGGCCTGCTCCAGTATTGCCATTCTGCACCTAATGGGCTTGTATGGATTGCCCCGTATGGATGCACGCCGCCGCCGCCAGATACAGGTAAGAGATGTGGTTTAAAATGGGGGCCCGGTGGAGCATTCATTGGAAAGCTATCAAGTACCTGCAAACCCATCCATACCTTTTGCCCGGTAAATTTACCAACCGGTATTTCGTATTCAAATGATACAAAATCAGGAGCAGGCTCCTGCACTGTATAGTCAAGAGCCTGCAATTGATTGATGAAGTCTAATTTTGCCATACGCTAAATTTTAAGATACATTGGTTTCACCTCTGAAGGCTGATATAAATTTTACAGCCGGGCATACCATTTTTAACGGTGTATTTGGGTTTTCTTTAAGGGAGGTCTGACTGCCATCAGGATTAATCCTTACCAGGTAATAATCGGCCACAGGTGTTAATCCAGCTGCTTCCAGTATCTGGTTTGGGGTTAGTTCTTTTTGGTCGGTAGTTTCCGGCTCGTTATCCACGAAGTAATTAAACACTTCGGTTGGCTTAACCACAAAATGTTCAACACCGCCCTGTGCTAAATCAACCTTTTCGGTAAGGTCAATTTTTTCGAAATCACAGTCTTTTAGTTTTTGGTACAGCCAAAAACATTCCAGCGGAGTAATACCAGCTTTTTCCAGCAGTTCCCTGCCGGTTACTACATTATGGTCGAAGATGTAGTGATTACCGCCAATCTTCACCTTATACTTCTTACCAACCGGGGGCTTCTTACCTTCTTTTGTATAAGCCTCCACATCAATGATTTCATCGTGGGGTTCCTGCCCCCCTGACTTTTCTGTTTCTTTTTCCATTTTTATAAAATTTTTGTTTATACCTAATATATGTTGGCTGGGAGGTTTTTTTTGCAGGTGGCCGTAAAAAAAACTATTTTACCAACATATATTAACATGAACAGGTGACAAATGAGTACAGATACAGGCAGCCAAACTCATATAGACTGGGAAGAAATTATTCTGAGGCTAACGGCCTTTACCTACTCGTGGACAAGAGGGAAGCCCTGGTTCAGGGGAGAAAAGACCACTACTTTCCTGATGGGCAAGGAAGTGGAAGACTATGTTTATGCAGCAATTGGCAAATACCTTGACGAGCCAGAAAAATTTGACCCCGATAAGGGTGAATTACTGGAATATTTAAAATATAATCTGGTGCGGTCGTTTGTAGCCAATGACCTGAGAAAAAAGGAGAATAACCAAACTGATGATATTTTTGCGGAGGACAATGAGGAAGATGAAGAAGACAGTTCATCTTCCTACTCTGAACGGGTGCTACCTTTCACTGCGGCATTATTCCCGGATGATATTGATTATAGTGCTATCAAAGAATTTATTGAAAAAGAAGTGCAGGGAGATAAGGATGCAGAAAATATTTTTTTGGGTATATACACTTATGGTATGAAGCGAAGGGAAGTGATAGACGAGTTCACCATGACGGCAGTTGCATTTGACAATGGAATGCGGCGATTGAATACTGTTATCAACCGGGCTGCTGCTCATTTCAACAAAAACACACAAACGGTATGAGCAAAAAAACAAATCAAACTAAATCTGATTTTGTAAACCTGTTTCTCAGTACAACCGAAAACGATAGCAGCAGTAAAGAAGCTGCAAAGGCATTTCTTGCATCTGAAGGAGTAAAAACAGATAAACTGATTTCAGAAGGTTTGAAAAGAGTAAAGAAAATGCAGATGCTGGCTAATGCCAGTAGAACTGAGAATGAAATGCAAGCTGCCGAAACCGTAAAAGCAGAGGCAACGGCATGGGTTGATAATTTATTAGCCAGCATAAATTTTTCTTTGCCAGAACTTGTACAAAAAGAAGAACTCTTTATGAGTTTCCGGAATGTAGAAAATCTAAGTCAGGATGATATTAGAAATATTCTTATCCGGCATTTTACATTGAAGTTAATGAACAAGAATAACAACAACGAAAAATGAATTTTGCATATACAGCAGCAGAACAAAAAGCAAAAAAAGTATTGGATGACTGTGGATTAAATGACCCTACTGAAGAGCCATTAAAGAAAATTATTTTTGGAAGGAAAGCTTTCTATGAAGAAGTGCCATTAGTGGGAAAAGAAGGTGAAATAATATCTGTAGATAATAGGTCTATAATAACAATCAACTCCAACATACAATTTGAAACAAAAAAGCGGTTTGCTGCTGCACATGAGTTAGGGCATTACGAAATGCACAGGCATTTAAAGCCCATTTTTTGTGATACCGAAGAAGATTTAATGAACTGGTACAAGGCAGGGCCACATGAAATGGAAGCCAACGAATTTGCGGCTGAGTTTTTAATGCCTTCTGAACTTTTTTATAAAGAGTGTGAAAGAAAAAAATTTGAGCCGAAAGTTGTTGAACATTTGGCTAACCGTTTTCAGGTCAGTAAGACTGCCGCAATTTTAAAATTTGTAAAGCGGGGCAATCATCCTGTTTTTATCATGTATTGTAAGGATAACAAAATGAAATGGTGGAAGAAGTCAGATGACTTTTACCATTTTTGCCCCTTTGAATATGATGCACCACCGCCACCCGGCTCAGTAGCTTTCGAAGTGTTTACAAAAGGGAAAACATACTACGGAGATGAATCAAAACAAGATATATGGAAGTCAGATTGGTTTCAGATGAAAAATGATGATGAACCTGATTCAAAATTTTTTGAGTATTGCTTACATGCCAAATCTTATAACTACACTATTAGTGTTATTTGGGAAAAGTAGAAAGTAGTCTTTAATTCGAAGCCGCCTTCAATCTCTCCACTTCCTCCCCAATCAACCTTTTAATATCCATCTTCACCTGGTAATAATTATCCAGCACTTGCTGCTGGGTAACATGGGAAACGACTGGAATGTCCTTGTACCGGCTTACTTTTTCATTCAACTTTTCATGGTCGTTGATAATTTCGGAATGAAACATTTTGAGTTGTATTTTCTCTAAAGGGTCATCGGCAACCATGCCCACAAACTCACCAGAGGAAAGAGCAGCAATTTTACTGGCAGGTATGGCAGCATCCAATTGTTTGCTGTGGCTAATGGATGTATCGGTACGGTTAATGGAAACACTCTGTCTGTCCTGCATAATTTTCCCAAAACGTTCACTTAGTAGTTTACTGGTTTCACCCATTACCTGTCCGCTGATGATGTTGCCGGTGATGTTTACAATTACATCGGCTTGTTCCCGGCCATAATCTTTTTTAAGCTGACTAAAATCCTGCATGGCCAGAGTGGTGGCTACTTTATTGCTTCTTGCGGTTGCAATAAGGCTATCAATATTGTTGAAATAAATAGTTGGAAACTCATCAAAAACCAAACTGCATTTCTGCATTCCTTTTTTATTTACCTGCCGAACTAATCGGGAAACATACAACGATAACACTGCTCCATAAATCTGTTGTTTCTCCGGGTTGTTACCAACACAAACAATTTTTGGATGTTTCGGATTATTAATGTCCAAAGTAAAATCGTTACCAGATAAAACCCAATACAAAGCAGGTGCTGCCAACCTTGCCATTCCAATTTTTGCACTTGCTACTTGGCCTTCCAATTGTTCCATTGCATCATTTTGGTAAGCGGTGATGAACGGGTTTACCAATACTTCAATTTCAGGTTGTGTATTTAATACCGGAAACAGTTCATCATACTCCGCTTGCATCAGTTCAATTACATGCGGCAGGGTGCAATATTTTCCATCAGCATACTTTCTTAAAAACCAAATAACAGCCGTAACAAAATTGATGGGTGATTCCACAAAGAAATCTCCCTGCTTGTTTATCCATTCCCTGTTTAAGCCTAACAAAATTGTCCTTGCACTTTCAGTAGCATCGGTTATATCGTTCATGCTGTTTGGGTCAAGCGGATTGCAGCGATGAGATACAGAAAGGTTGTCAAAGTTGATAACATAAAATGATGGCTTTACTTTGTAGTTATGTTTGTGCTGCTGCAGCCAATTGTAAACAATCCTGCTCAAATCATCGTACTTAAAGTCATACACAAACATCGCAAATCCTTTTTCAATGTGCTGTTTAATCACATGCTGAATTACAAACCAACTTTTACCGGCACCGGGACTGCCAATAACAAGCAAACCTCTGAATGGATTGATGATATTTATCCAGCTTTTTCTAATCCTGCCTTTCAGGTTGTAACGGGCAGGCAGATTGATGGAGTATTCATTAAGGATTAACCGTTCTTCCTGCGGAAAGGTTTCGTTGAGTGAATTGAATACATCATCACCCAGGTTGTAACGGATTAAGCGGCTTAGTAAATTACCACCAGCTAGTATCAACAAAAAGCCAATGCTGGTTACTATCATGTATGTGATAGCTACTGTCTGAATTTCTTCTTGCAATTGAAAAAACAGGTAACTGCCAAAATACAATAACAACCCAATCAGCAAATACGCCGTGATGCTTCTCCAGTTTATCTTTTCATCTTTTTTTCCCTGTGAACCAAACAAAGAAATGATTAATAAACCCAATGCCAAAAATTTTGATGTAAGCAAACTATTGAATAAACCTGTTTGAGAAATATTCTTCATTAACCTGTCGGTGATGGTTGATTTTATTTCCCATTGCTCAAAAGCTACATAGCAGAAATAATAAAAATGTAAAAGCAAAATAAATATGCTTCCAAATCTTGTAAAGTCTATTATTTTCCGCAGCCCCTGTTCGTTCTCTCCTGTAACAGACATATTCGTAAGTTTTATTTTTATGTAACCAGCTTTTGTTTTTCATGGCATCAACTGTTGCGTCGCACTCTTGTACTGCATATCATTGTTCATCTTTTACCCACTCGTTAATCATAGGTCTCTTCGTTTCTTCTTCTTCCGCTTCTTTTTCATTAGGCCTCCGGGTACGTTATCATATTGCTCTTTGGTAGAAAGCAGCACATCCAAAATACTTTCAGTTTTAGTTGACGGTGTTATTATTTTTTCTTGCTGCTTTTGGTGCTGATTTTCTTTTTGTAATGAGCCAGATGAACTTCCTGTTTTTGAATCTTCCTGATTGAGTGTATTTTCATTGGCTGTTGCCAACCTGCTGTGCAAAGCAGCAGCACTGTACCCTTTGCCTAAATCACTTCCATTAAAAACGGCTTTGGTTTGGTTGTCAACAAAAGTGACTCCATACAACCTGCCTTCTGCATTTTGACGAAGCACCGTATAAACCTGTTGTCGTTCCAATGCTGTCACCAAATCTTTCATTGATTTTGGCGAAGCAGCAAAACAATTATCTATCGCAGTTTTTGTTCTTTGTTTTAGCGGTTCTTTTAGCGGTTCGTTAGTTTCAAATTTCTTTTCCAGGTTTGCTAAGATTGGTTTGCAACCAATAGAACTTGCTTTAATGGGAACACCCACTTTATTCCCATTTGCATCCAGTATGCGGTAAACCAATCCACGGTTCTTATAAATTCTGCCAGCTTCTTTACCTCTGTCTGCAACTACATTGAATTGTTTCAATGCTGCGTTAAATTCCGGCAGGGATGCAAACTTATACTGACTGAAAACTGCACCCACAATATTGGAGATAGCATTCTTTGTTTCACCCTTTCCATAAACTGCTTTTGTTATATCAACTGGTTTAATGCCGGTGTTTCTTAACTGTCCTTGCTTCTCCGCCCTTACTAATCCAAACAACAGCTCAATTTCTTTTCTTTCTGTCTCACTTTGGTTTCTTCCAATGTTGTGTGTATTAATCCTGCTGCCATCAGCTTTGATGGTGTTGCTTACAATATGTATGTGCGGATGACCGGCATCTTCATGTTTGTAAACCAAAAACGGTTGCTCTCCAAATCCAATTTTATTCATGTACAATTCTGCAATTTTTAGCAGTTTGTCATCTTGTAGCTTTTCCGAAGGGCTAAAGTTGAGAGATATATGTAAGGTTTTTGTTGTTGCTCTTTCATTCAAGCTATTCAGTCTTTCAAAGCCTGCCAGCTTCTGATAAAAATTCATCTGCTTTGCATCCTTCAAATAATTAGCGGCATGTAAGCAAACAGCTTTCCCTTTCTGAACTTTCTTTTCATTATAGTTCAAAGCTGCCTCAATACTTTTTGGTGTGGTTATTTTAGCAACCATTGTTCGTACAGTTCATTTACTTTAAAATTTATTTGTTCAGTCTTGCTGATGAAGGATTGGTGCAATCCATCGTACTGGTTTATCCAACCCCTGAACTCGGGTATCTTATCCAGCAAGTGAAGTTTATGCACTGCCTGGTTAAAATTATTGCCGATAGCATTGAGTTCTTTTTTCAAGTGCAGCATATCCAGCAAAAAATCATCGGCACTTGTATTTCTGTATTTAACTGTAACTGGTTTTTGCAGTGCTACTTTCCGCAGGTAACTGCTGGTATCTTTTTCGGTAGTTTTTTGTTGCAACTTTTCAAGCTGAGTAAACTCTGTTTCATTCATCCTCACCACTACCATTTTCCGCCTCACCTCACTTTCTAACTTCTTCATGGTTTATTTTTTTCTGTTTTACTACCCCGAAACGACTTCGGAGTGAAGGGCAAGATGCCCCAAACGTATAACGTTTGTACATCTTGCCATGTGCAAGACACGGCACATTAAGCCCTTGTCAAGTTTATTCTTTGAGAATTTTATTACTACTTGCAAATACATGGTAATACAGGTGTAAAATCTGTACCAATAATGAAAGATGGATGGCTAATATTTAGCCCGGCAGAAACTATTTTTTGAGATTGATTTTTGCCTTTGAGTGTGGCTTACTTGAACCGAAATATCTATTAAAATCAGGCATTGGTTCTTCCTTAAAACGAAGACCCCCGGAATGATAAATTTCATCAAAAATTGCTTGCTGATAAACATCAAATTGACAAAATGTGTCGGCTTGTTTTGAATAATCAGCAAACTTCTGTGGCTGCTTCAAGTAAAAGCCACAAATATCTAACTCATCTATTGCATGCATACGTCCATGAAACAGCCTTCTACTACGAAGAAATTCAAGAAATTTACTTTTGGGATTACTTCTGTGATGTTTCAAAGTAAGTAAAAAAATTTCCAGGTCATCAATATAAACACTCCACGGAAAATTGTCTGTACCGACTTTTTTAAGCAGCAAGTTTAAATCAGTCTGCAAGCTACCAAACCGTTCCAGCGTAACAACTATAGAAAATACCGAATGAATCTTGGAAGGGTTTACGGTGTAAAGCACTTTGCCTTTATTATCCTTTAGCTCAAAGAAGGAATCTTGTAAAAAGAAATTTTCCACCCTTTTGCATTGGTCATAACCATTCTGTATTGCTTCCTTAAAGTCGTCTTTTAACCTCACAATTGCCTTTTGCATATCCCTAAATGGTTCTCTCAATTTGGAAGCCTTTGTTTCAACTATAATTGCAGTTCCTTTTGTTAAAATAAGCAAGTCCTGTTCATGGCCATCTACTACATAGTAATTTTCATAGAAAAATGAATATGAATCATTAAATACCGACCTGAATATTGCAGTGACTTTTCGTTCTAATTCCTTTTCCCGATGTCTTCGGATTTTATCCTTTAGACTTTCGTCTTTTGACAGAAAATCATAGATGCGTCTGTATATGGCAATTGGAATTTGTTTCTGACATATGTGCAAGTATTTATTCTTAGATATTTCCAGAATTGGTGCCATTTCAATTGGATTATTTTCTGTGTAGTATCGGAACGATTTTAATGCCGCAGGTTTACAAGAAAACAGCTCCAGAAATTTATCAACTTTCTTTTTATCAAGTGTTTCATATAAGTCCTCTTTTGAAAACAACAAGTAGGCATGAGTTTTACTATGAAAGGATAGCAAGGCATTGCTGATTTCTTCTGGCAGTTGGTTTACGCCATCAGAGAATGTTATTTCTTTAGAATGAAACTTTTTATGAAAATCATAAAACTCTTTTGTGTGGGTAAATTCCATTACCTGGTCAAACCTGATTTTTGAAATTAACTCCGTGGCTTTATAAAATTCAATTAAGAAGTCCACATCAAAGCTAAAATTTTCAATTATTTTTTCTTCAAATGGTTGGAAAACTGTCCTGATTTTTTCTAAATCCTGTTCCACATAGCTTAATACACCATTGTCGAAATAGTTCCTGAAAGCCATCTCATGTATAGCCGCTTCGTCAGTATAATCTTCAAACTTTTGAATGTGATAATGGCTACGGATTTCGTTGACGGAATCCGCCAATTCATTTATAACTGCGGGTCTAAAATCAAATGGTTCATTCCCTTTATTTTCAGCAAAAGCATTAAGTGCAATGAGGTAGAAAAAGTCTTTTAGTTTGGATTTGAATTTATTCAATTCAATATCTACAATATCTTCAGGGCGGCGTTTAATGAAATAAGCGAAGAATCCTGCAAAACTTTCTGGTTCATACTTACTTACTTTACGAACCAGTGCATCTATTGCATTTTCCAGCTTTTCATTTTTGACCATTTTTAAATGCTTATCGAGAGTGATTTAAGTTGTTCTGAAATATAAAAATTGGTGATTCGTTCCTGCTCTAATCTTTTGCTATTTGTTTGCAAAAAGCCATACAGTTTTAATTCATCAGCATTTAGCTTGTCTAACGAAAGCTTTCTGTATGTAGAAGTAACCGAAAACTGACTAAACTGATGATAGGTCTTTTCATCCATCAACAAACTCATGGCTGAAGGATAATATTGCCGGATTATATTCAGCATTTCAAACCCTGCTGCGTCAAGGTCAAACCAGCAATACAATTCCGTGTTTGCAAGCCAGGGAATATGTTTACTTACCCGGCTTTTAAAGCCCTCGCCAAAAATTGCCACTGCATTTTTTACTTTCGGGAAGGATAGAAAACAGGCTTTGTTTTCTATAATAAATACTTTTTCCGGTTGCCAGTTTAGCAAAGCAGAATCGTCAATCGTTAATGCCAATTCATCAAACCCTATTATATGTTTTAAACTATCATCTAATAGCCTTATTTGAGCATATACATTGGGTCTTTTTACCAAGTAGCGTCCTGAAAAATCAGTTTCGCTTTTGTTTATCCAATCCTGTGGTAAAATGATGTCCATAAGCTTTTTCAAAGCTGCTGTATTATCTTCAATAAATTTGGAATGAACTTCAATAGGAATTTCCCTTAAATACAAATTATGTGGTGGCTTGTTCTGAAAAAAATACATACATACTTTTATCAAATCCTCTATTATATCTCCATGGCTAAGTAAGAAGCTGGTATTTTGTTTCGCCCAATCTGATAAGCTGGGAAATGAAGTGGTTAATTTCTGAAAAACATTAGCAATAGTTTCATAATCTTTTGTTCGCTTTGTATAAAAAAGATAATCTTCAAAAGTTTCAAATAATATTTTTTCCGGTATTTTTTGCTTAGAGCCTTCTACTATTTTTTCTTTCCACACAACAGTGTAGCCCTTCCCTTTAACTTGCTTTGATTGCTGATAAAGCGGAATTATTGCTGCCTTAAGCTGGCTAAAGTTTGTTCCTGATAATTTCTTATTGGAAGGAATTAAAAGCGGAAAAACTTTCTCCTGTTTTAAGATGGCTGTAATAACTTTATTAAACAGCTTATCCGATTTTTCAAAAAGTTCGTTTGGTGTTATCATTCTTTTGTTTCGGCTAACTGTTTAAAACTTTCCTTCTTTTCGTAATACTGCTCCATAGTAAGGTTATACAAAACAGAACTCTTTTTATTTTTAATTTCCACAAAGTGAACTGCATTGATGTATGGCTCAGCTATATTGATTTTATCAAGCGGTGTTACTACTAATATCTGCAAATTCAATTGGTCACAAAACTTCATAAGGAACTGGCTTTTTTCGGGGTCAAGCTTACTAAATGCTTCATCAACTGTAATAAAGCGAAGGCTTTTATGTTGCTTACCCTGCTGAAATATCCCAAACTGATGAGCAATGGCTGCACCCAAAATAGCGTAGGTAAATTGTGCTTTTTGTCCGCCAGAATAACTAGCAGTATTATCATGATATTGTCCCGGTTTATTATCAACAACTGAATGTTCCCTTGCACTAAATGTCAACCAATTTCTTACATCTGTTACCTTCTTTCGCCAGTTTTCTTCCTTTTGTAATTCAGTAATTAATTCTTTTATTTTATGAAAAACCTGCTCCCGGTAGTTATCGTCTTTCTGCATCTCAAAATCTAATGCTCCGGGAATAGCAGCGTTCAACTGGTTCCTGAAAATGTTAATCTCATTTTCCCCTCTTAAAGAACGGCATTCCAATTGCAAATAAGTATCAGGATTTGAGTTAAAAGTTATTTTTTTAAGCGGCACATTCAGTTCCTCAATCATGTCTTCAATCTTACTCAGTTCATTGTTGAGCCATTGTCGGTAACTCGTCAACGCATCCAGCATACTTTTGTCCATATAATCCCTGAAGCGGCGTTTGTGCTCAACCAATCTTTGTGTTTGTATTGTTTTATGTAAATCTTCAAGGTCGCCAAGGCCAGTTAAGTCGGCTTTAATATTTATTACATCGCCACTCCAGTTTGCAAATTCAGTTGTTATTTTTTCGCCGGGATGCACAAATGCTGCAATTAAAACAATCGTTTCTTTTTCAAGAGTATTTGCTGCCTCTGTAGCTGCTCTTTGTTTTGATTTTAATTTGATACCAGCTTGTGTCACCATGCCATTAAACTCTGCCAGGGATTTGATGCCTGACGGTGATGTTTCTATTTCAGTCAGGAACTGGATAATCGCCTGCTCACCATCTTCTTTCAGGTCTTCAAAATTAAGTTTGAGTTTCCGAAGATTTTTGTCATTATACTCATCATCAAGCTTACTGACTTTAATGCTTAATTCCTCCTTTTTATTGCTTTCTTTTGATAATTGCTTTTCAACTTCTTCAAACTGCTTCTCTATTAAATAATACTTGTCAGGCGACTTTTTCAAATCCGCAATCTGCTTATTTAAGTCGTTAATTCTTTCCGCATGTTGTGCCCAATTTATATCATCATAGCTCTTTATAGCAATGAGGTTTGTTATGATTTGTTCCTTTGATTTTAAAGATGTAATAAGCGGTGACAGGCTTTTTATTTCTTCAGACAGTTTGGTGTATAATTTTTCTTCGTTGTATTTCTGCTCTTGCAGGTATTGAACAATGGCTCTGTTATCGCCCCCAAGCCTGTATTTACCTTTATTCCATCTTCCGGGGCGGTCATCTTTTTCATGCCTGTTTACATTACGCATCAGGCCATTTGAAGTAATTGCTTTCTGCGAACCATAAAATACATCCAAGTCGTCAGTACAATAATAATTAAACCTGTCAAGCAGTGTAGTCTCCAACCAGGTTTTATAATCCGATTCCTTCAAGTCAAGTTTATTCACCAGTGAATCATCATCTGCTGGCCATCGCACAGCACTGTTAGATGGCCTTCTGTCAATTTTGTGATACACTAATTTTGTCTGCATATCATTATTATAAATAAAATGATTGGCAGCTTTACTGAATTTTTCCGGTACCAAAAGCTGCATAGAAAAACTGTGCAACAATTTCTCTATCGAATCTTCCCATATTTGTTCTGATGCCTTTATCTTGATTAGTTCACCTGCAAAAGGTATTTCGTCTTCCGTTGTTTCCAGTATATCAATTAATCTTTTACGTGCATTTATCAGGTCATCGGGTATGCGGTTTTTTCTTGACAAATAGGATGTTATTTGCTGTTGCAGAGCTTCTGTTTTTTTCATTGCAGCCTCCTGTTCAATTTTCAGTCCATATCTTTTTTCGGTAAGCTTTTCAGCTTCTGCAGGAACTGTATTATTCAGTTCAAGTATTTTAATATAGTTCTTCCTGAATACTGGTTCGTCAATATCAGTATCAATCTTCAAATCTGCACAGAGTTTGTTATAGGTAGCGGCAATTTCTGTTTTCCGTTTACGGTTGTCGGTTTCCGCTTCAATATCTTTGTTTAACAACGAAATCCGGCTGTCAATATTAAGAGCTGCCCGTTGAGTTATTAAATGCTCTTTATCTTTATTCAACCGTTCAACAACAGATGAAACCAACTCCTTATCTTTTTTGGCTAATTCTATTTCAAGTTCCAGCCGTTCAACGTCTTTTTCTAATAATTCATACTCAATTTTGCCAAGGTAGAAAGGCATTTGCTCCTCTACGAAATCAAGCCTTTGCTTAGTATTACGGAGGGCCTCAAGTTTGATTTTGTTAGCCATCACTGGCTCTAATAATTCAAGCTGCTTTTCATCTTTCTGAATAGCCTTATGGCTTAAAAGCAAATCACTATAATGAGTATAAAGGCTCTTAAACTGTTCCTCCGCATCTGCTTCTTCCAGCATTTCCTGTCGAATAAAGTTGGTTAAGTCACCCAATACTTTAATACCCACAGTTTGGCTGAATAGCGAAAGTGCTTTATCTCTTAATCCAAAAAGTTCACTAAACCTTGCCGCATATTCTTTAAAGCTGTTATAGATTTCTGTTTTGGCATACTGCTTTACTAACTTCTTTTTCCAATCACCTTTAAAATCAAAATGGTCTTTGCCGAAGTGTTCGTTTACATTAAGCGGATAAGGAGAAACAATAAATACTTTTTGTAACCCTCCATTGGCATACCAGCGAACCTGTACTAATGAAATGGTGTGTTGTGTACCTGAATTTTGAAAACAGGCAATTAATACAGAGTAAGGATTATCTGCTTTAGTTCGTAATTGTTCTGTTTTCGATTTCTCTTCCAGTTCAGAGAAAATCTTTCCATAGTAACCCCAGAAATAAGAATTTTCATCTCTTTCTTTTTTTGATTCTGCACCGGATGACTGATTGTAAAATCTTTTATTGGTAGGTACTAAAATGGTTAACAAAGCATCAATCAATGTAGTTTTTCCGCTACCGTTTGCACCGGTTAAGAGAGAGGTGCGGCCATCAGGCTGAAGGCGATACACCTTACCATTAAATGTGCCCCAGTTAAACACCTCAAGGTGTCTTAACCGGTAACCATTATCTGCATTATTATTACTGAATAGGGTTGACATAGTTGTTTAGCTTGTTCTTTATTTCTTCTAGTTTTTCATTACTGATAAATGCTTTGATAATCCGCTTTACTTCATATTTGTTATTGTCCTTATTAGCTGCATCTTCCCGGTTCAGTTTCAATATACCAATGGTTAACAAATTTGTTATCGGTTTTGATAAATCTTTCCACAGCTTGCTTTTATTTGTTTGCTCTTTATAAAAAAGCTCAATCCGTTCTTTTATTTCTTTTTGTGTGAGGTAAAATTTATTTCCATCGCTTTTTATATCAAATTCTTCAAGCCCTTCCCGAAGAATTACAGCCAGCAGTGTGGCTTCATAATTCAGCGTCTGCTTTTTCATAAGCCGTGGCAGTGGATTATCATCATGTTCTTCTGTTTCGGGCTGCAACACTCTTGCAAATCCATCTTGCTCATTGATGATTAATTCCATTCCTATTTTACCATAATAATCCTGTATAGCAGATTGCCATTGCATTAATTCCCGCCAGATATTTTTGTCATCAGCATATACAGGGCCTTGCAGGAGTTTAATAATAACAGCAGCAAATGGTGCCCTTGCAATTTTTATTTCCATATTATTTTGTTAATGGTTTTATATAAATAACCAACGGGACATTTACAATCCTGTCTCCAATTAATATTGATTCTTTAGTACCTTCAATTATTTGATGTGACCCGGAAGCCCCTATAGAAAAATATCCTACAACTTCGCTCAGCCCATTCTCCAGGCCATATTCCTCCACCACTTCTTTAAGCGTTACCTGGCCTTTTTCCTCCAGCATTACATCAATTCGTTGCTGCAATTTTTTCTTATCAATTGTAAACTGGTCAAACAGCAGTTTAAAATCCGCATTTTCATCTTCAATGCTTCCATCAGGAAAGAGGATATTACTTATATCATCTTTTTCATCACCGGGTTCCCATCTGTCAAAAAGATTTATATAAGGCTCGTCTTCGATACTAATAAAATCATCCTCTTTTATTTTAGTATCAATAAGGCTGTATGCCATTTGCCGTATTTCGCCTATCAACTCCATTGCCCGTCTTCTTTCCAGCATATTTTTCTCAGAAAGTACACGACTTATTTTTTCGCTTAGTTTCCTGTTTGAATCAATTACTTTACGTCCCGATACATGCAGGTAGCGTTTGAGATGTTTTAAAAAACGGTCATTATTGTAATCAATACTATGCTCATTTAAAAGTTGATATAGCCGTTCTGTGAGCTGTGTAAATTCCTGCTGCCTTTTTTCATCCATCAAGAACTCCCAAAATGCTTTGAAACTTTTTCCCTGCGGCTTTTGTTCTATTTCATCAAGGGCATCCAATGCAAAAACAAGCAATGTTCCTTTAGCTATATCTTTCTCAGTATATTTTCGCTGAATTTCTTTTCTTATCTGTTCAAAATTTTGTTCTACTTCACTAAAATCTGACAAAAGTTCTCTTGCCATCTTATTTAAATCGTAAAACTGTTCTTTGATGTCTGTTTCATCAAAGAGGGATGGTTTCATACCATTTTTTAAAAGGTTAATTTCATTTTCAATATCCCATTTTTTCTTGTTAAGTTCTTCAATTCTTGTTTCAACATCTTCATTCGTTAGTTCAATCATTTTTTGAAGCTTAAAAAAAATATCCCTGAACTTGCTATTGGTTCCAACATGCCCTCGCTTTTCTAAATCACCCAACCAGTTTAATACTTTCTTGGTATCAAGGGTTAATTCATGCAAGTCTTCACCGTCATCGTTTGGGTATTTGCTTAGAAAGCCGCTGTTACTCCATTTGTCAATATACTGAGCAGCCCTTACCGCAAAGTCATCAAACAAGGTTTCCGAATCCAATTCATCATCTTTTTCTTCATACGATAATTCTTCCATGTACCCTTCAAGCTTGCTTCTTAACTCACTATTTGAAATAGTGGTAACATTAGCATCTGAAAAAACCTTGTAGAAAAAGGAAATAATAAACGGGGCATTTTTAGCCCGTATAAGTTGTAAGGGTTTAGCAGTTTTAAAGTGTAAAAGTATTTCCTCAAAGGTCATACCTCTAAAATAAGATATTTAGGCTAAAGAAATGAAGCATAATGCTTTAAAGAGGCTATAACAGCCCCTCATTTGCAAAGCTATAATACCCTTCGCTGGTGATAATAATGTGGTCTATGACTCTTATATCATGGTAAGATGCTGCAACCTTTATCTTTTGTGTTAATTCTTCATCAGCTTTGCTTGGTTTTAAATTTCCTGAAGGATGATTGTGAGATAAAACGATACTTACAGCCAATGATTTAATAGCCGCTGCTAATATCAATCTTGGGTCTGCCACAGTTCCTGTTAAGCCACCTGCAGAAGCTTCATAAACACCAATCACTTTGTTACCTCTGTTCAATAGCATCACTTTAAATTCTTCCTGCATTTCAATGGTGTTTTCGTTCCATAATTCTCTAAGTAAATTGTAAGCATCTTTTACACTGTTAATCTTTGGCCGTTCAGAAGGTTTTATTGTTGTTTTGTAAACCAATTCTACTTCTGCTACTCTTGTCCATTCCGGAAATTGCATTGCTAACTGTTCCATAACTTAACTTTTTAATTGTTTAAAAATTAATTACAGAACATGCCCTGCCTTTTGGCAATAAAGGCCATGAAGCAACGGAATAAATAGTATCTCAGATAATGTGGGAGCAGTTTTCTTTATGCCGGAATTTCATGGCCGCTACAGCAGCCAAAAGGATAACTTTGTGGTGGAATTAATGAAGAAATAAATTTTTAAATTATTGTTCATTACTTTATAAAGGTATTAAACCAAATGAGAGATTATTTTGAACTACTTGAAGAATTAAAGAGCAAAGGCATCAATGCCCTTGAAGGCGATTTTTACGATTATCGTGGCTTACCTTTAGAGAAGGAGTTTGAATTATTTTACCAGTTCTGCCAGGAATATCTTGACCGTGATGATTTGGGGTTTACTATCAATCAAGCAAGGTTTTATTACAATACTAATATTGATGTAAATGGCTTGGCGTTCTCAAAAGATGGTTACTTGCTTATAGAAATCTATAAGGGAACAATATTTGGTTTAAAAGCATTTTTTGAGAAGAAAAAAGAGTCATTTAATCTGGAATCTCTAAGCAGGTATAAAAACACTATTGAAGTTGATGAAATTTCACCTGACTATTTCTTATTTCAATATGTAACATTATATTTCCTCTATCACGAAGTGGGGCATCTTATTCAAAGAAGTGTTGGTTCATCAGATTATAAAGAATTTGCTGCAGTAAACTGCGAAGGGGATGATGTTGTTAGCCAGCATATCAGAGAACATGATGCAGATTGGTTTGCCGCAAACCAAATCGCATTTCATTTAAAGCCATTTGCAACTAAAATAGCCAATAAAAGTAAAGGGGAATTCAAAACAGTTTTGGAAGATGTTACGGCAATTGCATTAGCCGGGATTTACATGTATTTTATACAAAGAGCTAAAAGCCATCCGGAAATATATTATCAGGAAAAATGTCATCCGCATCCTTCAGTCAGATTGAGTTATATGATAATTTATTTGTTGGATGCACTGTCGGAAAATATTTCATTTAAGATTAATCAACAATCAGTCTTAAAGAATGCAATTTTAATCAGCGAAAAATTAATGATAGAGACTGATAGAAACATCATTGAAGAATATAGTTTACAATTACAATCAGAAATAGACAATGTTGCGAAATATATTAATAAAATCAGGCATGATGCTGAAAGTTATCCATACACTTCCTTAAAAGTATTATTACCGAAGTAATCAAGCTGCCCCGCCATTTTACAAACTCAGCCACAATGTTGCGGGGCAGCTTTTTATCAATTTAAGGGGCATTTTGCAATGCCCCTTTTTTAATCATTAACTCCAGTTACCTGCAAACTCGGCTTTTACAAAACTCTCACAAAGCTGAAAAGCCTTTTGTGTTCTTAATTGAGCTGTGCCGCCATACAATAAAGATTTCATCTTGGCTTCATCATCTTTATAGTTTCTAACATTTTGAAAATACCCTGTAATGGCGTTGTATGTGCCAAACACCGTCCCCTTTGTTGTTTCATGTTGCTGGGATGGGCTGGTCATATTATATTCAAACACATCATCACACATATTTTTAAAACAAGTGCTTAGTTCATCCAGTTCGCCGTTTTGAATATTCTGCAATACTTCTTTGTTGGGAACCATTGCAAGCTGTATCAATTTCTGCACTTCTTTATCAGTAATGCGAACCTTTGCCCACTGGTTAAATATTCCTTCCAACTGTACAGAAAGCTGGTTGGATATGCCCATTACTTTATGGGCTTCTTCCAGCCGTTCTTTTACATTGGCAGTGTGGCGGATTTTAATTGCATTACTAAAATTTTTCAATGCAGCGTTGAGGGTATTGTTGCAAACAATTCTTATGGGTGTAAAAGCCGCCATAATACTGCCAAACCCATCATGCGAAGTAGTAAGGAATAAATACTTTTCAATCATATCATCATTACCCACTTTGATGTAACCGGGCAGTTTAGCGGTAATAAAAATCTTTTCGCCTTTGCCCAATGCCCCTGCGGTTTCGTACTGGATGCCATCGCCTTCTACAATAGCATCAAAGAAACTGAAAGCATCTGTATTTTGTACTACTTCATAGTCTTTACCTAAGCGGTCGCCTAAGATGGCGTTGGTATCAGGACGGTAAGTATAAAATGAATTGGTTGAAATAATTTCATTGCCATTATCCAGTCTATGAATATTTGGTCTTTTGCAAACGTCAAAATCAAGCCCTGCAAAGTGCAGAGCTTCTTTACTATTGGGATAATCTTGTACTATTTGTCCCAATCCATGCCATGCTTTTTCTTTTACGGAGAAAAAACTGTGTTTACCTGTTTGCTCATTGAAATTAATATTGTGTGCCATAATTGTAATTTTTTGTTGTTAAAAAATGAAAAGCATCCCGCCTTTTTGACGGGATGCCGCTAAAACTAAAATGGTAAGTCTTCTCCTACTTCTGAAACTGCTGATGGTGCTGTGTTTTTTGGTACTACTGGTGCAGGTGTTGCATGGCCTCCGTTAGAACGGCCATGCAGTTTAATTGTGTTTACATGAAATGTAAGGCTGGCTTTTACTTCGCCTTCTTTGTTTGTCCAGGCGTTTGCACCAATGCGTCCTGCACATTCAACCAATGTGCCTTTGGTTAAATACGGCGCAACACCGGGATTAATCCAGTAAGCACAATTTACATAGGTCACAATTTTCTGCACCTCGGTACTTCCTTTTGTTTTGTAAGTGTCATTAATAGCAATAGAAAAGTTCACTACTTTTTTCCCTGCTTTTGTTTCGCTAACGGTTGCGTCTGCTGTTACTCGTCCGATGATTTGCATAACATGAAATTTTGCCCCCAACCCCTGAAGGGGAGTCAGAGAGATTAAAAAATGATTATTAAATGAAGTCAGCTTCGCTTCATTCATTTACCCTTAGCGACCAGCCATTAGGACTGCGGCGGAGAAACAAGGTTTTTCAAATAAAATACTACCCCGTGGTGGATAGCATTGAATAATCAGGTGGAGATTTTTTTGAAAACCCGTGGCGATTGACGGCTCTTTACAATGTGGGATGAAGACCTTGTTTGGCACAAAGCAGGACAATAATTTTGCGGCAGGGTCAGTTGAATGAGCAGTATTAGAATTCCATCTTTGTAAAATCTGCTTTTCGGATTCTGGAATTGTGTTTGGCAGGATACTTTTTTAAATCTTGCAGAAAAGCCAATCTCAATTCCTAATATCTTTATCCGGCGCAATGGTTTCGCCGTTTCGTTATGACGAAGGAGTAACGATTTATATAAACGGTGAAAGGATTGCGCCGGGTCTTTGATGCCCAATGAACCAAAAGTTGAACGGAGATTATATTTTCTCTTTCACTGAAAGAAAAAATATAACAAATTAAAAATTGCAACGAAAGATGCACAGAGAATAAAAGCTGGTGAACAAAAAATTATTCCCCATGCAAAATTGCATAGTTTTTTTCTCTTCTTTCTTTATCCGGGTCTTGAATAAAAGGAATCAGTTGGAGTTGAGAAATATAATCAGCAGGTAATTCATTTTGGATAGCACCTGTTATAATAAAATCTTTGTACCAATCATACGCAACTAAGCTATTATTGATTGAACTACTATCAGCGATATAAACCTTGGCAATGTGCTCTATGTTGTTTTCATCAGTAAAAGTCAGGGAATCTTCGTTGTACCCCTTACCTAATCCTTCTGCTTTATCAAGCAAAGGTTTCTCTTTGCTATCAATCTCAAACAATACTCCCCAAACTATATCTGTAGCATTTTCTGACTTTTCAATGTTTGCTTTAGCAGAGCTATCTTTTTTACTCACTTTATTGCACACTATTTTGTATCCTAAAAGAAAGACATTGGCAACTTTCGTAGCCGAAGGAACCCTTTCCCTGAGTCTTTTAATATTCATATTTGAGCCGTATGCAAAAATCAACATTGGATTAAATTTTTTATACGCTAAAGATATAAAGCTTCTTTGGTTGTCTGGAATTGTGTTTGGCCGAATACATTCAGACAATCTTTACTATGCCAAACTCAATTCCAAGTATTGTTATCTGGCGCAATGGTTTCGCCGGTTTGGAATGACAAAGAAGTTACAAATAGTAAAAAGGCGAAACGATTGCACCCGGTCTTTGCTATTGTTACTCTTAATTAACCTCAACAAATGTAAACATCCACTTCACCGGATTCTGCCAGTCCTTTCCTTTAAAACTTGCAACAGGCATTTTAAGCACTACAGTATTGAAGCCTTTTTGTAATTGAATTTTAGTTGGAGTTCGGTATTCATATCCTTCATCCATCAATGGAATTTCTGCATTGCCTTTTTGCCCTGGTCTTTTCCATACAGGCGGAGAAATGAGTTTACCATTAACCCAAACTGCACTGCCCTTATCATCCCAGCCATCCAGTGGTGGTGAATCAGTGGCTGGTGACCGGGAAATATTATTAAAGCCTATCCAAAAATCTTTTGTTACTTCTTCATCACTCCAGATAGTTGTGGTTGCATACCAGGTAGTGTTTTCTTCCGGCTTATCTAATGCCCCTTTTATTTTTGGAGCCCACCAATGTTTTAGTACAATTGTGCCACCTGTTATTTGTTTAGCTGGTTGTTTCTTTGTCGGCTGCCATGAAGAGGTTTCCACATCAAATACTTTGGTTACATCAGCTTCATTGTAATAAGGCCCATATAAGTTCCATACAATGTTTGACTGTTTTACATACGGGAATGGCTTCGACTTAAAGTTCAATTCTTTATTTTCCAGCAGCCTGTTCTCAAAATCTGCAAACTGTTTCACCTCAGCATCATCAATATTTGCAATCCAACCATTCTTTCCTCCGCCTTTCCATGTTCTTTCTGCAAATGCCAATATACCGGGATAAACCGGGTTCATCGTAAAAATATCTTCCTCTTTACTAACTGCCCTGTCGTGCCACATGCAAAGTGTAGCTCCGATTGCAAGAGAATCTCCTTTTTCTTTATCACCTATTTTTCTATTAAAGATTGTAACAACAGCCTCCAACGGGTCCATGTGGTTCAGGTAAAGATGTCGTGAATCAATGTATTTGATACTTGTACTGTTATTGAGATGTGCATTATCGTCCATCCACAATTGCCTTACGGTATTGTCGGTAAAATTTCCACCCGGTTGCCAGCCTATTACTTTTTTCCCCAAACTTTCAATATAGGCCGTTACTTCAGGAACGAAAGTTTTATTGGTAATCTTCACTTCATCTGCGCCTATATGTATGTAGGGAACATCATAGGTTTCACAAAACTCTTTCAGAATATTTTTTACTATCAACAACCCTGTATCAGTTTGCATATCGGTTTTCATGGCCCGTTTAAAAGCAGCGCTATGCCCGGGCATATCAATTTCGGGAACAAATGTTATATATCTTTCTTTGCAATATGCAATCAGTTCTTTTATCTCTGCTTCTGAATAATACATGCCTTTGTTGCGTAGCATGTGCTCAGGTGCTGTAAGCTGTGGATATTGTTTGATGGCAATGCGCCAGGCTATATCTTCTGTGGGATGAAAATGGAAAACATTCATTTTGTACATGGCCATCACATCTATCTGTTCCTTTAGCAGTTTCATCGACATATAATTCCTACCTACATCAATCATGTAGCCCCGCCATGCAAAAGCAGGCTGGTCTGTAATATCACAAGCATCAACGATATTGCCATCTCTCATCAACTGTCGCAATGTTTGAATGCCGTAAAATATTCCTTGTGCAGTACCTGCAGATATCAGGATGTTTTTTTCTGAAACCTTTAAATGGTATGACTCAGGTGAAGCATTGAATTGACTATTCTTTTCTAACCTTAGCTCAATAACTACTTCGTTATTTTTAGCTCTATTCTTTATCTCCAACTGCTTTCCTTTATCCGCTATCATCTCTTTTAATACCCTTGCTTCTTTGACAAGTGTGCCATCATTTACTATTATAGAACTGGCACGGTATAAAGGGAAAAAACCATTTTGCCATGTTAGTTTTTGCGGTAAGGGAATGATAGAAGGTTTTTCCTGTACAGCAAATACATACGGAAAAACAAGGTGTTTCCACAACAAATATCCTTCCCCTAACAGGTGTAATCCATCATTGGTATATTTTGAATCCATCTTTCCTTGTTTGTTACAGAAAGAAGAATGCAGGTCAACAAAAGTATAGCGGTGTTTTTCTGCTTCTTTTTTTAACCGGCTATTTACTTTCAGAATTGAATCCCCTTTATTGCTGTGTCCACTGAATTTTTTAAACACATCCGATACCGGGAGAATGCTTTGAATAAAGAGTTGTGTTGAAGGGCTTTCCTGTTTTATCCAATCGGCTGCAAGCAAAATATTCTTTATAATACTGTCTGTGCTGATGGCTTTTGCCAAATCATTTACCCCAATAAGCAAAAATATTTTTCCCGGCTTTTGTTTTACAATGTCATCAATCCGGTGAAGTATGCCTGCGGTAATATCTCCGCTGATGCCACGGTTCTTAATAGTAATATCATTAAATAACTCTGCCCATTCAGCCCCGTCAGTAATGCTATTGCCAATGAAAACAATATCAACTTTCTTAATTGGTGTAAGTTTAAAATGGCTTACCCGCTGCTGATAATAAGTACTGAACAAAGAATCATTGAGAACAGGAAGCTTTACCTGTGCTTTTGCTGATACCGACGACAGAGCGATAACTAGGGAAATAATTTTTACAACTATTTTCATTGCTTAATAAATGAGTTAGTACAGTATTAATAAAAAGATTTCTGCGAAACCACATATCCTGTGGGGCGAACAACGGTAACAATAACTTTACCGTTATTCACATCGTCCACTTCAAAATTGATGCGTTGCCCCGGTTTCAATTCCGGCAGTTCATACACTTTACCGGAAGTATAATTTTCTGCTTTATCCGAAACATATACTTTATATCCCTTCACCGTATGTTGTGGCAAGCCCAGGCTGCCAAAAATCAATAGGTTCAGTTTGCCTTTTTTCCATTGCCTTGCCTGCTGCACTTCCACCGGCGATGAGAGTTCTCTTAATATCGGCATGGAAGGTTTGGGCTGGCCATACATATCATAAATACCATGTATCCTTCTTCTGAATTTATTTTTGTCCTGTGTGCCGGGATAATGGGTACGATAATCCGTCAAATCAAAATAAATGGCGCCCTCTACATAAGGTTTGCTTTCGTAAATAGCCATGTGATAAATCAAATCTTCTATTCTTCGTTCATCACCGCCTTTAAAGTTGGGTTCGCACAAACCAAACTCCGAAATGAAAAATGGTTTATCGGGATAACTCAAATGCACACTATCTAAGTAGGCATGAATTTGACCAACCGGCACATCCCACCAGCTTCCTCCGTATTCATTCATCATCAAATAATCACCATTGGCGGCTGCATCGGCAACAAATTTTGGGTTGTTATAAAATCCCTGGGTTAAGGTGTTACTCACATAAGCCACATGGCGTGACGCATCTAATGACCTTGCTTTTGCTAAAAGGTCTGTTATCATTTGCTTCATGTCGGCATCTCTTGCCCGCAATTCATTGCCTACGCCCCACGAAAATATGCTGGGGTGGTTGTAATAGTTAAACACCATACGTTCCAATTGCTTCATGGCAATATTGCGGATGGTATCATTGGCAGGGGTTTCAGGCCCCCATAGTGGCACTTCCTGCTGAACGATTATGCCTTTGCGGTCGCAGAAATCATAAAATAAATCATCCTGCTGAAAATGCTGCCGGGTAAAGATGGCATTCACATCTTTCATTAATTTACATTGGCTGAGAATGATTGAATCTGTTTCAGCAAAACCATAATCAGGGTTGCTGCCCGCCGTCCATTCAACACCCATCAGTTTAATTCTTTCCCCATTGAGAAAAGTCTTTCCATCTGCAAATTTTATTTCACGAAAACCGATGGTTGTAGAAATTTTATCTGTGGCTTTCCTATTACTCAATACAGAAACGTCTATCCGGTAGAGGTTAGGGAAGTCAAAATGCCAGGGATTTATTTTAGGAAAGCTAAATTCAACAATGGCCTCGTTATTTTGCCATACAGGTTTTACTGTATTTTTAAGGATAACATTTTTTGTCAGTTGATTTTCTTCCGTAATTGCAATAGCCAGTTCAACATTTTTGTTGTTTGAATTATCAAAGCCCAATTTAATTTTTAACTTGCCTGAACTGTCAATCACATTTAACTGTGGCGTTGCGTGGATGTATGCTGCAGACGGTTTGTTACTTACAATTAATGCCACCTTCCGTATTATGCCACCATCGTTTGGCCAGTCAAATGAACTTCCAAAGGGCACTTTATTTTTTCCGTAATCATTGTTAACTGCAACAGTGATTGTATTCTCTTTTCCATAATTCAATCTGCCATTCAGATTAATAAAAAACTTGCTGAACCCATCGCCAATATTTTCTTCCAGCTTTTTGCCATTCACATAAATAACAGATGTATGATTGATAGCCCCGAATTGCAATACCACATTTCTATTTTTCCACTGTGCCGGAACATTTATTTTTCTTTGATACCATCCCCAGCCATAGTGGTTTTGGTTTTCTTCTTCTATGTTCCATGTATGCGGTAATGTATCGGCTCTTGCACCAGGCAATAGTTTCTCAAACCACTTTTCGTTAATGCCTTCTGCTTTTTTATCAATAGTAAATTGCCAATCGTTATTGATAGCAATGGTATCTCTTTGGGCGAATGTTACACCAGGTATTATTATACTGAACAACAAAATAAAATTGGTCTTTGAAAGTAAATGCATGGCTTAAATAAATTTAAAAATGGTTGTTTGCCGGTGTATCTCTCCGGGTTGCAAAATAGTATTGGGAAATTGAGGGATGTTGACTGCATTGGGGTATTGATGCGTTTCAAAACAATAGCCACTGAAAGGCCCGTAAACCATCCCGTTCTTTCCTCTTACAGATGGAATCCATTTGCCAGTATAAAAGTGCACTACAGGTTCTGTGCTGTACACCAGCATGTGCAGGTTACTGTCGCTGCTGATTGCTTCGGCCATCAACGAGATTTCTGCGGGCTTTTTTTCTGCTACAAAAGTCTGGTCATATCCATCCTCTTTATTCCAGGTTTGCGAAACAGGTTCCCAATCACTAAAATCGTAATCCGAAAATTCAGTTTCGATAAAATTTCCTGTGAGGCAAAAATTTTCATCCTGTTCTAACCAATTCTTTGCATAGAGTTTTACTTTCTGTTCGTTTACTACAGGCGAATTACTGTCTAAATTAAAATAAGGATGGTAGGAAAGGTTGATGGCGGTAGTGGTATCGGTGCTGGCTTCTATACTGTATTGAAAAGAAGTATCGGTTAATGTAACCGTGAATGTAGTTGTTAATGTTCCCGGAAAACCTTCTTCACCATCAGGGCTTTTATACTGAAAACTTATGGAAGGGTTTGGTTCATTTTTTAGTTCCAGCACATCCCATATCTTTTTGTCAAAGCCTTCAAAGCCGCCATGCAATGTACTGCCTCCTTTATTATCGGCCAGTTGTATGCGTTGCCCATTCAGCATAAAGGATGCCCCTTTAATGCGATTGGCATAACGCCCCATCACTGCTCCAAAATATGGATAGCCCTGTAAATAATCATCGCCAAAATATTCATCAATAGTATCAAAGCCCAGCACAACATCTCTCCAATTATCTTTTTTATCTTTCATCACTAATTTCATCAGCACACAACCATAGTTGCTAATAACAGCTTTACTGCCACTCGTATGCAGCAGCTCAAACACTTTAATTGTTTGGCCTTTGTATGTTATTTGTTGTATTTCTTTTACTGATGCCATTATGTTGCTTATTAACTGTTACCAAAACCTTGCATACAAAACTGCGGTTAGCAATAAAATAATAGTAATCATTACCCAATGTTGTGGAGATACATTGAACATTTTTTTATCAACTATCAATGCATGACCTTTATCCATACCAGTTTTATCCAATAGGCTTACGATTACAATCAATAAAACTGTAAAAAAGAAAACCCAGCCCATTTGAATTAAGAATGGAATTTCGTAAGTACCTGTAGCATTAGGGTAAGCTGTATATAGGAATGTTTCACTACCTGCCAGGCCTGGTAAAATTTTATCGAATAATATGGCGAGCACCACACCGCCTATTATACCGGCAATGGCGCCTTTTGATGTTGTTTTTTTCCAGAAAAAACCTAATAAAAAAACAGGAAAGATGGCCGGAGAAATATATCCTGTATATTTTTGAATAAATTCAAAACCACCTTTTCCTCCAATGCCCAACGTATCGTTCCAGTTTACAGCAATTGCAATGATTAAGGAAACAATCACCACAAGCCGCCCTATCCAAACTAATTTCTTTTCTGAGGATTCTTTATTAAAATATTTTTTATAAATATCCAATGTATAAATGGTAGAGATACTGTTTGCCTTGCCTGCCAGCGATGCAACAATAGCAGCCGTTAATGCGGCCATAGATAAACCAAGCAAACCGGTTGGTAAAAACCCGAGTACGGCAGAGTAGGCATTATCTTCCCTGAACTCTCCATTGGTAAGCATTTGTGTTTGCAGTTCTCCATTTTGGTACAATACATAAGCAGCAATACCGGGCACAACTACTAACAAAGGCATCAGTAGTTTTAAGAATGCTGAAAATAAAATTCCGGTTCTGGCAGTTTTTAAATCGGCTCCCAATGCCCTTTGCGTAATGTATTGGTTGCATCCCCAATAATTAAGGTTTGCAATCCACATGCCTGCAGCCAGCATAGCCAATCCCGGTAAACTGCTGTAATTATTTATTTGTTGTTGCGATGCTCCGGTAGCAGGCTTATCAAATATCATATCAAAATGGCCGGGTGCCGATTTTAATAATTGGTTTAACCCCGCAATAGCATCTTTTCCCAAACCAAATTTTTCACTCACCACCGTAAGGGCAATATAAGTTGTAATTAAACCACCAACTATTAATACTACTACCTGTATTACATCGGTATAGCCAATTACTTTCATTCCGCCCAGTGTAATAAAAAGTGCAAACAGGGCTAAGGCAATCATAATGATATGAAAATTGCCACCACCTGTAAGGTTATTAATGGCAATAGTGCCGAGATATAAAATAGAAGTAAGGTTTACAAAAACATATAAGAAGAGCCAGAACACTGCCATCATTAAAGCCACGGTTTCATTATACCGTGTTTTTAAAAATTGGGGCATGGTAAAAATGCGGTTCTTTAAATACACCGGCATAAAAAATACTGCGACGATAATTAGTGATACTGCTGCCAGCCACTCATAAGAAGATATAGCAAGGCCAAGGCGAAAACCATTTCCACTCATACCGATAAACTGTTCAGCAGAAATATTGGAAGCAATAAGCGAAGCGCCGATAGCCCACCAGGTAAGTTGTCCCTCGGCCAAAAAGAAATCGGTAGAGCTTTGCTCTGCAGATTTTTTTCTTCTATAAACCCACAATCCATAACCAGCTACTACAATAATATAAATGATAAAAACAATGTAATCCTGTTGTTTCATGTTTGTAGGTTGTTTTAGTATGTTGCAATATTTCCCTTCCGGCTGAAATAATTTTTAAGAATACAATAGATGTTTATCCTGAACTTGGTGAAGAGAACACTTTTTACTTTTGTTCTTTACTCCGTTTTCATTGCTACAATTTCATTCACTAAATTATAAGTATCAACTAATCAGTCTTGTACCGTCTTCTAACTTTGCAATGTAGGTTTCTAATTCTTTCTTCATCTGCTTTTTATACAATGCAGTTACTTCTTTTATCAACTCTTCCACGGCTTCTTCTTTAATAAGGTTGATGGTGCAGCCACCAAATCCTCCACCCATCATTCTTGCGCCTAAAACAGCCGGACTATTGCGAACAGCATTTACTAAGCAATCCAGTTCGTCGCAGCTAACTTCATATAATTTACTAAGACCATCGTGGGTTTCAAACATTTTTTTTCCAAAAGAATGCATATTCCCATTTTGCAAATCAGTGCAGGCTAATTGCAGCCGTTCAATTTCTTCTACCACATATTTACATCGCTGATAAACCAATGGATCTTTTACATGCACATCCAGCATTTGCATGGTTACATCTCTTAAACTTTTTACAGCCGGATTGAATTGTTGTATCAGCGCCACACCTGCTTCGCATTGGTGCCTTCTTTCATTATATTCCGATGTTGCCAGGGAATGTTTAACATTGGTATCAAACAATACAATTTTTATTCCCGGCATATTAAAAGGAAAATATTCATACTCCAACGAGCGGCAATCAAGCCGGATCACATGGCCATCTCTACCAAACATGCTCGCAAACTGGTCCATGATGCCGCATTTAACACCTGCAAATTCATGCTCGGCCATTTGCGCCATTTTTACCATTTCCATTTTTGAAATGTCAAGTTGAAATAATTCATTCAATGCAAAAATTGTGGCACATTCAACAGCGGCCGATGACGACATGCCTGCGCCAATGGGTATATCTCCATCAATCATTAAATTAAAGCCTGAAATTTGGCAGCCCTTTTTTTGTAATTGGTCAACCACACCCAATAAATACACAGGCCATTGTTTACCGGTTGATGATAAATTTTGTAAGGACGCAATTTGTTCTTCATTAAATGCTACAGAATAAAGATGAATAGCATCATCAGTCCTTTTGTTGATAGCAACCTGAATGTATTTATCAACCGATGCTGGCAATACAAAACCATCGTTATAGTCTGTATGTTCGCCAATAATGTTAATGCGTCCAGGAGACTTTACCAGCAGAGGCCTGGCTTTAAATTTTTCTTCAAACCTTTTTTTTAAATGTTGATGCACTTTTATAATTTGTTTTATGCTTTGGGCATGAAAATTAAAATATACAACTATTAATATTCGACTTCACACTTTAAATTATTCAACAATTATTTCGTCAGCAAAAATCCACCCTGGTTTTCCTTCACCACTATGGCCGGGCGGGCAAAGATTGTTCTTTGCAGTTACCCTTATAAACCTTACATCTTTGGCTGGGAAGGTGCCTTTAAAATCATACAAGGCACTTTTATCATTAATGCTTACCGGGTTAGTTACAGTTTGTGTTTCTGTAAAATCAGTTCCGTTCATTGATGTTTCAAACTTTACCCATTGCGGCATAAATATCCAGTCATTATAGTTTTGCAAACATCCAACAGTGATGTTTTGAATATTTTTGGTTTCACCTAAATCAATCGTTGCAATCATATCTTTTGCACTGAAGCCATGCCAGTATTTACCAACTGCATTGCTTCCCCTTACGCCGTCTGTTAAAGCGTTAGGCCCATTAGCCATATAGTAACGGCTTACGGGATTTGTATAGGTTACATTATTACCAATTGCTTTGTGCATCACAAAACTCTGCTGCGCCGGAACTGCACTCATAATTTTGCCATCAACCAATACAGCTGCTTTTAATGTAGTAGATGATTTAATGGCAATTGGTTCGGTGTAATATTTACTCTGCAGGTTTGGGTCAGTATTATCAGTAGTGTAAACCACTTTTCCATTGTATGCTTCTGTAGAGATTGAAACAAATAACTGTCCGTCTTTTGATTCAGGGTTAATAGCAACTTTAAAATTCCCTTTACTGTAGTTCCATCCTTTCTGTTCAAATGATTTAAAATGCGTTTGAATTCTTTCATTAAAACTATTCCAGTTTTTATTTTCCTTTGTACTCCATACTACTTCGCTTAGTGCTAACATACGGGGCAGTACCATATACTCTGCATGTTGGGTGGTGGGTACATACTCGGTCCATAAATTGGCTTGAGAACCTAACACATACTTTGCCTGCTGTTCATTCAGTTCTTTAGGTACAGGTTCATAGTGGTACACTTTTTTAAGCGTATTAAATCCACCAATGCCTACGGGTTCGCTGGCAGGGTCGCCCTGGTAATGGTCAAAATAAACCGGGTTGCCGGGTGTCATTATTACATCATGATTTTGTTTGGCTGCCTCAATGCCTCCGGCTTCACCACGCCAGCTCATTACAACAGCATTCGGTGCCAACCCGCCTTCCAAAATTTCATCCCAGCCAATAAGTGTTCTTCCTTTTTTGTTAAGATATTTTTCCATTCGTTGAATAAAATAACTCTGCAGTTCATGTTCATCTTTAAGTCCTTCGCTTTTGATTTTTGCCTGGCATCGGGGACATTTTTCCCAATGCTTCTTTGGAGCTTCATCTCCACCTACATGTATGTACTTTGATGGAAAGAGTTGTAATACTTCATCCAGTACATCCTGTAAAAAAACAAAAGTGCTGTCCTTACCGGCACAGAAAATATCATCAAACACCCCCCAGGTTTCCTGCACCATTTTTATTTCGCCTTGTTTTTGCAAAAGTTTGCTTGCCGTAGAAACCGGCCCTGTCATTTCAGTAGGTTTATCAGGAAAGCAACTTAACCAGGGATAGGCTGCAATAGCTGCCGAACTATGACCCGGAAGTTCAATTTCGGGCACCACCGTAATATTTCTTTGTGCTGCATAAGCCACAATTTCTTTTACTTCATCCTGTGTGTAAAAACCACCGTAGCGTAGATTAGTGTTATGCGTACCCGGATAACCGCCAACAATAGTACCATTGCGGTAACCGGCCTTTGTAGTAAGTGCAGGATATTTTTTTATTTCTATTCTCCATCCCTGGTCTTCAGTAATGTGCCAATGAAAATAATTGAACTTATAGGTGGCCATAAAGTCAATATACTTTTTTATAAACGACAGCGGATAGAAATGCCGTCCTACATCAAGGTGCATTCCACGATATTTAAATCGGGGATAGTCTGTAATATTCATACAGGGTATTTCCAACCTTGCATTGGTTATCTGAACAGGAAATGTTTGCAACAAAGTTTGTATCCCGTACATTATTCCTGCTTTTGAATTGGCCTTAATCGCTATCTTTTGCGGGGCAACTTCTATTTTATAACCTTCGTTTCCCACAGCGTCTAATTTTTCTATGCTAAGCTGAATGTTGGTTGGTCTGTTACTATTTACAGGCAATACAAACCCTGCCACAGTTTTTAATTGCAGGTTTAAAAAATCAGCCGCAGTTTTTAATTCTTTTTGTTGCGGATTATAATTTACTGATACCTTTCCATCTAAAACAAATTTGCCTGTTTTGGTTTCTAACTTAACGGGTTGGGGAATAATATTTACAGGTTGCTGTGCAGCAACAATGAGAGGAAAAAAAGAAAAAACAGCTACCATTTTTTTTATGGTGTTTTTGTATTTTCTATAAGTGCCAGTTTTAATAACATGGAATGATGGCCTGTAAGTTTCATTGCTGTTCATAATGATTATTCTATTGATATACTTAAATTATATTTTTAACTTTTGTTATTTTATATCCTTTACGCACCTGAAACCTGTATGCTCCAATCCAGTATCGGGGCTGCTTTTCATACGCCTGGCCACCCGGTAGCCACTGCAATAACTATCGTTGCATAAAAAACTTCCCCCACGCAAGACTCTCTTAGGAGTAAAAGTGTCATCGGGGTCAAAACTTTTTTGCGGCCCCTGTGGATTTAGGGCAGACTGGCTGGCAGCAGTTTGATAATAGTTATAATCAAACCAATCACTGCACCATTCCCATACATTACCCGCCATATCATACAGGCCGTATCCGTTAGGAGCAAATATTTTTACCGGTGCAGATGTAACATATCCATCTTTCTTTTCATTGTAGTAAGGAAATTTTCCTTCCCAACTATTGGCTTTCGTTTTACCGTTATTAATATGCTCATTGCCCCAGGGATAAATATTATTTTTTAAACCCCCTCTTGCGGCAAATTCCCATTCGGCTTCGGTAGGCAGCCGTTTGCCTGCCCATTTGCAGTAAGCCAACGCATCGTCCCAGCTTACCTGAACTACAGGGTAATTTTCTTTTCCGATTATAGAACTGCCAGGCCCTTGCGGATGTTTCCAATTAGCACCAGCCACCCATGCCCACCATTGGTTGTAATCATTCAGGTCAACTGCAGCATTTGTTTGTTTAAATACCAATGAAGCCGCTATCATCACACTGTCGGGAGGTTTGGGTGTGCCGGGCGGTAATGTTTTTTTCAATTCAGCCCATTCAGGTTTCCTTTCTGCGGTGGTAATATAACCTGTTGCTTCCACAAATTTTTTAAACTGTGCATTGGTTACTTCGGTTTCATCCATATAAAAAGCTTTAACTGTCACTGTATGTTTTGGATATTCATCTTTTGATGCCTGTTCATTATCGCCGCCCATTTGAAAACTACCGCCGGGGATAAAAACCATACCGGCAACAGTAGTATCATTGCCTGCTTTTATACTGTCAACTCCGGTTGATGTAAACCGAACAGGAACATTCATACAGCTATGCAGCGAGTCTTCATTTGCTGAAACTGATTTTTCAACATTGTTAGTACATGCAACTGCTGCAAAGCAGATACATGCGGTAAATATTTTTTTTTGGTACATCATTATGCAAGCTCAGTTCTTTTTTTCTTTCAGTTGTTTTAACAGTGCATCCATTTGTTTTACTTTGTCAGGATATTTTTCAGCAAGGCTATTCTTTTCGCCCATATCTGTGTGTAAGTTATATAACTGCGGCTTTGGCAAATTACCTGTTTCAATATTAGTTAGTTGTGGATTGGTATTGGCAGGGCCATTATTGGATGTTTTTATTTTTGTGGCACCGTAGCAACTTACATCAGCATAGCCCAAATCATCGGCATAAATGAATACAATATTTGGTCGTTGTTGTTGTGCCGTAGCTGCAAAAGTTGTGAATACAAATAATATTAAAAAGAAGGTTTTCATCTTATTTAATTTGAAATAAAACATTCGCCGAAGGAACCCTCTCTTTATCCATCAGCCCTTCCATTTCTTTTACAACAGCGGGATAAACAGCAGCAAGGTTTTTCTTTTCTCCAATATCCTTTAATAAGTTATACAATTCTGTCCGTTCTGCAGAAGTGCCCTTATAAAACCGGATAGCTTTCCAGTTTCCTTTTCGAACCGCCTGTTTAAAACCTCCTTCATAAAACTCCCAATACAAAGGCGTTTTTCTTTGCATTTTCTTTTTATGCATTAAAGTTGACAGAAAAGATACTCCATCCACCTGCGGCGGTTTTGTACCCGTTAGTTCAGTAAGTGTTGGAACAATATCCCAAAATGACCCTGAGTAATCAGATACGGTATTGGCAGGTACATGTTTTTTCCAGGAAGCAATAAACGGTATGCGGATGCCCCCTTCATACAAATCTCTTTTTGTTCCTTTTAACGGTCCGCTGCTTTTAAAAAATTCTGCCGCATCTTTTTTTGTGCGGCCGCCTTCAGTATGTGTACCATTGTCACTTGCAAAAATTACCAACGTATTTTCTTCTAATTTTAATTTTTTTAGAAGTGCGATGATGTTACCTATATAATCATCCATTTGCGTAACCATAGCAGCATAAGCTGCTTTAGGATAAGGCTGTGGACCATAATGCATGCCGGGCGGTTGCGCTTTTTCGTGTGAAAATTTACTAGTACCATTTGCATTTAAATATTGCTGCAAATATTTTTCGGGTACTACCAGTTCGGCATGTGGTAAAGTATAAGACACATATAAAAAGAATGGTTGCTTTTGGTTTTGCTGAATAAAATCCAATGCAGATTGATTGAACCATTCATTGGCGTACATGCCCTCCGGGATTTTTACTTTCGTACTCTTTCCGTTGACTATCTGCCAGGCAGAATCCGGCTTTTGATAATGTCCTTCTACATGATGAAGATGACCTGCAAAAAAATCCCATCCTTTTTTTTCTGGCACTCCCGTAGTACCCGGCAAGCCCAGTCCCCATTTGCCAGCCATCCCATTGGTATAGCCTTTTTGTTTTAATATCTGTGGCAATATGCTGTCGGCTGCTGACAACGGTACTTCTCCGTTACCTCTTATACTTACATGGCCTGAATGCTGTCCGGTCATTAAACTTGCTCTCGATGGTGCACAAACCGTACTGCCGGCATAAAAGTTGGTAAACCTTGTACCTTCTTTTGCCAACCTGTCTATATTGGGCGTTTTAATTAATTGCTGACCATAACAACCCAGGTCGCCATAGCCCATATCATCTGCCAAAATTAAAATAATGTTGGGCCTTGTACGCTGTGCATTAACATTCAGGTGCATTAAAAAAAATACGTAAACCAATAAATATTTTATAAAAAATGTGTTGTTCATGCTGCCGCTTAAATAAATTTTACTTTTTTAGTTCCTCATAATTTTCAGCGCATCGTCATCTTCATATTGTTTAATCAAATTTTCTAATTGCAGTTTTAAAGTTGCAGTTACTTTTTCAAATCCCGGCTTGCCGTATAAATTGTTCATTTCGGTTTTATCTTTCTTTAAATCATACAATTCCCAACTGTTTACTTTTTCGTAAAAACGGATGAGTTTGTACCGGTTTGTTTTTATCCCGAAATGGGGCGATACATTGTGAACAGTGGTTTCGTAATAATGATAGTACATGGACTCTCTCCCCTTAGCTTTATGATTGCTCACCAGAGGAAAAAAAGATGCTCCCTGTATTTCCGATGGAATGGTTACACCTGCTGCTTGCAATAAAGTTGGGGCAAGGTCAAGGTTCATCACCATATTGTTGTTACTGGTTCCAGGTTTTACAACTCCGGGATAACGCATCATCATCGGGGTACGAAACGATTCCTCGTACATAAACCTTTTATCAAACCAGCCATGCTCGCCCATGTAAAAGCCCTGGTCGCTCATATAAATCACAATCGTGTTGCCGGTTAAATTATTTTTATCAAGATAGTTCAGTGTACGGCCTATGTTTCTGTCAAGCGATGCAGCGGTACTTAAATAATCTTTCAGGTACCGTTGGTATTTCCACTCCGTTAAAGCATTTCCTGTAAGGTTTTTTGACTTTAGATTTTGATGTATTGCATTGTAGTAGGTAAAATACCTTTCTTTTTGCAGTGGGTTCATTCTTGAAATAGCACCTTCTTTATTAAATGCTGATGTATCATCAAACATTTTTAAATCATAGCCCATTACCATCGTTTTTGAAATGGACATATCCTGCACTTTGGCAGCTTCCCTTCCGGTATAATCATCGTAAAAATTAGGTGGCAGTGGAAATGTTGTCTTATCAAATAATCCCAAATCAACAGTATCGGGCAGCCAGCTACGGTGTGTGTTTTTGTGGCCAATCACCAGGCAAAAAGGTTTTGTTGTATCTCTTTTACTTAACCAGTCTTCTGCCATATCCTCTACAATATTCGCTACATAGCCCTCTATTCTTTTTTTGCCGCCATCCATTGTTAAAAAATCAGGATTGAAATACTGCCCCTGTCCGGGCAATATTTGCCAGTAGGTAAATCCCTGCGGCTGCGATTCCAAATGCCATTTCCCAATCCAGGCTGTTTGATAACCGGTTTTGGTAAGCTCTTTAATAAATGTGTTTTGCCTGCCATCAAAAGTAGAATTATCATTATCCTTAAAACCATTTTTGTGGCTGTATTTACCTGTTAATATTACCGCACGGCTGGGGCCACAAATGGAGTTGGTAACATAGGCTTTATTAAAAGTAACGCCTTCCTTCGCAATTCTGTCGATGTTAGGGGTATGCATCAACTTGCTACCATAAGCGCTGATGGTTTGGTAAGCATGGTCATCAGATACTATCACTATAATATTAGGACGCTGAGCATACAAAGTATATGGAAATAACAGAAAGAGAATAACAACTATTAACTGTATTTTTTTCATAATGACTGCTGACTTTTATATTTCATCAACAATAAATTGGCTACGAAAAATTCTGGCCGAACTGGCAGTATTTTGAATTTTAAAACTCCCATCTTACAAAAGCCTCCATAGCTTCATATTCTGCCAAACCAAGTTTATTGTAAAGCGTAGCAGTAGCCCCGTTTCGTTCCTCGGCCCGTTGCCAAAATTCCCGGCTGTCAGTTCCCTGAAATACTACACCATCTTTTTGCGACTGGTGCTTAAAAATTCCATAACGTTTTTTCAGCACTTGCTCAGGGCTCATGGGCACAGCCATTTCAATGGCATCAATATCCCACTCGGCCCATGCACCTTTGTACAACCATACCCAGCAATCTTTCATAAACTCAAGATGTTTTATGTTGGCTATTGCTGCAAAAATCCCATCGAGGCAAACCTTATGGGTGCCGTGGGGGTCGGCAAGGTCGCCGGCTGCATAAATTTGATGTGGCTTGATTTTTTGAATCAATGATTCAATGAATTGTACATCTTCCTTACCAATGGGTTTCTTTTCAATAGTACCCGTTTCATAAAAAGGCAGATTAAGAAAATGAGCATTTTCGTCCGGGATGCCTACAAAACGGCAGGTGTTTTTTGCTTCACCTTTCCTGATTAAACCTTTTACAAACCGTAACTCTTTAATATCTGCTTCGCCATTTTTCTTTTGCTTTAAAAATAAATCCGAGTTATCAAATATCTTCTCTGCATCGGGTGAGTTTATTTGAAACTGCTTATTAAAATCCCTTACAAATTCAACGAATCGAAAAGCTTCATCATCTGCCACGGCAATGTTTCCGCTGGTTTGATAGGCTATATGCACTTCATGCCCCTGGTCGGCCAGTCGCTGAAATGTGCCCCCCATTGAAATAATATCATCATCGGGGTGCGGACTGAAAATGAGTACCCGTTTACGGGAAGGCTCAGCTCTTTCTGGCCGGTAAGTATCATCTGCATTGGGTTTACCGCCCGGCCAGCCGGTAATGGTATGCTGGAGCCAGTTAAATACTTTTATGTTGATGTCATAAGCGTTTCCATGCAAAACCAGCAAACTGCTTAATCCATTTTCGTTGTAGTCATTATTGGTAAGTTTTAAGATGGGTTTTTCACATGATAAGGCAAGATGAATAACCGCCTTCTTTATCATTTGCTTTGTCCAGTCCACATCTTCGGTTAACCAGGGAGCCTTTCGCTTTGTCAGCAATGCCGCAGCAGCTTCATCTAAAACAAAAGAAATGTTTTGATGTGCCTGCAAATAAGATGCAGAAACAAACTCAGAAACCGGCCCTTCAACTGCCTGCTTAATTATATCTGCTTTTTTTTCGCCCCAGGCCAGTAATACAATTCGCTTTGAGTTAAGAATGGTATTTACACCCATTGTAATTGCTTTGCGTGGCACATTAGCTATACCCGAAAATTCAACCGCAGCATCTGAACGGGTTATCCTGTCGAGTGTAATCAGCCGGGTAACTGAACTGATATGAGTTCCGGGCTCATTAAAACCAATATGGCCGTTGCGGCCAATACCCAATAGCTGAAAGTCAATACCACCGGCGTTTTGTATTAATGTTTCATATTGCAGGCAGTGTTGTTTTATGTTTTCCAAACTTACCTCAGCATCTGGTATATGGCAGTTGCTGGGTTCAATATCTATGTGGCTAAATAAATTCTCCTGCATAAAATGCCGGTAACTCTGAAGTGATTCAACAGACAACGGATAATATTCATCAAGGTTAAAACAAATTACATTTTTAAAACTAAGGCCTTCTTCCCTGTGCATCCGTATCAGCTCACCGTATATTTTTTTTGGGGTGGAACCAGTTGCCAAACCAAGCACTGCATTTGCCCCTTGCAATTGTTTTGCACGGATTAGTTCAGCCATTTCCACCGCTACCGTTTTGCAAGCTTCATCTGCCTTTTGGAAAATGGTAACGGGTATCTTTTCAAAAGATACAAACGGAGAAAGTTTTTGAATAGCTGCTGTCATGTTCCTATTTTATTTGTATTTCAATAATAGTATCTGTTTCATCCCATGCCACATCATTCAGATAAATAAATGTTCCTTCCTGAACCTGTTTATACCTCATTTGTTTTTTATTGCTGAATAACCGGGCATCATTTACTTTATCAATTAAGCCGGGTAAGAAAATGTAGTTGTTAACCGGCCGGCTTAAAATATGCACAAAGCGTTTCTTTTCTTTGCCTGTTAACACACCCCATTCCTGCGGTGCAATAAAATTCCCTCTTGTACCGTAAATTGTTTCCCCGTATTTATTCATCCATTCGCCAATGGCTTTCAATGTATCAGTAAATTCCGGCTGCACAGTTCCATCGGGCATAGGGCCGATATTCAATAAAAAATTGGTATTGCGGGCGGCTGCATTCACTATGTACTGCACACATTGCTTAACTGTTTTGTAGCTGTAATCAGTAATGTTATAACCCCATGAGTTATTCATTGTTTCACATGTTTCCAACGGCAGTTCTTCAGATACAGCCTGAAAGCTAAGCCCCGTTTTGTTTTGCCCGGGTAAATCTTTCTCAAACATTTGAAAATCTTCGCCGGGCAATGGTTCTAAATGATGGTTATTGCCAATTAAACATTTTGGTTGCAGGCGGTGAATGAGTGAGTATATTTCATTGTACTTCCAGTCAATTCTTGCACTCATGTCTGCGCTGCCTTCTACATTGGTTTGGTCCCAATGCCCGTCAAACCAAATGGACATTACTTCTCCATAATTGGTAAGTAATTCAGTTACCTGATTTTTCATGAATTGCAGATAGGATGCATAATCACTTTTTGCAGTGCGGCCTGTTCCTTTTCCTGTCCTTCCTGTTTCGTAAGGATAATCATCTCTGTACCAATCAACCAATGAATAATATAAACCCAGCTTCATATTTTGTTTTCTGCATTCTTCGGCCAGCAGTTTTAATACATCTTTTCCATAAGGGGTATTGGTAATTTTCCAGTCGGAATACCTGGTATCCCAATTTGAAAAACCATCATGGTGCCTGGTGATGAATACAATATACTTCATGCCGGCAGTTTTTGCCGATGCCACCCATTTAGCAGCATCAAAATGAATAGGATTAAATGACTGCAGCAATCTTTTATAATTTTCCTTTTTAATGTTGCGGTTATTCATTACCCATTCACCTGCACCCAGCGAACTTGATAAGCCCCAATGAATAAACATGCCAAACTTATCATCCTGAAACCGGTGGCGGGCTGCAATATTATCAGGGGTTGGGTTATACAATTGTGCTGATGTGGCAAACGAAGCCAGCAATAAAATAGTCACAAGCGACAGTTTCAATTTCATACTTATGCGTTTAAAATTCAAAAAAATGTAATGCTGTATCAGTTTGCATTTTCTTTACCTTCTATCACGGTATTATCCTCTTTAAAAAAATCAAACACTCTTATTTCATTTCTTCCTTTTTTTAGCCAGCCAGCAGGGCAATACAATCTTGTTTGTGGCCCGATATACCAAAAGCGGCCGAGATTATGCCCGTTAACATACAGTACTCCCTTTGTAAACCCCGACATATCAAACCAGGTATCGCCAGTTTCAGAAAGGGAAAAACTACCATCAAAAAAATTACAGAGGCGGTTTGAAGCCCCGAGTGCATTTGCAGTTGGTTTAATATTTTTTACAAACGCATCATCCATTGGCGCAAGAGAAATATCCCAGTTCATCAATGTCATTCCGTTTAATGTAACCCGGTCGGTAATGCCCTTTCTGTCAATCATGTATTGTGCAAAATTGATATGACCCATTCCTTCCACTACAATTTCAAGTAAAGGGTCCTTTACATCTGTTTTGGGAAGTTTTACATCCCAATGTCCGCCATCACGGTGAACGGTATCAATAAAAATTTTATTCAAATAAACCAAGGCATAGTCATGCGGCTCCCAAATTTTCAATGTACCGCTTTTATGCCCTATTAATTTTGTAGTGTACACAACAATGCCCTGGTTTTGTCCATAGGCTTCCATTGGTTTTGGTTGCACTGATTTTATTGTTGGCTTAATACAATCCCAAAGACTGAATGTTCTTTTCATTTCAACAGCCGGCACTGCTATTGTTTTTATGGGTTGCGGAATATCCGGAATAGAATACAAAACATACTGGCTTATTAATTTTCTAAGCATGTGATACTTTGCTGTAGCATTACCTTGTTCGTCTATCGGGGCATCATAATCATAGCTGGTAAGGTCGGGCTGATAAGAAACAGGTGATGAAGCATTGGCGCCGGCTGTAAAACCGAAATTGGTTCCGCCGTGTATCACATAAAAATTTAAAGACCGCCCGGTTTTTAGGATAAACTCCACCTCTTTTTTCAATGCCCCTGTATCTGGTCTTGCCCATTTTTCGCCCCAATGCGTCAGCCAACCTGGGTAGGTTTCGCTGCTGAATGCCGGTACATTAGGATTTTGTTTATACGCCTGTTCAAAATCTTTTTCATCGCCACCACTATCTAATCCTATAGCTGCACCATTCAGCGTTCCGGCATCCAGCATGTGGGCAGTTGGGCCATCAGCAGTATAAAAAGGAACATTGATTCCATTGGCAATCCAAAGTTTTCGTAATGCTTCCATATAGTTTTTATCGTTGCCATAACTGCCGTATTCATTTTCCACCTGCACCATTACTACAGGGCCACCGTTGGTAATCAGCGATGGTTTCACTTCCGCAGAAAGTTTTTTTACATACTTGGTTACTGCCGCAAAATAGCGGCTATCCATACAGCGGATTTTTATGTCGGGTATTTTCAAAAGATAAGGTGGCAATCCGCCAAAATCCCATTCGGCACATACATACGGGCCGGGGCGAAGCACCACCCACATGCCTTCCTCTTTACAAATGGCGATAAATTTTTTGATATTTTTATTACCCGTTGTAAAATCAAAAATCCCTTCTTTTTGCTCATGATAGTTCCAGAAAACATAAGCCGCAATGGTATTGCAGCCCATCGCTTTTACCATCTGTATACGGTGCCGCCAATATTGTTCTGGAATCCGGGCCGGATGTATTTCACCACTTATCATTTGAAATGGTTTTCCATCCAGCAGAAAATCTTTTTTGCCGAGTGAAAATGAGTGTTTTTGTTGTGCAAAACAGGTAAGGGACAAAAAACCAAAGAGTATTAAAATAATTTGTTTCATACTTTATATTGAATTGTTATTTATGTTTTTTTTATTTGTCAATGTATAAACCAATTTCAGATAAAAAAGGATTGAGCCTTGATGATAAAATTTTTAACCGGACTGATGAAGTCGTTGTGTTATTAAACCTTACTAATCTTTTATGACCAACGGTGGTGCCCTCCGTTATTTTTTGCCAGCTATTGTTTATCCATGCTTCCAGTTCAAATTTTTCAATGCGCTGCCCTTTTTGAATATATTCCTGCAATAGCAATACGTTGAATGTTTTGTTGCCATTAAATTTCAACGTTATTTCGGTAGTAGAATCTGCATTTTTTGTAGTTAGATAGGTAGAAGGATTACCATCAACAACTGCTTTTTGGTTGATACAGTTGCTGCAACTGATTTTGGAATTCCGGGCAAGGTTGAGCTTGAAAATATTATTTCTAAGTTGTGTCCATTGCTCCAGTGCTTTTATATCCTTAACATGAATTCGTCCGCTTTTATCAGGAGGTATGTTTAACAGCAACACACCATTTCTTCCCACTGAATTAAAATAAATATCTAACAGTTTCTCCGGCGATTTTACTTTATCATTTTCCTCCTCATGATAAAACCAGCCTGGCCGTATGGATACATCTGTTTCTGCCGGATACCAAACCAACCCTTTCGCTTTAAATATTTTTTCACGACTTCCTAAATCATCGCCACGCATATCTCCCTGCGGCTTGAAAGCAATGCCTTGTTGTGAGTTGGCAGAAACTGAATTTGGGTCAAGGTTATCTGTGGGTACAACACTCCATTCCTGTTCCCGTCCATAACCAGTTTCTGTTCCCACCCATCGTACATCGGGCCCCATAATAGCGATGGTGGCAGATGGTTGCAGCTTACGGATAAGCTTATACCATCTGTCAAAATCATATACCTGTTTTTTCCCGTTTGGCCCTTCACCATTCGCCCCATCGAACCACACTTCATCAATGCGGCCATAGCCTGTAAGCAATTCGGTTAACTGTTCAACAAAAAAATCATTGTAGGCATCTGTGCCATACAAGGCTGTATTCATATCCCAGGGAGAGAGATAAATGCCAAAGCCAATTCCAAATTTTTTACAGGCCAGTGCAACTTCCTTTACCACATCGCCATTGCCTTTTTTCCACGGCGAATTTTTTACCGAATGACTGGTGGTTTTTGTTGGCCATAAACAAAACCCATCATGATGCTTGGCAGTTAGTATTACCTGTTTTATTCCCGCTGCCTTAATTACACGAACCCACTGGTTTGCATCCAACGAAAAAGGGTTAAACAATTTTGGGTCTTCCTTACCATCGCCCCATTCCTTACCGGTAAAGCTGTTGATGCCAAAATGAAAAAATGCAGTAAGTTCAAGTTGTTGCCACCTTAACTGCCTGGGTGACGCAACGACATTTGCCGCCTTGCGTATGATGTCTGCTTCAGTATCAGCCGAATTGATAATGACATAATTTTTCTGTTGCGCCGAAACCGTTATATAACAGGTAAAAATAATTGATATAGTCAAAATGAATTTCATTGCACTTTTATTTTAAATGTTGAAGCAGGAAGGTCTTCTGAGTTTACCAGGTTTCCATCACTGAAAGGCTTCCACCCATAATAAATATATTGTGGTTTTATGCTTAGGGAAATGACTATCCCACTATCACCAAAGTTTGCCATCACATCGTTTTTCCCATCTGTTGAAAAACCTCTTGGCAATTTGCCATCAGATGTTTTTAATCCTTTAGCCACGCATTTAAACGATATAATCAACTTGCCGTTTGAATAAGTTGCTTTCAATGGCAAAGGACCGGAAGGAACAATATTTTGGTTATACGATTTGCTCAAAGCCCATATTGCCAACCGTTCCCCAACTAATTTTTTATTTGTAGGATGCACATCATCTTTTGCACCGATATCGCTGCATACCGCCATGCCACTGTTGGGGATTAAGTCCAGCATTTTTCTTTGCTCATTCCTAAATTCAGGCCATAGCTGGCCTTTATACTTCATTGTATCTATAGATGACAGTTGTACAAAGTAGAATGGGAGTTGAGGCTGTTTCCCTGACTGTCCGGCAGGCTGCGATTTTTTACGATAGTCGTCAATCATCAGCTTTGATAAAGCCGCATACTCATTTACTCTGTCTATTTCCTGTGCATTGCTTTCGCCCTGGTAACAGAGTATGCCTTTTATTGGCATTGAAAGCAGCGGTTGTATTCCTGCTTCATAAGCCATGCCTGGTTTGTAAGCATGGTATTTCCCATTTTCATCTGCGGCAACTTGTTGTAAAGTGCCAACATTCTGCCTGCCTCTTTCTCTTATCCAAACAGGCAATGTAGTATTGTTCATCCAATCGCCATTTACCTTAGCTGAGAATTGTCCGCTTCTTTTCAAAGCTTCTTTATCAATAAAGGTTTCCAGCGGGGCACCACCGATGGAAAGGTTTACAATACCAATTGGAATACCTGTTTTACCATAAACTTTTTTTGCGAAATAATAGGCAACTGCACTCATTAATTTAACAGAACTGCTATCGCACTGTTGCCACCCATTCCAGTCATAAAACTTTTCAGCCGTAAGCCGTTCTATCAGGGAATCTGTGTAAGGCACACCAAAAACATTGCGGCCCGCAGGTGGTGGATTGAGTAATCTGATATTGGATTGGTTAGCATTATGTTTTTCGTCTTTCCAATGTTGCTCTTTAACCATTGGCCATTCCATATTAGATTGTCCTGTACAAATCCAGATGTCGCCAATGAGAATATTTTTAAGCTCAATCCGTTCAGCACCGCTGGCAACGAGTAATGACTGCGGATGCGTATTTGCTTTTTGCTTTTGGAAAGTTACAAGCCATGCTGAATCATTATCAACCACAGTGTTTCTCTTCGTATTTGAAAACAACACACTGATACTGCTGCCAGGTATTCCTTTGCCCCATATTTTAATCGGCTTATCCCTTTGCAGCAGCATATTATCAGAAAATATTTTAGCCACCTTCAACTGAGCAGTTGAAAGAAGGGGATAAAATAATATGGCAGCAAATAACTTTTTCATTAACTATTCATTTCTATGTTCTGCAATTCAGATTTGGCTTCTATAAATTTTTGGAGCAACACAATTTGGTTTGATGCCCTGGTAAGATTTTGACCGGCATAGGCAGCACCGTAATACTTATCATCATTTAGATAATCGGTGAGGAACCGGAGTGCCTGCATATAAATCATAAATAAACCGGCATAAAAAAAACACCCTTTTTCTTTTTCGGTAAGCACCTCTTTCATTGCAGACAGGTATCCCTCCACTATGGCTTTATAAAAGGCAGGCCTTATTTCTATTTTTGATACATCCTGTTCTTCTTCACTTACGGGACACAGGTAAGTCCGCATCATATCGCCAACATCGCTAATGAAATAACCGGGCATTACGGTATCAAGGTCAATTACACAAATCCCTTTGTCGTCATTATCAAAAAGTACATTGCTTATTTTGGTGTCATGATGTGTTACACGCAACTTAAATTCGCTATCATTTTTTATACTTTTATATTCATCAACAATAAACGACCAGTCTTTCAATTTCTCAATTAAGCTTGATGCCTCTTTTATCCTGTCGCTGTTCCCAGTTTTCAGTGCTTCCGTAAATTGCTTATACCTAAGGGAAAGATTATGAAAATCAGGAATAGTGATTTTAAGTTTTGAACAATCAAACCCCTTTAGTAATCTGGTAAACCTGCCAAATTGTTTCGCCGCTTCAGTGGCCTGTTCGGGTGTTTGTACAATTTTTATAGTATGCGACCCTTTTACAAACGGGAAAACCCTGAAATACCCCTGGTCATTGATATATATCAGCGATCCACCGTCAAAAGTTTTAACAGGAGATACAAAAGTGTACCCAGATGTATTATGTTGCAGGAAGTTGCTGATTTCGGATATATTGTATGCAATATCTTCCGGTTGCTGAAATACAGATGTATTCACCCGTTGCAAAATAAAATACTGGTCGCCACAACCTACTTTCCATGTATGGTTAATTAAACCATTGTCAATGGGCGCAATATTTACCCTGTTTTTATCCAGGCCAAATTCTTTTAATACGGTTTCAAGCTGCATCATCATTATGGCAATTAAAATTCATCGTTTAATGCAAACACCGGTTTACGGTACATCCATTTTCCGCCGGTGAAGTCGGGAAATTCAATCGTTTCATTTCCTTTTTCTATGGAGGTTTCGCTTAATGGAGTAATAGCACTCCAGGCAGCAGCATCATATACATCCATTGGTGTTACTGTATTGCGTTTAATAGATTCTACAAAAGAGTGTATCACAAAAAAATCCATACCGCCGTGGCCTGCACCTTCTGTTTCCTTACTCCACTTTGCCCATAGCGGATGGTCGTATTTATCAAACCATTCTTTGGCAGCATCCCACTGGTGTGGTTTTGATTGCCCTTCAATATGTACTCCCTTCGCCACATCCATCCATAAACCATTTGTACCCTGTACCCTAAAGCCCAGCGAATATGGGCGGGGCAGGTTGGTATCATGTTGCAACAATATAGTTTCGCCATTGGCACAACCAATGTTAGTAGTAACTACATCGCCTAATTTAAAATTGATTTTTGCGTTTGGATGGTCTGCACCACATTTTTTTACAATATGTTCATGCAGCCCTCTTGCTTTTGAAGAAAAAGAAGAAATGTTTACAAACCTGTTTCCCCGGTTGATGTTGATGTAATGTGCTATGGGGCCAATACCATGCGTAGGATATAAATCTCCATTGCGATACACGGAATGATGTGTACGCCACCTTGCCTCACTCCAGCCTTTATCACCAAACTCACAGCCTTTGCCATAGGCATCTATACCATTGTTGAATTTTACTTCACGCAGGTCATGCTGATAACCGCCTTGCAAATGCACCAATTCCCCAAACAAACCCTGCCGTACCATATTTAAAGCAGCCATTACATCCCTTCGGTAGCAAACATTTTCAAGCATCATCACTTGTGCATTGTATTGCTCAGCCGCCTTCACTACATCCCAATGGTCTTGCAATGTTATACCCAGCATTACTTCAGTTCCTACATATTTAATTCCTGCCTGCATTGAACCAATAATCATTTCTTTATGCCATTCCCAGGGAGTGGCAATAATAACACCATCAACATCTTTTAACTCCAGCATTTTTTTCCAGGCATAGGGGTCACCTGTAAAAATTTGTGGCATTTTCTTTCCGCTCTTTAGAATCATTTCTTTCGATTTGGAAAGCATACGGTCGTCTATATCACAAATAGCGATAAGTTCAACATCTTTTCTTCTTAGTACAAGGTCAAGATGATTTTGCCCTCGCAGACCAACACCTATTATTGCCAATTTGATTTTGTCCTTCAAATTAGATGCAAACAAACTTGTGGCTGGCAATATGGCTAATGATGCAGCGGTTAATGTTGTGTTTTTGATGAATTGTTTTCTATGCATGTTGTAGTATTTTTTTAAAGGTGCGCAAGTATTCACTTTAGAAAAAAGCAAAGGCATTATCGAAATAACAGTAATCGAAATTTTTACTTTTCCTTCAAATGATTGTCCAATATCTGCCAGCAATACCATTCCTGCCGTGGCAAGTGAAAAGGCCCTTTATATAAATTGCCTTTGGCTGTTTGTGCAATTGTTCCGTCACGATGCAAATAACCAAACCATTCGCCATTTTGTTTATCATGAAAATGACTGTAAGCATAATCATGCACCTGCTTATGCATGGCAGCATATTTTTCATTACCTGTAGTAAGATAAGCAAGCAGTGTTGCAATAATCACTTCATTATGTGGCCACCAGAATTTCATATCCTGCCAGTATTCCTGTACAGGCTTATTATATACATCTCGGAAATAAAGAATTCCACCATACTCTTTATCCCAGCCTCTTTCCCACATATAATCAATCATCCGGCATCCCAAATCAATCAGTCGCTTATTATTATTCCGGTATTTTGCTTCATGCAGAATAAACCATGCACCTTCAATGGCATGGCCGGGATTTAGTGTCCTTCCATCTATATGGTCAATGATGCTGCCATCAGGAGCCACTTGTTCCATCACACATTTAATATCATCTTTCACAAAATTTGTTTCAATATCTGCTATCCACTTGTCTATCCATTCATCACAACGGGGGTCGCCAATGGTTTCTCTTAATTGCTGTGCTGTGTTCATCATTATCATAGGCACACCTATGCCTTTGGATGGCCGGGTGTTTGTGAATTTGGGTTGCAGCAGCCCCGGTGTAGTTGCATACTCAATACACTTACCAAAAACAAATCTTGCTTTTTGTGCGGCTTCTTCATCACCACTTGCCTTTGCATAAGCTGCGGCAGCTATCACATAAAATGTTTCAGAAAAAAAGTATCTACGCTTTCTTATTGGCCTTCCATCTCTTGTTACATGAAAGAACATTTGCCCATCTTTATCAAAGCAGTGTTTATTTAAAAAATCGTAGCCAAGCTTTGCGCCATCAAGCCATTCCTGTTTTTTTTCTACAGTATTGTATAAGGTTGACAGCATCCAGGTAGCCCTTCCCTGAATCCACACAGCTTTATCATCATCAATCAGGCTGCCATCCGCATCTCTCATTAATAAAAAGCCCCCGCATTCTTTATCAAAAGAACGGGGAAACCAGAAGGGAATGGTATTGTTCAATAATTGGTTTGAGTAGAACCCTTTTAAAGCAATTAAATCTTCCTGAGAATACATTTCAGCTTATTTTATAATTTCATTAACCGATACTTTTACAAAATATAAATCCTTACTGCCTTCGTATAAAAGGCCAATTGTGTTATCATCTATTTTTGTTAATGAGGAGTAACCATAACACTGTCTTTCATCAATTAATAATTGATTGGCAGGCAACCATGTTTGCCCTAAATCTAAACTTGCTTTGATGGTAATATTATAGCGGCCTGATTTAGTGTTGGCGTTACTGAAAAACAAAACATCTTTCATCGTTCCTTTCACCTTTACTCTTGCTTTTATGATACTCGCCATACAAACAGGGTCGGGCAATGCAGTGTAAGAAGTAGAATGCTCCGTCCATGTAGTTCCTAAGTTTGTAGTTGTTGCTACACTTCTAAAACTTCCACGGTTATCTCTCATATTCAGCATCAATGTACCGGGTGTTGTTTCCACCACCTGGCTTTCGGTGGTGTTTGATTTTGGCCCATTGATTTTTCCTTTCCAGTTTGCGCCGTGGTCATCGCTATATATAATGGTTGAATAAGGTATCTTGGTTTCGTTCCAGTATTGTGCAGCAAAAACTAATTTGCCATCCTGCATAGCAATACCGCTGCCGGGGCCATTAAAAAATAAACGCCATGCAGGGTTTTTAACTTGTGGTGTAATAGTGTATGGGGCAGACCATGTTAGGCCATCGTCCGCACTGCTTACCAATACAAACTGACCTGTAGTGTCTGGTGATATACCGGGTAATGAACCGGCAATAGAACGATTGCCTTTGCTCCACAATGCAGCAACCCATATTTTTTTTGTTACCGGGTCAAACAAAATAGAAGGGTCGCCAACGCCGTTATTTTCATGTGGCGCACCCATATCCATTATTATTTTCATGGGTTGCCAACTTCTGCCGCTATCTGTACTGCGGCTTAAACCTACATCAATATTTCCAGGCAGGTCTGCACTGTTATTGTAGCGGATGTCATATACAGAAAGTAAAGTTCCTTTGTCAGTAGTAGCAATGCCGGGAATACGATAAGTATTTACGTTGTCATCGTTTGCTTTACGGATGGCAACACCTGTACGTTTAGCATAAACAGAATTATCTTGTTTCACCGTCAGTTGCTTACCTACATTATCAATCAGCTTTGTGCATTGTAATTCAATTTTGTTATCAATTGACGCATCATTCTTTAACACAATACTGAACCAAATGAAATGGATGCCGGGTTTAAGGTTCAGATTTACACCTATATCAAACGAGGCTGCCGATGGATTTACTGAAGTAACAGGATTTGCAGTAGAAAACGGTTCTCCGCCTGTCAGGTAAACATCTACCTTTTGTACACTACTGATGGCTTCCGTATTCAATGTGCAAATTATTTTTTTGTACTGCTGTTCACCATTTCCCGAAGGGATAGAAACAGCGACCCTCAGCACCGGATTAGCTGTTAGCCCTTTTAGTACAGGTACAGCAGGTGAATATGCAGAAGCCCGAATTACTTCAGGAGGTGAAGGGGTTGACTTTTTTGAACATTCAAAACTGCTCAGTAAAAAAAACAGGAAGCAAAGCCCTGTATTAAAAATTAGTTTTTGCATAATATTATTTTATTCATCATTAAAGTCATTTGCCTTCGGCCTTAGAAAAGTAAGTTGTATAATTAATGCCACTAACACAATGCCTGCAAGCATCGCAAAGTCTTTTCCAAGATTTCCTTTGTCAGTTGATTTACCCAGCAAATCAGTAATAAATGCCCCGGCAAATACACCCACCATATTCATCAAGCCATAAGCAGTAGCCCGGTATTTTTTAGAAACAAACTGGCAGAGTATCGGCATGTTGTTGGCATCAAACATTCCAAAGCCAAAACCAAAACAAAATGCTGCGCCTATTACTGCAAATAATGAATGACCAAATCCAATAAATAGTAATGCAGGAATGGTTAATGCAAGGCCAATGGCACTGGTGTATATTCTTCCCCGAAGATTTTTTTGCACCCACCTGTCTGACAAAATACCACCGAAAATAACGCCGATAAAAGAGGATGCTGCAATAGTAATGGTTGATAACGGCCCCGCCTTGCTCATGTCAATTCCTAAGTTCTGTGCAAACAAAGTAGGCAGCCAGTTTTTAACGCCCCAACCGGGTAAACTGGGTACGGCAAAATAGAAGAGTATAATCCAGAATGAAATATTAGTAAACAAAATGCCAAGGCCCTTTAGCAACGGTGCTTTTGTTTTTACTGCGATAGCATCACCTGATTTTTTTTCATCAGCAGTTCTTTTTTCCATAAGAAAGAAAATCAATACGGCTGAATATACGATACCAATTATACCAAACGAATGAAATGCCTGTTGCCAGGAGAATTTATCAGCGATGGTAGCTCCAAAACCGCCGAGTGCCTGACCCATATATAAACCGGTCATGTGAATGCCCACCGCCAGCGACCTTGTTTTTGATGAATGATAATCTGCAATCAACGATAAGCCAGCAGGGATGTACAATGCCTCACTTACTCCCATAATAGCCCGTAGCCAATACAACTGGTCAAATGTTTTTGCATACCCCATTGCAAACGTAACAGCACTCCACACAAACAAGCTACCTACAATCAACCATTTCCTGTTCATCTTATCCGCTATGATACCGGATATTGGACTCATGAACCCATATATCCAGAGAAAAATAGCCATGAGATAACCGAAGTTGGCCGCCGTTTGCAATTCATGAATATCTATTTGCATAGATGGTTTCATGGTGCTGAGCATCTGCCTGTCCATATAATTCAATAGAGCAACTACCCATAGCAAGGCCACTACAATCCACGGATATTTTTTTGATTGCGTCATTTCTTTTTTCGTTGAATTTTTACCGACAAAATTTTTGGCGAACGTACACCTGCCTTTATTTCTCCAGACGGAATAAGAACACAGGATTTCCATTTTACAGCCGTGGTTGTAACAGGTGTATTAAATGGAATGCTGTCAATAATTTTCCATGTATCTGTTTTAATGTTGTATTGCATTACTTCTTTGCTAAAACCGGGATGTTGTGTTTGGAGTTTATTCTTCTTATCCGTAAGCTGCTGTTTTTTTTCGGGGTCTGCTTCAGCTTTTATTGCAGCTATCAATGTTTCTGTTTCGTTGAACACAATACCTTTATCCCCGCCAAAGACGAGAATATTTTTATCCTCTTGCATAATACCAGTACCAGCACTTAATGCATGGGGCATTGATTTTTTTTCTTCCCAATTATTTGCGGCTACATCATACACAAAAACATTATTGTACAGTGTACTGATGCCATTACTATTCTTTTTTCTGCCACCGCATAAATAGATTTTATCTCCTTCCATATTTAAGGCAACAGTCATTACGGTATGAGATACTGATTGAGGAATATCTGCCAGCTTTTTCCATCCTGCGGAAATAGTATTTAGGTCAAGCGAAATAAATTGGTTTGATGTAGTTGCTGCGGTTTCGCCACCGGCTAAGTAAACAACATTGTTTATAATTGTTATTGCGGCATTAGTTACTGGAAAGGGAAGTGAAGGAAGGGCTTTGAAAAGTATTTCTTCCGTTTTATCATCCCATATCATCAACCATACTTTATCGCTGATTCCTTTTTCGCTTTCGCCACCGGCATACAAAACACCTTGTGTAGTATTGCAAGAAGCAGTGTAAGCAACAGGGTAAGGGAGAGAGAATGATTTTTCAAGAAGTTTCAATTTGCGATGCTTCGCAATATATACATGAACTGCATCATGATATTTTTTTGCTCCGCCCTGCCAGGGCATTGCATCAGGAAAATTGGCACCACCTGCAACAAAGAATACATTTTTATAAATACCAGTAACAGGACCAGCAACACCCAACGAATTAGGCTGACCGCTATCGGCGGGCAGTTCCGCAGCAATATCCCACTTTAAAATGTAGCCTTGCTTTTTTTGTGCCAGCGCCGGAACAGTTAAAAACATAAATTTTAAAATAAGAAGTACTTTCAAAAAATGAATTTTTATTGGTTACACCGCTATTACTTGTTGCTTAGAGCAAAAATTACCAAACCCAAGTTGCTCAACATCTTTTTTAAATGATTCAAAATCTGCGCTGCTCATATTTTTCACAGGCAGACGAAATTCACCACAATCTAAATGGATTAATTTCATATATGCTTTGCCTGTTGCTATGCCGCCATATTTCCCAAGTAAACGAATCATGTCAATAGATTTTTGTTGCAGCAATCGGGCTTTGGTTAAATCGCCACTATTAAAAGCATCAATCAGGTTGTAGTACAATGGCGCTGCATAGTTAAATGTACTGCCTACTGCTGCCCTTGCACCAACTGACAATGCCGGCAACATATTTTCATCCCTGCCCCACAGCATATCATATTTACCATTTTGAAAATTTATACAGGAAAGAAAATCCATAAAATCTTCGTGGGTATATTTTACTCCGGCAAAATTGGGAATCAATCCATCAATTGCTTTCAGCAAATCAAACATAGTGAAACCAACTCCTGTTAAAACCGGAATATGATAATAATAGAAAGGCATATCCGGCACTACTGAAGCAACTTCAGCGCAACATTGCGCCAACATTTCAACATTGGCTGGTTTAAAATAAAAAGGTGAAGTAAATGAAACGGCTCCCAACCCAATTTCTCTTGCATGTAAAGCCAGTTCTTTACAATCGGTCAGGCAGGTGCCACCCAAAAGTGGCATTACAATAAAATCATTATCACCTTTTGTACAGGCTGCCCATGTTTCAGCTACTGCTTTCTTTTCTTTTACCGACATCGAAACACCCTCGCCGGTAGAGCCACAAATAAAAGCTCCATTGACGCCGTTTGCTTTTAGCATCTTATAATACCTTGGAATCAGTTCCAGGTTTAATGAGCCATTGCTGTGCATTGGGGTAAATGGAGCAGCTATCAATCCTTGTAATTGTTGAATTGCCATACAATTAGATTAAGATGGTAAGTTAATAATTGAATACAGAACAAAAAAAACCGGGGGCAAGACTACCCCCGGCGATTGCTTGCTATCTGCTTATGATTGCTATATGAGAAAACCAAACTTCATTATGGGTAACCTGCTGTTTGTGTAAGCAANGGGTCCGCCTGTAACATGCTCAACGAAAGAGGTAACAAAAACTTAGCTGTTGATGCTGGTGAAAAATAAGTTGGGTTCAAATTCGCATAAACGTAAGAATCGCCAGCCCTTCTTAATGCCCACCATCTCTTACCTTCAGCAATAAACTCCCTGAGATATTCTTCAAGTATTGCATTCATATTTGCGGTAATGCCTGCATTTACATGAGGGGTATATCCAACTCCATAAGCCCTTAGCCTGATGGCATTGATTTCAGCAGAAGGGTCTTCACTCAGCTTTGCTTTAGCCTCTGCTAATAACAGCAACACGTCAGCATACCTGTAAATAGGAAAATCATTATTATAAATCTGAGATGTACCGGCTGTGGTGCCTATATATTTTGTAAGAAAAATCCCTCTGGTAGCAAATGGTGCAGCATTGGAATACATTACCCTGAATGTATTGGTGATTCGCTGGTCTGCAGGCAACGTTGTAAGGCGGTTAATCATGGCCTGATTCATACCAACCCGGTTAGCCCCACCTACATAAGGATAAACGGAAGATACGGTTGGAGTAGGGGCTTGGGCAAATGATAATGTAGCAGCCTGGATTGCATTGACCGTAAAGGCACCAACGAACTGTGTATTCTGTGCCTGTTGTAACTCATAGTTTATGGCAAAAATAATTTCTTTGTTATTGTTCTTTTTTGTGGGGTCAAATATATCTGCATAATTGGCCTGAAGATCTAAAGCAGCACCCTGCAGGTTTCTAACTTCCTGAAGTGCATTTTTTGCAGTAGTAAAATCAGCATTTCCGCCCCCCATATGTGTGCCAGACCAGATAAATACATCGCCTTTTAAAATAAGAGAAGCTATCCTGCTCCAGTAAACTCTTTTGCCGCTTGGTAGCGTATTGGCAGAGCCGAATAATGTTAATGATTGTTCAATATCGGCTTTTATCTGCGTCATTATTGTATCAGCACCAGTACGCCGCTTATATGTTTCTGCTGTATTGCTAATTGTTTCAACAGGTTCTGTATTTAATGGAATTGCGCCCCATGTTCTAAGCATAGTGTAATAAACGTAAGCCCTTAATCCGTGAACTTCTGCGAGCATTATTGTTTTCTCCGCATCGGGCAGAGGAGTCTGGGGTAATATTTTAATTGCGTTATTAAAATTGTAAATCAGGTTATAAAATCCTGCCCAGTTGGTAAACGGCACATTCAGGTTGCTGATGTTGTGCCTGTATTGGTTTTGCAAACCACCATCTACCGATTCAGTAAAAAGCCCATCCACCCAAATGTCTGAACGCATTTCTCCTAACTGAAAGAAGGTAGCATTAAAAGCCCTGAAACGGCCATATACACCATGATATAAAGTTCTGGCGGCATTGGGGTCTTTTAAAGCCTGGTCTTTACTGATTGCATCCTGAGGCAAAACCTCATCTAATTTTTTTGTGCATGACAGGGCACCCAGCATCAGCATCATTACCCCGGATATAATTAGAAATTTATTGTATTTCATTTCTTTAATTTTTTGTGTTGAATAAAACAATTATAACATTACCCTTACGCCAAATGTGAGCCTTTTTGGAAGCGGGAATTTACCCTGGTCAAATCCTCCCACTTCGGGAAAGTTGCCGCTATAACCTGAGAAGTAAACCAGGTTTGTGCCTGTTAAATTCACACTCAGTCCTTTTACCTTGTTGGCTAAAAACTTATTAAGAATTTGTGACGGCAGGTCGTAAGCTATTGTGAGTTCTCTTAACGATACATAATCGCCTTTTTCCCACAAATTGGCAGCCGGATTATTACCGCTTGCATCTGTTGCATAGTTTCTGCCCTGGTTGGCCCAGTAAAACCTTGGCATAGTGCCGTTGGGATTTGTTGGCGACCATGTATTCAAAACATCGGTGGTTGAGTTTTGTGAACCCTGCACCTGGCTTAGGCCCCTTACCATATAATTATTCAGGATAACAAAGCCAAATGCATAATCAAATCCCGCATACAGGCGAATACCTTTAAATGAACTACTGATATTAAAGCCACCCATGTGCTGTGGGGTAGTACGGCCAACTTTTACAAACTGGCGGGCATCAATGGTATCGTTTTTATTCACCTGGTGCCATTGTGCATCGCCTAATTGTTTAATTCTTTTGTTAGCATAAGGCAGGAAAGTATTCCAAACATTTGCATTAGCTGCAATTTTTGCCAGGTCCGTATAAATTCCGTCCCATTTAGGAGCCCACACTTCATCCAAACCAATTCTCTCGCCTTCTACTAAACCGCCAACATACATTTGCTGTCCGGCGTTTTTAGGGTCCCAAACAAAAAATCCGCTTTGCCTGTTACCGGGCAGGCCATTGAACGGCAATTTTTTTGCAAAGCTTTTTACGTGAAAATAATTGGCACCCACTTCAAGGCTAAATCCATCCTGCTTTTTAGGTACAATTATTTTTGCATTTGCAGCTATTTCAATACCCTTATTTTGTAATTGGGCAAGGTTTGTTGTGAAACTGGTGAACCCTGTTTGAGATGAAATGGGTAGCCCGGCGAGTTTGTCAAATACATTTCGAATAAAGTAGTCAACATTTAAAGTAATCCTTTCATTCAAAATACCAATGTCAGCACCAAAGTTTAAACTGTTTGTACGTTCCCATCTCACATCAGAATTAATATAAGAGTTTACAAAAGTACCGCCAAAGCCATTGTACGTTCCGGCACTATTATATACTTGCGATGTTGCAAAAAAGCCTAACGAGTTTACATTTCCGTTTACACCATAACTTATTCTTGGCTTAATGCTGCTTACATATTTTGAAACTGCAGAACCTTTATAAAAGTTTTCGTTATGCAGGTTCCATCCTACTGAAACACCGGGGAAAGTACCATAATAGTTCCCTTTCTTCAACCTGCTGGAACCATCTACTCTTACTACACCGGTAAGCAGGTATTTGTTAAGATAGGTATAGTTAACCCTGCCAATTACAGAAGCAATTCTTTCCCATTGGTTAAAGTTTGAAGAAGCACCTGCCGGATTAACAATAGTTGTTCCCTGTACACTTGGGGGAGTGGATGCAGTAAGCCAGGGAATTAAATCAGTTGGTGAACCTTGTGAAAAACCAGAGTTAACGTAACTTTTAAAATCATAAAACTCACCACCGGCCAATGCTGTTACGCTATGTCCCTTAAAGTTTTGATTAAACTGAAGGAAGGCATTAGTGGTGTATTGAATATTTTTTGTATTGTTAAAGCTGGCTGCACGGTTGGTATTAAACGCACCGCCATTACCCTGCTGAAATGTTTTGGTAAAAAAATTGTTGTTGGTATATTGATAATATCCTGAACCACTTGCCAGCACTTTTAAAAACGGAAGGATAGTGTACTCAAGATTTATACCGCCGAGAAAACGTTGCTGGTTGGTATTATTTACAGTGAGATTGCTCCAGTATAATGGGTTACCCAGTGTTACGTCGTTGGGGCCGGGCAAAATTACACCTGAAGTATCATTAACATATCTTACTGTTGGGGCAACGCCAACAAAACGTTGCAATAAACCTCCTGCTGCGCCACCCTCCGGGTCAACATTATTAAACCCGCCGTAGGGCAAGGCCTGTTCTACATTATAAGCTCCAATGTTAGTAGTTATTTTAAGATTTTTACCCACATTCAGGCCGCCATTAAAGTTCATATTAATCCTCTTTAATTGAGAGCCGATAATCATACCATTATCTTTCACCATCCCCAGTGAGAGGGCATAAGCACCCTGGTCGTTAGCACCGGAAAAATTAACGTTATGTTCGTTGGTATTTACTTGTTGCAGTATCAATGCTTCTCTTTCTCTTGCACTTAAATCAGTAAAGATGATACTATCAATTTGTGAAGTATTGAATGGGTTAGGGTCAACAAGAAGTTTCCATCCGGGCTTGTTTAAAAGGTGCCTGTTCTGATTATTTAATAGCTGGGTTGTGTATAAACCTTCTGCACCTCTCCAGCCTGCGTTTACTGCCCATCCCCATGCACCCAATATCTGGTTACGGTCGTTGTTCATGGCGCCGGTATTGTTATCCAATGAATCGCCTCTAAAACGGGCTTGTATGCCCAACCGGTTCATTCTGATATAATCGGAAGCGCTTAAATATTCTGAAGGATTTTTACGAATATAGTTGGTAGTGTGACTATAAGAATAGGTAACCTGGGTTTTGCCCTTTTTTCCTTTTTTGGTTGTAACTAATACAACACCATTTGCCGCTCTTGCGCCGTAAATGGCTGTAGTGGCCGCATCCTTTAGCAGGTCAATGCTTGCCACATCGTTTACGTCAATACCATATAATGATGGAACGATTACTCCATCAATGATAAAAAGCGGAGTTCCGCCACCACCAAATTCGGTACCTCCCCTGAATGAAATAGAAGGGGTAGTTCCTGGCTGTCCGGTACGTTGCTGAACCCTCAAACCAGGGACACTGCCTTGTAGCACTGTGGCCACATTTGTGGTAGGGCTGTGTTCAAATGTTTTTGTGTTAACTGACGAAACCGCACCGGTTACTTCCTTTCTTTTTTGTGTACCGTAACCAGTAACGACAACAGCATCCAGTTCACTAACTTTTGTTTCCAGTGATAAATTAATTGTAGAACCGGTTCCCACTTTCATTTCACGGGTTGCAAAACCAGTAGCGGAGAAAACAAGTATATCGCCTTGTGCAGCATCAATACTGTATTCACCATTTTCGTTGGTTTGTGTACCTGCTTTTTTACCCTTAATAGTAATCGAAACACCGGAGAGAGGTTTTGATTCATCGCTGAGAATCTTTCCTGTAATTTTTTTTGTTTGAGCAAATGTGACCGAAGCCACAAGCGATAAGACTGCAAGGAGACTGAGCCTTAAACATTTTAATTTCATAACAAGCAGTTTAGTTTATGTATTATGTATGACATAACAAAAATATAATTTTCCCCCTGATTTCTCCAAATAAATTTTATCTTAAAATTATTTACTGATAATCAATTATTTATACTCAATATCTGCTAATCCCTTATTTTTTTGTAAATTAGCTCACAATTATTAAGTAATACATATTATGATGGAGCAAGTAGTAAATGAAACTTTCAAATCCATAGAAAATACAAGTCTTGTAGATAAAGTGGAAAACAATCTTGTACAGTTGCTGCAGCAACAGAAATTGAAAATTGGGGATTCCATACCCACTGAACTGGAATTGGCAGACAAGCTGGGCGTTAGCAGAACTGTGATAAGAGAAGCATTGCTGAGGTTAAGAATGATGGGTTTGATAGAATCAAAAAAGAAAAAAGGAGCCGTTATAACCAGCCCGGATTTGTTCGGCAATATGAGTAAGAGCATGAACCCTCATATTCTTTCTCCTGAAACATTAAGAGAAGTATTTGAAATACGATTGGTGTTAGAGATAGGAATGGCTGACTTACTTTTTCATCGTATTACTAAGGAAGATATAAAAGCATTGCATGCAATTGTAGATGACGAACCACCGGCTACACAATACCACCTGTTTAATGTTGAACATGAAATTGCATTTCATGGTAAGTTGTATGAAATAACAGGTAATGCAACATTAAAAAAGTTTCAAAAAATGCTATTGCCTGTTTTTGACTATGTACATAATAGCGGTTTGCTGAAAAAACAGTCATTACTAAAAATGTTCGTGTCGCATAAAGAACTAGTGGATATTCTGGAAAACGGTGACCCGGAAAAATTCAGGAATGGTATGAGAAACCACCTGGAGAACCACTTTGCAAGAATATTTGAGTTGCAATAATTCAATACTTTTCAGTTTAATTAAATATTGAGATGAAACTTATTTAGAATACATCGCCTGCATTACCCGCCATTCCCAAACCACCAAAGAACAGTAATTATTATTTGGTCATTAAAACCTGATGGGTACGGGTATGAAAAAAGCAAATTACAAAGACAAAGCATTGGTGGTTGATATATTGTGTGCTTCGTTCAAAGATAATAAGAGTGTAAATTATATATTGCCACAATCAGGTAATATGGAAATGAGATTACGCCGTCTCATGGATTATTCATTTGATGTATGTAATCTATTTGGAAATGTTTTCTTATCAGATGACCGAAAAGCTGCTGCCCTGATTATTTATCCCGACAAAAAAAGGACTACACTTAAATCAACCTGGCTTGACATAAAACTGGTAATACAGTGCGTTGGTATTGGCAACCTTTTTAAAGCAATAAAAAGAGAGTCGGCCATTAAAAAAAATCACCCGATAACCCCATTTTCTTACTTATGGTTTATAGGCGTAAAACCTGAAAATCAAAATGGCGGTTCCGGAACTGCATTGTTATTGGATATACTGCGCCATAGCAGGAATCAGAATCGTCCTGTGCTTCTTGAAACATCCACTGAACGAAACCTGCCCTGGTACCAAAAAAATCAATTTGAAATTTATACCGAACTGGATTTTGGATACAAACTTTATTGCCTCAGGCATAATTAAAATACCAATATGCTGATACCGGGAACTCAAATGCATTTAATAACTTTTCTGTTCGTTTGCATCGAAACAGTTATACTTTTTTACCTGTTGATTTATCGGCTTGCCAGGCCCGATGATAAAAATTCATGGCTTAATATAATATTGATAACAGTTCTGCTTGTGTATAATCTTACAAGTGGTTTTTTACCAGACCCGAATTTACCGGGCTCCTACTATCTACAAATGTCGGTTGCGTATTTTACAGGATTTATGACACCCTGCTATTTTCCCTATTATGTATATCATGCCTTTTCACTGGAGAAAATGAAATTTCATGCCTACAGAGGAGTGATATACTTTTTAGTTTTTCCGTACATTATTTTTGTATTCGTTTTTGTAAGTTCAGGAAATCTGGAGAACGCTAAAAATCTACTTATTTTACCAGTACTATATGCGGTATGTGTGATAATAACTCTGATAAAAGCGGTTAAGCATAAATACAATAATCAGCTCTCAACCAAGAGTGCAAAAGAAGAACTTGCTATTACCTTTATAAGCCTTACGCCATGGGTAGCTTTACCCATAATTGACTTTTTTAACCTGGGTCAATCCGTAGAAGCCGCCACAACCAATACTGGTTTTTTGTTGTTGTTGAGTCTTCAATTAAAACAGCATATTGGAAATATAAAAAAAGAACATCAACGGCTTATTGAATCCGAAGATAACCTCCGTAATTGGAACGAAAAATTACAAGGCGAAGTGGAGAAACGAACTAAAGAAATTGAAAGACTAAGTGCAGAAGAAAGGATTTTGGAAAATTGTATCAGGTTTCAGCTTACCACACGGGAAAAAGAGATTGCAGTTATGATTTGCCGTGGCAGTTCTTACAAGCAAATAGCAGACTCTCTATATATTTCTGAACGAACAGTAACAAAACATGCCGAGAATATTTTTGCTAAAGTAAATGTTTCAAATAAACTTGAATTGCTAAACAAACTTGGAGCTACAGTGGTGACCTAAGAGGTTTTTTGCCCCGATTTCTATAAAATACGCTGCTTTACTTATACAAATACGCTATTTAACGTAATGTAATGGTGTGTGGTTTGTATTTAGTTTCCCTAAAATGTGTTATGGAAACAGTGAGAAATATTTCAAGCCACAACGGTAAACTGATACGTAGTAAGTTAACCGAGATTTGTAAAAATGGAACTGAAAACGATAATCAGCTGGTCACTGTGCAGCAGAGGTTGTACAGGTGGTACTACCTGATTGCAAATCAAACAATCAATCCTGATGTTTGCACAACTCTGTTTCCAGAGAAATTTCAACCTCACATACAAAAGTATTTCGAAGATGATTTGAAACTGCTTCCAGAATTGCTTCTGGAAGAAATGACAAACACTAATACAGCAATGGATAAGGGACAATATATACGTTTAGTTCAGGCGTTGCTGGTCAACATATCTGATGAGTTGTTTAAGCAACCAGAGCACACAGAGCAGTCGAATGAAGAAATAGAGAAGGCTTTGGTCTTCATTCAGAATTTCTTTTACCAGTCGTTTGATAAGAATTACAGGCTCCCATTGTATTTGATATATAAACAGCAAACACATGTTGGTTTGAAACTCGAATACTGGAAGATGCGTTTTGCTAATACAAGGCTATTTGATGTACTTAAAGAATCTATTGGCGAAAAAATTATACAAAACGATAATGTGCTAACATTTCAGCAGAAAGAATTAATTGCAATGCTGGTTTGCAAGCTAGAATTAATGAACACTCATATATCGGAAGAAGCGATGAGGGAAATGTTGATATTTTATAATTTTAATAATCAGTTATTTGTCGAGTTTGAAATTGAAAAAATTAGTAGCACCTTACGAGATTTTACAACAATTGAAGAAGGCCTCACTTTTTTACAAAAGCAACTTTCAGTTGTTGTAAATCTTAAAATTAAAACCGGCAGTTTTTTTGAGCCATTCATGCCGTCTGTAAAACAACAATTAGCAGCTTGGATAAATACGGAAATAAAGAATTACGAAATGACCAAAAACAATACCGGTGGCAATGAGTTTATAATTGATTTAGAATCAAAAATACAGACATCACTTTCGGTAGCTAAACTGGCAGTTCTTATCCGGTTACTGGTAGCTGATAAAATAATCATTAATAAAAGTGTTGCACCAATGCTTAGAACAGTAGCGAGATTATTTACTACCCTTCAAAAAAATGAAATATCATTTGGCAGTCTTGAAACAAAATATCATGCCCCGGATAAAAATACAATAAGTATTGTAAAAGAGATGCTACAGAAATGGGTAGCACTGACAAGCAAACTTTGAAAATATAAAAGACCAGTAAAGTTTATTTTATAGCAATGCTTTCAAATACCCATCTATCTTTCTTCCAAACAAATCCCACTGTGTAACTAATGGTTTTGTTTGCAGGGCTTGCAGGTTTGTAGATGTCTGTTAAATAATGAACAGGTGTACTGAAAGTAGCTCCCTCACTTTTAAAACTTTTATCATTAGCTATTTGAAGTGTTGCATCTTTAACTATGTTTTCCAACACATGATACTCGTTAATGAGGCGAAACTTGCCGGTTAATATTTTCAACTCGTTAATCATCGTGTCAAAGTCTGGGGAGTCGCCGTAAATCATGGCAGCCTGCATAGCTCTGTAATCTTGCCGGAACATTTCTATCACGGCGTCTGGAGGGATAAAAGAAAGTGTTGAATAATGCAGTGTATCATAATCCACATTGCCCAGCCTGATATAACTTTTCCGGTGTTCTAGTAATGTGGTATAAAATTCATAGTCTTTTAAAGCTTCAATGCCTGCCTTGGTATTCATCAATTTTACCAGGTCATATAAATGACGGGACAATCTTTCAATCTTAATTTTTTCTGGATTAATATTCAGGAATTTTTCATGCAGTAGGAATGCTTTTTCCAGTAGTGTTTTTCGTGGCTCAACAGCAACTACTTCAAAAGGAGTTTCTGCATACGCAATATTTGGAAATGCTTCCGACAAAATTGATTGAATAGTTATATTGGCAAATGGGTCTTTAAGAGACCGTACACTAAATTCTATTTTTACTTCATCGGCAATATAGTCATGCTGTGGATACAATGATTTGTATTTGACATATAATGTTTGTGGGTCTCTGTCGGGTATCGTTTCAGGAACAATTTCTGCTGTAATAGCAATATCACTCATTGGTATTCCCATAGCATTGAATTGTGCTTTTAAAGCATCCAATAAAACAGTGCTGGTAAATTCACAACCTAATTTCTTTAATGTTTTTACATAGGTATGGCTGGGATTAATTTTATACTCCTTGCCAAAAGCCATTGGGTCTAATGCTATATCAATATCTTCTGAAAACCGTTCTATTAACTTCCACCCTTTACTTAGTGAAGTGCCGCCTTTAAAAATAAAAAAATTTGCATAGGGGCTTTCAAATAATGCTTTAAGGGTAAGTGTTACCCACCAATCTTTTTCTATTGCTTTTGCAGCAATACCACTCACCACTGCCGCTTGTGCAATACTTGTTCTTCTTTGCTCGTCTGTTAATTGTAACCAGCCTGTCATGTTCTGTTATTTTAAAAGCTTTATGATATAATCATGAATACGGCCAGATGTCAGCAGCAGGTTTCTTTTTAACTGACCGGGATTTTCTTTTTGTAAAATCGCTTTTATTTTATTTGCTGTATCACTATCAATATTTGCAGGATTTATTTCATCCAATGCCAAAATAACCAGGCTGCTTAACTGGCCTTCCAGCGACATTTTTTTGGGAGTGGTGGCTTTAAAGCGGATAACCGTTTTACCAATTTTTATCTGCCTGTTTTCGCCATCTGTAATGTAAACAAGTTTGGTAGGCACCTGGGTAGTAAGCCCCAACCGGTGCAACGCATAAGCTCCGGCAGGTTTTATACGGACCTTTTCTTTTTTTGCAATAGACTCAGCTACTTCTTCCGGTGCCGGGTAAACAGCGCCAAATAAAGGGTCTATTTTAGGCACATAATAAATGCCATGTGCCAGCCTTTTCAACTTTCCTTCCCGGCTTAATCTTGACAAAGCCGTTTTAACAGCGGTTTGAGTACCTTTTGCCCTAAAGTCAGTTGGGAATATCAAACCCCCTTTCTTACGCCTTGAAATTGAGTGTTCTATATGCTTATGTACGTTTTCCATTGTTACAAAAATAAGGAAAAAGGTAGCAGAATTAATACCTGTTTAATCTGCAAGCCTCCATTTATATGTCATGATATGTCACCTTTTAAGGGTGTAATTGGATAGAGGTAAGGCTTAATCTGTATGATTTTCAAATTATTAGGAATCTTAAATGTTTATAGAAGCAAGAAAAAGGTGATATAAAAGAGCAATTAAGACCTGCTCGTAAAAACTGAACAGGGCAGGTTGAATATGATTGTAGAAATGAGAGATGTTGATTCACCTGCTCTGATTTTGGAATCAGTTATTTCAATTACTTGCCATCGTTAAATTTGAATATGAAAGATGAAACACTACAAGGTTTAAAGAAAGAAAACACCAGGCTTAAAACAATAATCCGGCAACTTAAAAAAATTATTGACTGCCAAAAAATAACGATTGATAAATACGAAACGAATTGGCATTTAAAACTGTTTGAAGATTTGGAAACTCTACTCCCGCAGTATAAACTTTTTACAGACCCTCCTCCAGTTAAACTAAAAACCTCTTTTAAAAACGAGGCAACACTCTATGAAGTAAAGCCGGCAAATATTATTGGTGTTTTTTCAAAAGGTCGTACAAAGAAAATATTACTTGATTCAGCGGTATATGGCATTGGCGGTTCAACTACCAACGACAAAACTTTATATACCGAAACAAACTTTAACGAATTACAAAAGATAATTAATCAGGGTGATTTTTTATTTTGTCTTGCTAATAAGAGTACATTAATCAATGTTAAGCATTATCATTTAGAAAATAATTTGCTCTTGACTAACAGCATAGATATTGCTCCATCAATAGACTACAACACTATTAAGGTTAGCAAAAAGGTTGCGACAGAATTTATTGAAAAGAAGAAGGCTTTTGAGCATATTAGTTCGTTACAAAATAACCAACTTCGTGACATCGTTGCTAAAATTAAAAAAAGTATTACCAGCTTTGAGAAATAAAATCATCTCAAAATGGCAAACAACATCAAACCTGCTGATAACAGTTCCAATCAGCAGAATGCAAACAAAGGAACTTCAGGTCAAAACAAACAACATTCACAAAACCAGGGCAACCGGGGTAAACAAATGAATCCCAATCAAGGGGCTAAAAAAGGAAAATGATTCAATAAAGCCGGAGTTATACTTCGGCTTTATTTTTGGCAAGCCTGTATCCGTTAGTCCTACCTCACTTACTACTTCGCAGGCATTAATGGTCATGTATTTGATAATTATCTAAGCAGAATAAAACATTGTTTATGCTTAGTTCAATTTCATGGGGCCAGTACATAACCGCAGTAATCACTTTGCTGTTATTTTATTATTGTTTTGTAGGGGTTAAATATTTCCGCTGGGAAATACTTGCCTTAATTGGTATAAAAAGAATAGATGAAAAAAGCACAGCGATTCCGGTTGCTGAAATTAAGAATCACTTTGTTGCCAGCAATCATGCTGACTTTTTACCAAAAGAAAATGCTGATGAGGCAACCGTTATTTTCCAGCCGTTTTGGGATGAAGCCAATGCATACCTGGCTGAAATGAAACCGGAAGCCCCAAAAGAAGAAATACTCTTTGCTGTTAAAATGGTAGTAAGAAAATATCCAGGTTTGCAAGCCGCAGAATATAAACAGGAATTGGAAACTGCCATATCAGGTCTGCTTGCTCAATATTATCCTGAACGGTTTACAGTAGCAGATATTCAATATATGTGGGTTTAAAAAAGTAATGCTTCATTAACTGTGTGCAGGAAAATCAAGTGCCGATGGATTAGCTTAATGAAGCATTCTTTTATTGTTCAATTTTCAAAATAAATGTGAGTATGAAAAAAGTGAGTGACAAAAAGAAGTGGATTTTGGCAGCAGCAAGTATTTATCTGCTGCTGATTTCAGTTGCAGCATTTGCTCAAGACGGCAATGCTGGTATTAACGAAGCCAACACCAAAGTGAGAAGCTACTTTGCCGCAGGTGTAAACCTTATGTATGCAGTAGGTGCTATTGTGGGATTGATTGGTGCTGTAAAAGTGTATCAAAAATGGAATAGCGGCGACCATGATACTGGCAAAGTGGCGGCTGCTTGGTTTGGGAGTTGTGTATTCCTCGTTATCGTTGCAACTGTTATCCGTTCATTCTTTGGTGTATAAAACCAGGCTTATGAAAGAAATTCTTATTAGTAAACTATTGGAGTATATCAGGGAAAACAATCCTGATATACTTTTTGCATTAGAAGCAGAAGACAAACTACGTTTATGGCTTTACTCAAAAGCGGAAAATGTAGAACCGTTTTGGCAGCAGATGGAAACTGATAAACAACCTGCTTACATCATTGAAGAAGCCTGCCTCAACGAATTAACAAAAGAGTTGCGGCCGTCCCGTTACAATTACATCTTAAATCTTCTAGAACAGGAATTTGAAAACGATTACACTGTACTTGTTAAATCAGGTTTATTGCAAAATGAGGTGGTGAATATGATTGGCTGTTGCGATTCAGTTTTTAACGACTTAAAGTTTTCAGAAGAAAACGAAGACAATCACTTTATCCGGTATGCGATATGTGGCGCTATCAGTGAATACTTAGACAGTAACCGTGTGAATGAAAATGTGAGCAATGAGTTACAACAGTCAGCAGAAACTTAAGGGCAACATTGAGGCTATCCGTATTGCCTTAAACTGGTCAGCAGAAAAAGAATTAACTGCTGACCAGCTTTCTGCTTTAAAGAACTATGCCGGTTTTGGTGGATTAAAAGCAGTGCTGTTTCCCAACGGCTCTAAAGAAGAATGGAAAAAGTTAAATGCGTCCAAGGAGGATTTGAAACTGCATCCGCAGGTAGTAGAGCTGCATCATTTATTACAGCAGCAACTCACCGAAAAGGAATACAAGCAAGCAATTGATTCCATCCGCAATAGTATTCTTACAGCGTTTTACACTCCCGATATAATTCCACAATCACTATTTCTAATTTTAAAAGAAAAAGGTATTGAGCCGACTGCTTTGTATGAGCCAAGCGGTGGTGCTGGTGTGTTTGTAACAGAAGCAGCGGCAACATTTCCATCTTTACAAACAATCAATGCAGTAGAAAAAGATTTTTTAACCGGAAAGGTGCTGACAGCATTAAGCAGTTCGCTATCCGTTTCTACTACTGTTCAAATTAAGGGCTTTGAAGAAACCCCTTCATCTGAAAATGGGCAGTTTGATTTTGTCGTCAGCAATATTCCCTTTGGCAATTTTAAAGTGTATGACGAAAGCATACCCGATAAAGAACTGAAAGATAAAATTCACAACTACTTTTTTGCAAAGGGGCTTGATAAACTAAAAGATGGTGGTTTGATGGCTTATATCACTACCGATGCTTTTCTTAACAGCCCTTCTAACAAAGTTGCCAGAGAGTATCTTTTCAATAATGCCGACTTCATCAGCCTGAATGTAATGCCGGATAACCTGATGAAAGAAACTGGTAATACCGAAGCTCCCAGCCATTTATTGATTGTTCAAAAAAATCAAACCAAGCAATCACTTTCGGAAGAAGAGAAACAATTACTAAATACCGTTGAAAAGCAAAATGAATTTGGTAACTATTCATTGAATCAATACATCGTTTTGCATCCTGAAATAATCTTGGGCAATCAAATAAAACCAGGGCAAGACCAGTACGGCAAGGCACATGAAACTATATGGCAAACAGGCGACATTAATTTAATTGCATATGCATTAAGTAAAACTATCAGCGAAGGAATTAACAAAAGATTTAATGCAGAAAATTTTAAACAAATAATCAAGCAGATTGAAAAGCCCAAAGGCAAACAACTTACTTACACGGCGATGCCGGAAAATAAGCCTGATAACAGTTCTGTGCAATTAGGTTTATTTGATGCTGGTTCTTCCAATACCATTAACCGGGCTACAGCTTATATCAATCCGTTGGATGCCACAGTAGTTGATAAAAAGACAGCCAGGATTTTAAACACCATCCGCACCAAAGACAAACCAGAACATGAATTAATTGTATTGATGACGGCTAAATCAACCGCCTTCAAACAATATGTTTATAAACTTTATTCTAATGCGGAAGAATTACAGTTTCCTGCTAACTGGATGAATGCGTCTTTGCTGCAACATGAATTGGCTGGCATTACAAATAAGCTGAAACAATATGACCAGCAATTTTACAATGACGGGGAAGCGGTGTTTCATATTTCTTTAGGTGATGATGACAAACTGGAAACACTGGAGAACTTCAATCCACTTCACAAAGAAGGGACATTAATTGTTCATAATGAAAAGGTCGGCTTTGTTTCATTCATCAGTTCCGATACAAAGGAACCTGTGTTTCTTCCATCCATTTACGAGAAAAAAGATTTGGGCTTTTACCAGCAATACACTGCGGTAAGAGATATGTATTTTGACTTGTTTGAAAAGGAAAGAACTGAACCGACGGAACATAATGAGTTGCGAAAAGAATTGAACGGAGCTTATGAATCTTTGATAAAAGGTTATGGTTTACTCAACTCGACCACCAACCGGCAGCGTATTCTAAAAGATGAAGCTTTTGGATTAACCATTCTTTCATCATTGGAAAGAAAAGAAGGCGAACAATTTGTAAAAGCCGATATACTTACACAATCATTAGTACCCAAACAGGAGGTATTTACAACAGACAATCCATTAGAGGCACTGGCAAAAAGCTTGAACGACAAGGGCAAGGTGGATATTGAGTTCATTGCTGCCGCCACTGACAGCACAGAGCCGGAGACGGTTGAAGCATTGGGCAATCATATCTATTTGAACCCTTCCACCATGCAATGGGAAACTGCTGACCAATTATTGAGCGGTAATGTAGTATTCAAATTAAATGCCGCTACTGAAGTGGTAGAGAAAAATCCTGATAATGTACAACTGCTTAAAAGCCTTCATGCCTTGCAAAAAATACAGCCTGAAAAAATACCATTTGAATTGCTTGATTTTAATTTGGGTGAAAGATGGATACCACTGGATTATTACAACCGCTTTGCATCACATCTGTTTGAACTCAATACGGAAGTAAACTATTTTCCTTCTTTAGATACTTTCAAAGTAAAGGCAAGCCTTACCAATGCAAAAATTAACCAGGAATATGCGGTAACACCTAAAAGTGGAAAAACAACTTATGGCGATGCTTTATTGGAGTATGCGTTGGAAAATACAACTCCTTTTTACACTTATGAAATTGGGACTGGCGACAAAACTATAAGAGTTCCTGATAGCGAGGCCATACAATTGGCACATCAGAAAATAGAATCTATCCGCAACGGTTTTATTGACTGGCTAAAAGAATTACCTGCAGAGGAAAAGAAAGAACTGGAAAATTTATACAACGATACTTTCAACTGTTATGTGTTGAGAGAATATGATGGCACACATTTACAGTTTCCGGGTTTAGATAAAAAGAGATTGGGTATTGAAGATTTATACAGTTCTCAGAAAAATTCCGTTTGGCGTATTGTACAAAACCGTGGTGCATTGATAGACCATGAAGTTGGCTTGGGTAAGACATTAACGATGGTGGTAGCCGCCAATGAAATGAAGCGGCTGCACATTGCCAATAAACCCATGATTCTGGCATTGAAAGCCAATGTGCGGCAGATTGCAGACACCTATCGCAAAGCCTATCCCAATGCAAGAATACTGGCACCAGATGAAAATGATTTTACGCCTGCAAAACGGATGCGTTTGTTTAATGAAATAAAAAATAATAATTGGGATTGTATTATTCTCACCCATGACCAGTTTGGTAAAATTCCTCAAAGTCCTGAGATACAAAAACAGATTATAGAAGCCGAGCTGGATAATGTAGAAAGTGATTTGCATACCATAAAAGATATGGGTGTCGAAATCTCCCGGCGTATGTTGAAAGGATTGGAAATCCGTAAAACCAATCTCGGTGTTAAGCTGCAGGAATTAAGAAAAAATATTGACGAGAAGAAAGATGCCGGTATCAACTTCCGGGACTTAGGTGTTGACCATTTATTTGTTGACGAAGCACACAAATTTAAAAACCTTACTTACACCACCAGGCATGATAGAGTTGCCGGGCTTGGCAATAAGGAAGGAAGCCAAAAAGCATTGAATATGCTGTTTGCTGTTCGGGAATTGCAAACAAGATTTAATAGTGACTTGTGTGTTACGTTTCTTTCCGGTACACCAATCAGTAATAGTCTTACTGAAATGTACCTGCTGTTTAAATACCTACGGCCAAAAGAAATGGAACGGCAGCGCATTGAAAACTTTGATGCATGGGCGGCAGTGTTTGCAAAAAAGACAACTGACTTTGAATTTTCTGTTACCAATGAAATAATTGCCAAAGAACGGTTCCGGCATTTTATAAAAGTGCCTGAACTGGCATTGTTTTATAATGAGATTACGGATTATAAAACTGCCAAACATATTAACCTGGACAAGCCGGAGATTGATGAACAATTAATCAATATACCACCCACACCGGAGCAAAAGGAATTTACCAAACTGCTAATGCAATTTGCCAAAACAGGTGATGGTGAATTAATCGGCAGGCCAAGACTGACCGATGAAGAAGACAAAGGCCGTATGCTGATTGCTACCAACTATGCTAAAAAAATGGCGGCAGATATGCGGTTGATTGATTCAAGTAAATATAGCGACCATCCAAACAATAAAGTAAATGTTTGTGCAAGAAAAGTGGCCGATATTTATGAGCAAAGTAAAAGCCACAAGGGCACCCAAATTTTGTTTTGTGATATTGGCACACCTAAACCCAATGAATTTAATATTTACGATACCATCAGAGACAAACTTATCAATGACTTTAAAATCCAATCACATCACATCACATTCATACATGATTGGACAGATAAGCAAAAGCCGGAATTATTCCGCAAAATGAATAATGGCGATATAAGGATTTTATTGGGCAGTACAGAAAAAGCAGGAACTGGCTTAAATGTTCAGGCAAAAGTAGTGGCAATGCACCATCTTGATATTCCATGGAAACCTTCCGAACTGGAACAAAGAGATGGCCGTGGGGCAAGGCAGGGCAACATCATCGCCAAAGAATTCTACAATAACAAAGTAAAGAATTTCATTTATGCTGTTGAACAATCATTAGATAACTATAAATTCAACCTGCTGAAGAACAAGCAAACTTTCATCAGCCAGATGAAAAACTGTGAGCTGAATGTAAGAACCATTGACGAAGGAAGTATTGATGAAAAAAGCGGCATGAACTTTTCAGAATATATCGCCATCTTATCCGGCGATACAACACTCTTAGAAAAATCAAAGATGGAAAAGAAGATAGCAGTATTGGAAAGTTTACGCAATGCTCACCATAAAGAAATATTTCGGTCAAGGTTTAAATTAGAAAACCTGCAGGAAGAAAAAGGTAAAACAAATCAAACATTGGAGAAGTTGAGGATAGATGAGAAACAATATAAAAGCCAGTTACAGTATGATAAAGAAGGTATAAAAATTAATCCAATTCATCTTGAAAGTATAAACAATACTGATGCCGAAGCTATCGGCAGTCATTTAATCCGACTTTACACAGCATGGAAACCCAGTGTTGGCGAAGACGACAACAAAAGAATTGGTAAACTTTATGGCTTTGATTTATATATCCGCCGCCAGAAAGAAACTTACGAAGACAAAGGAATGTTTGAATACAAATACAGTAATGTGTTTTATGCGGAAAGTAAACAAACCGGCATAAAATATTCCTGGAACCAGGGACATATTAATATTGATAACCCAAAGCTGGCAGCCCGGTATTTTTTAAATGCCACAGACCGGGTTGAAAGCCTGAAAGAAAAATATCAAAAAACATTACAGGAACTGGAACAAAATATCCCGATGCTGGAAAAGATTGTAGCAAAGCCATTTGATAAGGAAGATGAATTGGGGCAATTGAAGAAAGATGTTTCGAAATTGGAAAGGGAGATTACAATTAAAATACAGGAGAAGCAGATTCAACAACACGATAACAATGAAGTAACTCCAGAAGTACCAGTTGTAAAGATGGAAACAATCACCTTGAACAATAGCAAGAGTCTCTTGCCAAAGAGGAAAACAGAAGATAGCAAAGTAAAAGGAATGAGGATTTAATAAGGCGTAGTCCTACCTTACTTACCAGGTTAACTTACCTTTTGGAAACCTATTTGCTGTAATACAATCAATGCCCAGCTCCGTCTATCAAATCAACAAAGGCATCAATCGCAGTATTGAGTTTAAGGGTTTAAAAGCCCAATATATCTGGTATCTGGGCGGCGGCTTAGTGGTATTGCTAATACTGTTTGCAATACTCTATATCAGCGGCCTGGGTATCTTTTTTTGTCTGCCCTTAATTGCTGTGTTGACGACAGGGTTATTTATGCGTATCTACAAACTAAGCCGCACTTATGGCGAACATGGTATGATGAAAAAAATAGCCCGGCGTTCTGTGCCTGATGTGATTAAAAGTTATTCAAAAGTGAGATTGAAAAAGCAGTTACTGAATGAAAAACCTGAATGATATTTTGCCGGTATATGCTATTGAGCACAATGCCATCCTTTCTAAAATGGGTGATGTAACAGTGGTGTTTGAGGTACAGTTGCCCGAACTGTTTACCATGAGCAATGATGAATATGAAGCCTTTCATCATGCTTGGATAAAAGCTATAAAAGTATTGCCTGTTAATAGTGTATTGCATAAGCAGGATTGGTTTACCGAAGCAAAGTATAAGCCTTCTTTCATTCAGGATGATAAGAGTTTCCTTACAAGAAGCAGCGACCAGTTCTTTAACGAACGGCCCTACTTAGACCATCGCTGCTATATCATGCTTACAAAAAAACCTGCAAACAGAAAGGCAGGCTCTTCCATTTTCAGCAGCCTGCTCCGCAGAACCATTGTGCCGGAAGAAACATTAAAGCCAAAGTATTTTCATGATTTTATGAACCATGTAGGACAGTTTCAAAAAATACTTACTGATAGTGGCTTTGTAAGTATGAAGCAAATTGAGAATGAACAACTGGCGGATTTTATTCTTCGTTATCTGAACCTCGGTAATGATTCCGTTATTTTAAAAGACATTGAATTTAAACCCGAATGGAAAATTGGTGAAAACCATTGCCAGCTTTACACCATGGCAGATGCAGAATTTGTTCCGGCACTGTGTGGTTCCCGGATTAACTATGATAAATATTCTACCGATAAAACAAAATTCAGTGTTGGTTTTGCATCACCTATCGGCCAATTGCTTTCCTGTAATCATATTTACAATCAGTATGTATTTATTGAGGATGTGCAGAAAACAATGCAGAAATTAGAAAGCAAAAGATTAAGGCTGCAATCTCTATCTGCCTATAGCCGGGAAAATGCCATATCAAAAGAAGCAACTGACAATTTTTTAAACGAAGCTATTAGTGAACAAAGATTACCAGTGAAAGCTCATTTTAATTTATTGGCATGGACGGATAATAAAGAAGAATTGAAGAACATCCGCAACCTGTGTTCATCTGCCCTTACACAAATGGATGCTACGCCTAAATTAGAAACTGAAGGTTCGGCGCAAATATTCTGGGCAGGCATTCCCGGCAATGCCGCCGACTTTCCAATGAATGATACATTCGACACTTTTAGTCCGCAAGCATGTTGTTTTTTCAATTTGGAAACCAACTATCGTTCTTCTATCAGCCCCATCGGCATCCGTTTGGGCGACCGTCTTTCCGGAAAACCCATTCATGTGGATATTTCGGATGAACCAATGGATAAAGGCATCTGCACCAATAGAAACAAGTTTATTTTGGGGCCATCCGGCAGTGGAAAATCCTTTTTTACCAACCACATGGTGAGGAGCTACTATGAAAAAGGCACACATATTGTGCTGGTAGATGTAGGCCATAGCTATAAAGGTTTGTGCGATATGGTGAATGGCTATTACTTCACCTATTCAGAAACAAAACCCATTAAGTTCAACCCGTTTTATATTGGTGAAGGCGATATACTGGATACGGAGAAAAAAGAAAGCATCAAGACATTATTATTAGCTCTTTGGAAAAAAGATAATGAAACCTTTAACCGCAGCGAATATGTTGCCCTTAGCAATGCCCTGCAATTATATTTTGAGAAAGTAGAGAAAGATAAAAGCATCTTTCCCTGCTTTGATAGTTTTTATGATTTTTTGAAAGATGATTTTATAGCGGTGCTGAAAGGTGATAATGTAAAAGATAAGGATTTTGATGTGTCTAATTTTTTGTATGTGCTGCGGCCGTACTACAAAGGCGGAGAGTTTGATTACTTGTTAAATGCTGATGAGAATTTAGATTTACTACAACAACGGTTTATAGTTTTTGAATTAGACAATATCAAAGACCATCCGATTCTGTTCCCGGTTGTAACTATCATCATTATGGAAGTGTTTATTTCTAAAATGAGAAAGCTGAAAGGTATTAGAAAAATGATATTGATTGAAGAAGCATGGAAAGCCATTGCTAAAGAAGGTATGGCCGAATACATTAAGTACTTGTTTAAAACAGTAAGAAAATTCTTTGGTGAAGCGATTGTTGTTACACAGGAAGTGGAAGATATTATTTCTTCGCCAATAGTAAAGCAGGCCATCATCAATAACAGTGATTGCAAAATATTATTAGACCAAAGCAAGTATCAAAACAAGTTTGACCAGATACAGGAATTGCTTGGGTTAACAGAAAAAGAAAAAGCTTTGGTGCTCTCCATCAATAAAGCAAATGACCCGACCAAAAAATACAAAGAAGTATTTATAAGCCTTGGCGGATTGCTGAGCAAAGTGTACCGAACAGAAGTAAGCCCAGAAGAATACCTGGCTTACACCACAGAGGAGAAGGAAAAAGTGAAAGTGAATGCCTATGCAGCAAAGTTTGGTGGCGATATAGAAAAAGGCATCAGGGCGATGGCAGATGAGATTATTCACTCTAAAAATTAATATCATGAAATGGTCATTCTTTATTTGTCTGTTGGTCTTCCTTTCCTGCACTTCAGTGGTAAAAGATGAAGTGAAAGATTTTATCCCCGGCACATATATCCGGGCTTCTGAGCATGAATTTGGTGCCGAGCATGACACATTGGTTATTACATTGCAAAACGCTGCTGCCAATGAGTTTAAAATAGAAAGACGATGGAAGTATGAAAGAGTATTAGACGGTAAACCGATTCAGCCGGAGTATAAAAACAGCAGTACTTCAGGTATTTACAATGCTGAGACAAAAATGCTGCAGGAAACGGAAACGGCAGAAACATATTCATTTGACCCCGGACAAAAAGCCCTGTTTGCCGGCTCAACCAAATATCAAAAACTAAAATAAATTTTTATGAAGCGATTATTGGCAATAACAGTGTTGGGATTGTTTTGTGTGATAGTGCCAATACAGCAACTAAAGGCACAAGACCCAATTACAGAAATTATCAAAGCGGCAGTAAAGAAAGTTATAAAGGCTGTTGACCTTAAAATTCAGCGTTTGCAAAATAAAACCATCTGGCTGCAGAATGCCCAAAAGACTTTGGAGAACAAAATGAGCCAGTTAAAGCTGAATGAGATTAAGGATTGGGTTGAAAAACAACGGAAACTGTATGATGATTACTTTCAGGAATTATGGAAAGTAAAAACTGCCTTGGTATATTATCAAAGGGTAAAAGATATTATACAACAGCAGGTACAATTGGTAAATGAATATAAAGGCGCCTGGGCTTTATTTAAGCAGGATAAAAATTTCACACCGGAAGAACTGGATTACATGTTCAATATTTACACCGGCATGATGGATGAAAGCCTCAAAGGTGTTGACCAGTTATTTCTCGTTGTAAATGCATTCACTACCCAAATGAGTGATGGGAAACGACTGGAAATTATCAACACCGTAGCTGATAACATAGAGCAGCAGTTTGTAGATATGAAGGAGTTTAATAATCAGCAGAAATTACTTAGTCTGCAAAGGGCGGTTGAGAAAAATGAAATTGAGTATGTGAAAAGATTGTACGGAATTGTACAATAACTACTTTTTGTGGAGACTGAAAATTGTGAGATATGAAAAAAATAGTCGCATTTGCCATTTGGACATTATTAATTTATAATTGTACGTCTGCCCAAACTACAGCAGAATGGACACAACAAAAAACCACTCAAAGAAAATACCTGCTGGAGCAAATAGCGGCCCTGCACACTTATATCAGCTATGCCAAAAAAGGGTATGATATCGTAAACAAGGGTGTTACAACAGTGCGTAACATCAAGAAAGGAGATTTTAATTTGCACAGGGATTTTTTCAATCATCTCAAAACTGTAAACCCGAAAATCAGCAATTATACAAAAGTGGCAGACATTATTGCCTATCAGTTTCGTATCATAAAACAAACAAAAGAAGCTGTTGCCGGAATCAGGGTAACAAAGCAATTTACATTGCAGGAAATTGACTATTGTGCTGCTGTATTGGACAACCTGATTGCGGAATGCATTAAAACCATTGATGAACTACTGCTGATAATTACCGACGGAAAGCTGGAAATGAAAGATGATGAGCGGCTTAAACGTATTGACAGACTGTATGCAGACATACAGGATAAATATGCTTTCACCTCAACCTTTAGTGAAGATATGGCCTTGCTTGCCATGCAGCGGCTGAGTGAACAGGTGCAAATTAATCATTCCAAAATCTTAAACGGAATCAAATGAAAAAGTTTATTGTGATATTGGTATTGATTGGAATGGCTTTCCGGACTAATGCTCAAAGCGAAGAAGCCCAGCAGTTATTGTTGAATGTGGAAAAGCTGGCTCAATTCAAAAAGATTCTAAAGAACATGAAAGATGGCTACCAAATTATCTTTAAAGGCTACACGGCAGTAAAGGATATTTCACAAGGAAACTTTAACCTTCACAAAAGTTTCCTCGACGGCTTATTGCAGGTCAGCCCCGGAGTAAGAAATTATAAGCGTATAGCTGATATTATTAACTACCAGCTTCGTATTACCAAAGAGTATAAAGAAGCAATCAAACAAATCCGTTTAGACAAGCAATTTTCCGGGGAAGAAATGGATTACGTTACCAAAATCTACAAATCACTATTCTCCGAAAGCCTGAAACAACTGGAAGAACTATCACTGATAATCACTTCAGGCAAATTACGAATGAGCGATGATGAGAGGCTCCAGGCCATTGACCATATTTATGCATCAGTAGAAGACCAATATAGTTTTCTAAAAGATTTTAGCAACAGCACTTTGATGCTTTCTATACAACGAAAAGCAGAAAGAGCGGAGATTGAGATGAGTAAGAGGATTTATGGTCTAAAGTAATTATTAAATAAGTGTGTATGAAACTGTGTGTAAGAATAGCAACTGCTGTTATAGTTTTTCTATTGATTCCAAATATATCCGAAGCCCAGGGCGGAATGGCAGGCAAAATCCGCAGTCTGCAGGAAGTACTTGAGCAATTATATGATGATATGATGCCACTGTGCAGCCGCCTGATTGGTGCTGGCCGGGGCATAGCCGGTTTTGCGGCTACCTGGTACATTGCCTCAAGGGTGTGGGGACATATTGCCAGAGCCGAACCTGTTGATTTTTATCCATTGTTTCGTCCGTTTGTGTTGGGCTTTGCGGTATTAATATTCCCTTCCGTTATTGCGATGATTAACGGGGTGATGAAGCCTACTGTTACAGGTACTGCACAAATGGTAAAGGATAGTGATAAAGCAGTTGCTGAACTTTTGCGAATGAAAGAAGAAGCCATTAAAACAACTGCCTATTGGCAAATGTATGTGGGTGCCAGTGGCAGCGGCGACAGGGAAAAATGGTACAAGTATCACTATGGTGACAAAAGAGAGGGCTGGCTAAAAAGCATTGGCAATGATATTAAATTTGCTTTCTCTAAATTCTCTTATAACTTTCGCAATTCTATTAAACAATGGATGGCAGAAGTGCTGAAAGTTCTTTTTGAAGCAGCTGCACTTTGCATCAACACAATCCGGACATTTTATTTAATTGTACTGGCCATACTTGGCCCATTGGTGTTTGGCATTGCCGTATTTGATGGTTTTCAGCATACGCTTACCGTATGGATTGCCCGTTACCTTAATATTTTTCTGTGGCTGCCCGTAGCCAATATCTTTGGCGGCATTATGGGAAAAATTCAGGAGAATATGCTCAAGGAAGATTTGCACCAGATAGCTACCAATGGAGATACATTTTTCAGCAGCACTGACACTGCCTATCTCATTTTTATGATTATCGGCATCATTGGCTACTTCACTGTTCCCTCGGTTGCCAATTACATTATACATGCAGGTGGTGGCAACACATTGCTGTATAAAGTAACAAATATGATGAGCACATCCAGCCGGACTGTTGTTGCTGGTGGTGCATCCATGACAAGGGATGCTTTGGGTGGCGCCGCCAATAAAATGAGCAACAGTTTTGCTGATGCAGGTGCATCGCAAGGGTATTTTAAAGAAGGCAATAGCGGTGGCGGAAATTATATGAAAGATAAGTTGAGTGGGAAGACATAGATAAAGACTTTGTTCTCACTTTAATTATAATTCAATAAGCCTTCAGCCAAAATGGGCTTTCGTCTCTTTTAGGTTGCGTTGTAAGCCGGTATTTTATTTTGGTTTCAAGATGAATAACCCAAACATCATAATTTTTTGAATTGCCTTTGGTATATGCAATCCATTTACCATCCGGCGACCATGATGGTGAATAATCTTCCATTTCATCCTCAGAAAGGTTAACGATATTAGTGCCGTCTGCATTCATAATGAAAATTTCGTAATTGCCTTCCTGTGTTCTGCCATAAAACGCAATTTTGCTACCATCGGGAGAAACCATTGGGCCGCCATCACCACCCGGTTTATTTGTAAGGCGACTTTCGTTTTTTCCTTCTACATCCATTACAAATATTTCCATATTGCGGATTAAGTTGGTACCGGTATCACTCTTTTCTTTTAGCTCCCTTGAAAAATATATTTTCTTTCCATCCGGCGACCAGCATCCCGGGTCTTCAAAATTGTTATTGTTGGTGAGACGTTTTACATTTCTTCCATCAATATCCATCAAGTACAATTCGCCGTTTTCTTCGTCTCTGTAAGAAGCAAATAATATCCATTTCCCGTCCGGGGATACATGAGCAACTCTATCACCGGAAGGATGATTGGTGAGATTGGTTGCCGCCTTCATATCCTTACTCATTATATAAATTTCTTCATTACCATCCCTGCCCGAGCTAAAAACTATCCGGCCATCAGGTGTTGTAGAAAATGCATAATCACTGGCTTTATTGCAACTAAGATTTTTTACACTATCGCCATTTGCTTCCATACTGTAGATTTCAAAATTTCCATCTCTTGTACTCATGTATATCAGCTTGCCGGTCGGCTGCTCCAGCGGCGTCCATATCATAGAGTTCTTAGGTTCCCATTTCCCTTTGTTTTGTACAAAACTGCTTGATACAATACTGCCGTTAGAAACTTTCTGAATATCCCTGTGTTTTTCAATTTGCCCTTTAGGTGAAGTGATAGTGAACACAAGACTCATATCGCTTTCGGTTATACTTTCAGATTCTCCCGTAGCCACTGACCCCATATTGTTAACACTGTAATAAACTACTTTTTGCTTTTTATAATCCCATGTGTAGTATCCGTTCCAGAAACTAAACCATTCCGACTTTTTAGGAACATAACCGGTTATTTTGAGATGAAGGGTATTGTCATTTATTCCCCTGGTAAATTCATAACCAAAATAACTTGCCGACCATTCATCTTTCGCATTATAGTCTTTATTAGCCGATTTCCATTTGCCGTTACTTTTCAAAAGCTGTTCACATTGTTTTAAATAATTTTTTAAACCAGCAGGTTTATTATTTTGACTATAACCTGAAATACAAAAACTCAATATGATAATCGTAAATACTATTTTCATTCTTTTTAATTTATTTCTTGTTTACTCTGTTATATGACTGGCGAAGGTACTCAATCATTGATTTAGTAAATTGTTTTTCATCTTCTATAACTACCATATGAGAAATACGGGGCATAGGGCCGGTTAGTTTAGACTTCTGAAGTGTATCAGTGAAAGCGGCATCGCCTAAATCCATTCCTAACCTTATCTCTTTTGGCTTGATATTTATAGCTGCAAACTCCCTTGCTGCTGTAAAAGACAAATAAGTTTTTTTGGGGATGAGTTGTGTGTCAGGAAACTCATTTAAAATCTTTGTACTGATATTGTCAAACAAAGGCCGCATGGCTTCGCATTTTGCGAATTGGTTTTCCAGCAGGTTATCTTCATTCTGATAAACAGGTTTGCCGTTGTTGAGGTACAAACCCGACAGCAGTGATGCCTGCAAATGATTGAGCTTATGCTCAGCTTTAAGCCAATTGGTAATTTCCATTTGCTTTGAAAGCCCGGCTTTTTTTATAACCGGAACCCATTGCTCCACTGTTTTACCGGTTTTTTCTTTTGCTGTTTGAATGAACTCCTGTTCAAATTCACCTGATGTCTTTGCCATGATGTAAAATTTAATTTATCTCCAAACTCCCAATAGAAAACCTATAAGGGTAAAATACACAATAATATATCCGCCATTTATTAAAATATATTTCCGGCTACGCTGTTCAAAAAGCGCAATGATAGAAAAAATCAATGCACAAAACCCAAAACCAGTTAGCAGGCCTGCTTTAGCACCCCAGACTGCATCAGTTTTTGCATCACCAAGAAAAAACGCCATGTTATAACTGATAATTAGGGAGAATAAAAAACTTAGGCCATACATTTTCGCCGAGTTTGCCTTCTTTAAAACCTCATCACTAAGGTTATTTTCCCTTTTCCATGCTTTATAAAACATGGCTGGCGAATACCATAGTGCCCCTAATGCCAGATTAGCAATGGCACATACAAGTACAGCCAAGTGATTAATATAAACTTGTTCCATTTCTTTTTTTACAAAAAGAGCAAAATACTGGATGTAAGTATTGGAAAAATTTTACCTGCTATTCTACCGGAACATAATTAAGAAAATCACCTTGCTTTTGCAGGTATTCCTTTGGGGTAAATCCTGAAAACAGTTTAAAATCATTTATAAAATGAGCCTGGTCATAATATCCGCTTTCCAAAGCTATACTTGCCCATGAAATTTGTTTTGCCTGCTGAATTTCCTGTATAGCCTTTTGAAACCGGATTACCTTAAGATAATCCTTTGGTGTCATGCCCACATGGTCTTTAAAAATCTTTATCAGATGCTTTTGAGAATAACCAACTTTATCCGAAATGTTTTTAATACTGATAGTATCCGGTTGTTTGGTAATAGCGTTTACTGCATATTCCACAAAAGGGTTTATAATTAATTTTGATTTGAATTGCTTCTTCAAATATGCTTCCGCTTTTGAAAATTTATCTTTTATCACTTCTGATTCCAGTATCATTTCCCTGAGTAACATGATTTCCGGTGTGAGTACCAAATCGCCATCTACCACACTGTCTGTTAGCTCAAACAGTGGCATTTCCACAAACGGATAGGATGCCCCTTTCTTAAAGTTAATGACAAACATTTCGCTGTGTTTGCCGGATGGAATTGTTATATACTTACTTCTTATTCCTGAAAACCAAACCTTGCGGCAGGCTTGTATTTCTTTTAGTGTTTCATTGTCATAAATATATTGTGTTCCATCTGTCAGGTCAATGATAATATTTACATTGCCATCAGGCAAAAACCTATCTATATTATGCTCCGGATTATAGCCTTTGTAGTAGAAAAATGACTCTACAAATTGATTAAGTGGGAATGAGGGTATGTATAGCTCGAATGTCATTTTGTTGTATTCGTAAAAATAACTCTAAAAGTTCAATATTTACCGTTTAGGTGAATTGGAATTCCTACCTCCCTTACCCCCAAACCACTCTTATTGGTAGCATAATTGCATATTCTGAAATGTGAGTGTGAAAATGTGTGCATGATGTTCCAAAAAACAAAAAATATTGATACAGCCTTCCGGTATATCCGGTTCTTCAGTATTGCTTTTTTAGCCGCTTGTGTATTCATATCAATTTTCGTTGCTTATAAAAGCTACCAACTTTCATCTCAATCGCAAAGCAAGGTATTTATTCTGGCAAATGGCAAAGCCTTAGAAGCCTACGCAGCCGATAGAAAAGATAATATTCCGGTAGAAGCAAGAGACCATGTAAAAATGTTTCATCATTTCTTCTTCACTCTCGACCCGGATGACAAAGTAATACAGGCAAATATTACGAAGGCATTGTATCTGGCAGATAACTCAGCCAAACAGCAATACGACAACCTGAAGGAGAATGGCTATTACTCCAATCTTATCAGTGGTAATATCAGCCAGGAAATTACGGTAGATAGTATCATCATTAATATTGACGTATATCCCTTTTATTTCCGCTACCGGGGTGAGCAAAAAATTATCAGGCCAACCACAGTTGCCACAAGGAGTTTAGTTACAGAAGGCTACTTGAGAAACGTCTCGAGGAGTGATAATAATTCACATGGGTTTCTGATTGAAAAATGGAAAACATTAGAAAACGCTGACATCAATATACAAAACAGGTAATATGTGGCTTTTCAAAAAAAGGAAAAAAAATGTTGATGGAAATGCTAAAACTATTTCAGATAAGGTAGCCGGTAAGATTGCCGGGGCCGGTATTAAGCTACAGCAGGCCTTTGCTAACAAAATGACTAAAGTGTTTGAAAATATGAATAGCAAAAGAATGAAAATGGCGTTGTTGTTTTTCGCCATTACGGCAGGCGGGTTTAGCATTTACTTATTTACAAATGCAATACTGAGGAAAGATGTGTCAAGTAAGGTGTTTAAAATAGACCAGGTAGATGTACCCAGGCATTTTGATAAAAGCGGCGAAGAGACAGTAATACCTGAAGCTATGATTGATGAAGAAACGTATAGACAGATTCAGGATTTTAAGAATTATATGGATAGCATACGGGTACATAAAAAAATAGAATACGATAGCATAATTCTTAATCGCCCCGGGCTTTTAGATAGCGTACAGATGCTGGAACAAATTTATTTATCACAAAAACAAAAATGAAATGTATGGAAAAGCTGAAACATTCGCAGGCCTTTCTGCGTAAGCGAAAAATGATGTTGGTGATGCCGGTAATTATGATTCCGTTTATCACTATGGCCTTTTGGGCATTAGGCGGTGGTAAAGAAGCGAAAGCGAATGCCACAGTTAATCAAAAAGGGTTAAATCTTAATCTGCCCGATGCAAAACTAAAAAAAGATAACCTGTCTGATAAACTCAGCTTTTATGATAAGGCGGATAAAGACTCTCTGAAATTGGAAGAATGGATGCGGACTGACCCTTATTACAAACAAAAAGAAGATACAAGTTGGGTGCCGGGAAATGATTTAACAGCCATTACCCAGGCATCTGCTTCAAAGTACAATCAATCCCTTAACAGTTCGCCATTTCAGTATAGTGAAAGCAATCCTGAGCATAAGCTTATGGAAAAATTGACATTGCTTCAGCAGCAATTAAATAAACCGCCGGATGAAGAAACTGGAAGTACAGTTTACGGAAATACTGACAACTCAAACAATGAAGAGTTTACCTCAGAAGTAAACCGGCTGGAAAACATGATGCAAAATATGAATTCCGGCAACGGGGAAGACCCTGAAATAAAACAATTGAACGGTACATTAGAAAAGATATTAGACATTCAGCATCCCCAAAGAATAAAAGAAAAACTACAGGCTAAGTCAGAAAAGTTAAAAGAGAATGTCTTCCCCATAACCACACAATCACAAACAGCCAGCATGAGTTTACTGGACACAGGCAAGAACAAAATCAAACAGCAATCCGGCTTTTATGGTATTGAAGACAGGGGTAGTTTGTTGCTACAAAATACATCTGCCGAAGCAACAGTATATGGTAATCAGACTTTAGAGAATGGCGCCGTTGTGCAGTTGAGGTTGGCTACCGACATTTTCGTTAATGGTCTACTTATTCCAAAGGGAAATCCTGTTAGTGGGATTGCCAATCTCAATAATGAAAGAGTAGAAGTTGAAATCAACACCATCCGCTATGGTAATTATTTGCTTCCTGTAAAATTGGAAGTATTTGATATGGATGGTTTGCCTGGTATCTATATTCCCGGCTCTATTAACAGAGATGTTACAAAACAATCTGCCGATAATACATTGCAGCTAATGGAACTTACTACTGTTGACCCAACTATGAAAGCACAACTGGCTGCCGCCGGCGTAAATTCTTTAAAGAGCCTTATCAGTAAAAAAGTAAAGCAGGTAAAAGTGACGGTGAAAACAGGATATAGGGTTTTACTAAGGGATAAAAATAATAATTCAACATTTTAAATAATCAAAAATGAAACAAGTGTTTTGTTTTGTAACAGTAATGATGTTCATGTTGGTTTCAAACGGTCAGCAGGTTTTATGTGTAACTACAGATAAAACAACCAGTCTTGTTTTCCCGTTCGCCATCCGGCATGTTGACAGGGGCAACCAATATGTATTGGCTCAACAGGTAAAAGACATGCCTACTATATTGTTGGTAAAAGCAGCCACAACAGATTTTAAAGAAACAAACCTGAGTGTTGTAACGGATGATGGAAGTGTTTACTCCCTTACGGTTTGCTATGATAGTAAGCCTAAATCATGGGTGCATTATCTGCCGGTTAATAATAAAGCAACAACCGCTATGTACGCCAATGGCATTTTAGATAATCAGCCAAGGATTAAAAAACTCAGAGAAAAGAAATGGAAAGCTGATTTGAAAATTACCGGCATCTATGTTAAGAATGATATACTATTCTATCAGCTTCAATTGCAAAATAATGGCCCGATTGATTACACTATAAACTTAGTGAGGTTCTTTATCCGGGACAAAAAGAAAGCTAAAAGAACAGCAGTACAGGAACTTGAATTAAAACCTGTTTATTCAGTAGGTAACACAACACTGGTTAAAGCCCATAGTAAATCTACTATGGTTTTTGCCGTTGAGAAGTTTACCATACCCGATGCGAAGTACATGGCAGTTCAGGTAAATGAAAAGAATGGAGGTAGGCATTTTTTCATAAAGATGAAAAATAAAAGCATTATGAGAGCGGTTGTGTTACCGGATTACAGATGACAAAAGAACATCCCATAGCAGATGAAGTATTGGACCTGGTAACAATTGCTTTGGCAAAAGGTGAAAAGTATATGGCGTATAATAACAGCCTTTACTTTATTGATAAGGACGATGTACATTTTTTTAAGACAAGAGGCGAAGCAACTGTATTTACAGAAAATAATGTAAGCGACCGTGACAGGTTTTCTGTACTTCACTTTAACTCCGTAAAAGATGTTTTGAGTCAAATTCCCTATGGTCAGGAAATTCATGAGCAGTTAAACCTTGACCCGGATGCAAATGGCTTGTATAATAACGATGGAAATGATTTTACAGATGCATTGATTGACCATTTTGAATCACAGCAATTATCATTATTCGATAAACAATTAAAAACAAATGTTATGAACAACGACAATCTTCAGTATTTGAAAGATAACATCAAATACATGGGCTTTGGTGAAAACATGTACAGGGAACTTGAACGGAACCTTGGAGAAGGCAAAGCAGAATTCCAGTTGCAATTTGCTGCGGAAATCAATAAAAAGCCGTTTGAGGCTACGCTTAATTTCCGTAAGTCAGATTCTACAGATATGTATTTCTTCAACAACTACCATGCTTCATTAGAAAAAAGCAATGGAGAAAAGAACGGACAAACTTTTTACCTAAACAAGGGAAAAGGCGTAACAGCGAAAGAAGCCTACAACCTGCTGGATGGACGGGCTGTTCACAAAGAGCTAACCACCAAAGAAGGCCAGCCATACAAGGCCTGGATACAGCTTGACTTTGAAAACAAAGACAAGAATAACAATTTTGAAGTAAAGCAATTCCATGAAAATTATGGGTATGATTTAAAGGCCGCAGTAGCAAAATTTGCAGTAGCAGATTTGAATGACCCTGAAAAAGCAAAAGCTTTGATGCAATCATTAGAAAAAGGGAATGTGCAATCAGTAACTATTGAAAAAGATGGCAGCAGCCACAAGATGTTTATGGAAGCAGACCCTCAGTACAAAAAAGTTACCGTGTACGATTCCAATATGAAGATGGTGTCTAAAGAATCATTGGAGCAATACAAGGCAGGCGTTGAGAAAGGAACCAAAGCCGTAAAAGAAGATGTGGCCGATGATAAAAAAAAAGACCTGAAGAGAGAGCTGAAGCCGGATGATAAGAAGTTGGAGAAGAAAAACGGGCAATCGCTGCTGCCTAAGAAAAGGGAAGGTAAAACAAAAGGATTGGGAGTATCATGATTACTCCCAATCATTCATTTTAAAATTCAGGGCTATGAATATGCAGAATATTAAAGTGCTGGCTGAACAACTAAAAGCAATTGGCTTTGACAATATGGCTTATTGCCTCGTAAAGCGAATGTGCTTATTGCCAGATATTTTTTCAATTACGGAAGATTATGTTGATGAAACCGATAAAGTAGGTTGCAGTTTTTATTTTGAAAAAGATAATGATACGGCTACTTTCCGGCTTGTTTACTATGATGCTGTACTAAAAAAGGAACAGGCATTGCCCGGCATTGAAATCGAAAATATAAATATCAGGGAGCTAAACGAAAGAATGGCTTTAATTGATTGGAAAAATGCCTTTGACTTCACTACAAAGAAACCAGTTGCTTTCGATGACAAAAATATTTTTGATAAAGAAACAATGATTGAACAGGTTATTATTGATTTGAATAAACTTCAAGTAAGTGAAGCTGGGAAAAACTATTCAACACTATTAAAACAGAGTTATTGGGTACAGCTTCCGTATCAACCAGAAATGGGGAGCATCACAAATGGCAGAAATAAAACTGAAATCAGTCAGCGTTTTTATTGTTCTGAGGGACAACCTGTAATTTCAGTTCAAGAAGCGTATCGCTTCCTGCGAAACAGGTGGGTGGAAAAGCAAATGCAGGCTAAACGTAAGCAATCGGATACACCCATTGAAGAAGATGCAGAGGAAACTTTTGCGGCTTCAGGAAGTGGTCTGCTGAAAAAGCGAAGATTGAATAATAACAAAACAGTTAAAAAGAATAAAGTATCCGCTTAATAGAAATGGAACTGTTTCCGCCATTAACAACATTCTACAATTCTATAGCAGATGACGCAAGAGTTGGAACAACACATATCAGTTTATATATGGCACTGTTGCAGCAATGGAATTTAAATGGTGGTAAGAACCCAATTGAAGTTTCAAGAAACCAAATAATGAAAGCCGCAAAAATACAATCCAGGCATACATTCAACCAGCACATAAATGCTCTCTGCGAATACGGGTATATTTCTTACAAACCAGCAATCAACGCATCAGTTCAAAGTAAAATAATTATAAATCATTTAAAGAATGATTCATCCTGAAGTAAAGTAAACTATATAAACTACAATGAATTTTAATTTCTAAATACAAGGAGGTGTGAAATGGAAAATGTGAGACCAGAAAAAGTTTTAGAAATATTGCGAGCCAATAATGTGCATATCTCATTGGAGGAAGCTGCCATTATCCTCGCCTTTATGGTTAAATTTGCAAGAATAGCAATCGCAAAAATAACGTAACTATGACTGCAGATTTATATATCCGGGTGAGTACCGATGAGCAGGCAGATAAAGGTTACTCTCAACGGGACCAGGAAGAGAGGCTTCGCAAGTATTGCGACAGTAATAAAATAAAAATTCGCAGGGTGGTTTTTGAAGACCATTCTGCGAAGTCGTTTAACAGGCCTCGTTGGTCTGAGTTGCTATTTGAATTAAAGAAGAAAAGTAAAGGAGTTGATTTTATTCTCTTTACCAAATGGGATAGGTTTAGCCGCAATGCTGGTGATGCTTATCAAATGATTAATATACTTCGCAAGTTGAGTGTAGAGCCGCAGGCGATTGAACAACCTCTAGACCTAACAGTTCCTGAAAATAAATTAATGCTGGCGTTTTATCTGGCCGCACCAGAAGTTGAAAACGACAGAAGGGCTTTGAATGTATTGCTTGGAATGCGGAAGGCAAAAAAGGAAGGCCGTTGGATGGGGCAGGCACCGGTTGGTTATGCAAATAAAATGACTGAAGATGGAAGGAAGTATATAGCTCCAAAATACCCGGAAGCAGAAATTATGAAATGGGTATTTGAAACCTTATCCGAAGGGCAATTGAATGTGGAACAAATAATGAAAGAAGCCTTTAAAAAAGGGATTAAATGTTGCAAAGCTAATTTTTGGAATTTGCTTCGTAACCCTATTTATTGTGGTCGCATTTACATCGCCGGTTATAAAGATGAGGCATCAAGACATGTACAAGGTTTACATCAGCCTGTTATATCTGAAACCTTGTTTTACGATGTGCAGGATTATCTGGACGGTAAAAAGAAAACCTATCGTACAAAAGTTGGTAGTCTTGATATTTTACAATTACGGGGATACATTACTTGCCCCGCTTGCGGAAAGATTTTAACCGGCAGTGCATCTAAAGGAAGAAATGGCAGATACTATTACTACCATTGTACTTCGGCCTGCGGCACCCGTTTCAAAGCAGAAAATGCAAATCAACTATTTTCAAAAGAATTGAAGAAATTATTACCGAAGCCAGGTATGGAAGAAGTATTTAAACTGGTTATTCAGCAGGAGTTTAAGGCTAAATCAAGGCTGCAAAGGGACGATGCGAAACAAGTGCAGGAATCGCTTTCAAAAGCAAATACGGAGCTTTCTAATGCCCGTAAACTGCTATTGTCTGGAGAAATAGAACCATCGGATTATCGGGCAATCAAAGAGGAATATGACAAGAAGATTAGTGTTTTGGAATCAAAGCTGATAGAATTATCCAGAGAGAACACAAATATTGATAAGCTAATCAATAAGGCACTTGATTCACTGTGTTCTCTCGATAAACTATATGAAGAAGGCGATAATAAAGCCAAGAGGGAAATCATTGGTTCGATATATCCCGAAAAACTCGTTTTTGACGGATTCCATTATCGAACCGCCAGATTGAACGAGGCTGTTGCGCTAATATACAGTCTGGGTGAGGGTTTCAGCCAAAAAGAAAATGGACAAACCGAATCAATTTTCGATTTGTCCACTTCAGTGCCCAGAACTGGATTCGAACCAGCACATCCTTGCGAACGCTGCGACCTGAACACAGTGCGTCTACCAATTTCGCCATCTGGGCTACTATGCCCTGAAATAATTGAATAAATCAACCAACTATTTCAGGGTTGCAAATATAATAACCTTCCCTATAAAAAATATTATACAGCCACATTAAAATCTCTCAGGGCATCATTCAAACTAGTTTTCAAATCGGTACTTGGTTTGCGCTGGCCAATAATTAAAGCACAGCCTACTCCATATTCACCCGCCGGAAATTTTTTATTATAAGTACCAGGTATCACCACACTACGGGCTGGAACAATACCTTTCATTTCTACAGGCTGACTACCACTTACATCAATAATTTTGGTACTCTGTGTTAATACAACATTAGCACCTAGTACCGCTTCTTTTTCAACCCGTACACCTTCTACCACAATGCAGCGGCTGCCTACAAAAACGCCATCTTCAATAATTACGGGGCTGGCTTGTAAAGGCTCTAACACACCACCAATACCCACGCCACCACTCAGGTGTACGCCTTTGCCTATTTGTGCACAGCTCCCTACAGTTGCCCAAGTATCTACCATAGTGCCTTCATCCACATAAGCACCAATATTTACATAACTGGGCATCAGTACCACATTTTTTGCCAGGTAAGCACCATAGCGAGCTACTGCATGAGGCACCGTTCTTACACCCAACTCTTTGTAATTACTTTTCAATTTCATTTTATCGTAAAACTCAAATGGAGGCAATGTGTAGGTTTCCATTTGTTGAATACCAAAGTATAATAATATCGCTTGCTTTACCCATTCGTTTACCTTCCAACCATTCTGCGTAGGTTCGGCTGTGCGCAATCTCCCTTTATCAACTTCTTCTATTACGTCCCTTACAGCCTGTACATATTTTTCATCTTTCAGCAACGCTCTGTTGCCGTATGCAGCCTCAATCAACTCCTGTAGATTCATATTTATTATTTATTTAAAAATGTATTTATCAATTCCTTCTGTGGCCCAGCTTATTTTTTCCTTTTTTACTTTTTCTCTAATAGCCTTGTTTAAGTCAATGTCTTTTTGGTTTTTGTAAGACCGACTGTGATCTAAGTGCAAACATACAGCAGCATACCTGATTTGTTTAGGCTTAATACCTTTATTCATTAACCGTTCACCCAGTTCTCTGTCAAGAGCACCATATTTCATTGCTTCGTTGTAACCGTTTACAGCTATAATATCATTTTTCCATCCGCTTGCATTGTGGCCATTCCATGATGCATTGGTTGGAGTTACTGTATTCATTAGCTTAGTAAATCCTTTATTGAAAAACAGCTTTGTATTTTTAAAAGAAGATGGAAGCCCATGCTCCTTTAACCATTTCAATTCAAAGCAACGGCCACTTGCAATATCATCTTGAGTAATGAGCTTAGAAATATTCATTGGCAGTTTAAAATATCCGCCCGACAAAAAATAACCGCTCTCTCGTTCTTCATTATGTACTTTCAAAAAATCTTTGTGAGGAATACAATCACCATCCGTAAAAACCAAGTAATCAGTTTCAGCAGCTACAATGGCTTTATTTAAAATTTCGCACTTTCTAAAACCCTTGTCCTCGTGCCACACATGCTTTATAGGAATGGGTGATTGAGATTGTAACTGCGTAACCAGTTTTTTTGTTTCTTCACCCGAACCATCATCGGCAATAATAATTTCAAAATCGGTAAAGCTTTGGTTCCAATATCCCCACACTGTTTTTTGTAGCCAGTCGGGCGAATTGTAAGTTGTAAAAATTACAGAAAGAGCCATACTTACCTTTTTTTTGCAAAAGTAAGCTGCTTTAGCATAAAATAAAGGGCAACTACAGTTTAAATATTAGTTTTACAAATCAATTAGTAGCTGAATGAAGTTTGAAAAAGAAAATATCAATATTTGTATTACTCGCAATCAAAAATTTGCCTATTCCGAAACCTTTATCCGCAACCAGATAAAAAAACTTTCTGAAATGGCAAATGTATTTTCTTTACATACAGGCCGCCTGCCCGAAAAAGAAGAGAATGGAAACAGTATTTATCCATGGTATAAATGGATATTGCATAAACTGCAACGGGGTATTACCCAAAATCGCAACACTTATTTTAGTAATAAAGTACTTGCCAAGTATCTTATCAATAACAAAATAGATATTGTGCTGTCTAATTTTGGCATGAGTGCTGCTCACATGAGCATTATTTGCAACAAAGTAAATATTCCGCTTGTACCGCATTTTCATGGCTTTGATGCTACCAAGCAAAAAGTAATAGAAAATTACGGCGAACTGTATAAACAAATGTTTCAAAGATCGCCTGCGATAGTGGCTGTTTCTGAAGTAATGAAGAAGAAACTCATACGGCTGGGTGCTGCTGAAGAAAAAGTTGTTGTTATTCCGTACGGTATAAACCTAACACAATTTACTGCAGCAACAAATAAAGCAACTGATCAATTTATTTTTTTGGCCGTAGGCAGATTTACGGCAAAAAAAGCACCCTTGCTTACCATTAAAGCATTTGAAAAAATAAGTCATCAAGTACCACACGCAACCTTAATTATGATTGGGGGCAAAGAAGAATTGTTTGAGGAATGTGAAAAATATGTAACCGAACATCATCTGAAAAATAAAATTACATTCACCAGTACTTTACCAAACGATAAAATTGCTGAACACATGCAACAGGCACATGCTTTTGTGCAACACTCTATTACTGCTTCTAATGGCGATATGGAAGGAACACCATTGAGTATTTTAGAAGCTGCCGCAAGTGGCCTGCCTGTAATTTCTACTTTACATGGTGGTATTATGGAAGCAGTAATTAACAACAAAACCGGCCTGCTTTGCAAAGAAAAAGATGTGGATGCCATGGCGGAAAATATGCTACTGCTGGCAAATAATCCTGCAATGGCCCGGCAATTTGGCATAGCAGGAAGATTGCATATGGAAAAGCATTACGACCTGGAAAAGCAATCTTTAAAACTTTTTGAACTGCTAAAGGATTCTGCAAAACATTTTAAACAAAATAGCTGAATTGCAATATTACTATACCTTTGAGCCAAAAGCTTACAACAGCAATGCGAAAATGCTATCTTTCAAAAAACTATACAACTGTTACCAGTGCCGGAAATAAAGCCAAAACAGACATTGAAGAAATAATAGCTGCAGAAGGCTTTATGAATATCGGCATTCAACAGGCACGGAGTAAAAATAAGCTGAAAGGTTTTTTTATAACGCTTGCTAGTGTTTTAAAATCCATCGTTCTTTTAAAAAAAGGAGATGTATTGCTGATGCAATACCCTTTAAAAAAGTATTATGCCTTTGTTTGCAAAATGGCGCATTTAAAAGGAGTCCGAGTAATCACTATTATTCATGACTTGGGATCGTTTAGAAGAAAAAAACTGAGTATAGAAGAAGAAAGAAAATTATTGGCCAACTCCGATTATTTAATTACCGGCAACACGGTAATGCGCCAATGGCTAAAAGATAACGATCATCAACAACCGATTGCTGTACTGGGAGCGTGGGATTACCTTTCTTCCGCATCACCCAAACAAACAGATGATAAAGAGAAGTTCAACTCAATTGTGCACGCAGGCTCCCTAAGTCCGGAAAAACACAGCTATATTTATAAGCTGGATGAGGCATTAAGTGAGCAAGCCTCTATAAGGTTTGACATTTATGGTGGTGACCTGGATATGAATAAGATTGTTAACAAATCTCTCTTTACCTATCATGGGTTTACACTACCCGATAATTTAATTGCAAATATTGCTGGCGATTTTGGGTTGATATGGTATGGCCATTCTATTGATGAAATTGATGGAGTGTGGGGCGAATATTTTAAAATAAATACAGCACATAAATTATCATTGTATATAAGATGCCATTTGCCCATAATTGTATGGAGTAAAATGGCAATGGCTCAATTTGTAAAGGAACATAATATTGGTTTTACGGTTGATTCGCTTACAGAATTGGAAGAAAAAATAAATTCATTGAGCAAGCATGACTACCTGCAAATGAAACATAATACGGTAGCCATTAGCAATCGCATTGCAAAAGGCCGCTCTTTTATGGATGCGTACAATGAACTGATAAAAAACTGATAGCAAAAAAATGCTAATTGAAGACGATATACAAAACTGCCTGGAGGTAATGAAAACTGGAGGGATCTTTTTATATCCTACAGATACTGTATGGGGTATAGGCTGCGATGCTACCAATGAAAAAGCAGTGGAGAAAATATTCAACCTAAAAAAAAGGCATGAAGAAAAGAGTATGATTATTTTGCTGGCTATGGAAGAAGACATCCTTAAATATACCCAACACCCGCAAGCGGTAATATTTGATTATATAAAAGGAATAAATAAACCTACTACCGTTATTTACGATGGCGCAAAAAATCTTGCAAAAAATCTAATTAATAAAGATGGCAGCATTGCTATCAGGTTAACAAGAGACTCCTTTTGTACGCAACTCATTTTAGCTTTTGGTAAGCCTATTGTTTCTACATCCAGCAATATTTCGGGCTACCCTGCCCCGGCTTTTTACCAAGATATTGACATCGAAATAAAAAACGGTGTTGACTATATTGTACAACACCGCCGGGATGATTTAACACCTGCCTCTCCCAGTTCTATTATAAAATTAGAAAAGGATGGAAACATTAAAATTATCAGGCCATAGTTAAAACGTAAATCCAATACCCAACTGAACCTTTTGATTTTTCCATTTTTCCTGGCTACCAAGGTCATTGATATTGCTTAAACCTACTGCATACCTGCCATATACTTTAACAGAAGATATATTTATTTGTAAACCCGCAAGTAAACTAAAATCGCCATTTTTAAATGCGTTTTTTCCATTTTCAACTAAGGTATTATCGGCATTCATTAAAATACTATACTGTGGGCCTGCCTGAAATGACAAAATCTTATTTGCTTTAAAATTAAGCAACAATGGTATACTTAAATATTTTAGTTGAATTTTTGTCAAGCTATCAAACTGGTAAATATCACTAAACTTACTGCTGGTATCAATATTTACCTGGCTAAATAATAACTCCGGCTGAATGGAGAATTTTTTACCTAAATCAATTTCGGCAAATCCGCCCAAGTGGTATCCAAAACTAAATTCATCTGTAAACGAGCGGCCATCTAATTTATGTATATCTGCACCCACTTTTACACCAACCTTAAATTGAGCAAATGCAGGAATAGTGGCAAACAGACAAAATATTGCCAAGGTTAGGAGTTTACTTTTCATTTGAATGACGTTTTTAATTAAAGCCCAAGATATATGCCAAGCCATTTAAAAACCCTTAATAAAAGGTGAGTTAACAAATATTTCTCAAGTTTAAAGCCTTCATAATTCAATAACTTATAATTTATTGAATTAAAAACCCTTACCTTTGCGCCGATTTATAATTTCTGAGAATTACATGATATGCTCAGATGCTGTTGACAGCAGGATTTAAGACCACGCAACTATTTCCTCCACATTGAGTTACAACGGCCGTTAGCATTACATGTGACCAGCAATTTTTGTTTGACCACATGTTATTTGCAATGGCAATTAACGGGTCTTTATTTTTAAAAATTTATACGAATGAATGCATTTGAAGCATTAGGCCTCAACGAGAACATCGTTAAGTCCATCACCGACCTTGGGTTTACTGAACCCACCCCAATTCAACAACAAGCTGTTCCTGTGCTATTATCCGGCACAATGGATTTTGTTGGATTAGCTCAAACCGGCACAGGTAAAACTGCCGCCTTTGGGTTGCCATTATTACAATTAATGAATGCTGCAGATAAATTTCCGCAGGCATTAATTGTTTGTCCTACCCGGGAATTGTGTTTACAAATTACCAATGACTTGGTTGCTTTTAGCAAACATAGCAAAGGAATTTTAGCCGAAGCTGTTTATGGCGGTGCATCCATTATGATGCAGATCCGTAATTTAAAAAGAGGCGTACAAATAGTTGTAGCTACTCCCGGTCGCTTAATAGACTTAATAGAAAGAAAAGCCATAGACTTACAAAAAGTAAAATATGTGGTATTGGATGAAGCAGATGAGATGCTCAATATGGGCTTCCGTGACGATATTGATTTTGTTTTAAAAAATACCATTAACCGTGAAAGCATTTGGCTGTTTAGTGCCACTATGCCACCAGAAGTAAGGGCCATTTCTAAAAATTTTATGAATAGCCCCAAAGAAATTACTGTTGGCAAAAAAAATAGCGGCAACGCCAATATCGATCACCAATTTTTTGTTTCGCCTGCGCATAGCCGTTATGAAACACTAAAACGCTTGATTGATTTTAATCCGGGCATGTATGGCATCATCTTTACAAGAACGAAGGCCGATGCACAGGATATTTCTGAAAGGCTATCAAAAGCCGGTTATGAAATTGAAGCATTGCATGGTGACTTAACTCAACAACAAAGAGACAGGGTAATGGGACGTTTTCGTACAAAAGCCTTGCAGCTATTAATTGCTACAGATGTTGCTGCCCGTGGTATTGATGTAGATGGCATCACCCATGTAATTAACTACGAATTACCCGATGATATAGAAGTATATACACACCGCAGTGGCCGTACTGGCCGGGCCGGAAAAACAGGTATTTGTTTATCAATTTGCCATAGCAGGGAAACTTTTAAAATAAGAACCCTGGAAAAAATGGTAAACGCTCAGTTTCATAAACTAGATATACCAAGTGGCAAAGACGTTTGTCGCAAGCAGTTTTTCCATTTTATGGATAAACTGATTAATACCGATATTTCGCACGGGGATTATGAAACTTATCTACCCGATCTGATATCAAAATTTCAAGATGTAAGTAAAGAAGAAATTTTGCAAAGAGTTGCAGCATTGGAGTTTGATCATTTTCTTAAATATTATGAAAATGCCGAAGATTTAAATGCCCGTGATGCAGGACGTGGCCAGCGCAATATGGAGTCTTCTAACAGAGAAGGTAGCCGTAGAGAAAGAAGCTTTGGCAGAGACAATGGTTTTACAAGATTGTTTGTAAACCTTGGCACCAAAGATGGTTTTTATAAAGCAAGCTTTTTACAATTTATTTTGGATGAAAGCAATTTAAAAAAAGAAGTGCTGGGCAAAATAGATATGCGGGAAATGAACAGTTGGGTGGAAGTAGATAAAAGCAATGCAGGCAAAATGATAAAAGCATTGGATGGCAAACGCTATAACAACCGCACAGTAAGAATGAATGAGGCCGATGGCGGCTTTCGCAGGCCAAGTGACGAAGGCAGGGGTAGAAGAAATGGTGATGAAAGAAGAGAGCGTCATCATAGAGAAAGAAAACAGTTTTAATACACAATCCCGGTAAAAAATTACCGGGATTTTTTTTTGCAGTTCTGTCCCTTCATTAAATATCTCTACTACAAATTGTAGGGTTAAAATCAAATGAGTTACTGGAGAAAATACCGTAAATACGGTAAAGTACTATCAAGCATTTTCTGCAAACTTGTACTTAAACCCAAAATCTACTTAAAATGGCTATTAAACTAACACTACTTGCAGTTTTATGTTCGATAACTTTTACAGAAGGATATACTCAAAATGTAGGAATTGGCTTAGCAAACCCTACAAAAGGACGGCTTGAAATTTATGGTGCATTAGGCGGCGGAACGGTAGCCAGCTTTGGTACAGATGGCACCGGCATTAGTTTACAACGTAACTGGCCTACCATTGGTTTTAATCAGTATAGAGATAATAGCAATATTGCCAGATATATGGGTACAGGTAAGGCATCCTGGCTATATTACGATCCTGCCGCAGGAAATTTTTATTGGGATGTGTACAATACAGCCGGAGTAGCTGACCAGGAAATTACCGCAACAGGTTTTAGGGCACTTACGATTAGCAGCTTGGGCAATATTGGAATAGGCCCTTCGGTAAACCCACAAGCTCCTTTACAATTTACCAACGACCTAAGAAATCGAAAAATCGTACTCTGGGGAAACGATCCAAGCGATGTAGCTTTTTACGGATTTGGGGTTAATGCTGCAGCCCTTCGCTACAATGTAGATGCGGTGGGAGCCAACCACAGCTTTTATGCAGCAAATACAAAACTGCTAAATATAGGCGGCGATAAAAAACTAACCGTTGAAGGAAACTCTCAGATAAAAGGTTTTACTGCTCTTAACAATACCACCGATGGATATACCCCAAAAGTAGCAGCAGAAATTTGGGGTCCTGTGGCTTTAGCAAATTCATACACTGTTAATCTTCAACTGGGGACCTGGATTACTAATTCCACAATATCCAGCTATGTAAAAGTGCATAACCCTACCACTAATTCAGCCCTTGAGTTAGACATTGCCAATGGGGTTATAGATGGGCAAATAATAGTAATAGAAGGTAACCTTAACCCATTTACAATTAGGGTGCCGGGGTCTGTATATAGCAATATTTATGGAAGTGGCAATATGACAATTGGGGGCGGCGATGTGCTTACATTAATATGGAATGCACAAAGGAACAAATGGATGCGCTTGGCTTATACAGATAACTAATAAAGCAGTACTTATTTATTGGAGCATCATCTATATTCTCGTAAAAGTTGCATTAGTATCAATCCAAAACTTTTACTTCCGTTCTTCGGTTTATAGCCCTACCTTCTTCGGTTTTATTGCTTTCAATCGGCATAGTTAAACCATAACCTTTTGCTTCAAGCCTCTCAGGATTTATGCCTTTAGAAATAAGATATTGCATTACCGTAACAGCCCGCTCTGTAGATAATTTTAAATTATTGGCCGGAGTTCCTACATTATCGGTATGCCCGCCAATTTCTATCCGCTCGCTTTCACGCCTGTTTAAATACTTTACTAATTCGTCCAATGCAGGGTATGAATCTTCATCCAACTCTGCTTTTCCTGTTTCGTAGTTTACATTTTCAAGAATAAAAGTTTTGGCAGGCTGGTGCTGTAAATCAACTTTAAAAGCTTCTTTGTACGAAGCATTTCCCTGCGGTGCAGGAATATCTAATACATTATAGCTGGTAGAATCTTTAAAGCCTAAGATAAACATTTCGTATCTGTCGCCGGCTGGTAATCTTGTTGAAAATTTACCATCCATTCCTGTTATACCCTGATATTCTTTACTGTTTATCTGGCTTCTGAAAATTACAATTTCATGCGGCAGCACATTATTTTTAAAATCTGTTAAAGTAACATCAATAGGAGCATCTTTGGGAATAGCAGCATTTTGAACTTCGGCACTGGTTTGAGCTTTTGCGGCGGCAATAAAAAAGCCACAAATCATGATAAGAGCCAGGATCTTTTTCATATTGATATAAATTAAGTTGGTAAAGCAATAATAAAGATAATCAGAACTAATAACTTTTCAATGCACCTGCTTATTGCCCTAACTACAAGATTTCATTACAATTTTTGCTGTAGCCGCCCTGTCATTTCGTTTTTCCAGCTTAAAAAATCTCCCTGCTGTATGTGTAAACGAGCCTGCTTAACCAGCCATAAATAAAAAGCCAGGTTATGGATACTGGCAATGGTAAGCCCCAGGTATTCTTTACTTTTTAATAAATGTCGTAGATATGACTTGCTGTAATAAGTACTTACTTCGCAATCAATGCCTTCATCAATAGGCGAAAAATCTCGCTCCCATTTTTTATTATCAATATTTACTACCCCTTTGCTGGTAAACAACATGGCGTTGCGGCCGTTTCGGGTAGGCATTACACAATCAAACATATCTATACCCATGGCAATACATTCTAAAATATTCCATGGTGTACCCACACCCATTAAATACCTTGGCTTTTGAGTAGGCAAATAATCGCAACACAAGTCGCATATTTCATACATTTTTTCTATTGGCTCGCCTACGCTCAACCCTCCAATGGCATTTCCGGTAGCATTTTTGGAGCTTATATAATCGCAACTGGCTTTGCGTAAATCGGTATGCACACCTCCTTGAACAATTGGAAAAAGGTTTTGTGTATATCCATATTTATCGGGTGTACTATTAAATTGGCTAAAGCATCTATCGAGCCAGCGATGTGTAAGCTCCATAGATGTTTTAGCATAACTGTATTCGCTGCCACCGGGCGGGCATTCGTCAAAAGCCATTATGATATCGCCTCCAATAATACGTTGGATATCCATCACTTTTTCCGGACTAAACAAATGTTTGCTCCCATCAATATGCGAACGAAAAATTGCCCCTTCCTCTGTGAGTTTCCTTTGGCTGGATAGCGAAAAAACCTGAAAGCCACCACTATCTGTAAGGATAGGCTTTGGCCAGCCATTGAATTTATGAAGACCTCCAGCGGCTTCTAATGTTTCTAATCCTGGTCGTAGGTATAAATGATAAGTATTGCCCAATATTATTTGTGCATGCACATCATTTAAAAGTTGTTGCTGGCTTACTGCTTTTACACTACCCACAGTACCTACGGGCATAAAAATAGGCGTTTGAATTACGCCATGGTCGGTAGTAATTTCACCAGCTCTTGCTTTGCTATGTGTATCGGTTGATTGGAGTTTAAAACTTAATGCTGCCATATTAAAAAACTGGGCAAAGATAATTGTAAATTACTGTTGCCATAGCTTAGCACCACCATCTATTCCTTCTATATTGGTAACTATCACCATATCCTTATCTAATTTAAAATTGATAAAACGGCTGTTTCCGCCACCAATGTATAGCTTATCGTAGTTAATTACCGTTTTCAACACATCAAAACAAAACCTTACCCTTTCGTTCCACTTTTCTTTCCCTTTTTCCTTCATAGCTGCATTGCCTATATATTCATCATAAGTAAGGCCCTTTTTTATTGGGTGATGTGCAATTTCAAGATGGGGCAATAATTTTCCATTTACAAATAATGCCGTACCAAACCCTGTGCCTAATGTAACCATTAGCTCAAGCCCCTGGCCTTGTACCACACCAAGCCCAAGCATATCTGCATCATTAATTACCCTTACAGGTTTACTGAAAATTTCGGTAAGTTTTTTTGCTAACTCAAAACCTGCCCATTCTTTTGTACCTAAATTGGGAGCAGTAAACACTCTGCCATCCCTTACATAACCCGGAAATCCCACCGAAATTTTATCAAATGTAAAGTTTGAGGCTAGTTCCTGAATTACATTTAATACATTAATTGGGCTTGAAGGTGAAGGAGTCAATAATTTGATATAATCTTCCAACATTTCTCCATTAGAGGCTAATACACTTCCTTTTATTTTTGAACCGCCTACGTCAATACTCAAAATTCTTTCTGACATATTCTTTTCTTTATGGTTATAATATAATCTTTAATTTATTACAAGTTAACTATTTTCATGCTCTTATTATGAAGCAAGTAAGCGGTGCCGAAAAAAGAAGGCTAACAGAAAATAGAACCCATGATAACCCTCTTGAAAAATGGGGCTGTTACTTAAGTGAGCGACAATGGGGAACTGTAAGGGAAGATTATAGCCAAAATGGCAACGCATGGCAATACTTCCCTTTTGAACATGCCAAAAGCCGGGCATACATTTGGGGCGAAGACGGCATTGCAGGCTACTGCGATTTTTTTCAAAACATTTGTTTTGCTCCCGCCATGTGGAATGGAAAAGACCCAATACTAAAAGAACGGCTATTCGGCTTGGCGAATGGACAAGGAAACCATGGTGAAGATGTGAAAGAGCTGTATTATTATCTTGATAATACACCCACACATTACTATATGAAATACCTGTACAAATATCCGCAGCAGGAATTTCCGTATGATGATTTGCTGAAGAAAAATAAAGAAAGAACACTCAATGAACCTGAATATGAAATACTGGATACAGGAATATTTAGCAACAACGAATATTTTGATGTATTTATAGAGTATGCAAAACTAAATAGTGAAGATACTTTTATTTGCATAGAAGTAATAAACAAAGCAAGTACCGAAGCTCCATTGGTATTATTACCTACAGTTTGGATATACAACCGTTGGCAAAATGGCACATTAAAAGAAAGACCTGTGCTGCAGTTGGTACGGGATGGAATGCTCAATATAGCCCATGAAAGAATGGGAAACTATTTTTTTTACTATGCTCAAACTGGCGAACAATACTTTGCAGAAAATGAAACCAACACCGAGTTGCTAATGGGTGTTCCCAACAAATACCTTTTTCCAAAAGATGCAATTAACGATGCAATAGTGTCGGGTAAAAATAAAACAAAACTAAAGGTCAATAAATCGGGCACAAAATTTTGTCCTGTTTATCGAATGACACTAAAAGGCGGCGAGTCAAAAAAATTTTATTTCAGGCTTACAAATACTCAAGTAGAAGATGCTTTTGCACCAGGCTTTGAAAATATTTTTACTAACAGAAAAAACGAAGCTGAAGAATTTTATAAATCGCTTATACATACGGCAGATGCAGATATTGCCAATATAGAAAGGCAGGCTTATGCCGGCTTGCTATGGACTAAACAATATTATCATTACGATGTGGAGTGGTGGCTTAACAGCTCAGACGGTATTACTCCCGAATCTACAGAAAGAAAAACCGGGCGAAATAGTAGTTGGCAATATTTAAAAAATCAAGACATTATTTCCATGCCCGATAAATGGGAATACCCCTGGTATGCTGCATGGGATTTGGCTTTTCATACTATTTCTCTTGCTTTGGTAGATGCATCCTATGCCAAGCACCAGCTTATATTATTGATGCGAGAATGGTATATGAATCAGGATGGCCAACTTCCTGCATACGAATGGGATTTCAGTTCCGTAAACCCTCCTGTACATGCATTTGCCGCAATGGAAGTTTATAGAATAGATAAACGAATAAACGGTAACGGAGATATTAATTTTTTAAAAAGGATATTCCAAAAACTGATTATAAACTTTACCTGGTGGGTAAATAGAAAAGATGCAAATGGCAACAGTATTTTTGAAGGCGGTTTTTTGGGCATGGATAATATTGGCATTTTTAACCGCAACGAAAACCTGGGCGAAGGTTTAAGATTGGAGCAAACAGATGGTACAAGCTGGATGGGAATGTATGCTTTGAACATGATGGAAATTGCTTTTGAGATTGCCATTACCGACCCATCGTTTGAAGATTCTGTAACCAAATTTTATGAACATTTTGTAATAATTGCAGAAGCCCTCAATGAGTTAGATTTATGGGATAATGAAGACGGCTTTTTTTATGATGTGTTAAGCCTTGACCAAAAAGAAAAAATACCACTAAAAGTAAGAAGCATAGTAGGGTTGATACCACTTTGTGCTGTTTCGCTTTTTGAAAATAGTGCTATTGACAATATGCATGATTTTAACAAGCGGATGACTTGGTTTGAAAACTATAGAATTAGCAACAATAAATATTTACCGAATGAAGAAGGCAACAATAGCAAAACTTTAATGCTGAGTTTGGTAAATAAAGAACGATTGCAAATTATCATCCAACGTTTTTTGGATAGTGAAGAATTTTTATCAGAATATGGCATCCGCTCAGTAAGCCGTTATTATAAAGAAAACCCCTACTCTGTTTCTATTCACGGAGAAGAATATACCATTGAATACGACCCTGCAGATAGTACCAGCAGTATGTTTGGCGGCAATAGCAACTGGCGTGGGCCCATATGGATGCCCATCAATTATATATTTATCAAATCGCTTCACCGCTATGGTGAATTTTATGGAGATTCTTTAATGGTAGAATTTCCTACCAAGTCGGGCAATAAAATTTCTCTTCGGCAACTTGCAAGAGAGTTAACAATAAGGCTAGTAAAAATATTTATGCGAAATGAAACTGGAGACAGGCCTGTTTATGCATGGTACAACGAATTTTACAAAAAAGAAGAAAATAAAGACCTCATACAATTTTTTGAATATTTTGATGGCGATAGTGGTCGTGGGTTAGGCGCCTCTCACCAAACCGGGTGGACTGCTTTAATACTAAATTTAATTACGGATTTTAAGGATACAATAGATCGCTAAAAGGGGGTTATTAACATTTTGTTTTTGTGTTGAAAATATTTAAGCCCGCAACGTATTTTTGTATTTATGGATTTACCTAAACTAGTGCTTGAACAATGGCCTCTGCTGTTGTTTATATTTTTGTGCGTTGTGGTTACAATACAACTTTTTTACTATTTATTTTTTTTCACCCGGCTGGCTTTTTACAAATCATCCATAAAAGATACGTCTCAAACCCATGCAGTAAGTGTAGTAGTGTGCGCCCGTGACGAAGCCGCCAACCTGGCCAAAAATTTACCTGGTGTGCTAGTTCAAAACTACCCTACCACACATGAAGTAGTGGTAGTAAACGACAACTCATACGACGAAAGCAAATACCTGTTGGAAGAATTGAAAAAAGAATTTAAACAGATGAATGTGGTGGAGCTTACCCAGGAAGCCAAAATGATACCAGGCAAAAAATTCCCTTTAAGTATTGGCATAAAATCGGCAAAACATGAAGTACTTCTACTAACAGATGCCGACTGTGTGCCTGCCAGTGAAAACTGGATAAACAGCATGCAAAATGCTTACAAAGAGAACACCGAAATTGTTTTGGGATATGGGCCTTTTCATAAAAAGAAAGGCTTTTTAAATAAACTTATCCGCTGGGAAACTTTTCATACTGCATTGCAATACATGAGCTACGCTCTGGCTGGGATTCCGTATATGGGCGTAGGAAGAAATTTATCCTATAAAAAAACGGTATTCTTTCGCCACAAAGGTTTTTCTGCACATAATAATATACCTGGGGGCGACGATGATTTGTTTATAAATGCAGCAGGCAACAAACAAAACACACGCATTAATATAGACAAACAAAGTTTTACCCTTAGCGAACCGGCTAGCAACTGGCAGCAATGGCGCAAGCAAAAACAAAGGCATTATACTACCTCAAAACATTATAAAGGCTTGCATAAATTTTTGCTGGCATTATATGCACTGGTACATTTCTTATTCTATCCTTTGTTAATTGTAACTGCCATTTTTTATAGTTGGCAATTAGCATTAATTATTTTAGTAGCCAGGTGGATAATACTGGGTATTATTTTTTATAAAACAATGCAAAAGCTTAATGAACAAGACCTTTTTCCATTGTTTATATTTTTTGATATTTGGATGAGTCTGTATTATTTTATTTTTGCACCAGCCTTGTTTAGAAAACCAAAACCTAGTTGGAAGTAGTATAGATACCGAAATTCAGAATTGGTTAATGCCTGCTTAAAGCTGAATATTGATCAAGTGTACAAGTGTGCGACGCCACCAAGGCAGAAAGAATTGCTAGTGCTGATTACATAATAATTTAAACGCCAAAGACGTGTAAAAATTCAACATTATTTTATGGAATTAATACAAAAATATTTTGCAGATTTTACGCCAACCCAACTGGAGCAGTTGGCCGCATTAAAAGATTTGTATAAAGAGTGGAATGAAAAAATAAATGTAATCAGCCGAAAGGATATTGATAATTTTTATTTGCACCATGTTTTACATTCGCTAACCATAGCAACGCAGTTTGATTTAAAAAAAGGGATGCAGGTAATGGACTTGGGATGTGGTGGTGGCTTTCCGGGTGTGCCATTGGCGATCTTTTTTCCCGAAGTAGAATTTTACATGGTGGATAGCATTAATAAAAAATTGACGGTTATAAAAGAAGTTTCTGCGGCTATTGGGTTAAATAATATTTATACCCAACACAGCCGTGCCGAAGATATAAAAAACAGACAGTTTGATACAGTAGTATCAAGAGCTGTTGCACCACTCAAAGACCTTTTGCGCTGGAGTAAACCTTTAATTAAAAAGAATAAAAACAGGGCCGAAGACGAACCCAATGGCCTCATTTGCTTAAAAGGCGGCGATCTTACACAGGAAATTTTTGAGAGTGGCGCCAAACCATTTATATGGGATATTTATAACATATTTTCTGAGGAGCACTTTATAGAAAAATATATGCTTTACGTAGCCCAAAAGTAAAAACCTACCACTTTGTAGTATTTTTTTACATTTTATTTTAATGAATCTTTGCAAATGGACATTAAAGTAGCCATTGTAGAAGATAACAGCGATATCCGGCAGGCATTGGAGCAAATCATCCAAATGTGTAACGGTATGGAGTTGGTGTGCAGTTGCGAAAATGGTGAAGACGCCTTGGTTAAATTACCCATTTACGAACCTAAGGTTGTATTAACAGATATAAACCTTGGCGGCATTACAGGAATAGAGGTAGTAAGAGAGATTAAGCCACAATTTCCGGAAATGCTTTTTATGATGTGTACGGTATATGAAGAAGATGAAAAAATATTTGAAGCATTGAAAGCTGGTGCCAGTGGTTACATCATAAAAAAAACAAGGCCCTCCCAGCTGCTGGAAGCAATTAAAGAACTCAATGAAGGGGGTGCTCCTATGAGCAGCCAAATAGCAAGAAAAGTGGTGATGGCTTTTCAGCCAAAACCAATAGTAGCTGATGGTTTAGTGGATTTACTTACCCGAAGAGAATTAGAAATACTGGAAATGCTAGCCAGCGGCCTTGTTTACAAAGAAATTGCAGATAAACTATCCATTAGTGCGGAAACGGTTCGCAAGCATGTGTACAATGTATATGGCAAACTACATGTAAGCAACCGGGTAGAAGCAGTGAATAAATATTTCGGAAGGTAACACTTCCTTTGCTACCCTATAATTTTAGCCGTTCTCTACAATACAAAGCCCTGCACGCTAAGCAGGGCTTTGTTATTATTAGATGAAAGATTTAGTTTCTTACCAATTCAGCTCGAGTACATTATTAGTGCGGTTTATATCTGCCATTCGTTTGCTGGCGTCTATTTCTGCCTTTTTTAAATCTGTTAATCGCTGCTTTATTTCTACCACATAAGTAGGATGAGTCCAAGCCCATTCCTTATATTCCACCCTTTTTTCTTGAGGGTTCTCATTCTCTTTGCTACCCAGCATCATATTTAAAGGAATATAGCACATTTGAGTGCTCCCGTCTTTAAAAGTCAANTGTAGGTCGATAGGCATTGGCATATAGCCAGTTCTTTTAAGCCGGATTTTAGATACGCCATTTTCTTCCCACAAACTATCAATTCCATAATCGATGGTTTTGGTAGTGTTTACAAAATACATTTGATACCAGTCTAACTGGATGCCGCTTACATCTTCTGCTACTTTTACAAACGCACTTGCATCAGGATGTTTGAAACGCCATCTGTTGTAATACTCCAGCAGTACTTTATCTCTTGCTTTTGCACCAATTATATAACCCAGTTGCTCTAAAAAAACTTCGCCTTTACTATAGGCAGCAGCACTGTAAGCACTATTGGTGTTAAAATGATCGGCATGAGTGGTAAGCGGCTCTTCAATGCCGCTTTTAGCAAGATTGAGGTAGCTGGCATAACCATCGCTATGTTGCCTTGGCAATACATTTTCAACCAACTCTTTTAAACGGGTATTATTAGGGTTCTTTTTTAAATTATCCTCCATTACTGCAATGGATGGGTAACCTTTGTAATACTCCATCACCAGGTCTTCTGCATAACTGGTAAAGCCTTCATCCATCCAGGCATACATGCTTTCATTTGTCCCTAACATCATTTGGTACCAGCTATGCATCCATTCGTGAAAAGCAGTGCCCAACGATGCAGATACAATTAGTGTAGCCATGGGGTATTCCATGCCGCCATCGCCACCGTGAATAAATGAATATTGAGGGTATGCATATTTGCCAAAATTCTTTTGTATAAATGGCAGTACTTTTACAGCCGCATCTGCCACTACAGTCCATGCACTATCATTTTTTTGTGCATCGGTAGGTTTATCATGATAAATAACATGAATTACAGGGCCACCATTTACCTTACGAACAATATGCTTGTAATCAGGATCTGCAGCCCACATAAAATCGTGGATATTGTTGCCAACAAAACGCCAGGTTCTTTTATTTTTTGTTGTTGGTTTCAATGAAGAACCTGGCACATCATAACCCCATCCAATTTCTGCTGCATTTTGTAAAACACCCGTTCCGCCCAGTTTATAATCCTTATCAATATTGATGGTTACATCATAATCGCCCCATACGCCATAAAATTCACGGGCAATGTATTGATTGGGATGCCATCCATCCTTATCGTACTCACATAATTTAGGATACCACTGGCTCATACTGTACCGCACATTGGTGGTTGGATTATCTCTCCCACTTCTTCTAACCTGCAATGGAACCTGTGCTTCAAACTCCATATCGATGGTTACTGCAGTTTTTGGCAGGATTGCTTTTGTCAATTTTACTTCCAAAATCGTTTCATGGTATTCAAATAGTTGTGCAACACCATTTACTTTAAGCGATTTTATTTTTTGGTATCCAATTTCATCTTCCTTTAATTTTGAAATACGATCCCTTACCCTGCTATCCCATTCTGGCCTGTTATTGGTTAATACTTTTCCTAACTCACGGCTGCGAACATCCATACTACTGTTGGGCTGAAATGCATTAAAATATAAATGATAAAAAAGTTTATCCAATTTATCGGGTGAGTTATTTGAGTACACCAATTGTTGTTTTCCCGTAAACCGGTTGGTTGTTACATCCATGTCGATGTTCATAGTGTATTTAACTCGTTGTTGCCAATAACCATTTTGTGCAAAAGCACCTGCTGCAACAGTAATACCTATAAACAGCAATGCAAATTTTCTTTTAATCATGATAAACCATCTTTGTATTTGGGTAAATTTCGGTAAAATTTTGTGAGCAAAAACTTAAATGGATGAGCGGTTAAGCTTTTCCAGCAACCACAATTACAATCTCTCCTTTAACAGCCTTTGCATTAAAATAATCGTACACTTCCTGTAAGGTACCTCTTTTGTTTTCTTCAAATTTTTTGGTGAGTTCCCTACTTACACAACATTGTCTTTCTGCACCAAAATATTCAATAAAATCTTTGAGCGTTTTTACCAGCCGCATAGGGCTTTCGTAAAAAACCATGGTACGTTCTTCTATAGCCATTCGCTTTAAAAAAGTTTGCCTCCCTTTTTTAAGGGGCAAAAACCCTTCAAAACAAAAACTAGTAATGGGCAACCCGCTATTTACCAATGCCGGCACAAAAGCCGTAGCACCGGGAAGACATTCTACTATTATATTTTGTTTTACACATTCCCGCACCAGCAAAAATGCAGGGTCGCTGATGCCAGGTGTACCTGCATCGGTAAGCAAGGCAATATTTTTGCCTGTGGCCAATTGGTCGGCGATATGTGCTACAATTTTATGTTCGTTGTGTTGATGATAAGGAGAAACCGGCTTATGAATGCCATAATGATTTAAGAGTACCGAGGAAGTTCGGGTATCTTCTGCCAGTATCAGGTCAACAGATTTTAAGATATCTACTGCCCTAAAAGTAATGTCGGCTAAGTTGCCTATGGGAGAAGGAATGATGTACAGCATTTCTATCTGCTAATTCACTGATATTTCAAACATTTCCATCACAGGATTTGCCAGTAGTTTTTTGGCAGCTTCAGATGCAATGGTCTCTGCTTCATCTTTTGTCGCAGCTTCTATTTGAAGGTCAATATGTTTTCCTATTCTTACATCGCCCACAGCGTTAATATTGAGGCTTTTCAATCCACCTAAAACTGCTTTACCTTGTGGATCTAGCAAATCTTTCAAAGGCATTACTTTTATTTGCGCTGTAAACAACATATCTATTTATTTTTAAACAGCAAAGATAACAGAATGTAAGTGATAAATACTACCGGAACTGCCAGCCATTGCAAGAAAATTGCCGCAATTATAGTAATCCCAACCAGTACCAATTTAGGCATATTGGCTTGGAGTGTTTTTTCTTTAAACTTCATGGCCATTAATGGAAGTTTACTTACCATCAACCAACTTACAAGCACTATAATTGCGTAAAGCACCCATTTATTCAACAAAATACCAGTGATTGCATCTGAACTACTGTACCAATAGATTAGTGGTAAAGATGCTATTAAAAGCCCTGCTGCCGGAATGGGTACACCTTTAAAGCCATATGCTTGCGAGTTATCTAAATTAAACCTTGCAAGCCTGTAAGCACCAGCCCCGGCAATTAAAAATGCGGGAACAAGCCATATTATACTTACTTCTATTCCAAATTCCTCCTTGGCAAAAGATGCTCTTAAAAGCTGGTACATTATCATAGATGGAGCTACCCCAAAACTCACCACATCTGCCAATGAATCGAGTTGTTTGCCCATTTCAGAACTGGCATTAAACAATCTTGCAACAAAGCCATCTAAAAAATCTACCAAAGCGGCTATGCCGATAAATAATGAGCCCAACACAATTTTTTCTGGCAGGTCAATATATTGGGCACCTTCGGCATTATACTGAATGGCAATACCATTTTGCAGAATGCATACAATGGCAAAACAGCCAAACATTAAATTAAGTAATGTAAACAGGTTGGGTATTTGTTTCATAATATTGTTTAACTACTGGTTTTATATATTAATCTTTGAAAGATAAGCACAGTTTACCAAACTGTAAAACAACACCGCTTAAGTACTTTATAGAAATTACAGCACTATATTATTTGTAGGAGTAATAGCCGCAGGTAAATTAGCTTCATCCAACATATCTCTCATATCTATCTCAATGGTTCGGCTTATTTGCGTAATGGGCACATCGTTGGCACTACCTTCAAATGGGTTTACCGAGCTTTCACCTACGGTATCCAGTGTATGAAAAGCCCAAGTGATTACTGCCGAAAAAATAATATTGAACCAAATGGTATATCCTTCTAAAAAAGTACCATCGCCCAGTTTATCAAACTCCCTTAAAAGACCAAAGGGAAGCAATATCACTAAAATAAAAAGCAGGTAGGTAGCTATTGAAGCAAAATTGCGGGGATACGGAAAGTTTTTAATTCTTTCTGCTTTACCCTGGCTATCGGTCAATCTCATCAGGGCTTGCTGCAACTGTGTCCATTCAAAATCGTTAATAGTGCCAAAATTCTTTAAAGCCGCCAGCTCTTCCGATTGCATGGCCGTAAGTTGGGTGGCTTTATTTTTCTTAGGCAGGATATATTCCAACTCTGGAGTAGGCAGGTATTTTTTTAGTTCATCACTCAAGCTGCTAACCTGCTCTGGAATTTGGTAATGCGATGCCCTATAATCTTTATTTCGCCAGTTATTTATATTCTCCCAACTGCGTGGCTCCCTTAACTGATACCTTAATGCGGTTAACCATGCAAAATGACGATAAAACATTTTTTTTGCAACGGCTTCATTTTTGCCACCAACGGCATCCCTAAGTGTATAAGCAAAGCTTCTACTATCGTTTATAATGGCCCCATATATTTGCCTGGCTTCCCAAATGCGGTTATAACTGGCGTTGTTTTTAAACCCTACAATAAATGCAACGGCAGTACCCATTATGGCAATAGGCTGCCAGGGCAATGCCAAAAAAGTGAATCCCATTGCATACATAATGGTTGGAATGGCAGCCAGTACTAGCATCCAAACAGTATCCGTAAATGTCCATCTAAAAAAATCGTACGGCGTAAACCTCCTTCCGGTATGCATAATTGTTTTGGTTTGATTCAAAATTAATAAAATCAAACAATAGTAAATTTGATATCTACTATACAGATACTACTATTGAATATTTTTTCTGTCTTTTAAACATTCTAAATTTCAATAGTCTAAACTTGCATATATACTGTTTATGAAAAACTTTTTTTTGGCCATTGCTATATTTTTTTCATTAAAAGCATCGTCTCAAAACCTATACTTTCCTCCACTCATTGGAAATACATGGGAAACAACCAACCCTACAACCCTTGGTTGGTGTACAGAAAGGATAGACTCTTTGTATAATTTTTTGCAACAAAAAAACAGCAAAGCCTTTATTGTTTTAAAAGATGGAAAGATAGTACTGGAAAGATATTTTGGAACATTTACACAAGACAGCCTTTGGTATTGGGCTTCCGCCGGAAAAACAATTACTGCCTACCTTGTGGGTAAAGCAAAAGAACAGGGTTTTCTTTCCTTATCAGATTCTACTTCTAAATACCTGGACACAGGTTGGACCAGTTGCACACCCGAACAGGAAGGCAAAATTACAATCCGCAATCAGCTTACAATGACATCAGGACTGGATGATGGCACAGGCGATGTTTACTGTACACTTCCCTCCTGCCTTGTTTATAAAGCTCCTGCAGGGGCTCGCTGGGCTTACCACAATGCACCTTATACCTTGCTGGAACAAGTGCTTGTAAATGCTACTTCACAAAATATAAATCCCTATACACAATCTGTCCTTAAATCTCAAACAGGTATGAATGGCTTATGGGTTACTGTAGATTACAATAATGTGTATTGGAGCAATGCACGCAGCATGGCAAGGTATGGTTTGCTGATGCAGAATAAATTTAAGTGGAACAACAATTTATTACTTACCGACAGTGCTTATATACATGATATGCTAAATACTTCGCAGGGTATTAATTATGCTTATGGATACTTAACATGGCTCAATGGAAATGGCTCGTATATGGTACCCCAGGTTCAATTAAAATTTCCAGGCTCTTATGCTCCAGCCGCTCCTATTGATATGTTTGCTGCTTTGGGCAAAAACGGACAGATAGTTTCAGTAGCTCCTTCAAAAGGATTGGTGGTTATCCGTATGGGAAATGAACCCGATGCCGGCGATGTACCGTTTACGCTTTGCGACAGTATATGGCAACGGTTGAACTATGTGATGTGCAACAGCACTTCTCCAAAAACATATATGTTTGTAGGAACAGGCAATTGGACAAATCCACTCAACTGGAGCAATCAACTAATGCCACCTGCTATATTGCCTGCCGGAGATCAAATTATTGTTTACCCATTAGGAAACAACAGTGAATGTATTTTAAATACAACACAAACAATTACAACAGGTGCAAAAATTCATGTGATAGCCGATAAAAAAATGACGGTGACCGGAAATTTAATTTTACAATAAAATTGATTGCTATTTCAAAACAATTAAATGTTTTCCCGAAGCAATATTCAAAGTAGCTCCGGGGAGAATTTTCAATGTTCTTACTATAATATCAGTATTAAACGTGTTGTGCTATTAAATAGTGATAAAACTACAAAAAAACTCCGCAATTAATACGGAGTTTTACTGTTATTGCTTCATCAACGTTTCAATATCTTCAACTGTTATAGGTATATTTTTCATTAAATCTTTGTTGCCATTTTTGGTAACCCAAAAATTATTTTCAATGCGGATACCCATTTGCTCTTCTTCAATATAAATACCGGGCTCAATGGTAAATACCATTCCGGCTTTAATTGGCTCTGTACGAGTTCCCAAATCGTGCACATCAATACCTAAATGATGTGAAATACCATGATATAGGTATTTGCGGTAGGCCCTGTTTTCAGGGTCTTCATTTTTGATATCCGATTTTTTGAGTAAGCCTATTTTTTGAAAAATTATGGTTGCCTCATCTCCTACTTTTTCTGTATAGTCAACAATACTAATGCCGGGTTTTAAAATACTGGCAGCATAATGATGTAAATGTAAACAAGCGTTATATACTGTTTTCTGGCGTCTGGTAAACTTACCACTCACCGGAACGGTTCTTGTTAAATCAGCACAATAACCTCCATATTCGGCACCAAAATCCATTAATATCAATTCGCCTTCTTTACACTCACGGCTGTTTTCAACATAATGCAAAACCCTTGCCCTATCACCACTGGCTATTATAGAGCCATAAGCAGGGCCTGTTGCCCGCTGTGATAAAAATGAATGGAATATTTCTGCTTCAATTTCGTATTCCATTACTCCGGGTTGAATAAACTGTAGTAACCGTCTAAAAGTAATATCTGTAATATCTATTGCCTTTTGCATTACTTCAATTTCTAGTGCTGTTTTAATAGCCCGCAAATCTTTTAATATTTTTGCACTGCGTTTATAATTATGTAATGGATAACGGCGTTTCATTTCTTTGGCATAACGGTAATCTCTCACAGGCACCAGGTTTGCTTTACGGTCGTTTTCATTGCTATTGAGATAAATAGTATCTGCCAAATGTATCCAGGGTTGCAGCAAACCATCCAATGAATCGATCCATACAATTGTTTTAATTCCTGAAATAGCTTGCGCCTCGTTTGCTCTTAACCGATGGCCATCCCATTTTTCTTTTAATTCGTTTGGCCTTACCAATACCAATACTTCCCTGTATTTAGCATCGGGATTATCAGGAAATAAAATTACCATGCTATCTTCTTGCTCTATACCCGAGAGCCAAAACAAATCGGAATTTTGTTTGAATTTATAAATGGCATCACCGTTGCTGGCTACTTCATCATTGCTATTAAAAATAGCAATGGAGTTTTTCTCCATTTTATCAACAAATCTTTTTCTGTTTTGTATAAAAATCTCGGGGTTAAGTGGCAAATATTTCATGTGTATGATATTTTTTGAGTAAGCAATTTACCACCATTTTGGCATATACTGTATGATTAAAAGTTGGTTGCTTCATTTTTACAGAAATCTTTAAAACTCAATAAATATAGCCGCAAAACCTTATGCCGTACAAGTGTGCGACGCAACAATGCTAAATTGAATACAAAATGCCCGGAAACAAAAATTTAAAAAAAATGATGAAATTCATTGGGTTTCTAATGTGTACTTTTTACCCTTTAGGTTTTTTATCACAAAACCTTGCACTACCTTTGTATTCTTAAACAAAAAACGCTTTGCTATGTCAGTATCAACCATGCTGGGTGCACCACTAAGTGCCTTGGCAGAAATGGGTTTGCACACCAGTAAACCCTTACATTACCAACTTACTCCAGCCGAACTTACCGAACAAACATTAAAAAGAGACGAAGGTGTTTTAAATAATACCGGTGCACTCGTAATTAAAACAGGAAAATTTACAGGCCGTAGCCCAAAAGACAAGTTTACAGTAAAAGATGAAATTAGTGCCGATAAAGTAGATTGGAACGATTTTAATATTGCCATTGAAGAAAAATATTTTTTTCAATTAAAAGAAAAAATGCTGCAGTACTTATCAGACAAAGAATTGTGGGTAAGAGACTGCTTTGCCTGTGCTGATGAAAATTATCGTTTACACTTAAGAGTTATAAACGAAAGCCCTGCCAACAACTTATTTTGCTTTAATATGTTTATAAGGCCAACTGAAACTGAATTAGAGAATTTTCAGCCGCATTGGCATATAATACAAGCACCCGGTTTTAAAGCCGACCCAGCAGTGGATGGCACTCGTTCTGAAAACTTTGCAATTCTTAGCTTCAAGCACAAAACCATTTTAATTGGCGGCACTGGCTATACAGGTGAAATGAAGAAAGGGATTTTTACCATGCTGAATTTTGTATTGCCGGTAAAAGCCAATGTATTGAGTATGCACTGTAGTGCCAATATGGGTAAAGAGGGCGATACCGCAATTTTCTTTGGACTGAGCGGAACAGGTAAGACTACATTGAGTGCCGACCCTAACCGTTTATTGATTGGCGATGATGAGCATGGTTGGACTGATAACAGTGTATTTAATTTTGAAGGCGGTTGCTACGCAAAAACTATTGACTTAAGTGAGGAAAAAGAACCTGAAATATTTAGAGCTATCAAGCCAGGTGCATTGGTAGAAAATACAACTTTTTTAGAAGGTACAAATATCATTGATTTTACCAGCAAAGCAATTACAGAAAATACAAGGGTAAGCTACCCTTTGAATTTTATTAGCAATGCATTGGAACCTTCAATTGGCAAAACGCCTAAAAATATTTTCTTTTTAACCTGTGACGCTTATGGCATTTTACCACCAATTAGTAAATTAACACCTGGCCAAGCCATGTATCAGTTTATAAGTGGATATACCGCAAAGGTAGCCGGAACAGAGGCCGGGGTTACTGAACCAAAAGCAACTTTTAGTGCATGTTTTGGCGCACCTTTTCTTCCATTGCACCCGGGCAAATACGCCGAAATGTTGGGTGAAAAAATGCGTAAGCACAATGTAAATATCTGGTTAATCAACACAGGTTGGAGCGGTGGTCCTTATGGCGTTGGAAGTAGAATGAAGCTTTCTTACACAAGAGCAATGATAACTGCCGCATTGGAAGGCAAATTGGATAATGTGGAATATACCGCCCACCGTACTTTTGGATTTATGATGCCGAACGAATGTCCAAATGTACCGGCTGAACTATTGCGCCCTAGGCATGCATGGAGCAATGAAGACGAATATGATAACAAGGCAAAAGAATTGGCGGGGATGTTTGTAAAAAACTTTGAAAAATATGCTGCCGGAGTAAATGAAGAAATTTTAGCTGCGGCACCAAAAGGTTAAAACATTCGGTTTAAATATAAGAAAGAAGCCTCACTAAAAGTGGGGCTTCTTTATGCCTATCCTTAAAGTATCATTTCAGGAATTTCTCCATCAACTATTAACTTACCGGCAGTCTTCGTTTTTATTTCTTCTACAGATACGCCCGGTGCTCTTTCTAATAATTTAAACCCATTTGGGGTAAGCTCTATTACAGCAAGGTCGCTCACAATTTTCTTAACACACTTCACTCCTGTTAATGGTAAGCTGCATTGTGTTAAAAGTTTACTTTCGCCTTTGGGGTTGGTATGCATCATTGCTACAATAATATTTTTTGCATTTGCCACTAAGTCCATTGCGCCGCCCATTCCTTTTACCATTTTACCTGGAATTTTCCAGTTAGCTATATCTCCTTGCTCACTTACTTCCATTGCACCTAAAACGGTTAAATCTACTTTACCGGAGCGAATCATACCAAAGCTCATGGCACTATCAAAAAAAGCAGAACCGGGCAAAGTAGTGATGGTTTGTTTGCCTGCATTAATCAGGTCTGCATCTTCTTTTCCCTCCTCGGGAAAAGGCCCCATGCCCAGCAATCCATTTTCGCTTTGTAACACAACATTAATACCTTCAGGAATATAGTTGGCAACCAAGGTAGGAATGCCAATACCCAGATTCACATAAAAGCCATCCTGAAGTTCTTTAGCAATGCGCTGTGCAATTTGATATTTATCTAAAGCCATAAAATTAATTTGATGATGTGAATACTGATTAGCTCTTTCTAACCGTTCTCTGTTCTATCCGCTTTTCATAATTTATTCCCTGAAAAATTCGATGTACATAAATGCCGGGCGTATGTATCTGATCTGGATCAAGCTCTCCCGGTTGTACTAATTCTTCAACCTCAGCAATGGTTATTTTGCCGGCCATTGCCATCAAGGGGTTAAAATTTCTTGCAGTTGCTTTATATATTAAGTTGCCTTGCGTATCTCCTTTCCAGGCTTTTACTATTGCAAAATCAGCATCAAAAGCCTGTTCTAATAAATAATCTTTGCCGTTAAAGTTTCTAACCTCTTTTCCGTTGGCAACCTCAGTACCTACTCCTGCAGGCGTATATATAGCAGGCATTCCATAACCTGCAGCCATGCAACGGGTAGCTAATGTTCCTTGCGGTATTAATTCTACTTCCAGTTCGCCGCTTAACAACTGTCTTTCAAACTCTGCATTTTCGCCCACATAAGAAGCTATCATTTTTTTTACCTGTTTTTTTTGTAGCATTAAACCAATCCCAAAGTCATCAACCCCGGCATTGTTAGAAATACAGGTAAGGTCTGTTACTCCGTTTTTAACAATTGCTGCTATGCTGTTTTCGGGAATGCCGCATAAGCCAAAGCCACCTAACATGATTACAGATCCATTGGTTATATCTTTAACTGCTTCGTGAGCGTTTGTAAATACTTTATTCATTCAGCTAATTTTATTGTATCAATCATCTTTTTTCTACTCAAAACCCCTTTCAAACGACTAGTGTCCTCTACAGCCTTAATTGGCAAAACAGCCTGTTTTTGCTGGCGCACAAGAATAGTATCTAGTATATCTTTCATTTCATCTTTATGATCCATATAATAATTAAGGCTATTATAAAATTGCTCTTTAGTTATTTTATGCTTTAGAAAAACCTTCTGCTGAAGTTTTGCACTTTCCAGCTCAACATTAAGCATTGTATCTTGCCGAAGGTTTTCATTGGCATAAGTATCGGCTCGTAGATAGTCCCACAAAACGGCCTGCATCTTTTCAGGTTTCAAAATATTTTTTGAAGAACTATTATTTGAGCAAGCAGAGAAAAAAGACAGTATAATAATTACAAATGGACGCATCACTTCAACTGGTCTTTATAGGCCAACGAATTTGTAAGGTCAAGCTTAGCAAGTAATTCCCTTGCCTGAGCCTTTTCCTGGGGCATGGCCTTACTGAATACTTTTATTAGCTCACTAGATTTTCCTTGGAAGAAAAACTGGTTGATCATAGTATTTGGATTATCTGTATTAAATGTATTTAACAAGTTGAGTACATTCAACATCTCTTTTCGTGCATTAGTCTCATCACTATACATTTTATCCATCCCGTTGCGATAGTAATTATAATAAACATCATGCATAATATTATAGCGGCTATTTAGCATATTTTCTACCAGCCAATACCTGTTTCTAATACCATCAAAAGGTTTCCAGCCACTAATACCACGGCCATCGGGAGCATTGTTTACAATATTCTGAGCTTTTTGAAAAAATGCATCACCACCTCTCGGTGAAAAAGAAAGGTTATCAAAAGCAATAATAAGATTAGCATAATATGCAAATACTGCTGTTAAATTAGAAACCAATGCATCCGAACCCGTAATTCTATTTTCATTAAATTCAAAAATTTGGAATTCTACATACTTAAAAATTATATTATCATCTTTAAAGTTAATGATGGGCGAAAGATAAGAGGTATTGAATACAGGCCTTGCTGCCTGTATTGTAAGCGAAGCTGTATATACGTTGATTTCTGATGTTTGCTCAACATTTAAAAAAAAGTTGCAGTCAATTTTTTCGTTGGCTGCGTAAGATTCGTTAGACCATTTTCTATTGTTTAAAAAATTAGTTAACGCAGTTTGCAGCGTAGTAAAAGTGCTTCGGTTCACCGTATTACTTACCCTGTTTGCAACTACGGTAACCCTTGCGTTCAATTCTTGTGCATATCCCCCAAAAGAAAATAGCAAAAAAACTACAGAAAAAAATAATTTATTCATTGCTATAAGCGATAATAGTATTTACAATATCGATGGCCACTTCCTTCTTTGACTTAGTTTCAAAACTTTTTTCACCTCCCTTCTTATCAAAAATAGTGATTTTGTTACTGTCGTACCCAAAACCAGCCCCAGCATCATTTAATGAGTTTAATACAATCAAGTCTGCATTTTTTGCCTCAAGTTTCTTTAACGCATTCTCTTTTTCATCATTTGTTTCTAATGCAAACCCTACCAGGCATTGGCCAGCTCTCTTTTGAGCTCCCAATTGCTTTAAAATATCCTCGTTTTTAACTAACTCAATAGTAAGACTTTGTTCTTTCTTTTTTATTTTTTGGGATGCCTTTTCTACTGGTCTGTAATCGGCTACAGCAGCAGACATTATTGCCCAATCTACCTTTTCAAAACTATTTAGACAAATGTCAAACATTTCCTTTGCCGATACCACCCTTGTTAATTGAATATCCGATGGTACTTTTTCAGATGATGGGCCTAAAACAAGATGTACTTCTGCTCCTCTACTTTTGATTTCCTCGGCCAATGCAATCCCCATTTTACCTGAAGAGGCATTGCCTATAAACCTTACAGGATCTATTGCTTCATGGGTCGGGCCGGCCGTTATCAAAACACTTTTGCCATTTAAACTTTCTTTCTTAAAAAAAAAATCATTCAACCATTCAATGATTTCTTCTGGCTCTGCCATTCTTCCTTCACCAAACAATCCACTTGCTAGCTCTCCATTGTTTACAGAAATTATCTTATTGCCATAAGTAGTAATAGTTTGAATATTTTTTTTAGTTGATGGATGATGCCACATATCTTCATCCATTGCAGGAGCTACTACCACCGGGCAAGTTGCCGAAAGGTAAACAGCCAGTAAAAGATTATCGCAGTTACCAGTAGCCATTTTACTTAATGTATTGCAACTAAGCGGTGCTATCAGCATTATATCAGCCCATCTACCCAGCATTACATGATTGGCCCAAGAATTATTATCGGCTATTTGATACAAAACCTCATGCTTGGAGAGTGTGCTTAAGGTAAGAGGAGAAATAAAGCCTACGGCAGCATCTGTCATTATTACTTTTACTTCTGCCCCTGCTTTAATTAACAGCCTTACAATAGTTGCTGCTTTGTAAGCAGCAATACTACCTGTAATACCCAACAATATTTTTTTGCCTTGTAACATATATGAAAAACGGCGGTTAAAACCGCCGTTAAAAATAAAACTTCTTTATTTAAATGAATCTTAATTCAACAAATTATTAACTGAAAAGATCTTCTTCACTTTTACGATAATAAATTTTATCCTCTAAAAACTCTGTAGTAGCCAATAATGCAGGGTTTGGCATACGCTCATAAGCCCTTGAAATTTCAATCTGCTCTTTATTTTCGTGAATTTCTTCCAGGCTATCTGTATGGCTGGCAAACTCTTCGAGTTTGTTGTGCAATTCTTCTTTGATAGATATGTTTATTTGATTTGCACGCCTTGCTATAATATTGATAGACTCGTACAAATTGCCTGTTTTATCTTTTAGTTCAGATAATTTTTTTGGCTCAACAACGCTGCTAGTATTACCGCTTAGCTGACGACGCAGTTTGCTCATTTTGTATTTCTTTTATTTTATTATTACTTAATGTTACGTATTCTTCGGCTTCTTTAAGCTTTGTGCTTTCGGGGTACCTATCTAAAAAATCCTGATATTCGGTAATCACCTTTTCAAACCTTTCTATCTGCTTATCAATTATACTCATTTTTGCAAAACGATAATATGATTTTATCACCATCAATTTATAATCTTCCCCATTCACCGACTCTGGATATTTATTCAACAGGGCATCAAATGCGATAGCCGCAGCTCTAAATTTCTCAAGGTTATAGTACAATTGGGCAGACCTAAATTCTTTTTGCTCTAGCTTATGCCTACTAAGGTCAATAATTTCTGTTGCTTCCTTATTACGTGCCGATCCAGGATGGGTATTAATAAAGGTTTGCATCATATTCATGGCCTTTATTGTGTTTACCTGTTCCAATTCTAATTTTGGGCTTTGTTTGTAAAAAGAATAGGCCCTCATATAGTCCATTTCTTCAGCCCTTGCACTATTTGGAAACACTTCTAAATATCCCTTAAACATATTTTCTGCATCTCTATATAACCCCTGGTTATAAAAAGTATAGGCATATTTATAATAAAGATCTTCAAATTTTTCGCTACCCTTAAAAGCAGGAAATAACCCCTCATAAAGTTGCTGAGCTAATCTATACTTTTTCTTGGCGAAATATTCATCCGCCTTAGTTAGTTTATAATTATCATCTTTACTTTTTTCAATTTTAGCGTATTTACCGCAGGAAATAATTGAAAAAGATAAAAGAAACGCACAAACTACAATTTTCGCTGACTTCATAAAGGATGGCAAAATTAACTGATTTTAGCCAAAAATGAACGTATTTTTAATATTTGCCAAAATTGAACTGTTAAGGCTTTTATAAAGCCTTTGGTAATTTTAGGACTATTTTTGAATATTTTTGCTATCAATCAATAAAATATGGGGTCTTTTTCTATTGCAATTCATGGTGGTGCGGGTACTATTTTAAAAGAGGATATGACGCCGGGCCTTGAAACTGCGTATATACAGGCACTGGAAGATGCCCTGAAGGCTGGTTACAGCATATTAGAGCTAAGTGGAACAGCAGTAGATGCTGTAACTGCTGCTACGGTTAGCCTTGAAAACAATATTCTGTTTAATGCAGGCAGAGGCTCTGTATTTACAAAAAAAGGGTTACACGAAATGGATGCATCAATTATGAATGGAAAAACGTTTGGAGCAGGTGCTGTGGCCGGAGTTAAAAACATTGTGAACCCTATCTTGCTTGCGAAAGAAGTGATGCTCAATAGCGACCATGTTTTTTTATGCGGAGAAGGTGCAATGGAGTTTGCATTAAAAAGAGGGCTCAATTTAGCAGGAGATGATTATTTTTTTTCGCAGTTTAGGTACGACCAATGGAAGGTAATGAGAGATGATGACGGCTATGCTTTGGACCATTCGCAACAAAATGTAGAAGAGTTAATGAAAGATAAAAAATTTGGAACAGTAGGAGCCGTTGCCTGTGATACATATGGAAATATTGCGGCTGCCACCAGCACAGGTGGTATGACCAATAAAAAATATGGACGTATTGGCGATAGCCCCATAATTGGTGCAGGCACTTACGCAAACAATGAAACCTGTGCTATCAGTTGTACAGGTCATGGAGAGCCTTTTATAAAGGCAGTTGCAGCTTACGATGTAAGCTGCCGTATGCAGTACAAGAGTTTAAATTTGCAGGATGCCATGAATGAGGTAGTACACGATAAATTAATAAAATTGGAAGCCGAAGGCGGAATGATTGGCATAGATACCAATAACAATATAAGTATGCAGTTTAATAGTGCCGGAATGTACAGGGCAATGAAAAAGAGTACCGGCGAACATTATACCGCTATTTACAAATAAAAGGATGAGCAATACTTAATGAAATAAACCATAAAAAATATCCGATGGATTATTACTACTAGATGGATTTCTTTATGGAGAATTTGTTATAATAAATTTGTATCAATGAAAAATATGCAGATGAAAAAATATGCAGTTATTGTAGCAGGTGGTAGTGGCAGCAGAATGCAGAGCAGTATTCCAAAGCAATTTATGATGCTGAAAGAAAAACCTTTACTGTACTATACGCTGGATGTTTTTTTGCGTTCTTACGCAGATATGAATATCATTCTGGTGCTTCCTGAAGAATATATTGGAACAGGCCAGGAAATTATTGATGCCTATTTCGATTACGACAGAATAAGGATTACTACTGGGGGAAGAACTCGTTTTCATTCTGTACAAAATGGATTAAAATTGGTAGAAGATGAATCCATTGTATTAGTACACGATGCTGTTCGTTGTTTGTTGGATGTTTCTTTGATACACAGATGCTATGAAGCTGCGTATGAGTTTGGTGCTGTAGTGCCAACTGTTGCAAGTAAAGACAGTGTACGAATTATAAATGAAGATGGAAGTAACGAATCGGTTGATAGACGAAATGTGCACTTGGTTCAAACACCACAGACTTTTTTAAGCACCATTTTAATACCTGCATACACAATAGACTACAAAGATAAATTTACCGATGAAGCTACTGTAGTAGAAGCATTTGGCATGAAGATAAAATTGATAGAAGGCGATGAGGGCAATATTAAAATCACAAGACCGGAAGATATGGAGTTGGCCAAAATTCTATTAGAAAAATAAAGGTCCTTAACTTTTCAACCATTTTACCAAAAAAGGCAGTCGATTTATTTTTATTTGCTGGTACATTCTCAATTCCGGTGAAAACTTTTTGTAAAAATTTCCTACTGCCGTAATATCTGAACCTTCAAAATCGAATACCAATCCACTACCTGCATATTTTTTCAATAATTCATCAATTAGTACATGCTGGGCGTTCATTTTCCTCCCAGCTTGGCTGGGAGCCCCACAGATATAGTATATGCGCTTATCATCCTTTCCTAAAAAAGCGGCAGATACAATCTGCCCATTTGAATCTTTTAATCCAAAAGTGAATCCTAGCTTTTGTTGAATTGCTTCTGTACAAGCTACAGTAAATTCAGCATAGATTATATCATTAATATTATTATTCAGAGCCCCATATGCTTCTCTAAATAAATTTACTACCAGTTTAATATCAATACCTTCAACTACCGATAGTTGATATTGTGCCGCCTGTCTCAAATTTTTTTTTGCATCCTTTGAGTAATTGCTTTCCAGTAAATGATACGGTTTGTTGAGAAGCAGTATATAATTTACCCTATCTATCACTACAATATCTTTTTGGTTTATTTCATTTAAACTATTCCCTTCATTGAGATGAAAATCTATATAGAAAAAATGTTTTGGAATGGCTTTCAAAAAGATAGATATAATGTCACTGCTAATTTCTAACGGAGAAATAACACCGGCTTGCCCTACAAAAAAAGGGGTATAAATGTAACAGATGCCCCATTTTTTTTTATTGGGCAATGGCATAATATATTCATAATCTCCTAGCACTAAAGCATCCCAACTACACAAAGTATCTAAAAAAAAACTTCTGCAGTAAACAAAACCATTTAGAGAGTTTTCAACAGTATTATCCCATTTGGCTTTATCTATATGCTCATGGCGGAGGTATTGAATCGGCTTTATCAAAATGGTATTTGTGGAATTAATTTCTTCAATGAGATATTCTGAACATCTATGCTAAACGAAATGGTTCTCCAAAATCTTTTCTCGGTAATAGTACTTTTAAAATAATCGAAATACACTTTACTATAAATAAGCGGCACGTAAATATTAACTGTATTCCCTAATAAAGATAATTGCAGTCCTGCATCGTAAAGCAATCTTGGTGTACCAGCATTTTTTTTCCATGCATCAGCGTATGTGCCTATATCTGCAAAAATTTTTACAGGCAGCTTAATGGGTAACATTTCAAATGGGTTTACCGCCTTAGGAATATCACCGGTAAAGTTTATAGCACCAAGCCAATCATCCGTTTTGCCTATTTTATTACTCAACAAATCTGTCCTCACTTTAAAAGCTCCATCTCTTACCATTATTTGCTGGTTTGCTCCACCATCAAATTCATTTCTACCATAAAAATAATTTTGATAATTATAATCTTCGTACCCCTTAGGCCCTGTCATATTTATATGGTATCTGTCTGTTTCAAATTGTGTAATAAATGTTTTACTATTTGTGTAGAAAAATTTTCCAGCAAAAAATCTTACATCCATTCCACCACCTTGTGCATAATTAAAAAAATAATTGACCGTTATATCCGTTCTTACAAACCCTTTTCCTTGTGCGGTGTTTAAAGTTGCTTTATATGGGTAAAGTTTTCTATTATTTTCTGCAACTAATTTCAGTTGATTAACATATCTACGTTCTTTGGGATAAGCAATTTCATCTACCTGTGTTACAGGATCCCTTTTAAACAACAACCCTGTTTCCTCTATCAAAAATGTTTTCCACTGTATATACTTGCTAAGTGTACTTCTAGGATTCTTGTTTGCAAACTCAAACTTGGCAGTAGGGACTATTTTAGTAAATGGTTGAAAATTCTTTTTACCTGTAGAATCAATAAAGTGGTCTCCGGTAAAATGTGCCGCAGCAACCCCAATTTTTAACCGCTGGCCTTTATCGCCTGGGAAAAAATTATACGACAAACTCCCTAAGCCGTTTATTTGCTTAGAGCCAGTAGCGTACATTGGTGCCGCAAAAAATTCAAACCGTGAACGTGGCAGGTTATAGTTATGTACAAATGCACCTAACATCAATTTATCGTAAAAGTTTAACCCAATTGCAGGCGCAATGGATACGTAGTGATATTTATCTGTTTCTTTTAAGCTAAAAAAACCAGCTAGTTTAATCTTCTTTTTTTGTTCTGGAAAAATTGATCCTTTATTATACAATAACGAAAATATATGCGATAGATTTTTTTTACTAGCTTCTTCAGCAACCTGTTTAAAATCTTCGGGATAAGGGTGTCTGAACTGCCAACGACTGTAATAGGTTTTCATTACAGAATCAAATAGTAGCACCCCCAATTCTTTTTCGAGCAACTGCATCCATTGAGCAGTTTTTTCATACGCCACCAAGTTGTAATTTGCCTGAGAAAATTTGTCAGACGGAGTTTCAATCGGTTGGTCCATTTTAGCCTTTACTACTGTGCTCAATAGTGTTGCAACAATATCATCCGGTTCTCTGCTCTTAATAAATTTTGCATCCGAATTAATTACATCCACACCCTGACTATTGTACTTGTAAATACCATAACGTTTGTCATAATAACTGTTCATCCCTTCATCCATCCAGGGATGCTGCCTTTCATTACTGGCTAAAATTCCTTGAAACCAATTATGCCCCACTTCATGGTTAATTAAGTAATCGAGCATTTTTGAATTAGCCGAAGACGAAAGAATAGTAATAGTGGGGTATTCCATTCCTCCATAGCCTGCCCCGCTTCCCAATGGTTCTTCTACTACTGTAACTACCGGGTAAGGGTATTCGCCTACCCATTCACTTTTTGTTTTAATGGCTTGCTTTAGATTGGCAATCCCATTTGTCCAGTTCTTTTCAGTTTTTGGAAAATGATAAATATTTATATCTATCACTTTAGATTGTAACCGAAGAGTGTCATGCTTTACAATATAATCTTTACTTGCAAACCATGCAAAGTCGTGCACATTGTCTTGCTTGAAAATGAGCGTTTGCATTGTGTCAACAACAGTAGATGAAGATAACTTTCCTGTAGCGGCAACTTTATAAGATTTGGGCAAAGTAATTGCCACTTTATAATCTCCGAAATCGCTGTAAAATTCTCCTTGGTCTAAATAAGGCATAGGATGCCACCCTTTTCTATCATACACTGCCGGTTTTGGAAACCATTGTGTAATTTGAAATATTTTTCCAACATGCCCACTTCTAGAAAAAACAAAAGGTAATTTCACATTAAATGGCGTTTCTATAGTTGCGCTTGCCCCAGGCAAAATAGGGTGTGGTAGTATCAGTTGAACAATATCCTGGTGTTGTGGATGATCTTTTATATCGGCTAATTCATCATCTACTTTAAAATTTAGCCTGTTAATATAACCCCGTTTTTCTTCATTGCTAAAATAAAAATCTTTCCGTCCATTCTCTAATAACTGATCACTAAAGGCTGTACGATCGTTTTTATAAGCATTAGGCCAAAGATGTATCCATATATAACGAAGCGTATCTGGTGAATTATTTTGGTACCGAATACTTATGTTCCCTGCAAGTGTATTTGCAGTATCACTTAATGTAACGTTTATATCTATATCAACCTTTTGTTGCCAGTATGCAGTTTGCGCATACGTTTCTAAGCATATCAATAAACAAAAGAGAAATAACAGTTTTTTCAAAATGGATGGTTTGTTCAAAAATAGTAATTAATACACTTTAAATTCATGTAGCATTTTCCAGAACTGATTCACTCTATTTTAGCGCATCAAACCGTTAATGCCGTTTGTTGTATTGACTGTTAAATCTGTTACTCAGTGGCATGTATTTATAGTATTAATATTCGAAATTGATACCAATCACTTTCCCTTTCCAGCAATTATTATCTGTAGCGTATGTACCATTATTTTAAAATCCAGGGCCAGGCTCGCATTCTCTATATATAATAAATCATAAGGCATCCGTTCTATCATTTCGTCCAAAGACGAAGCATATCCAAATTTAACCATTCCCCAACTTGTAAGCCCTGGCTTAACTTTAAACAAATACTTGTATTCAGGATTGTGGGCAACCAATTGATCTATATAAAATTTCCTCTCTGGCCTGGGGCCAACCAAGCTCATTTCTCCCTTCAATATATTCCATAATTGAGGCAACTCATCTAGTCGCCACTTTCGCATTACTTTTCCCCATTTTGTAATTCTGTTATCATCCTCTCTACTCAACTGTGGGCCATTGGCTTCAGCACCTATAACCATTGAGCGAAATTTATACATTGTAAAAGGCTTGCCTTTATAACCAATTCTTTCTTGTTTAAAAATTATTGGGCCAGGCGAAGATATCACCAGTCGAATAATTGTATAAATTAACAATGGAATTAGTAGTATGAACGCAACAAAAGCTATCAAGATATCTATTATTCTTTTTAAATTTTGTTGCCAGGCAGGCATTATGCCTGAATGCACATCAATCAAAGGAACACCTAATACATTATTCGTTTGTAAAGAACCACTGATAATATCAACGGTATCCGGCGTCATTTTTATATTTACGTCTTTATCACTCAGATTACGAAATATAGTAGTAATGTGCTCTCTCTCATTCTTGTTTACAGTAATAATAACCTCATCTATCTTTTCTTTTTGAAGAATTGCGCTTAAATTTTCACTGTCTTTATAAACATTAATTTTGGAAGGAAAATTATTTTCTAACTTACCATTGGTATTCACAAACGCAGTAATGCGATAACCTTTACCGCTATTGTTTTTTGCAAATTGTTTATATAACTCAATTGCCTTATTTTCTGACCCCAGCAATAACACATTAAATACTACCTTCTCCTTTTTAAGTTGCAAACGTATGATGTATAAAAAAATTAGCCTACATAACATTGTTATTATAAAAACTGGAATTAATAAGCTAAAAAATTCTTTATAATATATCATGTTGTTGGACTGAGGGTTTTTCAAAATAAAAAAGAACAGTAACCCAAGACACCCGGAAACACTAACAATTATTGTACGTGCAAGTTCTGTAAAGCCAGATTTGTTGTATATATCATTATAAGCTCCACTCAATAAATGTAGAGTCAGCCAACCTATAGTATAGAGAAATAGGCCAATATAAAAACCTGTAGGAATTTCGAAGTTATAATCATAAATAACGGTACGCAAGTAATAAAAACATAGCCATGTAATAATTGAAACAACAATATCCGCAAAAATAAACCATGCTATATGTATGCGGGGTTGTTTCAAAATAAACTATGCTGGAATATATTTAAGATTAACTATCTTTTATTTTCTCTAATATTTGGTGCGCAACTTCCATTGCCCTAAAGCCATCGATGATACTTACTGGCGGTTCTGTATTCTGAACAATAGAATTTTTAAAAACTTCCAACTCCATCAAAATTGCATTACCCTCTTTTACTTCCGGGTTCGCAATGGCAATTGTTTTTTTTCCATTATTGGTTTCTATATCAAATGTGAATACATTTTTATCACCAGGCGAATCAATGCGGATTACTTCTGCTTTTTTATCTAGAAAATCAATGCCGATATAAGCATCTTTTTGAAACAGCCTAATCTTCCTCATTTTTTTCATTGAAATACGGCTGCTGGTAAGGTTAGCAACGCAGCCATTGTCAAATTCTATGCGAACGTTGGCAATATCAGGCGTGTCGCTCATTACAGCTACTCCATTAGCTGAAATGTAGCTTACATTACTTTTTACAATATGAAGAATGATATCAATATCATGTATCATCAAATCGAGAATTACACTCACATCTGTACCTCTTGGGTTAAATTGCGCAAGCCGATGTACTTCAATAAACATAGGATTAAGCTCATGTTCTCTTAGAGCCATAAATGCAGGGTTAAATCTTTCTACATGGCCTACCTGAAACTTTACATTGGATTCTTTTGCTAGCTTCACCAATTCCCTGGCCTCTTCCATGGTATTTGCCAAAGGCTTTTCTACAAACACATTTTTGCCTTTTTTTAAGGCAGCTTCACAAAGCTGAAAATGGTAAACAGTTGGTGCAACAATATCCACTATATCACATACATCCATGAGTGCTTCAGCATTTTCAAATCTCTTTAAATCGTACTTTTCCTGAACTGACAACGCTACCTTATCATCGGGATCAAAAAAACCGACTAATTCAACATCAGGAATTTCTCTCCAGTTATTTAGATGAAATTTTCCAAGATGACCAACTCCAAAAACACCAACTCTTAGCATATGACAATTTTAATGTAGATTTTTGTTACAGTTTAAAACAATGTGCTTTTAATCGGCTGGTAATTCTTCCCAGAAACCCATTTTTCCAAATTTTTCTATCCGCTGATTAACCCTCTCTTCTGCCGGAATTTGCTTTAAAGTTTGAATGGTTGGTATCAGATAGTTTTTAAGCAAGGCTGCGGCTTCGTCATAATCCCAATGAGCTCCTCCTAATGGTTCAGGTATCACATCATCTACCAAGCCAAACTGAAGCATATCTTTACCAGTAAGTCTTAATTGCTCGGCAGCTACTTCTTTTTTGTCCCAACTGCGCCATAAAATACTACTGCAGCTTTCTGGAGAAATTACAGTGTACCATGTATTTTCCATCATCACCACCTTGTCACCTACACCAATACCCAAAGCTCCGCCACTTGCTCCTTCTCCAATTATTACACAAATAACTGGCACTTTAAGGCTAATCATTTCAAAAATATTACGGGCAATAGCCTCGCCTTGTCCTCTTTCTTCGGCTTCCAATCCAGGATAAGCTCCTGGTGTATCAATTAAAGTAATAATTGGCTTATTGAATTTTTCTGCCAGCTTCATTAACCGAAGGGCTTTTCTATATCCTTCAGGATTAGCCATACCAAAATTTCGAAGTTGCCGTGTTTTTGTATTATTGCCCTTTTGTTGGCCAATTATCATTACTGTTTCTTCTCCTAACTGTGCAAATCCACCAACCATTGCCTTATCATCTTTTACATTTCTATCTCCGTGCAATTCAATAAAATTGGTGCACATATTTTCAATGTACTTTAAAGTGTATGGCCTGTCTGGATGACGGCTTAGCTGTACTCTTTGCCAAGGAGTAAGATGTTCGGTAAGATTTCTTTTTGTATCGGTTATTTTTTGTTCTAAATCTTTAATTGGGCCGGCATAATCTACCTTAGATTTTTCCTGGCTTTTTTTAAGCTGCTCTATCTCGTCGTAAAGATCTTTTATAGGCTTTTCAAAATCAAGAAATTGCCTGTTTGCTAGCTGTGGCATACTATTAATATAAAATTAATATTGAAATAATGTGTAAGTTAATTTGTAAAAATAGCGGATACATTTTTTTTTAAAAAGTTTTGTTTGTCAAAAAATAATTCCCTTATCTTTGCCCTCCCTAAAAACAAGGCAACAGAGGTTGCTTGTATTGGGAAATTGAAGGATTGGTAGTTCAGTTGGTTAGAATGCCGCCCTGTCACGGCGGAGGTCGCGGGTTCGAGTCCCGTCCAGTCCGCAAAAAACGCTTAGAATTAAAATTTTAAGCGTTTTTTATTTTTCAACCCTTTTATACTTAAATATTATATCACGCCTGCTGTTAAAAAGACAGTTTAAAAATGTAAAAATATTTACTCGTCTTTTTTTGTTGCTAAAGCGATATAATAAATAGGAATACCTGCAAGCACTATACCCAATCCCCATGTTGCATACGTTGGTTTATACCATATTAATAACACACAAAATGCAAATGCCATTAATATATAAATAGCCGGCAAAATAGGATAGCCAAAAGCTTTATATGGCCTCTCAATATCGGGCCTTTTTTTGCGCAAAATAAAAATACCAATAATCGTTAATGCATAAAATAATACTACTACAAAAGAAATCATATCCAACAAGTCGCCATACTTTCCGCTCAAGCATAATAGAGACGCTACCGCACATTGTATCCACAATGCAAACTCAGGAACATTATGTTTATTTAGTGTACCTGTTTGCTTAAAAAACAAACCATCTTTTGCCATGGTATAATAAACCCTTGCTCCAGATAGTATTAACCCATTATTGCAACCAAAGGTTGATATCATTATCATTACGGCTATTACATACTTACCTATATCTCCCCATATTTCGTTAGCAGCAGAAACTGCTACCCTATCCTGAGGCGAGCTTGCTATTTCATTTAAAGGTAAAACGCTTACATACATAAGATTTGCAGAAACATAAATAACAGTTACAATGAGGGTTCCTAAAAATAGAGCCAGCCCAATATTGCGCTGTGGATTTTTTACTTCGCCTGCAATAAACGTAACATTATTCCATGCATCGCTACTAAAAATAGAACCAACCATAGATGCTGCAATTGCGCCAAGCATGGCACTTCCTACTACGCCGCCAACAACTGCCCCTTCTTCATTTCTTTTTACCATCGTCCATGCATCGGCCCAGTTGGCATTCCATATATCCGCTTTAGCAGCCAATAAAAAACCAAAAATTATCAAGCCAAACAACGATAGCAATTTTACAATTGTAAATGTTGTTTGAATAAGTTTTCCGTTTTTAATACCTTTTGTATTAATATAGGTAAGTAAAATGATGAGAATAATTGATACAAATTGGGCCGGGTAAATTTTAAAAATTCCAATCTGTGTAATAATATTTTCGTCTTTAATATCTAAAGCCGGAATAAATGTTCCTAAAAATTTGGAGAATGCTACGCCTACTGCTGCAATGGTGGCCGTTTGTATTACAGCAAAAAAACTCCAGCCATATAAAAATCCTGCTAGTGGATTAAATGCTTCCTTTAAATAAACATATTGCCCACCGGCTTTTGGATACATAGCACTTAATTCGCCATAACTTAATGCTGCTATAAGCGTCATAAAGCCGGTAATTAGCCATACTGCAATTAACCATCCGGCACTCCCAACCTGCCTGGTAATATCGGCACTCACTATAAAAATACCTGAGCCAATCATAGAGCCTGCAACTATCATTGTTGCATCCATTAAACCAAGTGAAGGTTTAAACCCTTGTGTAGTTTCTGCCATATAAAGGCGGTTGAGTTTTAGTAATAAAAAATCCCGGCCTTTACGGCCGGGATTGAAGATAATTATTTCTTTCAGTAATTATTTATTTCCTTCTGCAAGTTTTTTATTCATACCGTCAATTACATCACTTGTAATGTTAAGAGTAGAATCTTTGTAAGCCATATAGTCCAACCCTGTTCCTGCAGTTAATATATACAGATACTTTTTGTCCTTATTATAATCATTTAAAAATTCTTTCATTTTTTTCTGAATATCTTCCATCACTTTATAACTTTTCTCACTTAGCTTTTGGGTAAGATTCTGCTTTTTTTGGTCAATATCCTGTTGCTGATTATACAACTTCATCTGAAACTCTTCTGCCATTTGTTGGGTAATAGCATTTCCGTTCTTTTTAATAAAATTATTCTTTTGGGCCTCAAGATTTCGGTAACTACTCTCCCACTCCGTTTCTATTGCCTTTTGCTCGTTCTCCAATTCCTTTCTTTTTGTTTTAATAAAAACAATTTTTTCATTTAAAGAATCAAGATCAACATAAGCTATTGGAGCATTTCCTGCCTGCGATACCGAATTAGAGCCTACAACAGTTTTTACTACCGGAGCAGCGTTATTTTTTCCGGCAAATACATAGTAATACAAAAACCCAACCGCAAGCAATAAAATAACATTCAAAATGGTAGAAAAATTCTTCATCTAATTATATTTAGTAATGCGGCAAGATAAGGTGTTTGGCTAAATGAACCATCCATAAAAAACAAATTTTTGAAAGGGTTAACGGATTTTAAATTGTTCTTTTTTTGTATTTTGTTAATCCAAACTATACAACTATGGACTTATCAAAAGTTTTTATAAACAATACAGAATGGATAGCCTCAAAACTGCAAAAAGATCCTGCATATTTTGAAAATCTAAGCAAGGGGCAAACCCCCGAAATTTTATATATCGGCTGCTCAGATAGCAGGGTAACGGCTGAAGACTTGATGGGACTGCAGCCAGGTGAAGCATTTGTTCACCGTAATATTGCAAATATGGTTATTAGTATCGACCTCAATGTGATGAGTGTACTTAACTATGCGGTTCGGCATCTTAAAGTAAACCATATAGTAATATGCGGACATTATTTTTGCGGAGGTGTAAAAGCTGCTATGCAAGCTCAAGACATGGGAATTTTAAACCCCTGGCTAAGAAATATTAGAGACGTTTACCGCCTACATAAAACAGAATTAAACGCAATTGAAGATGAAAACACCCGTTACAATCGCCTTGTTGAGCTTAACGTACAGGAGCAGTGTGTAAACCTACTTAAAACAGCTGCAGTACAAGATGCTATTAAGCACAGAGGATTGCAAGTTCATGGATGGGTTTTTGATATTCAAAGCGGAAAGCTAATTGACCTTAAACTTAACACAACCCAATTACTAAAAGGAATAATGGAAATTTATGATTTAGGTGATTAATCAAGTATGGATTCCATTGTTTCGATTCTATTTATATAATTAAAAAAGGAGTAAGATATTCAGTCTTACTCCTTGTATAAGTTTAAAAAGAAAAATTATTCTTCTTCATCAAAACTCATTGCTTCCTTAGTTGTCATTAGCAATTCATACTCTTCTTTGCTACCAACTATAAGGTTTTCAAATTCACGCAAACCAGTACCAGCAGGGATATGATGACCTGTGATAACGTTCTCTTTCAAGCCAAGCATTTCATCTGTCTTACCTTGTATAGCGGCAGAAGATAATACCTTAGTTGTTTCCTGGAACGAAGCTGCAGAAATCCAACTATGAGTACCTAACGAAGCTTTGGTAATACCCAACAACAACGGAGAAGACGTAGCAGGTTGAGCATCACGAAACTCTACCAGTTTTTTATCAGCACGACGTAGTATAGAATTTTCTTCTCTTACTTCACGTAATGTAACAATTTGGCCAGTTCGCAAATTGCTGCTTTCTCCATGCTCGGTAACCACTTTTTTATCAAAGATATAATCGTTCTCGTTGTTAAAGTCCATACGATCTTCCGTATCACCTTCAAGGAATTTGGTATCGCCAGCATCTTCAATGGTTACTTTGCGCATCATTTGACGAACGATTACTTCAATGTGTTTATCATTGATTTTCACACCTTGTAAGCGGTAAACTTCCTGAATTTCATTCACAACATATTCTTGTACTGCAAACGGACCTTTAATCGCAAGGATATCCGCAGGAGCAGTTTGGCCATCAGATAATGATGAACCGGCTTTTACGAAGTCACCATCCTGCACCAGTATCTGGCGACTCAATGGAACCAGGTATTTGCGAACAACGCCGTCTTTTGCTTCAACAATAATTTCCCTGTTACCACGCTTGATAGCACCAAAAGTTACTACACCGTCAATTTCACAAACTACTGCAGGGTTACTTGGATTACGAGCTTCAAACAATTCTGTTACACGAGGCAAACCACCCGTAATATCTTTCAACTTACTTAATACTCTTGGTATTTTAACTAACACCTGGCCACTTCTCACATCTTCGCCTTCATCTACCACAATGTGAGATCCAACAGGTAAGTTATATGCTTTTCTTTCTTTGCCTTCTACAATAATAGCTGGCAGCTTGTTTTTATCTTTTGTTTCGATAACCACTTTTTCACGGTGACCGGTTTGTTCATCGGCTTCATCTCTGTAAGTGATGCCTTCCAATACGCTTTCAAAACTGATGCTACCATTTTGTTCGGCAACAATGACATTATTGAACGGATCCCATGTGCAAATCACATCACCTTTATTAATTTGCTGACCATCTTTTACATTCAAAATAGAGCCGTAAGGGATGTGCATACTGTTCAGTAAACGATCAGATTTAACATCAATGTTCCTGATTTCCCCGGTACGACCGATAACTACCTGAACTTTTTTACCTTCAGCATTTTCAGTTGCTACAGTACGCAAGCCGTCAAATTGTAGGGTGCCATCAAACTTGGCTAGTAATGAAGACTCAACAGTAGAAGAACCTGCAACACCACCTACGTGGAAGGTACGAAGTGTTAACTGAGTACCCGGCTCACCAATTGACTGTGCAGCTATAATACCTACCGCATCGCCACGCTGTGCAAGAATACCAGATGCAAGGTTCTTGCCATAGCATCTTACACATACACCACGTTTGCTTTCGCAAGTCAATACAGAGCGAATTTCAACCGTTTCGATACCACTCTCCTCAACTTTTTTAGCATCATCGGCACTTATTTCTTTTCCGGCTTCCACAATCAGCTCATCCGTTACTGGATGGTAAACATCATGTAATGAAGTACGGCCTTCAATTCTATCGCTCAATGGTTCGATGATATCTTCGTTGTCTTTTAATGCCGATGTTGCAATACCACGTAATGTGCCGCAATCTTCTTCATTAATAACAACATCTTGCGCCACATCAACCAACCTACGGGTTAGGTAACCGGCATCGGCTGTTTTCAATGCTGTATCTGCCAGACCTTTACGGGCACCATGCGTAGAAATAAAGTATTCCAATACGCTCAGGCCATCTTTAAAGTTTGCCAAAATTGGGTTTTCGATAATTTCACTTCCCGATGACCCACTCTTACGAGGTTTTGCCATCAAGCCTCTCATACCACCCAACTGCTTAATTTGTTGTTTAGAACCACGGGCTCCGGAATCCAACATCATATATACCGAGTTGAACCCTTGCTTATCAGCTGCCAAATCTCTTATCAATGTTTCTGTAACTCTTGTATCTACACGGCTCCAGATATCGATAATTTGGTTGTAGCGTTCGTTATTTGTGATAAGACCCATGTTGTAGCTATCCATCACTTCAGCAACTTCGGCCTGGGCATCAGCAACCAGTTCTCCCTTAATTTCCGGAATAATCAAATCATTAATATTGAACGACAATCCACCACGGAATGCCATGCGATAGCCTAATGTTTTAATATCGTCCAAAAATTTAGCGGTAATAGGAACACTCGTCCACTTAATGATGTCGCCAATAATTTCACGCAAAGCCTTTTTAGTTAGCAATGCATTTACAAAACCAACCTCTTTTGGTACATATTGATTGAACAATACACGGCCAACAGTAGTATCAATTAATTTATTGGTTAAAGTGCCATCGCTATTGCGATAATTGGCTTTTACTTTAATATTTGCATGAAGATCGATTTGCTTTTCGTTATAAGCAATGATTACTTCTTCGGCAGAATAGAAAGCTTTGCCTTCACCTTTTACTTTTTCAGTATCAGTAGATTTTTTACCCTTGGTAATATAATACAGTCCAAGCACCATGTCCTGAGAAGGAAGAGTGATAGGCGTACCATTTTGTGGGTTTAAAATATTATGAGAAGAAAGCATTAATAACTGGGCTTCCAGGATGGCAGCGTTGCTCAAAGGAACGTGAACCGCCATTTGGTCACCATCAAAATCGGCGTTGAAGGCCGTAGTTACTAATGGGTGTAATTGAATCGCCTTACCTTCAATCAACTTCGGCTGAAATGCCTGTATTGACAAACGGTGAAGGGTTGGTGCCCTGTTCAACATAACAGGATGACCTTTCAATATATTTTCAAGAATATCCCAAATGATGGCTTCTTTTTTATCTACCAATTTACGGGCACTCTTTACAGTTTTTACAATTCCTCTTTCAATGAGTTTGCGGATAATAAACGGCTTGAATAATTCAGCAGCCATATCTTTTGGCAAACCACATTCATGCATTTTCAGCTCAGGACCTACTACGATAACCGAACGGCCAGAATAGTCAACACGCTTACCCAATAAGTTCTGGCGGAAACGGCCTTGCTTACCTTTTAAAACATCGCTCAAAGATTTTAACGCACGACCACCTTCTGCTTTTACAGCATTTGATTTACGGCTGTTGTCAAACAATGAATCGATTGCTTCCTGCAACATCCTTTTTTCATTGCGAAGAATTACTTCTGGTGCTTTAATCTCTAACAAACGCTTTAAACGGTTGTTGCGGATAATTACACGACGATAAAGGTCATTCAGATCTGAAGATGCGAAACGGCCACCATCTAATGGAACCAATGGACGTAATTCTGGTGGAATAACAGGAATGTATTGCATTACCATCCACTCAGGTCGGTTGTTGATCCGTGTATTAGCATCACGGAAACTTTCTACAACGCTCAAACGCTTTAAAGCATCTGCTTTACGTTGCTGGGAAGTTTCGTTTGCAGCAGCATTACGCAAATCAAAACTCAACTGGTCTAAGTCCAATCTTTCAAGCATGGCATGAACTGCTTCTGCACCCATTTTAGCCACAAATTTTTCAGGATCTTCATCAGGAAGCATTTGGTTTTCCTTTGGCAAAGCATCCAGGATATCCAGGTACTCTTCTTCTGTTAAAAGATCGCCATAGTTTTGGCCTTTATCGGTACGCACGCCCGGGTTTATAACCACAAAACGTTCGTAGTAAACAATGGTTTCTAACTTTTTAGAGCTCATTCCCAACAGGTAACCAATTTTGTTGGGCAACGATTTAAAGTACCATATATGAACTACAGGCACCACTAATTTGATGTGACCCATACGCTCACGACGCACTTTCTTTTCAGTTACTTCTACACCGCAACGGTCGCACACAATGCCTTTGTAACGGATACGCTTGTACTTTCCACAAGCACACTCGTAATCTTTTACCGGGCCAAAAATTCTTTCGCAGAACAAACCATCTCTCTCTGGTTTGTAAGTACGATAGTTGATGGTTTCAGGCTTTAATACTTCACCGTAGCTTCTTTCCAGGATAGTATCTGGCGAAGCCAAACCAATGGTAATTTGAGAAAAAGACGACCTTGGACGATTTTCTTTTTTGAATGCCATGTTATAATTAAAAATTAAAAAATTAAAAATTGAAAATTCAGACTACAAAAGCTTAAGTATATCCTATATCAGTTTTTACTTTCGCTTTTGAATTTTTATTTCTTAGTCGAACTTCAGATCCAAACCTAAACCTCTCAGTTCATGCACCAATACATTGAATGATTCTGGTATTCCGGCTCTTGGTATGTTGTCACCTTTAACGATGGCTTCATACGTTTTAGCCCTACCGATGATATCATCCGATTTAAGGGTAAGCAATTCCTGCAGGATATTGGATGCACCATAAGCTTCCAGTGCCCAAACCTCCATCTCACCAAAACGCTGGCCACCAAACTGTGCTTTACCACCCAGTGGTTGTTGTGTAATAAGTGAGTATGGCCCGATTGAACGTGCGTGCATTTTATCATCCACCATGTGGTGCAGTTTGATCATGTAAATGATACCAACTGTTGCTCTCTGATCGAAACGGTCACCTGTTTCACCATCATATAAATATGTATGGCCAAACTTAGGCAAGCCCGCATTGTTGATATTCTCATCAATTTCTTCCACCGTAGCACCATCAAAAATTGGTGTAGCGAACTTCACACCTAATTTTTCACCTGCCCAGCCAAGAACGGTTTCATAAATCTGGCCCAGATTCATCCTACTAGGTACACCCAGTGGATTCAGTACGATATCTACAGGAGTTCCATCTTCTAAGAAAGGCATATCTTCCTGGCGAACGATCTTGGCAACAATACCTTTGTTACCGTGACGACCCGCCATTTTATCACCCACCTTCAGCTTACGCTTAACGGCCATGTAAACTTTAGCCAGCTTTAATACACCTGCAGGCAATTCATCACCAATGCTGATGTTGAATTTCTCTCTTTTGTAGCGGCCCAACTCTTCATTGTATTTAATGTTGTAGTTGTGCAACAAGGTATTGATAAGGTCATCGGTCTTTTCATCGCCGCTCCACCCCAAAGGATTTACGTTGACGAAATCGATGTTAGCTAAATTTTTAGCATTGAACTTAACGCCTTTTCCAATCAACACTTCACCAAAATTATTGGCTACGCCCTGGCTGGTTTTATCTTTTAACAGCGTTTGCAATTTATTTTGCAATTGCTCCATCAAGATGGTTTCGTTTTGTTCGTGTGTTTTTTCGATTTTTTCCAACAAAGCTTTCTCACGCACTTTTGCATTCTTATCTTTCTTAGCTCTCTGGAATAATTTTTTATCAATTACCACACCTTCGGTTCCGCTTGGTGCTTTCAAAGAAGCATCTTTCGCATCACCGGCTTTATCACCAAAGATAGCACGCAACAACTTCTCTTCAGGGGTTGGATCGCTTTCACCTTTAGGCGTGATTTTACCTATAATGATATCACCTTCTTTAATAGCAGCACCGATACGGATAATACCATTCTGATCCAAATCTTTGGTAGCTTCCTCACTTACGTTTGGAATATCCGGCGTTAATTCTTCTTCTCCCAATTTAGTATCTCTTACTTCAGTTTCAAACTCACTGATATGGATAGACGTAAACCAGTCGTCTTTTACTACTTTCTCAGAAATTACAATCGCATCCTCAAAGTTGTAACCCTTCCATGGCATAAATGCTACTTTCAAGTTACGGCCCAAAGCTAGTTCTCCACCTTTGGTTGCATAACCTTCGGTTAAGAAATCGCCTTCAGATACTTTCTGACCTTTAACAACAGCCGGACGTAAGTTGATGGTTGTTTCCTGGTTGGTACGAACAAACTTGGTTAGTTTATATATTGTAAGATCGTCTTCAAAACTTACCAGTTGTTGGTTTTCGCTTCTCTTGTATCTTACATGAATTTCATTTGCATCTACATATTCTACCACACCATCACCATCTGCATGGATTTGAATTCTTGCATCACGAGCAGCCTTACCTTCTAAACCGGTACCTACAATTGGTGTTTCCGGGCGCAATAATGGCACAGCCTGGCGTTGCATGTTTGAACCCATCAATGCACGGTTGGCATCATCATGCTCAAGGAACGGAATTAGAGAAGCACTTAAACCAACAATTTGGTTAGGTGCAACATCCATAAACTCCACTTCGTCTTTTGGAAGAATCGGGAAGTCGCCTGTTTGACGGCTCTTAATCATATCTTCCACAAAATTTCCTTTATCGTCCAAGTCAATATTGGCCTGGGCAATTTTAGCTGTATCTTCTTCTTCAGCACTTAGGAAAGTGATTTTTTTCATATCCACTTTACCATCATTCACTTTTCGGTAAGGTGTTTCAATAAAGCCCATTTCATTGATTTTGGCATGCACACAAAGTGTAGATATCAAACCAATGTTTGGCCCTTCAGGTGTTTCAATGGTACATAAACGGCCGTAGTGAGAATAGTGAACGTCACGCACTTCAAAGCCTGCTCTTTCCCTACTCAAACCACCGGGTCCAAGTGCTGAAATACGACGCTTATGCGTAATCTCACTTAATGGATTTGTTTGATCCAAAAACTGAGATAATTGCGATGTACCAAAGAAGGAGTTGATAACAGAAGATAATGTACGGGCATTAATCAAATCTACCGGTGTAAATACCTCGTTATCCCTTACGTTCATTCTTTCACGAATGGTACGAGCCATACGAGCCAAACCAACCCCAAACTGAGCATATAACTGTTCGCCTACTGTACGTACACGACGGTTGCTCAAATGGTCGATATCATCTACTTCACTTTTACCATTGGTTAATTGAACCAGGGTTTTAATGATGGCGATGATATCATCTTTTGTCAATACTTTTTTCTCAATTGGGAAGTTTAAACCAAGGCGGCGGTTGATTTTGTAACGACCAACTTCGCCAAGATCATATCTTTTATCACTAAAAAATAATTTGTCAATGATTCCACGAGCCGTTTCATCATCAGGAGCATCTGCACCACGCAATTGTTTATAAATATGCTGAACCGCTTCTATTTCACTATTGGAAGTATCCTTATTTAAGGTGTTATAGATAATTGCATAATCTCCGCTCACTTCTTCTTTTTGGATGAATACGCTTTTTACGTCCATCTCTAAAATCATGGTGATATTGCTGTCATCTAATACCGTATCTCTTTCCAGTATCACTTCATTTCTTTCAATAGAAACTACTTCTCCGGTATCTTCATCCACAAAATCTTCAACCCAGGTGCGTAACACACGAGCAGCAAGGCGTTTGCCAATATATTTTTCTAAAGTTTTACGATCAGCTTTTACTTCATCGGCCATTCCAAACAGTTCCAAAATATCTTTATCTGTTTCAAAGCCGATTGAACGCAACAATGTAGTTACAGGGAATTTCTTTTTACGGTCGATGTATGCAAACATTACATTGTTAATGTCAGTTGCAAATTCCATCCAAGCACCTTTGAAAGGGATAACCCTTGCAGAGTAAATTTTGGTTCCGTTTGGATGCACGCTTTGACCAAAGAATACTCCGGGAGAACGATGTAACTGGCTAACCACTACCCTTTCAGCACCATTGATAACAAAAGTACCACGAGGTGTCATATAAGGAATGTTTCCTAAAAATACATCCTGTACAATGGTTTGAAAATCCACATGCTCTTCATCGTTACAACTAAGGCGCAGCTTGGCTTTTAAAGGAACAGCATAGGTTAGGCCTCTTTCAATACATTCATCCAGCGAATAACGTGGAGGATCTACAAAGTAATCCAAAAACTCCAGTACAAAAATGTTGCGGGTGTCGGTAATAGGAAAGTTTTCCTTAAACACACGGAACAACCCCTCAACATTACGTTTATCGGGTGTAGTTTCTAACTGGAAAAAATCTTTAAACGATTGAATTTGGATTCCGAGTAAATCGGGTTGCTCTGCTATTAGTTCAACTTTTCCGAAATTGATACGTTTAGCAGCGGTTGATTTTGTTGCAGACATATAGTAATTAAAACGTTTTAATGTGCGTGAGTCTTTAGTTTTGGGAGGGCTTGAATTCGACTTGTGCCACTAACCCGAAATTAAAGGACGGCAAAGGTAGGAAATATATTTCAAAAAATTAGTACCAAAAACAGTTTTTTAGATGGCTTGGTAGGATTTTTGCTTTAGATAACAAATGCAAGATATTTAAAATGTATTAAAGCCGCAATATCTTTCAAAGCGACTATCGAAAGTTGAAAATTTAAATGATTTTGTTTACCCACATAATGTCAAGCCTTACAAACATTTATAGCCAGTAATGCTTTTTAGATGAGAGTCTCCCATTTTTTACTTTCCTAATATTTTTGGGCCACATATATAACCATTCGATAATACTTGTTAACATAAGCCTAGAAGGCACTACCTTTTAATTTAAGATTAGTGTTACCCGGTATTTCACACACAAAAATAAATTTTGAAAATTTGAGTCAATGCTTATTTTTGGCCATTATTAATTAAAAAGTACATAAAAAATTAAACTAGTGAAAAAATTAACCTTATCCCTGTTAGCATGTGTATCTATGCTTTTTTCTTTTGCTCAAAATGCAGACAAAATGGTAAAACATTCTGGTGAAAGCTTAGAAGTAAAAGTTGTAAAAGTTGGCGAAACCACCATTCTTTTTAAGTATCCTGGTGAAGATGCGGAGCAAACCATTGGTAAATTTGCAGTATCTAAAATCACTTATGGTAGTGGCCGTACAGAAACCATTTCTGATAAAGTAGTAGTAAGCGGAAAAAGCGATTGGGAATCCGTGGTTATCATTACTGAGCCTTCTGAAGCACTTGGCTTAAAAAAAGGTGAAGAAGTAAGAGGTAAAACCTCCGGATTATTATCTTACCATACAGCAGGTTCTGCCGATAAAAAAGCTACTCGTAAAATAAAGGAAGAAGCTGCTGAGGCTGGCGCACCTTTTATTTTAATGACTGCCGATAAGTCTGATGGTTTTGGTGTAAAACAATCTATTAAAAAAGGATTTTTATATACTTACAAATAATATAAACTCAACAAAAATTTAGTTTAAAAGTTACCTTTTGGGTAGCTTTTTTATTATGTACTCTTATGCAATAAGGCATTTGATCTTTTATCTTATCTCTACATATCAATGCTAAACAGATTCTTCTTTAGTTAGAATGAAATTTTCATTTTGTTGGTAAATCAAAAAGGCCGAAGATTTCTCTCCGGCCTTTAAAGCTATATTTTCAAAAGAAATTAAGCAATCTCAACTTCAGCACCTGCTTCAGTTAATTTAGCTTTTAAGTCTTCTGCAGTTGCTTTATCCACACCTTCTTTAATTGGTTTTGGAGCACCATCAACAAGGTCTTTTGCTTCTTTCAAACCTAAGCCTGTTAAATCTTTAACGATTTTAACTACTGCCAGTTTGTTTGCGCCACCACTTTTAAGGATAACATTGAAGGCTGTTTTTTCTTCCGCTGCTGCCGGTCCGTCGCCACCAGCACTTACTACTACTGCTGCTGCTGCTGGTTCAATACCATACTCAGATTTTAAAAATTCAGCTAATTCCTGAACTTCTTTTACAGTTAAACCTACTAGGTTTTCTGCTAATGTTTTTACGTCTGCCATTTTAGTTTAATTTTTTCCCCCTTCACACCCATTGGTTGGATCCGGAGGATGGTTTTAAAAAAATTATTATTTAATTGCCCAATTGTAACAGGGCATGTTTTCAAAAATATTACTCTCCTTTTGGAGCCTCATCTGCACTTGCATCAGCAGCTGGTGCTTCAGGAGCAGCAGCAGGTGCTTCTGCCACTGGTGCAGCCTCTTCAGCAGGAGCAGCGCCGGTTGCAGCTTCTTTGTTTTGCAAAGCACCCAATACTCGTTGAATAGGTGATTGCAATAAGCCGATGATTTCGCCAATCAGTTCATTTTTGGTTTTGATTTGCGTAAGTGCTTTTAATTGATTGTCTCCAACAAATATGTCACCGTTAATAAATGCGGCTTTAAGCTCTGGTTTTTCAGCATTGCTAGCTTTACGGAAACCACTCAAAATCACTGCAGGATCTTTAGGGTTTTCGCTAAACATTAAAGCTGTTACTTTGTGTAAAGAATCGTAAACACCTGCATATTTTTCAGCATCAATGCTTTCCAATGCTTTTTTTATTAAAGTGTTTTTAGCCACTTTCATTTCTACCTGCTTATCAAAGCAATGCCTGCGTAGGCTGCTCACCTGTTCTACAGTTAAACTTTCTGTATCGGTGATATAGAAATTGTTGTATTGAGCAAATTTGCCTTTCAGCAGCTCAATTACTTCATTTTTCTCTTGTTTAGTCATAACAAATATTTTTTAGATCCTTCGCTTAACTCAGGATTAATTTTGAACAGATTTTGTGTCGATCATAATGCCTGGGCTCATAGTGCTGGCCATGCTTACACCTTTTAGGTAAGTACCTTTAGAAGTAGCCGGTTTAAGCTTTACAAGTGCATTAATAAGTTCCTGGCAGTTTTCTGCAATTTTTTCGGGTGCAAAACTTACACGCCCGATAGATGCATGAATGATACCCACTTTATCAACTTTGAAGGCTATTTTACCACCTTTCAAATCCCTAACCGCACCAGCTACATCATTGGTAACCGTACCGGTTTTAGGATTTGGCATTAGGTTACGGGGACCTAATACTTTACCCAGTTTACCTAACTTAGGCATTACAGATGGAGTGGCAACGATAACATCAATATCTGTCCAACCACCTTCAATTTTTTGTATAAATTCATCCAGGCCTACAAAATCGGCTCCTGCTGCGGTTGCTTCTGCCTCTTTATCAGGCGTGCAAAGTACCAGTACTTTTTTTGTTTTACCTGTACCATGTGGTAAAGAAACGGTACCACGTATGGCCTGATCTGCTTTTTTAGGATCTACGCCCAAACGAACGTGAATATCTACAGAGCTATCAAATTTTGTTGTATTAATGTCTTTAACTAATGCTGAAGCTTCTTTAAGCGTATAAGCTTTGTTGGCGTCAACCTTAGTATTTGCTACTTTTCTTTTTTTAGTAATCATTGTAATAAATATTATTGAGGTTGACGATTAGTTTTTTTCCCAAGGAGCTTGTCCTTCCACAGTTAAGCCCATGCTACGTGCTGTACCAGCTACCATGCTCATTGCGCTATCTAAGGTAAAGGCGTTTAAATCAGCCATTTTATCCTTAGCTATTTCTTCAACCTGAGCCCAGGTAACTTTACCCACTTTTGCACGGTTAGGTTCTTTACTGCCTTTTTGAATTTTAGCAGCTTCCATTAATTGTACTGGAGCTGGTGCGGTTTTAATAATAAAATCGAAAGATTTGTCTGCATACACAGTAATCAATACTGGTAACACTTTTCCGGGTTTATCCTGGGTGCGAGCATTGAATTGCTTGCAAAACTCCATGATGTTGATACCCTTTGAACCCAATGCAGGCCCGATTGGCGGTGCAGGGTTGGCTTGTCCTCCTTTACATTGGAGCTTTACATAGCCGGTAATTTCTTTTGCCATTTTTTAAAATGTTTTTGGTGATAACGTTCGGGCAATTACCCAAACTTCCAAATTCCGCTTACACGGAACAAATTCCTAAAGAACTAATTTGGGCGGCAAAGGTAACAGTTATTTGGCTTATATCAAAAAGAATCAGACTATTTTCATAAAAAAAGATTAGATAAAAGCAAAAATAAGCAAAACGGCGAAGTCCGTTCAAACACAGTAGTTTATGAAACTCGGGGCTAAAGTTGGAAGTCTCTGTACTTTAGTTTTTGGGCTTAAAAAGACAGGGTTAGGTTACTAAATCGTTACTGGTTACCGCCCAACCCCGACTGATATAACAGATTATATTTCAGTCTTTTGCACTTCTTTTCATCTTCCCTTGTAACTCATTGAAATTTAATTTTAAACATTAAACAATTGAGTTATGGAACAGTCGAAAAGGTCAACGTTTAAGCTACTTTTCTACCTAAAGAAAAACGAGCCTAAGAAGAACGGAGCAGTTGCTATTATGGGGCGCATCACAATTGATGGAAAGCCCGCATCTTTCAGCACCAAGCTGGAAATCCACCCTGATAATTGGGATTTGAAACATGGGCGTGTATTGGGGAAAAGTACCCAAGCACAAAGCACCAATAAGAAATTAGATGATGTACGCCTGCGAATTGACAAGCATTACGAGGAATTGCTCAAATACGATGGCTTTGCTTCTGCACAGAAATTGAAGCTGGCATTTTTAGGCGTGGGCGTTATGGAAGAAGCTATTCTAAAAGTATTCCAAGCCCACAACGATGATTTTGCCAAGATGGTTGCTAAAAAGGAACGTTCCCAAAGCACCTACGACAAATATAAAGTCGTGTACAACCATCTTTCCGAATTTATCCAGCTACGCTATTTAAGAACAGACATGGCTTTCAAAGAGCTTACCTCTGACTTTATCCGTGAGTTTGATTTTTACCTGCGTATAGACAAGGAATGCACCCACAATACAGTTTGGGTTTATACGATGCCTGTATTGCGAATGGTAGAGCTGGCAATGAAAAAGGGTATGATACGCAATAACCCTTTCGAGGATTACGAAATTACCATGAAAGAAACCGACAGGGGGTTCTTACTGAAAGAGGATGTAGAAAAGATTATGCTTTGCAGTCTTCCCAAACCAAAGTATGAACTTGTACGTGACCTGTTTATTTTCAGTTGCTTTACCGGGCTTTCTTATGCAGACATCAAAAAACTGAAACGGAGCAATATTCAGAATTTCTTTGACGGACACCAATGGATTATCAGCCGCAGAAAGAAAACCGATGTTTCTTCCAATGTGAGGTTATTGGAAATACCCAAGAAAATCATTGAAAAGTATTTGGGTACAACTAAGGACGAGTTTGTGTTCCCTATTCCGTCAAACGCTACCTGCAATGCTCATGTACTTAAAATCACGGAAGCCGCAGGAGTTGTAACAGAACAAAAAGTTACTTTCCATACAGCCCGACACACGTTTGCCACTATGATACTGACAGCAGGTGCATCACTTGAAAGCGTACAAAAGATGATGGGGCATACAAACATTACCACTACTCAAATCTATGCCAAGATACTTAACGAAAAAGTAGGTATGGATATGGACATTGTTGCAAGAAACCTAAAGGCAATGGAGGTTTCATTTAGTGCCATGCAAACGGAGCCTGTTTCGCAGGAGGAAATTATTTCTAATGCTGTAATTGTTATGGATAAAGAGGAATTGGAAATTGCCATATAGCAAGAGTTTGTAACGTAATGAAAGAGCAGGATTTTACCGTCCTGCTTTTTTTGTTTCCATATCTGACCCCAAAGCACATTTAATGCCCTCCACACATATCTTTTCACTTAAAAGAACTTTGTTGGGTGTTCGGATAAAGCCTATTGAAAAATAACCCTGCATAAGCCCACACAATTATTTTTCAATACCCTTTATGTGGCTTTCACAACCACGCATTGAAAAACAGTGTTTGAATATTCTGTGAATTGGAAGTAGAATTTTCATCCACCTGGAACCATTGCCAATGCCATCTTCATTGCTTCCACGGTTTTTTATTCAAAGAGCCAGTATGCCGTTTTGTTCCGTTTCAAGAGCAAAGGTATTTCCGTGTTCTTAACGCCGCCAAAAGGTCATGCAAGTTTGGAAAAAAATCTCCACCCTTTGGGTAGTATTTATTTTCCAAAACCTTGTGTCGGCTAAACACTAACCTTTTTCTGCTCGTGAAACGAAACATAGCATACTCCGGCTCTTTAGACGAATAAAAAAAATGTCAGGTATGAAGATTAACAGCATTGGAAATGGTAATAGGGAAACGAAACAGCACCTCCTCTCATTACCGAATAAATCAAAAAAAATCAATTCAAAACAATCATTAAAAAATAAAAATCATGGCACACAATCTAAATTTCAACAACAGAACAGGACGTTATTCATTCTTTAGCGTAAAAGAAAAAGCATGGCATGGATTAGGACAAATCGTACAAGACTACCCCACAAGCGAGGAAGCAATAAAACACGCAGGGCTGGATTATGAAGTAGTAAAAAGTCCACTGTACACCACCGGCTCAAACATCATAGAAACTGCACAGGGTATCGAAATAACAGACAATCAACTCCACGTACCGAACTACTTTGCCAATATCCGAAGCGACAACAATGCCGTATTGGGTGTAGTGGGCAAGGATTACCATATCGTACAGAACCGTGAAGCCTTTGCTTTCTTTGACGCAATTATAGGTGGAGGCGATGGCATATTGTATGAAACAGCCGGAGCATTAGGTAATGGAGAACGCATATTTATCACTGCAAAGTTGCCTGACTACATCCGTGTAGGAAACGGTGATGATGTTACAGAAAAATACATCTTCTTAACAACAAGCCATGACGGTAGCGGAAGTATTACCGCAGCATTTACCCCTATCCGCATCGTTTGCCAAAATACCTTAAATGCTTCACTTCGCAACATGAGTAACGTTGTACGCATTAAACACACCGCAGGAGCTAAACAGCGGTTAGAAAATGCTCACAAGGTTATGGGGCTGGCTAACACTCTAAGCAACCAGTTGCAAGATATTTTCAACACATGGGCTAAAGTAAGGGTAACGGACAGAGAAATAAGAAAGCTAATCGAGTTGGCATTATGCCCTAACAAAGAAACCTTAACTCACTTAGAAAAAGGTAACTACGATGAAATTTCCACTGTGTTTAAAAACACTGTTGAAGATGCTTTTGCGTACGCCATGATTAGCGACACACAACAAATGGACACAACCAAAGGTACATTGTTCGGAGCATATAACGCCGTTACAGGTTACTACCAAAATGTACGCAATTACAAGAGTGGGGAAGCGAAGCTGGAAAGCATTGTAATGGGTGGAACAGCACAACTAAAAACACAAAAGGCTTTTGACTTATGCACAGCCTTTGCACAAAACGGGGCAGATATTTTCAGTTTTAATTAATCAATCACAGGCGACCGCCTTTGCAGGCGGTCGCTTTAAAAAATATACATATATGAAAGCATTAAACAAAATGGACAATCTGGATAAAGGAACGTTACTAAGCAAACTGTTTCCCGAAGCGTTACAGGGCATTCAAAACGCAATAGAAAAGCAATGCGGTTACTTTCTGCAAAATGAAACTGCCTTTCGTGAGGGCTGGCATCAAAAAGGGTTTTTCACCGCAGAATTTTGGTACAGACTTGTAGAAAATGCACACAAGACAATTGAGAAAAACGACCGCCAACTATGGAAACGCCCAAATTGGTTTGCAGACCATTTCTTTGACGGACACAACTCATTGTTTACTGTACACTGTCTTATTGAGTATGCAGACAGCGAAGATTGCAACCCTGATTTAACACAGGCGATACACTTGCTTTTTGGAAGTGAGAAGCTATTAAAAATAATCCCAAACGATAATTAAAAACTACGGGCGACCGTCTGCAATGGCGGTTGCTTTTTAAACTGAACAACGATGAAAGTAAGAGATAAAAACGGACAATGCATTGAAGTTACCAATCTTAAAAAAGCTATTCAGCAGGCAAGTTGGTATAAAACGTATCAACACAACCCTCCAGTAGAAAGTGACAAGGAGCGGCAGGCATATTGGGCTGATATGCATGAGAAACTGTTAGCATTAAAAGTAAAACAGTCTTGTAACACTTAGGTCGTTCCTTGCAGTCACCCACATTTATATTTTGTATTTTTGTTTATAACGGATTGGATAGTTTTTGTTAAATTAAATGGTAGAATTATGGTATCATCATTAGTCATAGGAATAATATTTTTGGTAGCAGGCTTGGCGTTACGTTATTGGATTAACCGCAGGAAATTTTACAGGCGAAGCCCTACCGGAGCCGAAGGATTTTCAAGCTATGAAAAATCATTAGCTATAAAGTTCATCGAACGTGTGGGCAAATGGATAGCTTATGCTTTGATTATTTTCGGGCTATTGTCGCTATGGGTATATTCAAGAGAGAAGAAGGAAATAGCAACCAAAAACACGGAGGTACAGAAGCCACGATAATCAACAACTTACTTTATTCAATGGTATAGGTCTTTACAGGCTTGTACCATTTTTTTGTGCCAAACCTTACCACTCAACGCCAAACACGCCCACATTTATAAGACACCTTAAAACCTTTCCTAATTTCCTTTCCTAACATGAAAAAGTGAGGAAAAGATTATGGAAGTGATAGCAATACCGAAATCAGTTCTTAAAGAACTGACCACAGAGCTGGATGAACTGTTACAGCGTACCACAGATGCGAGCAAAGCCTATGTAGGCATTTTCAACGAAGAAAGATGGCTGGACAATCAGGAGGTGTGCCTCATGCTTGGCATAACCAAACGCACCCTGCAATCATACAAAGACAAAGGGATTTTGTCTTTTTCAAAATTGAACCGAAAAAATTATTACAAACTTTCGGATGTACAGCGTTTGCTTGCTCCTGATACCACACACAAAACAAATGAGTATGGAACTTTTTGATACCGATGCCGAAGAAATAGCAAACTATAAAAGAAAGTTTGAGCAGCTCCGTATCCAAACGGAAATGATACTGGAGAACTTTCGCCCGGTAATGAACGGAGAAATTTATTTGTCAGGGGATGATATTTGCAAACTGCTGCATATCAGTAAACGAACTTTACAACAATACCGTGATGACCAAATTTTGCCGTATATACAAATAGGAGGCAAATTAATCTATAAACAATCAGATTTGGTAACGATATTGGAAAAGCATTATATAAAATAAAATGTGGTTAGTGATGATTTCTAAATTTCCTTTTCAGATGATAATATCGAAAGAGTAAGCGATCATACCACAGCGCAAAAAATAATAATCCCACCGGGAGTAAAAGAGTTTGCAACTTGAAATTCGTATAAACCAGCCCCCCTATGATACATCCTAAAAAGAAACAGCTAATAATAGCTAACTTCAAGAAGATGCTTTTATTTAACTGCATCTTTGCTGGTCGGTCTTTATAAAAGAACAACTGTGAGAGTTCAATTCCGAGGTCAGTAAACAATCCTGTTAAATGCGTAGTTCTTACTACCGATTGAGATACCCTCGTCACTAATGCATTCTGTAATCCCATAGCAAAAAGCAGAGCAGACGATAATATAATCGAAAATTTGGGATATTCGTTTGGTACAAAAAATACTGAAGTACTAATTGCTAAAAATATGAATACTTCAATCAATATAGGTATCACATAAGAAGTTTGTGGTTTATATTTTGATACCAATTCCATAATCAGGCTTGAAACGAAAGCACCAAATAAGAAAAAAAGAATGTAAAATAAATATGCAAGAGCCATTTTGTTATTTCTTAAAATAAGTTCTTCAGAAAAATAAGCGAAATGTCCTGTTACGTTGGTTGTTAATGTATGCAATTCTAAAACACCCGTAATATTTACGATGCCAGCAACGCCTGATAATATGGAAGCTAATTTTAGATTATGTGCATAAGTCCGACCTTTACCCTTATGTCTAAACATTTATAAATTTTTTTTATTGCAAACTTACAAAACTGTTTTTCTAATAAGTTTATAGCCATATAAAAAGCATTTCAGCTTTAAAAATGTGTATTTTGGGCAATCCTGCAAGCAAATTATGTATCATTATATTGTCTCTAATTTTCTATTTGATTGAATAACGTTCAGAGATATTGTTTTCGTACAGCCTTGTGGTGCTGTTAAGGATATTCGGCTAACATAGATATATCAAATTTCAAATTGGGTAAAGCTTTGTATTCAAGATTAAGCCCAATAAGACCTACATTATTGTTGTTAGCAACAATTTCTTAAACTAACCCATAACAATATTTAATGCGGCAACTTTTCTCTGAAATAGCCGTAAACCCAAGTCCCTGCAACAGCACTCAGAAGCGTAACGGCAATGACGGTTGCCCCTGTTCCAATTTGAGCAAACAACGGCCCGGGACAGGCCCCGGTAATTGCCCAACCAAAACCAAAAATTAAACCACCGTAGATTTGCCCTTTATTAAACTCTTTGGGTGCAATTTTAATCGGCTCTCCATAAATGGTTTTGATGTTGAATTTTTTAATCAGAAAAACGGAAATCATTCCTGTTACAACGGCACTTCCTATTATTCCATACATATGAAACGATTGCAAACGAAACATTTCCTGAATACGAAACCAGCTAATGACTTCGGCTTTTACGAACACAATGCCAAATAAAATTCCGACAACTAAGTATTTCAAATTATGATACCATTTGTGCTGTAAATGGCTTTCATTTACGCACATTGCGTCCAGCTCTCTTTGTGCTAAATCTTTTTCTGTATCTATATGTTGCTGCATTTTTGTTTTAGTTAATTTCTGTTTTACTTAAAGTGAAAGAATAAAAGGCAAAATCAGGTTCGCCATAATGAAACCGCCCATCATAAAGCTAATGGTAGCAATCAGGGACGGCAGTTGTAAATTGGACAATCCCATAATAGCGTGTCCGCTGGTACAGCCACCTGCATAGCGAGTTCCGAAACCTACTAAAAAGCCACCGCCTACCATCATTATAAAGCCTCTTAATGTAAACAGCGATTGCCAGCTCATAATGTCTTGTGGAACCAGATTATTAAAATGGGTAATGCCATAACCTGCTAAATCTTGTGCTAATTTAGGACTAACCTCAACCGGATTGGGATTAGCCAAAAGGCTAACTGCCAATGCTCCGCCCAGAAATATACCGAATACAAAGAGTAAATTCCATATTTCTTTTTTCCAGTCATATTTAAAAAACAGAATGTTGGCAGGCACGCACGAGGCACAAATGTGTCGTAGAGATGAGCTGATACCAAAGGATTTATTTCCTAAAATCATCAATGCAGGAACAGTTAAGCCGATTAATGGGCCTGCTATATACCAAGCCCAGGGCTGTTTTAAATATTCTATCATTCTTAGTTTATGTATTTGCTATAATCAGTCTTTCTAACTCGTTTGCGGGCACAACGCTCGATTGTCGCCAAAGCGGTTTCCCGTTTTTAAATAAGATAAGCGTGGGTACGCCACGTACCTGATAAGCTGATGCAGCTTGAGGGTTTTTGTCTACATCAATTTTTATGATGTTTGCATTTTCGCCAACACGTTGCTTTACGTCTTCCAATATTGGCGACATCATTTTGCAGGGGCCACACCAAGTGGCAAAAAAGTCCACCAATACAGGTTTGTCCTGATTTATTATTTCCTGAAATGTCATGCTGTTTTTTTTCTGCTTTTTTGAAACATTGAGAATAGAAGGCCACCCATAACTGAACCGTATAAGCTACTGTTAATAGGATTTGAAGTAATAGCACATTGCCCCGAATTGCAACCGACCGTTTTCCAATAGAGATAACCTGCCAATGCCCCTGCAAATACGCCAACTATTGTGAGCAGATTATTTTTAGCGAACTTCTTCATAGCTTACCTCTTCCACTTTCTTGTTGCTTTTTGAAACAGGCGTAGTGCACCCCGATGTGCCACAACAACCGATATTCAATATTGGCATCAGTGAAAACAAAATACCTGCTCCCATAAAAAGCCAATCTTTTGCAATAACGCTTTGCACGATAATAAGGATGCCCAATGCTAACCGCAGTACTCGCATAAAGCTCCAGTTTTCAAAATGTTTTTTCATTTCTCTTTCTTTTTAAGGGTATTGATGCCAAACGGCAGGTATAAAGGGCAAAAGCTCATAAATGAAGTAAGCACAAATGCTATGGCTAAAATACCCAAGATGATTGCCATTATACCGGAAATGGTATTTGTGAAATATAAAACACCTATCACAATCGCAATGAGTATGCGAATTGCTTTGTCTATTGTTCCCATATTCTTTTTCATATCTGATCTATTTGTTGTTTACTAAGTTATTTACGTTGTGCCAGGTTCCGCCATTGATTACATTTTGAATGCCTTTTCTTTCCAGAATACTTTTTGACTGGCTGCTGCGGTTTCCGCTACGGCAAAATACAATGATGCTTTTTTTGTTTTTGAATTTGGATAACTGACTTTGAACTTTATCCAGCGGTATGTTTACCGCACCTTTTACACTACCTGTCGAAAATTCGGCAGGTGTGCGAACATCCACTAAAAAAGCACCTTCTTTTATCGCTTCTGATAGTTGGGTATTGTCTGTTGACGAGAACATATTTTTGAAAATTCCAAACATTGCTATTGTTGTTATGGTGATATAAATTAGCTCAACATTTTACTTTGACATACAAAATCGGTTTTAGGAATACTGGTCTGTGCAATGGCGTTAAAACCACCCTCTACTTCCGTAAAGTTTCTGTATCCTCTTGCCTGTAAAATACTCGCAGCTATCATACTGCGGTAGCCGCCTGCACAATGCAGGTAAAAATGCTCTTTCGGGTTGAGTTCTTTAACCCAATCATTGATATATGCCAATGGTTTGCTGTAAGCATCTTCAACGTGCTCTGCCGTATATTCGCTTTCTTTGCGAACATCAATGACCTTGCTGTTGTCATAATAATCTTTTGAAAATTGGTCGGCCGTAATCCGATTTATGATGTCAGTTTCTTTTGCTGCTTTTATCCAGGTTTCAAAACCATCTTTTAAATGTCCCAGTACATTGTCAAAACCAACACGGCTCAATCGTGTTACGGCTTCTTCTTCCGTACCGTTGTCGGTAACCAACAAAATCGGTTGTTTCACGTCAACAATCATCGCACCCACCCAAGGTGCAAAATCGCCTTTCAAACCTATATTGATAGATTTCGGAATAAAGCCTTTGGCAAAATCCTTATCGCTTCGTGTGTCTAAAATCAATGCTCCTGTATTTTCTGCCGCCGCTTCAAATTCTTCTGCCGAGAGTGCTTTCATTCCGTGGCTCAACACTTCTTCAAAACTGTCATAACCTTTTTTATTCATGGCTACGTTCATACCGAAATAAGCAGGTGGTGGTAATAATCCATCAGTAACGGCTTTGATAAAACTTTCTTTATCCGGCTGGTTTAGCGCATAGTTGATACTTTTCTGATTACCAAGGCTATCAACCGTTTCTTTCATCATATTTTTTCCGCAAGCCGAACCTGCACCGTGTGCCGGATAAACAGTGATATCATCCGATAGTGGTAAAATCTTATGATACAAACTGTCATAAAGCAAACCTGCCAATTCTTCCTGTGTGAGGTTTGCCGCCTTTTGTGCCAGATCCGGTCTGCCTACATCGCCAAGAAAAAGTGTATCGCCACTAAACAATGCTGTTTCATTGCCATTTTCGTCAATCAACAAAAAACAGGAGCTTTCCATTGTATGCCCCGGGGTATGCAATACTTTAATTTTCACGTTGCCCAATTCAAAAATCTGATTGTCTTCTGCTACGATGGCTTCAAACTCTGGCTTTGCCGTAGGCCCGTAAACAATTGATGCATTTGTTTTTTTACTCAGATCAACGTGTCCGCTTACAAAATCAGCGTGAAAATGCGTTTCAAAAATGTATTTGAGCTTCACATCATCTTTTTCCAAACGGTCTAAATACGGTTGCGTTTCACGTAATGGGTCAATAATGGCAGCTTCACCATTGGAAGTAATATAATATGCACCTTGTGCCAGGCAGCCTGTATAAATTTGTTCTATTTTCATTATCCAAATTTTTCTTGTTTATGATTTGATACTGCGAATTTCCGAATATTGGTTTTTCGGTACAGCTACTTTTGTCACATTAGGCAATTTCAGGCGTTAATGTAATTTCTGTTTTCATTGAGTTGGTTACTAAACAGCCAGCTTTTGCTTTTTCGGCAACACGCATGGCCTTATCCATATCGGTTCCGGGATTAATCAATTTTATTACCGGAAACATTTCTGCCTGCGTGATGAGGTATTTTCCTTCTACCATTTCCAATCTGGCAATTGTTTTACAACTAAAGTTTTCGATTTCTACTTTAAAATTAGAAGCAATTGCCAGGAAGGTTGCCATATAGCAACTGTTAATAGCTGCTACAAAAAGATGTTCTGGCGACCATACACCGGGAACGCCATTAGGAAATTCCGGTGGTGTAGCGCATTCAATAGTTTTGTTTAATACCGGCGATGACAGTTCGCCTGTTCTGCCATCTTTCCATTTGATGTTTACTTCGTAAAAATGTGTTTGTGACATAATTTTTGAATTGAAAAAGGACAGTTGACATTGCCCGCTGTAGTGGGTTATATTATTTGTTACAAATTTCTGAAGATTGATTTTCCTGTACAGCTACTTTAGTCACATAAGGGATTTTATTTCACAATGATTTCTTTGATCATAATGTAAATACCCATTGACAGCACAAACCAACCGAAAGCAGGTTTCAATTTTTTACCATCAATTTTTTTAGAGATAAAGCTTCCTATCAGCACCCCGATAATAGCCAGTGCCAAAATTTTGAGAAGAAAAATCCATTCAACCGTTAGATGTGTAGCCGATACAGCAAATCCAAAAAGTGAATTGACCGCAATAATGACCAGTGAGGTTCCGATTGCTTTCTTAATATCTAAATGTAGCAGATTAACCAGGGCAGGGATTATTAAAAAACCGCCACCTGCACCGATAAGCCCGGTAACTATACCCACAAATAATCCTTGGATAATAACTAATGAAGTGCGCTTAGGGGCTGTTTTGGAAGGCAGGCAATCTTCTCCTTTACACTTTTTTATCATACTGTAAGACGCAAAAAACATCAATACAGCAAAAAGCAACATCAAGAAAATGTTTTTGGTAATGATAAAACTGCCGATGCTAAAAATTTCCTGCGGTATGGCGGGAACAATAAAAGCCCTTGTTAAAAAAACGGCTATAATAGACGGGATGCCAAATGCAACAGCCGTTCTAAAGTTAACCAACCCTTTTTTGAAATAAGAGAATGAGCCTACAACGCTGGTAGTTCCAACAATGAAAAGAGAATAGGCGGTTGCTAAAACTGCATCTATATGAAATAAATAGACTAAAACAGGAACGGTAAGAATGCTGCCGCCACCCCCGATTAGCCCTAATGAAATACCTATTAAAATTGATGCTAAATAACCTGCTATATCCATAAGTTTCTGAAATTTCTGCTGCAAAAATGCACCAACTCCAAAAACTGTACAGCTACTTTGGTCACATAAGGGTTATTTTGTTTCTGCCCAATTTTACTTTTCCGTTTTCTTCCAACTGTTTTAGCAGGCGGGAAACAACTGCTCTTGCTGTTCCCAATTCGGAGGCTACTTGTTCGTGGGTAATGTTCAGTGTTTTGTTTCCTGTAAGTGCTACTTTTTTATCCAGCAAATTCAGCATTCTTTCGTCCACTTTTTTAAAGGAAATGGCATTTACGATTTCCAATAACTCTTCAAACCGTTTGTGGTATAAACGGAAAATATAATCCAACCATTGGGGATATTCTTTGATAAATAATGATACTTTATCAACAGGCAAAAACAGAATTTCAGCATCTTCTTCCACCTCGGCTCTTACTTTGCTTATTTCGTTGTGCAGTCCACCCAAAAAAGACATAATACAACTTTCACCCGCTTTAATATAGTACAGCAAAATTTCTTTTCCATCTTCTTCTGTTCGGATCACTTTTAAAGTTCCTTTCGCTACAATCGGAATAGAACGAATGTGTGCATTTTCGTTTAAAATAATATCACCCGCTTTATAAGTCTTTTGTATACTGTGCTTATACAGTTGCTCCACTAATTCAGGCGATGACTTAAATTCTGTTATCTGTTGCAAATCACTCATAGTGCAAAATTAAAAATTTAATTACAGGAAATTGGCTATGGGAAGTCTAATAATCGTATTAATTACATCTATACTTAAATAGGGGTGATTTTTTAGTATATTTGCTATTGAAGATATAAAAAATTTAAAGTGTTTTTGCTTTAAATCTCGATACTAAAAACTGGTAATTTTTAAAAATCCCGAGATAATAAGTAAGAACGCTCATGCTATGGCGTGGGCGCTCGCTTATTCGGGATTAGGCGTACCAGTGCCTTAGTATCGGTAAGTGTGGTTGCCTGCGCCTCTTTTTGTTGCAGGCTTCCAATACTAAAACGGATATTATGGACACTGCAAACAATACCTACCTTGCCTTTCAATTTTCTGCCTCCGAATTATCGGCTTTTGCAGTTGCCAGTGGCATTTTTACCATATCACTTAAAAACGGGAAGATAGTACACTTTTGCCCCAATGATGTCCAACATTTTCATGATTGGCTGACCGCTCATGAAATCAGAGATATACAAAAAGAAGAAAGGACAAAGCCAACCCCTCCATCTACAAATAAAAGCTGGTGGGGACGGATTAAACGTAACAAATAATATTGCAAGATTATGAACAGTAATGAAAAAGCAATTCGCATAGCCATTATAGATAACAACGAACATCTGGGATATACTTCCATAAATCAACTTGAAAATGCTGGCTATATTGTACAATTTCAAGTGAGTGACAGCGAAAAAGCATTAATGAAAATAGATGAAGACGGCGAGCTGCCCGATGTGTGCATCGTCGAAGAAGATTTTGCGGCAGCAAAATTGTTACTCGAAAAACATCCCGATTTAAAGCTATTAATATCAAGTACCGATGATGCAGAGGAAAGTGTTAGAACTATGCTGAAAGCTGGTGTATCGGGCTATATATTGAAATTCGCCGACCCTGATGAGATAATAACCGCCGTAAAAGCATTGAGCAAAGACAGGAAATATGTCAGTGTTGGAATTAGTGAAATAGCAGCAGAATATTTTAGCAGTCACAGCTTATAACGGCACAAATTAAGAACTGCAATAAAAAAGTCGTCCGACTTTTTAGGTCAGACGACTTCTATTTTCCGATTGGTATAGCCGTTCGCTTAGTCTTTATTATTAAATTGAAAACTTATCTGCTTTTCGTTCCCGAAATTGTCGCTTATCCATACATCAAACGACTGCGATACGGCAGATTGTGAGGTGTAATACAGCCGGAACTGTGTCGCTGGCAATTGGTACAAATCATTAGGCATATACGGCGGTTCGCTGTAATATCGCAATGCGCCTTGCCCGTCATATTGGAAATAGCGGATAAAGTATTTTGCATCGTTGAAATTACCACTCCGTTCAATGGTAAACCTTATTTCAACAGTCTGCCCGTTTGCCACATCTCCCGGAACTGGCATCACTTTGACCTCAAACGGATAGTTCTGCTGTATGTCGAGTTCCTCCTTATTACAGGACGATAACACGGCGGCACTTGTAAAGACCAGGAGAAGCAGCCACAAAAATTTATTTCTATTCAAAAATCGTTTCATTGTTATTCTTTTTAAAAGTTAAACCTTAGCCCAATGCCTGCTGATGGGCGGAACTGTTTTAAATCTGTACCCCATAATACTTTGGTACGACCTTGCAGGAGCAGCACAAACCTGTCGGACAGGTATGTTTCCAAAGACAAACGCCCTCCGGCTCCGTAAATAAAATTGTCTTTGTCGAGGACTTTAGAGCCATCATAGAGCGTTGCATCACTCCGGTTAATGGTTTCGTACCCGGCAACAGCAGTAAGCCCCGCATTAAGGTTTGTAGTCTTTCTTGCATCGCCTAAAAGCTGGAGGCTGTACCCCATTTCACCCGTATAGGTTTCAAGAGGTATTTGTACAGTCCTGTAATCGGCAAATTGGTGGGTATATTCTGCACCCCAAATCCAATAGTTTCCAGCTCTGCTATTTACAGTAAGGGTCAAATTCAAAAAGTAATTATCCTTTACTTTCTTAGATAACAATCCGGCGTTTACTTCCAGTCCTTTTTGTCCGGGTGTCATTCGTTGTGCTTGCGTTGCTGTAATGCTCAACACCGCAAGCATTACAGCAAAAATGTATTTTGTCATTGTTTTTTCTGTTTTGGTTACTTAATCTTTAGGTGCATAGCGTTTACCAGCTTGGCGTGTACGAGGTCGGAATTTTCGACCTGTAAGGCTTGCTGCCTGCCGCCATTCTTTTCAAAGATTTCAATTACCAATACCTTATCATCGGTAATGGTGAACTGGTCGAGTAGGAAGACGTTTTGGTCAGTCGTATTGCCCGCAATTTCGGTAAGCGGTTTATACATACGCAACGGGGTCATTGGCTTTTCCTGCACTACGGTACGCTTCGCCACTTTCTTATCTACTACTTTGAAATTCACAAAGTCAATAGCAAACGGAACGTTGCTTGTATTGCGCAACTCTGTATGAAAATAAAATTTGCCGTTGTGTACATAGATGCCTTTCAGTAGAAACTGTACGCCGTAACTTTTGGAGGCTATATGCTTTACAATCCTTTTGTCCTTTTTATAAATGGTTTCCATGAGCAACCCGGCCAGCGATGGCGAATTGCTCCCCAATTCCTCAAACAGCACATCGTTACCGTTTTCCCTGTCTGATGCTTTTTGCATCGTCAGTAAATCATAATTCAGGGTGGTTGGATAAGCACTGTAAAAAACATTGAAGTTGTAGAAACGACCATCATCGGTAATTACAGAAAAATTGGTTTCTTCTTTAAAATCTTTAACGGTAGCCTTTATACGCAGCACGTTTTCGGCATCATCTGCCTTACCTGCAATCAGGTATTCACTGCCCAAATCCACATACCGGATGGCTGCCGGAAAAATCAAATGGGAGGTCTTATTGTACGTTACCTGCATTTCGTAAGGTTCTACTTTACCCATGCTTAATTTGCTTGTATTAGATGCAACCTGCTGCGCATTGGTATTGGCAGTAAAGGCTATTAAACAAGCCATTGCCAAAAGACTTTTAAATATTGCTTTCATTTTATTGCTGATTTTTAGTGTTGAACATTAGTTTTTTGAAACAAGGAAAAGTTGATGACCGGCTTTAACGGTAACTTTCGGTGTTCTTAGTTTTTTAGAGAAGTAGCCCGATATACCCTGCACCACGCCACGGGAAAGGTCGCCTGCCGCCTGCTGCCCTGCAGAGCGGGTCATCATAATGGACGTGCCGGACGTCTGGCTCATGTTGGAGGCTATTTCCGTTAAGGCATTTACTTCAGGCGAATAAGGCACATATAAGCCTTGTTGTCCGTCCAAATCGTACACGGTTATTTCCATAGGGATAATATTGCCCTCAAATTCAATGGACGTTATTTTCAACTGTAACCTACCGCCTGCAAACTTTGCATTTGCTGTTAGCACCGTTCCCGCCGGAATAGTACGACCGGGCGTTTTCGCAGTTTCCATCAAACGCAAGCGCACACCACTTTCATCGGTTACAGTCTGCGTTTCCTGTACTATCGCCCTGATGCTGTTTTTGGGCTGCTGTACCTGCTTACTGGTTCCGGCTGTATAAAATCCCCTGTTACGGGTTTCGTTCCAGTTGGCAAGAAAAGCACTGTCTGTCGGCTCACGGTACAATGCAGACACCGCAGTTTTCCTCACAGGTGAGAACGCTACAAAATGTTCTTTTTGCGTACCGCCACCCTTTACCGGAACCGTTGTATCTACTTTATTGGATTGTGGAACTGTATTTGTTGGCAAGTACTTTGCCGCCATTTGGTACGACTTCTCCATCAATGCCATTTGGTCTTGCACGGTCGTTGTAGCGGGTACATCCTTTTCCGCCAGTTTCTCTTTCAGTTCATCAACCTGTTTGCGGAGTTCCTGCGTTTGATAATCGTTGTTGTCGTAAAATGAACCTAAAGTACTTTGGGCATTGCGATAACTGCTCAAAGCCGGATTGCCCTTAGCAGGCATACCACCTCCGTAAGCAGATCCGTCTTCGTTAACCTCATCCGGATTAGCAGCTTTCTTGTCGGCGGCACTGTCTTCGCTCCAGTAATCGGAAAGGGACATAAGCGCATTGCGTTTTTCCTGTTCTTTCTGTTCCAGCATTTCCTGTTCATACGCTTTTTGCTTATCCGATTGCATTCCGGCATCGGTAGCCTGTGGTACGGCATCATTCAAACCTATATCTACCGCCTTTTTCTTGTCGGAAGATGGTTTGAAGATTAAATACATACAGCCGAGAAATACCACGCCCATAAGGACAAAAATGATTGGCTTTTTTAGCTTTTCGGCTTTGTTCTGCGCACCGTCTTTCGGTGCATCCTGCTGGTTATTCAGGTCGTCATCTTCGACCAGAATACTCACTTTTTTGTTTTCATTATCTTTCATACATCTTATTTTTTAGGATTTTTGAAATACTGTCCTGCGGCGATACCGGGGACTTGTTTTGTTTGATAAGCGGGTTTTCGATATGCTCTATTTTCAGCTTGCTATCGCTTGCGCCAACATCATAGCAGACTTTTGCTATTACTATAATGGACAACAACACATAGCCAGCGAAAAGCAATAGCGTATAGCGGTGCTGTTTTTTTATGGGCAACTCCCGCCACCTGTCATCGAGCCTGTCAAACCACTTGCTGATTTTTGTTCGTAACTTTTTCATTCCTTGACTGTTTTTAGTGCCTGAAACCTTTGCTTTTGGGAACAACTCTTTGCTTAGGCGCATCACTCACCAAAGCGATTGCCTCCCTTACTTTGGGAGCGGTAACCACTGATAGATTTGTGAGTTCCGAATGCTTCAATAATTGCCCGTATTGGTCTTTTCTTGAAACCTCCATTTTTGAGAGGAAGAATTTTCCGTTCAGGTACTTGACCCACATACTGCATTCCACATGGGGCTTGTCTTCACCTGCCCATTGCAGGTAGCCCGTAACCAACAGTACGGGCTTAGGTGCGCCCTCTGTTCCTTTACGACAACTTTCGAGGTATTCGCCTATGCTATCTTTGAGCTTTCCGGGATATGCCCCCTGCGTATGGAAATAGCCGTTATATCCTTTGTCGGTAAGGATTTTGGCGAACGTGTTTAAATCTGATAATGCTTCCATAAAATTGGTTTTAGCGTTCGATAACCTCCATGTCTTTGTTTTCCAGCACGGCAAATTTTTCGATGTTGAAGCCCTGCGGATTGTTGTCCGAACGGACGGAGTTCACGAGGTAGCAAGAGGTAACAAGGCTGCGCCTGGTTACATTGCTTGAACGGATGATGAATTGCTTGGCGTAGGTACGAACCGCATAAGGATAGGTATCGAAATTGCAGACGACACTATCTACTTCGATGCGCTGTTGTACGTTGCCCGAAATGATACGGTTGTAATAGCCCTTTTCCGAAAGGTCTTTGTAGTAATCAAAAGCCGATTTATCTGCGAGATTAAAAGCCCGCTTCATATTGCTTTCGATAGCATTCTTATCGGGTGCGAGCGTAAAAAACAATTCATGGAAACGCCTAACGTGTTCACGGGCTTCCACTGGTCGGTTAATGCTGGCATCCTGTGATAAAGCAAGCATCAATGATTTGCCGTTATCCAATACATAAATCTTTTGTCTTTGTAACTCCGCAAAGCGGTAGGACTGCCAAAGGGCATATCCTACCACTGCAATGCAGAGAATGGCAAAAACAATAGCGTACAGTCTTATCTGTCTAAAACTGTTTTCGATGTTTCTTAATGTTTTAAATTCCATTTTTACGATGATTAATTTTTGTTCAATAGCCTGCCGCCAATGTTGCCCACTGCGGCTCCCGTTCCGGCTCCGGCAAGATTTCCTGTTTTTGCAGCCGTAGAGTTTACGTTACGCATAAAGTTTCCTGCACCGCCTGCCTGTATTACCCAGCCCGCCACCGTTGGGATAGTGAAGTAGCCCACTATGCCTATCAGCATAAAAATGATATACACGGTATTGGAAGTATCGGGGATGTAAGTAGGGTCTGCCAGCATTTCAATATCCCGCTCCAGTATGAGCGATTGTATTTTCGCCAGTATGGAACTGAACATATCGGATATGGGCAGCCACAGATAAACGCTGATATATCGGGTTAGCCATTGCGTGAGCGTGGACTGAAAACCGTCCCAAACGCTTATCGCAAAGGCTATCGGCCCCAATATAGACAGTACGATGAGGAAGAACGTCCGTATCGTATCTATGACCAATGCCGCTGCCTGAAAGAGTATCTCCAGCAGGTCACGAAACCACTCCTTTATGGCTTTCTCCATTTTATAGGCTTGCCTGTCGAGATACATTCCCGTCATGGTAGCCAAATCGGACGGCGACCAGCCCAATTCGTCCAGCTTCTTATCAAATTCCTCGTCGCTTACGAGGTAAGCGGTTTCGGGATTGCGAAGCATGGCTTCCCGCTCCAACTGGTCTTTTTGCTGTTGTAGCTTGTTCAGGTCAAGTACCTGCCCTTCGAGCATGGAGTGCGTGCCTTTTACTACGGGAGACATTACCGCATTGATGGTTCCTAAAACCATCGTGGGAAAAAACATAATGCAAAGCCCGATGGCGAACGGACGGAGCAAAGGGAACACGTCTATGGGTTCTGCCCGGCTCAACGCCTGCCACACTTTCAGCGCAACGTAGAACAGTGCGCCCAATCCGGCAATTCCTTTGGCTATTGCAGCCATGTCTGCCGTCAATGGCATCATTTCATCGTACAGGCTGCGCAGCATTTCGTGAAGGTTATTCCATTCCATAGCTTACCAATATTTTTGTTCTGCGGTTCCGTACAGTTCCAGCACACGCTTGGTGTTGTTCTGTTTCTTCGCCCTCAAAATGCTTACAGAAATATTTTTATTGGTGTAATAGCGTACAAGGTTATGGTAGTCCTTAACCTCTTTGTACACTTTGTCGATTATATCCATACGCTCCTTATCATTTAAGGAAAGCCCGGTCGAGGTAACGATTTGTTTCAACTCTTTCAGCAACTCGGTACTTTCATTCAGAAGCGTAGAATAACCATTAGCAATTGCCGTCAATTCCTGTGGGGTGAAATTGGGGTCGTTCATCATCTTGCCGAAATTCTTCACGTACATTTCGGACACATCGCCCACCAGCAAAACGGTCTGCTGTACCTTGCGGGCATCTTTAACCAGGTTGTTTACGGCTTTCAGTTTGTCGTAATACTCTTTGCCTTGGTCATACACCTTTTTTACCTCATTGAAATTCTTAACCACATTCGATACGGTGGATGAGGTCTGCACGATTTCGTTTGCACTGTTGAGAATGCCGGAGATAAGATTACCGGGGTCAGTTACTACAAATTGTGCTTTAGCGGATGGTGCAACGGCAAGCATAATTGCCGTACACACCAGTAACATTGCTTTTTTCATTGTTTCTGATTTTTAAAAATTAATAACTGTTTGATTTTTTCTTTTCCTGTTGAAAAGCTGCTTTACATTTTCCGACCCATTTTCCTTTTTGGTTCAGGAGGCTTCTTTTGTTGCAGGTCATTGAGCCGGGTAAAAAAGTCTTGCAGGCTTTGAGGTTGGGATGCTGCTGCTTCCTTGCACAGTTTTGCAAAATCCTGTTCCTCTTTGTTGGTGGGGTCGGCTTCAAATATCAAAGCCTTGTTACCACCAATGGGCAGTGTGATTTTCTCCTTTTCCACTTCTCTTGCTTTTAAAATGATTAGTAACTGTTTGCTTTCTCACGTCTTTGGAGGGCAATGCGTTTAATGGCTTGCTCCACGTTACCATCCAGTTCATGGGCAAGCTGCATCACTTCCATTTTTTCGGTTTCCTCCGTGGTGTAGGCTAAGTATTCTTCGAGCGATACCTCTGTGGCGTAAACTGCGGAATGCGTACCGCCCAGCCCAATCCATACTTCTTTGTAAAGCCTTGACGGGTCGTTGTTCATGTTGATGGAAAGGATTTGTGATTTTTCCTTTTCGGTAAGTCCGAGCATCGCCTGAATGTCATCGAACTTGTTCATGTACTTGCGCTGGTCAAGCAGGATTTTGCAGTCGGAGTTGTTGATGATACTTTCTTTCACGATGGGCGACTGGATGATGTCGTCCACTTCCTGCGTAACCACGATGGCTTCACCAAAGAATTTGCGGACGGTCTTAAACAAATACTTGATGTATTCTGCCATACCCTCTTTAGCAATCGCTTTCCACGCTTCTTCAATCAGTATCAGCTTACGCACACCTTTGAGCCTGCGCATCTTGTTGATGAACACTTCCATAATGATGATTGTGACCACGGGAAAGAGGATTTTGTGGTCTTTTATCGCATCAATTTCAAACACGATAAAACGTTTGGAAAGCAGGTCGAGTTGCTTATCGGAGTTCAACAGGTAATCGTATTCGCCGCCCTTGTAGTAAGGTTCCAGTACGTTCAGGAAATTGGCGAGGTCAAAGTCTTTTTCCCTTACCTGCTTTTCTTCCAGTACCGTTTTGTAATCACCCTTTACATATTCATAGAAATCGTTGAACGATGGGTATTCATCGTTTTGCTTAATGTGGTCAATGTAACCGCTCACGGCGTTTGACAACGCCACTTCTTCCGAACGCTTCGGCGGTTCGTCATCACGCTTCCAAAGCGTAAGGATGAGGGTTTTGATGCTTTCCCTTTTCTCAATGTCAAATACGCCGTCATCGGTATAAAAGGGATTGAACGCAATCGGGTTCTCTTCGGTGTAAGTAAAGTAAACCCCGTCTTCACCTCTGGTCTTTCCTTTAATCAGTTCGCATAAGCCCTGATAGGAATTACCTGTGTCCACGAGCAGGACGTGTGCGCCCTGTTCGTAATATTGGCGCACCATGTGGTTAGTGAAAAAAGACTTACCCGAACCCGATGGCCCCAAGATGAACTTGTTGCGGTTCGTGATGATGCCTTTTTTCATTGGCAGGTCGGAAATATCCAAATGGATAGGCTTACCCGTAAGCCTGTCTGCCATCTTGATACCGAAAGGCGATGGTGAACTTTGATAATTGGTTTCTTCGGTGAAGAAACACAGGGCGGGTTCAATGAACGTGTAAAAACTTTCCTCGCTTGGAAAGTCGGCCGCATTGCCCGGCATAGCCGCCCAATACAGCGTGGCAACGTCAATGGTATTGTGGCGAGGCTTGCACTCCATTAAAGCCAATGCGCTACCGGTATCGTTCTTTAGCTGTTTGAGTTCGTTTGCATCATCCGACCACGCCATTACATTGAAGTGCGCACGGATAGACGAAAGCCCGAAGCTGTGGGCTTCGTTCAGGTACTTTTCAATCCACTCTTTGTTGATTTGATTTGCACGGCTATACCTTGCCAGCGAGTGCATATTCCTTGCGGATTTTTCAAACTTGCGCAGGTTCTCATCGCTGTTATCCAAAAATAAATACTGGTTGTAGATATGGTTACAGCTAAGGAGCAAGCCCACCGGAGCCGCAAAGGACAACAGGCAGTCGCTTCTATCGGTGGACAGCTTTTCATAACGTGTATTTGCTGATACTGTTCCGGGCAAATCGTCTGTATCTGAAAGCGTGTGCAGGCACAATCGCTTATTACCGATGCGCACATCTTCCGTACCGAGTGCCAAATCCTGCAACGGCGTATTGGCTGTCCGTGATAAGGTCAGGTATTGCTCCAACAATCCCTGTTTTTCATTTGCACCGATGATGTCATCTTCTGTCAACCGTTCCAGTTTCACAAACCCGCTGTCGTTGATGATGCGCTCGAATTGCGCCACCGCTTCCATAAATCGGCGGACGGTTTCTTTATCCCTTATTTCTTTCGGGATAAGAACGCCTTTGCAAAGCGAACTAAAGTTGCTTTGCATCCGCATACGCTCTTTGGTTGTCTTCGTCAAAAAGAGGTAGCAGTAATGGTTGAGAAAAGGACGCTCGTTGAAATGTTGCTGGTAGGATTTCGCTAAGAAACTCAATCCGTCCTGTGCAATATCCGGTGCATAATTTTCCTTGATGAACCAATCCTGTTTGTGGATGATGGAGTAATCCGGTAAGGTTTTGATTGCCTTGTGCCATGCGGAGTGTATGGCATCGTACTCCGGTGATGCTACGGTAAACAGTTCCGGCAGGTGTACCCGAAAGCAGGCGGTAATGTCTGCATCTTTTGAAATGACGCAGTTGTGTTCCACCGCCAGTAATGGAAACTTGCTTTCCAGCGTTGTAGTTTTTGCGGTGTTTCTCATACGGCATCGGATTTAGAGGTGAACCTTAAACTGCGATGTACCGCTTTGCGACTGATGATGTATTTGGGATGCTTTTTCTTTGCGCCCAGCTTCATCAACCCGTGTTCGCCGTACTTGCCATTTAATGAGAATGTTTTCCAAACAATCAGTGATGCACCGCCTGCGCCTATGAACAGGCAGATGTAGGAGTTTACGCCTGCCATGTACATAATCATAACAAGGATAAGCACGCCGAGCAAGCCACCTGCGAAGATGAACAGGTATTGTGCTTTCAGCCCTTTGAACTCTACGGTTCTTCCAATGCCTTTGTTGATGTTGTAATTACTCATAGGGCATTGGATTAAAGGAAGAATGAACGCAGGATGGTTGCTGCAACGATTAAGAAGATACACGCACCGAACCAGCTTGCCGCCGTTTTCGATGTGTCCGGGTCGCCACTGCTGAATTTGTTGTAAACCTTTACACCTCCGATTAACCCAACCACCGCACCGATGGCATAAATCAATTTGGTAGCCGGGTCAAAATATCCCGTTACCATTTGTGTTGCTTCCTGAATGCCAGCATTGCCGTTTCCCTGTGCGAACACACCAAATGCCGACAGTAACGCAACGCCTGTCAGCAATACTTTTTTCTTTCTTCTTTCCATAATCTGAATGAATTATTTTGTTTCTACTTCCCGCTTTCTGTGGGCTTTCGGAACAAAAGTGTCAGGAAAAAAGAGGCGCAATAACGATGTGTCTTTCAGTGGAATTACTTGGCAGTGAGTGGCAGTGTTATGAGTAATTGATACCTATGAAATACATATTTTTCAAATCATAGAATTTTATTACTTTTGGACAAATGATGTCCAAGAAGTCAATGTCAACATTAGAAAGAATATCATTTGGCGAGTATGTCCGGTCATTAAGGGGAAAAGCGAATCTTCCTCTTAGAAAAGTCGCAGCGGAATTGAATATTGATACGTCAACATTGAGTAAAATAGAGAAGAATGAACGAAATGCCAATGAACAAATCATTGATGGAATTTCAAGAATGTTCAAAATTGACCAGTCCGAACTAAAGGTTAGATACATTAGCGATAAGATCACTAATCAACTTCTTAATGAGGAAGATGGACTTGAAATCCTAAAAATAGTAGAGAAGAAAATCAAATACTATCGAAGAAAAAAAACTTAGACTTAACTTAAATAGAAATTATGGGAGAATATTCAAAACGTGTAGGAGAAGTAGGCGAAACAGTAGTAGCGGATTTTTTAGCCCTTATAGGATGGATAAATCCTTTAAGAAATGATGATATTGATAGTATTGATACCGAGTTCAGAAAAAGAACAAATGGGATAGATGGATATTTTCATTACGTTAATCCTATGGTGAGCAGCACAATTGAAAATGTCATCTATTCATCAAAATATAGCACAGATCCTTATCCTGTATCACAAGTAACAACACAATTTAAAGAGCGATATCTTGAATTAGCTAAGGCAATTGAATCCTTTAAAAAGTCTGAGTTAAAACAATACACAATAAATCTTCACCAGAACATTGACACACATTTCGATCGAGGTGTTTTGTTTTGGTTGAACAATTCAGGAACAGGTGAGAACGATTTAGTAAGTCGATTATCTCGGATTGAGTTAAATACAGGGGTAAATCACGACGGCATTTTTTTAGTTGACAATAAACGGATTGAGTTCATATATGATTCGATTTGTTTTGCTCAATTGAAATATCGTCTACACAATATTGACTTTGTTTATTTCAACAATGGGCTAAATAATGATGACCGAAATCCACGAAACGGGAGAGTTATGCCGATTCAGTACATTAACTCAAGTACATTACCATTGAGAGCATCAAAGGAGAATGAAACAACTATCATTATAAATGCAATCGACAATTTTGATAGAGATGATTTGATGAAATACATGGGAATAGCAAAAAATATTGGCTGTAATGCACAAGGAGCGACATTAATTGGCTTTCCGGACTATTCAGAAACTGAACATTTGCCAACGGTAAACAACATTAAGCAAATATTCAATGATGCCTCTTTTACTTCGCAGTTAGAAGTAGTAAATTATAATAACCCTATTTTACGTTAGTACTATGGAAAAGTTAGAAGTAAATAAGCATATCCCTTTTGGAGCAACTCTTCAGGACGTTTTAAATCATCCGTCATTATCCGACACAAAATTGAAATACTTGCTCAGACTGCGTGGAATTTATTTAGAGGATTCAAAGAATAATGATACATATCCAATTTTATTGTCAACAATACTTTCTCCGAGTGAATTTGAATATATTAAAGAAAACATTCGAGGAAAAGAATTAAACCAAAAAATTCTTTCAAGACCTTTAGCCTGGCATAATACAGATGATCTCATTAAAGTTGTTCCTGACAAGATTGATTTAAAGGAAATTATAAGAACAGCGGATTCACGACAGGCTGTTATTTCGCAAACCAATTTTGCAATGGTTGAAGGAAATCCAAACAAAGTGAAAATGCAATTTAGATGTCAAACGAATAATTATAATTCTGGCTGGTATAGAACTAAAAATGAGTATGATGGAGAAATTGTCTTAGAGAAGGTACAAGAAAATGACAAGGTATATCTAAGAATGATTTACACCTCTCCTGAAACTCAAACAATTGCGGATTTGGGTGTTAAGCATTTGGTTAATGAGTTTAAAAGTAAAAACTATACTAAACCAAATACAGACGTTGAAAGAATCTTGTATAGCAATTTCACAAATGAAGAAAGGATTAAATTTTTTTTAAGTCTAACTGATAGTTCTGAAATTTTTGAATTTCAAAGAGCCACAGATTTGGATATTGCTCCTGATAGAACTATGGAAATGCCAATTGAAATTGCCAAGTTAATGACGGGTAAAGTAAATACTTTAAAAATAAATGGCGAAACACTACATGAACATTATTTGATTAATGAAAATGAGAATCATAAATATATTGAGTTAGCCTCAGTTGAAGCTCTTTACAATTTTTCCTATCATGCCGCTGAAGGGAACTGCGTAGTTCAATTTGGCTTCAACGGATATTTCAAAAAACGACTTAGCAACATTGAATTTTCAATAGATGTTTCAACCGTTAATCTTAAAGATGAATATAAAGGAGTAAACAAAGATAAAGTGAGGTTATTTTTATTACAAGAATTTGAAAAATTCAAAATGGAAAAATATAATTTACTGAAATCTCAACCACATTCTGTACAACATACGACATAAAAGATGAATAATATAGATTTTACCCAAGTAGAAATAGAGAAAATTATTACGCACCAAATTGGAAATAAATTACGAGATGAAAAATATATTCTTTCTAATGAAGAATCGCTCTTAGCATCGGACACGAAAAACTATCTTTTAAAATATTTCTTATCCCTTTTAAAAACAGAAGAACTTTACAAATTTACCCATGCAGTAAATATTGAGATGAATGAAGTGTTTACTTTAGCTAAGCAGATATTTTCAGATCCAAATTCTTTTATCTCAAATTCTCAAAGTATAGCAAAATTACTTTATGAACAGTCAATGCACCCCAAAATAAAAGAAGGGCAACTCAATATTTCACTATTCGACAATGTAATTATAGAAGATGAGGTTGTTAATGTACTTGGCATTTTCAAATCAGAAACACCTTCTCCATTTATTCAGATGAAGAAGCAAAGATCGAATTATAATATTGTACATGAAATTGGATTCGATTTGAAAAGCATGGATAAAGGCTGTTTGATTTTCAATACAACTGCCGAAACAGGATATAAAATTTTAATTATTGATAATGCAAGCAAATCAAACGAAGCACAATATTGGAAAGATGAGTTTCTTAATGTGAGCATTATCAAGGATGAATACCATCAAACCAACCAATTTTTAGGAATAGCCAAACAGTTTGTAACAAAGCAATTAGATGAAGACTTTGAGTTGAGTAAAGCCGATAAAATTGATTTTTTAAATCGATCTGTGGACTATTTTAAAAAGAATGAGACATTTAATAAAGAGGAGTTTGAAGAGGAAGTGTTTGGAGACAACAATGTTATTGAATCGTTTAGAAAGTTCGATCAAACTTACAGACAGGAAAATGAGGTAGAATTAGCAGATAGCTTCCCAATATCTTCCCAAGCTGTAAAAAAACAATCTCGTGTTTTCAAAAGCGTACTAAAACTTGACCGAAATTTCGACATATATATTCATGGGAATAAAGATCTTATTGAAAAGGGTGTTGAGAAAGATGGTAGGAAGTATTACAAAATCTATTACGAGGAAGAAAAGTAGAAAGTATGGCAAGTATTAAACGTCCAATGTTTGAAGCGCATGTGTTGGAGGGATTATGTAAAACTATTGGAGATGCTTCGGATGGTTTGACAGGTACGGAAATAGGGCAAATTCTATTGAACGCAAACATCCCGGATGTTGACCCTCAAAACACAAAATGGAGAAGACTGTATTCTGCATTTGCTGATTGGCAGAATAAAAATCAATGTTCAAATCATATACTAAGATTTGTGCAAGATGCTTTGCAACCTGTTCGGTATATTGGGAAAGAAGAAATTTTTCATAACCGCAGATTAGAGGTTAATAAACGTTTAGCGTTTATAGGTACAGAACTCACAGAGCAAGGTAAATTCAGATTAGTTGAAAAAGCTACAACAATCGCAGAAGCCGAACAACGTGCCAGCCGCTTAAAACATAAGTTGGAAAGCAGGAATGTTCATGCTGCGATATTTGAATATTGTAAGGCTGAACTATTGGTTGAAAACTACTTTCATTCTGTTTTTGAGGCTACCAAAAGTATTGCAGACCGTTTAAGGAAAATGACCGGGCTTTATGCAGATGGCAATGCTTTAGCAGAAACTTCATTTTCTACCAGTAATCCGTTGGTTAAAATCAATCACTTAAAAACGGATACGGATAGAAGCGAGCATTTAGGATTATGCAACTTGATTAAAGGTATGTTTGGCTTAATTAGAAACTCTACGGCGCACGAACCTAAAATCAAATTTGAAATTACCGAAGACGAGGCTTTGGATATTTTGAATACCATATCCTACATTCATAAAAGACTTGATAAAGCGATATAAACAAAAGGGAGCTGTCTTTTCAGACAAACTCCCCAATGTCGAAACCCTCTAAATCCTTATTCCGCACGTTGGAAGAATTGAAATCCGCTCTGGCGGGGAGGCTTTTATCCAGCAGCTCCGCAATCTTTCGTGAAGCCCCCTCTATGGAGTTTTCGAGCAAGCTAAACAATTCGGTTCCCTGTATTCGCTGAACGATGTCTACCGCTTTTTGTTGAGAGGCAGGTTCCAGCACGTCTTGCTGAAGCAATGCCCCCACGGTTGTCAGTTCCTCGTAGGTAACCCCTGTGGCAAACCCATTGTCGCTGTTCGGTAATCCCTGTTCTTGCCATTCCTCGTCCTCACTCTCAAAATCGGAAACAGGTTCACTCCCAAAAACTTCATCCAATTCCTCCTGCGGAATTTCCCTCGCAAAACCTGCTTCGTTGGTTTCTGCTTCAAAATTATCAGGTATATCAGCCTTTTTATCAAATTGGCGTTTCGTGGCACTTGTTGGCACTATGTGTCGCTTTACAGGCTTTGGCTTGCCCATTATTTCCGATAAATCGGGATTTACCGCAGGATGTTGAGGCTTGCTTTTCACCACCTTTTTGATGATGATTTTATCCTTTGCCAGCAGCACAATAACAATCAGCAGGCAGATAACAATTATTATTTCCATAATCAAATACTTTAAAATATGGGTTTAAATTTCTCATTAAAATCATCGGTGATGGCTTTCTCAAACTGTTCAAAATGGTGTTCGAGAATATTGTCCAAATAAGCATACAGGGGTATTTTATCCTCACCGATAACCTGTACAATACGGGAAAGCCGTTCGTGATATTCCTGCCGGATGTAAATGCTTTTATCACCCCTGCGGGTCATGGTATGACCATTGAGGAAACGCTCACCGTAACTGAACCCGGAAACTTTCTTTTGACGGGTACGCTCCTTAGATGCGGGCTTTTCGTCTATCAACTCCTTTTGTTCTGCCTGGGGTTCCTCCGTTGCTTTTTCAGGCTTTTTTGTTTCACCCGCCATTATGGACATGATGTATGCCTCGTCTATCGGGGCATTTGTTTTTTTCTTATTCTCATTTTCCATAGCCGTTACAATTTGACGGTTCTTAAAAACTCTACCATAAACAAATCCAGCCCGCAGGCTTTCATCAATCTTTCATCGGGAGGTAATAATGTGGAGCGGAAAACGGTCTTTGCGGTAGCTTCGCTTTCCTTGCGAAAGCGTTTGCTGTCTGCAATGCGGGTTTCCATCGTTTGCAGCCCAACTTCATTGATGATATTTCCATAGGCTTCATACAGGTGCGATTTTTCCCGTCCGTCCACCTGGTTCCAAAATAACCGTATCGTTTCGATGCAAGTCTGTCCCCGTTTCATCAAAACATTGGTCAGAACATCGGTAAAGCTCAATGTACTTTCCATCACTACACGGTCTGCCGTGATAGGTGAAAAGATATGTTGCATTCCTGCCAGCGTATTGAGCAAGCCGGGGGTGTTCACAGTTCCCGGTAAGTCGAAGAAAACCACATCCACCGGGACATCGGAAGATTGTAAAAATGCCTCCGCATCCCTTAAAGCATTGTCTGCCTTGCTCTGCAATACCGGATATGCTTTTTTGTTAATGGTCGTGAACTGGCGGTACGCCAGTCTTTTCAGGATTTCGCTTTTCATCACCGTTTTTAAATCCCGTTCCCGCATCTGCCAAAGACTGTGCTGTGGGTAATCACAATCAAATACGACCACGTTATACCCCATGCGGTAATGGAGTATGCTTGCAGTGATGGTGGTAAAAGTGCTTTTACCCACGCCTCCTTTTTGGCTGGAAAAAGCAATGAATCGGGTTTTGTTTTTTGTTTCCATTTTCTATTCTGTTTTAAAATTTAATTCTGTTTGTACTGCCTGCAATCCTGCGGGATGGCTTTCTTGATAGCGTGTTATCCTGCATGAAATAATACTGTCATGCTATCCCGATGGAACTCCGGCTATCAGGCAAACAACCTTTCTGCCTGTCGTGCCGACCATCTTGCATTTCTGCTGTCACGCTTGCAAGCCGTTTCCTTTGTGAGCTGTCATGCCACCTTGCAGCCCAACATGAAAGCCGTCCTGCTTTCTTTCAGGTGTGCCAGCCTGCCGGACTGAATGCTATCAGACATTCTTAGGTTCCTGCAATCTTGTATGCTGTCTTTCTGAACTGCCAACCGGAATGAATGCCTGCCAACACGCTTGCCTGAATGCTATCACAAAGGAGCGGGTTATTTTATCGCATTGCTGCGAAGTGGTAGCTATTGGCGTTCTGTGGCAGTGTTTGGCAGTGTGCAACAGGGTGATGCTTCGGGAAAGCTGCACTTATTTTGTAGTTGCATCAATGCAACAGGAGAATGGAAAAATCATTGGAGATAAGAGGCTATAAGTGGAACGGCTCTAAGTCGTTTTTTTCTGCTTTATCCAATCCGTCCCGCAGGGCGGATTTTCTGTTCAACCGAACAGAGCAAGTTATGTTTTTAGCTGCTTGAAATGCTTTCCGCAGCTAAAAACAACTTGCCATTGCATGGAGCCGGAAAACCCCCTCCGAAGTCGGGGTTTATGGAAATTGTAATGGATAGAGATATGGACGACAAGAAAAGAAATCAAATAAGCAAAGGTGGTCGCAAGCCTAAGAATGACCCTGCAACCCACCGCTATTCGATTAGCCTGAACGATACGGAAAACGCACAGTTCCTTACGTTGTTCGAGCAATCGGGAATGAAAGTAATGGCGCATTTTATTACTGCCTGCATCTTTCAGAAAACAATTAAGACAGTAAAAATTGATATGGATGCCGTAGAATTTCATACAAGGCTCACCAGTTTTTACAGCCAGTTCAGAGCCGTTGGTGTGAACTACAACCAAATCGTGAAGATATTGTACCGCAATTTTTCGGAGAAAAAAGCATCTGCTTACCTCTTTAAACTGGAAAAACAGACGGCAGAAATGGCGGACTTGTGCCGGAAAGTAATTGAACTGACACAGGAATTTGAGAAAAAACACTTGCAAAAATGATAGCAAAGATTGGAAAGGGTGAGCATTTGTACGGTGCTATATCATATAACCAGCAGAAGATTGACAAAGAAAAAGGGCAGGTTTTGTTGCTGAACAAGATACCGGAAACATTGAACAATACTTATTCTACCCATTACCTGCACCAGCAATTTGAGCCCTATTTAGCCGCCAATATCCGAACGGAAAAACCAGTTCGCCACATATCGCTGAACCCTGATCCTGCGGATAAGGTCAGCGATGGGCAGTTTATAAAAATGGCGCAGCAGTATATGCAGGAAATGGGCTATGGCAACCAGCCCTATGTTGTTTTCAAACATACGGATATAGAGCGCACCCACATCCATATTGTGACCGTTGCCGTTGGATTGGATGGCAAGAAGATAGCGGACAGTTACGACCATCCCCGTTCAATGGCAATTTGCAGGAAATTGGAACAGCAGTACAATCTTGTACCTGCAACGGAAAAGCAACGCACGGGGAACGAGCGGGTATTCCACCCGATAGACTACAAAGCCGGGGATGTTAAAAGTCAGATAGCATCGGTGGTACGACATCTGCCAAAGTATTACGGATATGCCAGTTTGGGCGCATACAATGCGTTGCTTTCCCTCTTTAATATTACCGCCGAAGAAGTGAAAGGCGAGCTGAACGGACAGCCCAAAAACGGGCTGGTGTATTTTGCCTTGAACGAACAGGGAGTAAAAGCCAGCAATCCTTTCAAGGCTTCACGTTTTGGCAAACACGCAGGATTGGAAGCCTTGCAGGAACATTTTGCACAATCTAAAGAGCAGATTAAAAATAACCCGGTAAGAGCCATACTGAAAAACAGCATCGAGGTAGCAATGCACACGGCCACCAATGAAACCGATTTTAAAAAGCAACTATTGGAGCAGGGCATCAATACCGTTGTACGCCGCACTGATAAGGGGCGCATATATGGTATGACATTTATAGACCATGAAAGCCGCACAGTTTGGAACGGTTCAGCTTTGGACAAAAAACTATCGGCAAATGTGTTTAACGACTGGTGGAAAGAACAAGTAATGGAACAACGCCAAAATACAGAACATACAAGTACCTCCGCATTGCCAGCCGCAGATAAAAACGTTGTTGAGGAAAAAGAAGAAACTCACAGGCTTTTTGATTTCTTTGATAAAGAACAGCCAACCGATGATACAGGATTGATAGACGGATTGGGCGGGCTATTACCGGAAGCACAGGGCGAGGATTACGAGGAACAGGCTTTTGCAAACCGCATGAAGAAAAAGAAGAAAAACAAAAGACCAGGAAGACGGCAATAAGATTTTGTTCTCTATCAGGAAGCCAGTTTAATGCCAAATAATGCCACTACACGCCATCTGACACCGCTTTCTCTACACCGCTATTCATAGCGGTTACACTTGCATCAAAACAAATTTTTGAATTATGCAAGGAGAAGACGATTTAAGAGGGTTAGCCAAAATAATGGCTTTTATGAGAGCGGTAAGCATCCTCATTGTATTGATGCACTTTTATTGGTTTTGCTATGGGTTCTTTGCCGAACGTGGCTGGACTTTAGAAGTTATAGGCAAGATACTCACCAATTTTAACCGTACCGCAGGGCTTTTCTCACACACGCTTTACACCAAATTTTTTGCATTGGTGTTACTGGCGTTAAGCTGTTTGGGTACAAAGGGCGTGAAAAACGAAAAGATAACATGGACTAAAATCCGTGTTGCCTTAGCCACTGGCTTAGTGCTGTTCTTCCTGAATTTCCCATTGCTGAAATTATCGGCAGGGTTAGCTACTTCGCTTTACATTCTTACAACGGGCGCAGGATATATTGCCCTGCTGATGGCTGGTGTATGGATGAGCCGCTTACTACGCAATAACCTGATGGACGATGTTTTCAACAACGAGAACGAAAGTTTCCAGCAGGAAACCAAACTGATGCAAAATGAATATTCCGTTAACCTGCCTACGAAGTTTTACTACAAAGGCAAATGGAATGACGGTTGGGTTAATGTGGTCAATCCTTTTAGAGCCTCTATTGTGTTGGGTACTCCGGGTTCGGGGAAATCCTATGCTATTGTAAACAACTACATCAAACAACACATCGAGAAAGGGTTCAGTATGTATATCTACGATTTCAAGTTTGATGACCTTTCCACGATTGCCTACAACCACCTGCTAAAGCATACCAACAAGTACAAAATAGCCCCCAAGTTTTATGTTATCAATTTTGATGACCCACGCCGGAGCCACAGGTGCAACCCGCTTAATCCCGACTTTATGACGGACATATCGGATGCTTACGAAGCTGCCTATACCATCATGCTTAACCTTAACAAGTCGTGGATTTTGAAGCAAGGGGATTTCTTCGTTGAAAGCCCGATTATATTGCTTGCAGCAATTATTTGGTTCCTGAAAATTTACGATAACGGCAAGCATTGCACGTTCCCGCACGCCATCGAATTGCTCAACAAAAAATACGCAGACGTATTTACCATACTTACGTCATACCCCGAACTCGAAAATTATTTATCGCCGTTCATGGATGCCTGGTTAGGGGGCGCACAAGACCAGTTACAGGGGCAGATTGCATCGGCAAAAATTCCTTTGTCCCGAATGATTAGCCCGCAGTTGTATTGGGTAATGACGGGGGACGATTTTTCACTGGACATCAACAATCCGAAAGAGCCTAAAATACTGTGCGTTGGCAACAACCCCGACAGGCAAAATATTTACTCCGCAGCTTTGGGTTTATACAATTCAAGGATTGTAAAACTGATTAACAAAAAAGGACAGCTTAAAAGTTCAATTATCATAGATGAGTTGCCAACCATTTATTTCAGGGGATTGGATAACCTGATTGCAACTGCACGTAGTAATAAGGTAGCAGTATGTTTGGGCTTTCAGGATTTTTCACAACTGACAAGGGATTACGGCGATAAAGAAAGTAAGGTAATACAGAATACCATAGGTAATATTTTCTCCGGTCAGGTGGTGGGCGAAACAGCAAAGAGCCTTTCGGAACGCTTTGGAAAAGTGTTGCAGAAAAGGCAGAGCATGACCATCAACCGAAATGATAAGTCCACTTCCATTTCTACCCAAATGGATAGCCTGATACCAGCATCCAAAATTTCAACACTTACGCAGGGCATGTTTGTTGGTGCGGTTTCCGACAATTTCGATGAACGCATCGAGCAGAAAATATTTCATTCTGAAATTGTAGTAGATAATGATAAAGTTGCCGCCGAAACCAAAGCCTACAAGAAGATACCGCAGATATTATCCTTTACCGATGAAAGTGGAGCGGATAATATGAAGCAAGAAATTGAAGCCAACTACAAGCAAGTCAAGCAGGATGTTATGACCATTGTTGAAAGTGAAATGGAACGCATCAAAAACGACCCTGACTTACAACATTTGGTGCAAAAGGAATAAAGAATGATAGTATTGGTTGACAATATCCTTTTCTTGAAGAAATATCGCTAAATAAAAAAATATCACTACCTTTGTTAGCGAATGCTAACTAACATAATTTTGTTAGCGAACGGGTAACATGGAAAAATTCACAAACAGACAAATAGAAATAATGGAAGCCGCAACGGTTCGGATTGATGCTTACGGTATTCAAAACCTGACTATCAAAACGCTGGCTGCCGATATTGGTTTATCCGAACCGGCTTTATACCGTCATTTTAAAAGCAAGA